>Ga0315901_10002324_pt1 | contig 26285 bp, 16 predicted proteins | sample LakEriMetagenome_10_FD_203761 | JGI IMG/M metagenome (GOLD analysis project Ga0315901, IMG submission 203761) | Freshwater fungal communities from buoy surface, Lake Erie, Ohio, United States - Buoy 2 MA116 | ecosystem: Environmental > Aquatic > Freshwater > Lake | place: USA: Lake Erie, Ohio...
GAAGCGCACCTCGGCGGGCATGCCGCGGCGTACCCGATCGATGTCCTCCGGGCGGATGCGCGCCTCGACCAGCAACCGTTCGTCGCGCGGCACGAGATCGAGAATCGGCGCTCCCGGGCGGATCACCCCGCCACGGGTGTGCACCTGAAGGCCGATGACGGTGCCCGGCTGGGGCGCGGTGATGCGGGTGCGCGCAAGGGCATCGTCGGCGGCCGCGAGCCGCTCGGTGAGGTCGCGCAGGCGGGCCCGCAGGTCCTGGATGCGATCGGCGGCTTCGCGGCGCTGCTGGTTGCGCAGGTCGATGCGGCGCAACTCGGTCTCGCCGATCTGCGCCCGGGCTTCGGCGATGTCGGCGCTCAGCCTGCCGATCCCGGCCTCGAGATCGGCCTCGGCGCGCTTGAGCGCCCAATACCGTGTCTTCAGGTAGATACCGACCTCGAGCAGCGATTTCGCGCCCTCGAGTTCCTCGGTGATGAAGCCGAGTTTGGTGCGGGTGGCGGCGATCTCGGCTTCGCGGCCGGCGATCTTCTCGCGGGCCTGCTGCTGGCGCTGCGTGAGCACGTCGAGCTGGCCCCGCAGCGCCGCCAGGCGGCTGGCGAGCAGCTGAGCCTCGCCGTCGACGAGCCGTGCGATGCGCGCATCCTCGCGGCGGGCAAGGAGCTCGGGCGGAAACGCGACCGTTGCGCGGCCGTCGCGTTCCGCCTCGAGCCGCGCGAGCTCGGCGGTGATTGCGTCGTGCTCGCCCTGAAGCAGGCTGTGGCGGGTGCGCGCGGTGAGGTCATCGAGCAGCACCAGCACCTCGCCGGTGTCCACGCGCTGGTCTTCACGGACCAGTATCTCGCGCACGATGCCGCCTTCGAGATGCTGGATGGTCTTGCGCTCGCCCGCCACCTTGACGACGCCTGGTGCGATCGCGGCTGACTGGATCGGCGCGAGGGCCGTCCAGCCGGCCAGCGTGCCGAAGCCCGCCACGATCAGCCCGGTGCCCCACCCGGGAAGCCGGCGGCGTCCGTGGCCGAGCGCGCGGGCAAGCTCGGGCGGCAGCGCCGGCGCGGGCGGATGTTCGGCCTGATCCTGGGGGCGGGTGGGTTCGCTCATCGGCTGGGTTCCTCGGTGGCGGCATGCGCGGCGCGCGGGGTGGTGATCGCTGGGGTGGGGCTGGGGGCGCGGGCGGGGGGCATCGTGCCGATCGCGCCGATCAGCTGCGCGCGCGGTCCGTAACGCTCCACGCTGCCGTTGCGCAGCACGAGCAGCTTGTCGGCCTGCTGCAGCAGCGCCGGCCGATGGGTGACGATCACCAGCGTGACGCCCATGCGCCTGAGCGCACCGATCGCCCGCGCGAGTGCGGCCTCGCCGGCGCCGTCGAGGTGTGCGTCCGGTTCGTCGAGCACGACCAGCCGCGGTTCGCCGTACAGCGCGCGGGCGAGCCCGACATGCTGGCGCTGACCGGCCGACAGCTGCTCGCCGTCCTCGCCGATCGGGGTGTCGAAGCCGCGCGGCAGCGCGGCCACGAGTTCGCGCAAACCGGCGAGTTCGGCCGCGCGACTCAGTGCCTCGGCGTCGCCGGTTTCCAGCCGGGCGATGTTCTCGTGCACGGTGCCATGCAGCAGCTGCACGTCCTGCGGGAGGTAGCCGACATGGCGGCCGAGCGCATCGCGATCCCAGGCCGCGAGCTCGAAGCCGTCGAGTCGCACCTTGCCGGCGCGCGGCTCGATCAGCCCGACGATCGTGCGCGCCAGGGTGGTCTTGCCCGCACCGCTGGGGCCGACGATGCCGAGGCACTCGCCCGGCTCGAGGCCGAAGGAGATGCCGCGCAGCAGGATCCGGTTGCCCTGCGGTGCCGGTACGATCACCTGGTCGAGATCGAGCCTGCCACGTGGGATGCCCAGTCGCGTCGACGCGGTGTCGGGGCGGCCGCGCGTGCTGCCGAGCAGCGCACCGAGCCGGCGATAGGCCTGCCAGGCTGCCACGCTGTTGCGCCACGAGGCGATCATGCCTTCGAGCGGCGCGAGCGCGCGCGTCGTGAGCACCGAGGCGGCGACGATCGCGCCGACCATCAGCCGGTTGTCGAGGTAGAGCCAGGCGCCCACGCCGTAGAGCGCGACCTGCAGCAGCATGCGCACGAAGCGCGCGAGGCTGCGTGAGGTCGCCGTGATGTCGGTGCCGCGCGCCAGACGCGCGAGTGCATGCGCATGCATCGACTGCCAGCGGCGCAGCGCTGCCGGGATCATGCCCATCGCGGCGATCGCATCGGCGTGGCGCGCGAACTCGTCGCCGCGAGCCTGCGCGCGGCGGCTGGCGTCGAGTGCCTCGGCGATGGGCTTGCGCGCGATGCGTTCATTGAGCAGGGCGATCGCGACCAGGACCAGAGCACCGATCAGGGCGACCATGCCGAGCAGCGGGTGCAGCAGAAAGATCACCAGCAGATACAACGGCACGAAGGGCGCGTCGAAGAGATCGAAGACCGCGGGTCCGGTGAGCAGCGCGCGCACCTCGGCCGCGTCGCGCAGCGGCTGGGCGCTGCGTCCCGCCGAACCCGCGGCATGTCGCAGCGTGGCGTCGAGCACCGAGGGTGCGAGCTGCGCATCGATGGTGATGCCGGTGCGCGCGAGCAGCCGCGCGCGCATCGCCTCGAGCGCCCCTTGCAGCAGCAGTGCGAGGACCGCGCCGACAGTGAGCATCGCGAGCGTGTCGGCACTGCGGCTGGTGAGCACGTTGGCGAAGACACCGAGCATGTAGAGCGGCAGCGTCAGCGCGAGCAGATTGGTCGCCACACTGGTGAAGGCCAGCGAGACGAAGGCCGCACGCTGGCGGGCGAGCAGGGGGTGCAGCGGATGGTCGGTCATCGGGTCCACAGCGGCTGGGGCGGGTTGGCGCGGGCGTTGCCGCGAGCGGTGCCGGCGGGGCGCTGCCGCCTGCCAGCGGGCAGGCGGGAACGGACCGCTTGCCGGCCCGCCCCCGCCCGGCCGGGGTTTGTGCCCCGGCCGCGTCGACGGCCTTGCGGCCGGCGATGATCAGGTCATGTAATGGACCTGGATGTTGATCGACCCCTGCAGTTCGACCAGCGAGTTGATGCCGGCCGCCCCCGGGGTGATGCCAAGCCCGCGCAGCACGATCGAGTCCTCGGCGTCGCCGGTCCAGCTCTCGTCGCCGTCGCGGTCGAACCAGATCGTGACATCGGCGCCGTTGTCGACCACCTTGACGAAGGGATCGAGCAGCGCCGCGGTCGTCACCGCCGGGTTGTTGACGTTGAAGTGCAGGATGTCGATCAGTTCGGGGTCGAGGATGAAGTCGGTGCTGGTGATCGCCAGGCTGTTCAGATAGCTGGTATCACTGGTGCCGGTGGGCGCATCGCCGAGCGTGACATCGAAGTAGAACTTGTCGGCGCCGGCACCGCCGGTCATCGTGTCGTCCTGTTCGCCGCCGATCAGCGTATCGTTGTCGGCCCCGCCGTTGAGCACGTCGTTGCCGTCGCCGCCGCGCAGCGTGTCCTTGCCGCCATCACCGAACAGCGAATCCTGCTGCTCGCCGCCATCGATCACGTCGTCCTGGGCGCCGCCGCGAAGGGTGTCGTCACCGGTGCCGCCGCTCAGCGTATCCATGCCCGCCGCGCCCAGCATCGAGTCGTTGCCCTCGTCGCCGGTCATCACGTCGTTGCCGGTGCCGCCGTTCATCGTGTCGTCGCCGAGCGAGCCGCTCATCGAGTCGTTGCCGCCGCCGCCGAGCATCGAGTCGTCGTTGTCGCCGCCATCCATCGTGTCGGCACCCTCGCCGCCATTCATGGTGTCGTCGCCATCCTCGCCCTGCATGTCATCGTTGCCGGCGCCGCCGTCCATCGCATCGTTGCCGGTGCCGCCCATCACGGTGTCGTTGCCGTTCTCGCCGGCCAGACTGTCGTCACCGTCGTCGCCCCAGACCTCGTCATCGTTATCGCCGCCGCGCACGGTGTCGTTGCCCGAGCCGCCGTAGAGCGTGTCGTTGCCGCCGTTGTCGGTGACCAGATCGTTGCCCTTGCCACCATCCTGCCAGTCGTCACCCGAACCTCCGTAGGTGGTGTCGTTGCCGTCGCCGCCCATGATGGTGTCGTTGCCGGTGCCGCCATCGAGGCTGTCTTCGCCCTCGAAGCCATCGAGGGTGTCGTTGCCGTCGTCGGCGGTGATGGTGTCGTTACCGGTACCGCCGTTGGCGCTGTCGTCGCCGGTGCCGCCCGACATCAGGTCGTTGCCGGCGTTGCCGGCGAGCGTGTCGTTGCCGCTGCCGCCGCTGACGGTGTCGTCGCCATCGCCACCCGAGAGCTGGTCGTCGCCGGCATCGCCGTTGACGACGTCATTGCCGGCGCCGCCCGACACGGTGTCGTTGTCGTTGCCGCCGCTCAGCCGGTCATTGCCGGCGTCGCCGGCGATCAGGTCGGCGCCATTGCCGCCGGCCACGGTGTCGATACCGTCGCCGCCATTCAGCGTGTCGTCGCCATCGCCGCCCGACAGGTTGTCGTTGCCGGCGTCGCCATTGGCGAGATCGTTGCCGGCATCACCGACCAGCGTGTCGTTGCCGTCGCCGCCCGAGAGCTCGTCATCGCCGATGCCGCCGTTGGCGCTGTCGTTGCCGATGCCGCCGTTCAGCGTGTCGTTGCCGGCCTCGCCGAACAGGCGGTCGGCACCGGCTTCGCCGTTGAGTTCGTCATCGCCGTCGCGGCCGTAGACCGAGTCGTTGCCGCCGTCGGCGAAGACCTGCGCGTTGCTGCCGGTGAGCGGATCCTTCCAGAGGTTGTTGCTGGTCGACAGGACGTAGGTTTGATCGAATGCCATGGTAGAGCTCCGTGTTGGACTGGGAATCGCCGCCCGAAGGCGGCTGCCGGCAGCGCAGACTGCGGCACCGGACGTCCTTGTTCAGCAGTCTTCGTGCCAGTTCGGCAAGTTATTGATCGACAATGGATTTCTTCGAATTCAGAGGGGCGGTGGCGGCGCAATCCGTATCGATGCGGATACCGGTGGTGTCGTTGTCGATACAACCATCGCCGTGGTCGGACGGTTCGCGCTCAGACCCCGCTGCGCAGGTTCAGGCGGTGCAGCATCCGGTACAGCGTGACCCGCGAGACGCCGAGCTGGCGCGCGGTCTTCGACACCTGGTTGCCGTTGGCGCGCAGGCTGCTCGCGAGCAGCTCGCGTTCGAAGCGCGCGCGCGCATCGTCCAGCGTCAGGCCGTCCGGCGCCCGGGTCCCGGGCTCGAGCCCCAGGTCGGCCGCGCTGATCAGACGGCTGTCGCCCATCACCACCGCTTCCTGGATCCGGTTGATCAGTTCCCGCACGTTGCCCGGCCAGTCGTGGCGCTGCATCGCGCGCAGCCCATCGGCCGCGAAGCCGCGGCTGCGCGCGCCGGCGTGCTGGGCCGCGAAGCGCTGGCGGAAGAGCTCCGCCAGCCGCAACACGTCATCGCCGCGCTCACGCAGCGGCGGCACCACGAGCTGCAGCACCTTGAGCCGGAAGTAGAGGTCCTCGCGGAAGGCGCCCCGACGGACCGCCTGGGCGAGATCGACGTGGGTGGCTGCGATCACGCGGAAGTCCACCGGGGTCGCGCGGTTCGCGCCTACGCGGATCACGGCCCGGTCCTGCAGGACCCGCAGCAGGCTCGCCTGCATGTCGAGCGGCAGGTCGCCGATCTCGTCGAGGAAGAGCACGCCGCCGCTGGCGGCTTCGATGCGACCGATCTTGCGCTGGGTGGCGCCGGTGAAAGCGCTCTTTTCGTGACCGAAGAGCTCCGACTGGATCAGCGTGGCGGGAATGGCGGCGCAGTTGACCGCGATCATCGGCCCGTCGGCACGACGCGAATGGCGGTGGATCGCGTGCGCGACCAGCTCCTTCCCGGTACCGGTCTCGCCGCCGATCAGCACCGGCGCGTCGGCCTCGACGACCTTGGCGAGCCGGTGGAAGAGGGCGTGCATGGCCGGGCTCGTACCGCAGATGCCGAAGCGCTCGGCCGCGCCCGCGTCATCGGGTGTCCCGCCATCGAGTTCGCGGCGCAGCGCCGCGCGGCCGCAGGCATGGCCCAGGGCGACCGCGAGTCGTTGCGTATCGACCGGCAGCGTGTGGTGATCGAGGAAGGCCCGAAGCACGAAGGCCCGAAAGCCGGTATCGCCCAGCTTCGATGGGTCCACCAGCGCGATCCAGTCGGCCGTCGAGGGCATCGCGGCGAGCCGCTCGACAGCGTCGGGCGCGAGTTCCGAGCGGGCGTCGAAGACCGCGAGGGCGGCATCGAAGGCGGCGCTATCGGCGAGTGCTTGTGCCTGCGCCAGCGAGCGCACGTGCCGGGCATCGAGCCCGTGAGCGGCGAGGCCGGCCAACGCCTCGCGCATCGTGCCCGCGGCATCGAGGATCAGCACCCGGCGTCCGGTGATCATCGCCTTGAACGGCGCCCTGCAAAGCTCCATCGTCATCGATCCTCCCGCGCGGGACGGTCGCCTGCTGGGACGCGCCGCGCAGCGGGCATTCTGGGCGGGGGGGCACGGCCCGGCCTTGTGGAGGCTCAACTGGCCGGCTGGAGGCCGGCAAGGCGCGTATGTCGGCCGGCACTCGGCGGGGGTCGGGAGCCGCACTAGCCTCGCGGGACTCCGGAACTATTTCCTCGACGGCCAACTTTTCCCAGCCCTCGGACCGATGCTCTCGCAACTCGACCGCGGTACCCTCGACGTCGTCACGATGGTGGTTGCCATCGTCCCCGCGGCCGTGGCGATCAGCATCTGGCGGATCAACCGGGCCCAGCAGGGGCCGCTGTTCTGGATGCTGGCGATCACGCTGTCGCTGCTGACCTACGCGGCGGTGCCGGTGCTGCAGTGGTTCGAGATGCCGCCGGGTGTGGCCGTGGCGATGAACAACACCTCGAGCCTCACCGGCATGCTGCTGCTGCTCGAGGGCAATCTTCGCTTCACCGGACGTCACGACCCCCGCCGCCTGCGGGTCTGGGGCGTGCTGGTGCTGGTGTTCCTGGTGGTCTCGATCGTCAACCGCGACGACGCCGCGCGGCGCTATCTGTTCCACGATGCCTTCGCCTCGGCGCTGCTGCTCGCCAATGCCGCCACGCTGCTGCTGGGTGCGCCCGCGTTCGAGCGGCGGATCCGCGCGGTCGCGGCGGTCTTCCCGCTGATGATGACCGCGGTCTTCATGAGCCGCTGGTGGATCGCGCTGCATGCCGACGCCGACGCCGATCTCGCACGACACCCGATCGTGATGCCGCTGATGCTCGCCGGCATCGTGTTCACCCTCGGCTGGACCTATTTCGCCAGCGTCTTCTGCTACACCCGGTCGCAGGCGGAACTCGCCAAGCTCGCCCGCGAGGACCCGCTGACCGGCCTGGCCAACCGCCGCTACTTCGACGAGGCGATGCAACGCGAGATCGCGCGCTGCCGACGGACCGGCAGCGGGTTCGCGCTGGTCACGCTCGATCTCGACGGCTTCAAGCGGGTCAACGATCGGCTGGGTCATGCTGCCGGTGACCGGATGCTGCTCGATGTCTCCGATCGCCTTCACGCCTTCATCCGCCGTACCGACCTGGCGGCGCGGATGGGGGGCGACGAGTTCGCGCTGCTGCTGGTCAACGTGGATTCGCGCGAGATTCTCGAGGGTATCCTGACCCGGCTGCGACCGGCGCTCGAGCGTCCGGGCGATGCGTTGGGCGACGCGCCCCCGATCGCGGCGAGCCTCGGCAGCGCACTCTGGCCGCTCGATGGCGATGACGTCGACGTGCTGCTGCGTGCATCCGACGAGTCGATGTACGCCGACAAGGCCCGGCGCCGGCTCGGTGGTGCTGACGGCGTCGGCGCCGGCACGGCCGGCGCGCAATTCGCTGCCGCCTGAAAGGCGCCGTGCCGCCAGGACCGGCGGGTGCGCCGGGGCGGGGCTAGAATCGGTGATCCTTCGTTGCCGGGAACACCATGACCGGATTCGCCTCGCGCCACTTCCAGCCTTTTTCGGGCCAGGACATCCGCTCGCTGATCACCGCGCAGGCGCGTCTGCGTGCTGACCATCCCTACATGGTCTGGCGGCCCTTCGATGGCGCGCGCCGCGTCTGGACCTATGCCGCCTTTGCCGACAGCGTCGCCCGCTTTGCCGCGGGCCTGCACGCGCGCGGCGTGCGCGCCGGTGACCGCGTGCTCGTGCACCTCGACAATTGCCCCGAGGCCGTGATCGCCTGGTTCGGATGCGCCTGGATGGGGGCGGTCGCGGTCACCACCAACGCCCGGTCCAGCGCCGATGAACTCGCCTACTTCGCCGATCACGCCGGCGTGGTCGCCGGGATCACCCAGCCTCGCTTCGCGGACCTGGTCAACGGCGCCTGCCACGGCCTGCGCTGGCTGGCGGTCACCCTGACCGACAACGGCGATGATGCCGGCGTACGGCGACCTGCGCCGGCCGATGCCTTCGCGGCCATCGACGCCGATCCGGCCGGCCTGCCGGGGCGCGCCCATGATCCGCTCGCGCCCTTCAGCGTGCAGTACACCTCGGGCACCACCTCGCGCCCCAAGGGCGTGCTCTGGACCCATGCCAATGCGCTGTGGGGCGCGCGCATCAACGCCACCCACGAAACCCTGCGCGCCGACGATGTCCACATGGTGACGCTGCCGCTCTTTCACACCAACGCGCAGGCCTACTCGATGCTGGCCACGCTCTGGGCAGGGGCCACCGCGGTCGTGAATCCGCGCTTCTCGGCGAGCCGCTTCTGGTCGGTCTCGCTCGAGGAGGGCTGCACCTGGGCGTCGGTGATCGGTTTCATCCCGCGCGCCCTGATGGATCAGGACGTGCCCGCCCATCGCTACCGCCTCTGGGGCACCGGTGTGTGCGAGCCGCCCTCCGATGCGCGCTACCGGGTTCGCACGCTCGGCTGGTGGGGCATGACCGAGACCATCACGCACGGCACGCTCGGCCTGGTCGATCTGCCCAACGCGCCGCTGTCGATGGGGTTGCCCGCGCCCGAGTACGGGATCCGCATCCTGGTCGACGGCCGCGAGGCCGAGCCCGGCGAAACCGGCGACTTCCAGGTCAGGGGCGTGCGCGGGCTGTCGCTGTTCGCGGAATACCTCAACAACGCCAAGGCCACGGCCGAGTCCTTCACCGACGACGGCTGGTTCATCACCGGCGACCGGGTTACGCTCGGCGAGGATGGCTGGCTCTACTTCGCCGACCGTTCCAAGGACATGCTCAAGGTCGGCGGCGAGAACGTGGCCGCCTCGGAGATCGAGCGGGTGATCATGACCGTGCCGGGCGTGGTCGAGGCGGCGGTGGTCGCCCGTCGCCATCCGATGCTCGACGAAGTGCCGGTGGCCTTCGTGCGCGGCGAACCGGCGCGGGCTGCCGACCTGCCGGCCGCGATCGACGCGGCCTGCGCGGCGGGCCTGGCCGGCTTCAAGCGGCCCCGCGAGGTGCGGGTGGTCGACGAACTGCCGCGCTCCACCCTCGAGAAGATCAACAAGGCCGCGTTGCGGCGCCTGCTCGAGGCCGAGGAAGGCCGGGGCTGATCCGCGCCTGCCCGGCGCGCTCCCGGGCGGGCGCTCGGGCGCTCAGACCGGGTGTGCCGCCAGATGGGTCAGCAGCAGCGTGTTGACCTGCTCGGGGCACTCGTCGGAGGCGAAGTGGCCGATGCCGGGCAGGACCTCGAAGCGGCAGGCCGCCGACACGCAATCCGGTGTGCCCTCGGCGGCGGCGCGGCCCACGCTCTGGTCGGCGTCGCCCCAGAGGTAGAGCGTGGGTACCTGGATGGGCCCGAGGTTGGCGCGCAGACCCTCGTTGGCCCGGTACCACGCCAGAGCTGCCTCCAGCGCCTCCGGGGTGCCCAGCACCGACAGATAGCCCTCGATGGCCATCGGCGGCACGCCAGCTTCCGCCAGCCGCGCGCGCAGCCGTCGCGCGCCGTCGGCCAGCAGCAGCCCGCCGGTCTGCGGATCGAGAAAAGCCCGGTGGTGCCGCGAGCGGTGCCGCTGGTCGCCGGCGGGATCCTGCAGCGCCCGTGCGAAGGCGCTCGGATGCGGCCGCGACAGGATCGTGAGCGAAGCCAGGCGCTGCGGGTGACGGTCCGCCACGCCCCAGGCGACCTGTCCGCCCCAGTCATGGCCCACGAGATGAAAGCGTGCGGTGGGGCCGGCGCAGGCGTCGGCGATGTCGATCGCATCCTGGATCAGCTGCTCGTAGCGGTAGTTCTCGAGCTGCCCGGGGTCGGGGCGGGCGCCGGGCGAGTAGCCGCGCTGGTCGGGTGCGAGCGCCCGGTAGCCGGCCGCCGCGAGCGCGGGCAGCTGCGCGCGCCAGCTGTGCCGGGACTGGGGGTAGCCATGCAGCATCAGCACCAGCGCGCCGTCGGCCGGCCCGGCGATCCAGGCATCGAAGACCAGTCCGTCGCGGGTTGGAATGCGCTGCAGCGGGGGGTCCTGGGGTACGGTCATCCGGGTCTCCTGGACGGGCGGCGGGCGCCCGGGTTCAGCTTCGGAAGCCGAGGTCGCGGGCGATGATGTTGCGCTGGATCTCGCTCGTGCCTTCGCCGATCACATAGAGCAGCGCGTCGCGGTGGATGCGGCCGACCGGGTACTCGCGCATGATGCCGGCGCCGCCGAGAATGCGGATCGCCGATTCGCTCACCCGCACCGCGGTCTCGCTCGCCACCAGCTTGACCTTGGCGGCGAGCGCGGGGTCGAGTTCGCCGCGGTCGACCTTCCAGGCGCCATGGTAGACCAGCCAGTGTGCCGCCTCGATGTCGGCCGCCATGTCGGCGAGCTTGTGGGCGATCGCCTGGTAGTCGCCCACGCGCTTGCCGGCCACCAGCCGATCCTGCGCGTAGCGCTGCGCCGTCTCGAAGGCCGCGCGCGCCATGCCCAGCGCGTTGGCGGCCACCCCCACGCGGTTCTCGCTGAGCGACTCGAGGATGATCGGGTAGGTGCCGGTGCGCTCGCCGAGCAGGCAGTCGTCGGGTACGAAGGCGTCGGCGATGTGGATCAGACCGGTCTCGGAGCTGCGGATGCTTTCCTTTTTCAGTTTCGCGATGTCGAAGCCGGGATGCGGCAGCTCGACGATGAACAGGCTGATCGCCTCGGCGTTCAGTTCGGCGCTGGTGCGCGCCGCGACCAGCATGAAGTCGGCGATCGGCGCGTTCGTGATGTAGAGCTTGCTGCCGTTGAGCCGCCACCCGCCGTCGACTTTCTCGGCGCGGGTGCGCAGCGCACGGATGTTCGAGCCGCCGTCGGGCTCGCTCAGGCCGAAGGCCGCGATCTTCTCGCCGGCGAGCGCCGGCCGGAAGAAGCGGGTCTTCTGGGCGTTGGTGCCGGCCCGCCAGATCGGCCAGATGCCCAGGTGCGTGTGCGCTGACCAGCTCGAGGCGAAGGCCTGGCAGACCCGGCTCATCTCCTCGCGGATGATGCAGTCGGCGATCTTGTCCATGCCGCTGCCGCCGTCGGCTTCGGGGTAGCGCACGCCGAGCAGGCCGAGCGCGCCCCACTGCGCGAACAGCTCGCGCGGGAAGGTCTCCGTCTCGTCGGCGTGCACAACCAGCGGGGCCATACGCTCGCGGGCGAAACGGCGGATGTTTTCGCGAACCGCCTCGTGCTCGGGAGAAAAGCTGAAGTCGAGGGCCATCGTCGGATTCCTGGGGACGTACGGAGGGGCGTCGTGGTGCGCCGGCGGGTCGCGGGACCGTGTCAGTCGCAGGGCAGGCCCATCTCGCGGGCGATCGCGCGCAGCTGGATCTCCCAGCTGCCCACGGTGACCGGCGCGACCAGCGCGTCCATCGCCAGGCGCATCGCCGGCAGCTCCTCGGTGAGCCCCCAGCCGCCGCCGACGTGCAGCGCGGTCTGTGTCACGCGCACCACCGCCTGGGTGGCGTAGAGCTTGGCCGAGGACACATCGAGGATCAGGTCACGGATCGGCACGCCGCTGTCCCACCGCTGGGCGGCGTGGTAGGTGAGATGGCGGGTGGCCTCGACGTCGACATGCGCCTGCGCGAGCTGGAAGGCGATCGACTGGTTGGCGCCGATCGGGCGGCCGAACTGGTGGCGCACGGTGGCGTACTCGCGCGCCCACTCCAGCGCATGGCGCATGTGGCCCAGCCAGCGGGCGGCCACCATCACCCGTTCGCGGTTGAAGCCCGCCATGATCTCGCGAAAGCCCGCGGCCACGCGGCGCGAGCCGGGCACGCGGACCCGGTCGAAGTTGATCCGGTAGGTGGGCGCCGGTCGGTTGACATGGGTCTCGATGCGCGTGGCGGTGATGCCGGGGCTGTGGCGATCGACCGCGAAGAAGGCCATCCCGGCGCGCCCGGCGGCGGCATCGATGCGCGCCAGCGTGACGAGCACGTCGGCGTCACCGCCGAGCGTGATGAAGGACTTCATGCCGTCGAGGATCCAGTCGTCGCCATCGCGCACCGCGGTGGTCTTCAGGCTCGCGACGTCGTTGCCGGCCTCGGGTTCGGTCACGGTGATCGCGACGACGCACTCGCCGGCGATCACGCGGCGCGCGATCTCGCGCTGCGCGGCGTCGCCATGCTCGTAGAGGATCGAGCCCGCGACGTTCTGCACCAGCACCGCGACCGCGAGATTCGGATTGACGCGCGACATCTCCTCCATCGCGATCGCCTCCTCGTAGCAGCCCAGGCCCGCCCCGCCGATCGCCTCGTCGGCGGTGATGCCGATCAGGCCGGCGCGCGCGGCGGCCACCAGAAAGTCGCGCGGGAACACGCGGCTGCGGTCGGCTTCCTCCCAGCGCGGGGCGACCTCGCGGCGCGCGAAGGCCTCGCACATCGCCCGAAAGGCGTGTCGGTCGACGGTGTTGACGGGGAGGGGGCGGTCGCGGTCGAGCATCGGAGAGGCGCCGCCCGCTCAGGGGGTGCGGCGCCGCGGCGATGGTGACAGCGGCCCGCGGTGGTGTCTACGCGGCGGGCGAGGCGCCGGCGTCCATTTTCGGGATGGCCTCGGCCGCCAGGGCCGGGGCGGCGCGACGGCGGCGCTCGCGCCGGCGCCCCGCTTCGGCCACCCGTGCCAGCTCGTCGATCTGCGCCGCGAACAGCGCCCAGAGGTCGTCGGTCGCGACGATGCCGCGCAGTTCGCCCTCGCGGCCGACCACCGGCAGCCGGTGCACTGCCTGGCTGCGCATCGTTGCGAGCACCGTCATCAGGTCGTCGTCCTCGTGCGCGACCGCAGGATGCGGTGTCATCAGATCGGCCGCGTCGAGTACCCGCGGGTCGATGCCGAAGGCGACGGCCTCGATCGCGATGTCGCGGTCGGTGAGCATCCCCACGGGTATCCGGCGGCCGGCACGCTCCTCGACGATCACGAGACAGCCAACATGCTCGTCGTGCATCCGCTGCGCGCACTGCACCAGCGGCGTCTCCGGCAAGGCGGTGGCAACCTCGCGGATCCGGCAGCCGGCGAGGGTGGCGGGTACGGCAGCATCCATCGATGTCTCCTGCAAGGGCGCCCCTCAGTCGGCCTTGATGGCGATGCGACGCGGCTGCTTGCGCTGGGCCTCCGGCGTCTTCGGCAGGGTCACGGTCAGCACGCCGCGCGCGAACTCGGCGGCGATCGCTGCGGTATCGACCCCCGAGGGCAAGGCGAAACTGCGCTCGAAGGCGCCCCAGGTGCGTTCGGTCAGCGCGTAGCCCTTCTCGCGTTCATCGTGCGACTGCTTCTTCTCGCCGCGGATCGCGAGCAAATCATCGGTCACGCTGACCTCGATGTCCTTGTCGTCGATACCGGGCAGTTCGGCGCAGATGCGCCAGGCCTGATCGTTTTCCTGGATGTCGACCGCGGGCATGCTGATCTCGCCCGCGCCTTCGCGCCACAGGCGTGGCTCGAAGTCCCGCGGTGCCAAGACCCGTTGGTCGAACAGTCGACGGCCGAAGGGCCACTGGCTCCAGGCACCGGCGAATTCATCGAACAGACGATCGATCTCGCGGCGCAGACTGCCGATCGGGTGACGGACGGCTTCGGTGGTCTCGGGGGCGCTTTCGCGCTTGACGGGGAGTTTGCTGACGGTGGGCATGATCGGAATCTCGTGAGGTTGAGAGGCCGGGCGCGGATGCCCGTCGCCCGGGGGTGTCGAGCGATTGTGGCGGCGCAGCGCGAGCCCGCCTTGCGCACGCGCAAGCCCGGTGGCGCGTGCTCCGCGCGGGTGATGCGTCGGGCGGATTCGGACGAGAATGGCGGCTCGGCAATCGCCAATCGGCGCGCAAGCCGGGCAAGGGGGCGGATCAGCGATGACGGGATCAGGGATGGTGTGGGGCGTCGGCAGCCGCGGGCATGCGCTGGCCGGGCGCAGGGTGGCGCTGCCGTCCGTGCGCGGGCGTGCGTTCGCTCTACTCGCCTGGCTGCTCGCGGCAGGCTGCCTGCTGCTGTCGGGCGCGGGGCCGGCAGCGGCACGTGGCGATGCCGAGGGCGCCGGAGAAGGCCCGGAGCCTGCCACCCTGCGGGTGCTCAACCGCGAGATCGTCACCTTCCGTGCGGAGCTCGGCGGCGCGAGCCCGCGCGCCCGGGTCGAGCGGGCACGGCAGCGGTTGCGGGCGCTGCCGGAGCATGCGATCGACGAGCCGCTGACCGTCGTGCCCTTTTCGCTCGGCAAGGCGCGCGGCGTGCAGTTTCTCGTGCGTGGCGAGGTGCTGTGGTCGCTGATCGAGGACGATGTCGATCCCACCGGCGGTGAGGATCTCGCGGCGCTGGTACGCAGCACCCAGGTGCGGGCCGAGGAACTGCGGGAGGCCTGGCACCGCAGCCGTGATCGGCCGCTGCTGCTGCGGGGCGCGCTGAGCGCGCTGATCGCCAGCGCCGTGCTCGGCTTGATGGTGTGGCTGATCGTTCAGGGCGGGCGCCGCGCGGTCGGCTGGCTCGAGGGCGCGCGCGACCGGATCGCGGCCCGTGCCGCGCGGGTCGACTGGCGAGAGTTCATCGCCCGCCTCGCCGTGGGCACCATGAAGCTGGTGCAGTGGCTCGTGCTCTTCGTGCTCGGCTATGCGTGGCTGCGCTTCGTGCTGGCGAGCTTCGTCGCCACCGCGCCGCTGTCGGAGCTTCTCGGCGCCTGGCTCTGGGAGAAGGCTGTCTGGGTGGGTGAGGGACTTCTCGGCGCGGTGCCCGGCCTGGTGTCACTGGTGATCGTGCTCGTGCTCACGCGCGCGATCGTCGACGTGCTGGGCTACTTCTTCGATGCGGTGCAGCGCGGCAGGCTGCGGGTGTCGATGCTCCATCCCGAGACCACGGTCGCCACCCGGCGCATCGTCACCCTGCTCGCCTGGGGCTTTGGCATCGCGGTCGCCTATCCTTATCTGCCGGGTTCGAGCAGCGACGCCTTCAAGGGCCTGTCGGTGCTCTTCGGTCTGATGCTGACCCTGGGCAGCACCGGCGTGGTCACTCAGGCGATGAGCGGGCTGGTGGTGGTCTACTCGCGCGCGCTGCGCAAGGGCGACTTCGTGCAGGTCAACGGCGTCGAGGGGGTGGTCACCGAGGTGGCCGCGCTGGCCACCAAGGTGGTCAACATGCGCAACGAGGAGATCACGATCCCGCACTCGGTACTCATCGCCAGCCCGATCCACAACTTCTCGAAGCTCGCCGGGGCTCAGGGCACGCTGGTGTCCACCCGTGTGACCATCGGCTACGACACGCCCTGGCGCCAGGTGCATGGCATGCTGATCGCAGCCGCGCAGGGCACCGCGGGCGTCCGCGCGGCTCCGGTGCCTTTCGTCTACCAGCGAGGGCTGTCGGACTTCTACGTGGAGTACGAGCTTTTCGCGAGCATCGACCGGCCGCTCGAACGGGTGGCGATCCTGTCGGCGCTGCACGCCAACATCCAGGATCGCTTCAACGAGCAGGGGGTGCAGATCATGTCGCCTCACTTCCTGTCGCAGCCGGAGTCGCCGGTGCTGGTACCGCCGTCGCGCTGGTATCCGGCAGCGCCGGAGGGCGCCGTGTCTCAAGTTGCTGCGCCGCCGGCCGATAGCACGACCAAGCCGTCTCACGGAACCCGATCGCCATGATCACCACCGCTCTGCCCGATCTCGCCGCCTGGACCGACGCCTTCCGGGTGCTCGGCATCCCGGTCTTTCGCCAGAGCGCGCTCGGCATCGCCGGGATGATCGCCGACGAGGATAGCGCCTCGGCGATCGCGATCGGGCGACTCGCCCAGCGCGATCCGCTGCTCACGCTGCGCATCCTGGGCCTGGCCGCGCGGCATCGCTCGCGCCGTGCCGTGACCGACACCGAGACCACGATCACCGGCGTGGTGATGATGGGGCTGGGGCGCGTGTTCGAGGATCTTGCCGCACCGGTGGTGGTCGAGGAACTGCTTGCCGATGACCCGGATGCGCTCGCCGGGCTTGCCGAGGTGGTCGACCGCAGCCACCGTGCCGCGGACTTCGCGCTCGCCTTCGCGGTGCACCGGCTCGACACCGACGCCGAGGTGATCCAGGAGGCGGCGCTGCTGCATGACTTCGCCGAAATGCTGTTGTGGTGTCATGCGCCCGTGCTGGCGCGCGAGATCCGCGATCGGCAGCGGGCCGACCCGGCGCTTCGCTCGACGCAGGCGCAACTCGAGGTGCTCGGCATTCGTCTCGACGAGCTGCAGCGCGCGCTGATGCGCGCCTGGCGGTTGCCCGAACTCCTCGCCCAGATCACCGACCAGAGCCAGATCGCGCTGGCGCGGGTGCGCAACGTGCTGCTCGCGGTGGATCTCGCCCGGCACTCGCAGCATGGCTGGGACAATCCCGCGATTCCCGACGATCTCGCCGGCATCGCGCGGCTGCTCAACCTCACGCGCGAGGCGGTCCGCGAAAAGGTGATGGCGCTCGAGGAGGCCTGATTAGCCGCCGGCGGCTCAGGTCTTGCGCTGCACGCCCGGCCCGACCGCCAGCGCGGCCTGGTGTTGCGGCCCGCCGTAGAAGGGGTCGCCGGCGATCAGTGCCTGCACCATCTCGGTCGACTCGAAGCCCCAGATCAGCTGCCCGTCGATTTCGCAGGTGGGCACGCCGAAGACACCCGCGTCGATCGCGGCCTGCGTGTCGTCGCGCAGCGCCTGCCGGACCTCCGGAAGCTCGAGCTCATCGGGGTGGACCTCGAGTTCGTCGAGCAGCGAGCGCCAGGGGCCGGCGTCGGTGGGCAGATGACCGTCGACCCAGACATAGCGGAACAGCCGGATGACGACGTCCGTGGGTGCATCCGCGAGCACCGCGAGGCGCAGCAGCGGCAGGGGATTGAAGGGGTGCGAGGCGGGGAAGCGCAGCGCGATCCCGTTGCGCTGCGCCAGCCACGCGACATGCTCGTAGGTGAAGCGGCGCTTGGAGGCGATCTCGGCCGGCCCCTTGTGGCCATGGTGGGCGAGGATGCCGGCGAACAGCACCGGTCGGCATCGCACCACAATGTCCTGGGCGAAGTCGTCCAGCCGCGTGCTCTGCAGATAGGCGTAGGGCGACACGACATCGAAGTACCAGTTGAGGGTTCTCATCGGGTGCTCGCGGGGTCATCGGGGAGGCGTTCGGAGGGGTGGATGATAATCCTCGATGGCCCCACCGTCGCCCCACGCACGCATCCCCCAGCCGATGACATCGACCGTTGCTTCCTCCTCGCCCGCGCCGGGCGCCGCTGCGGCCGCCGCCCGGGCGCCCGCGCGCACCCCGGTGTTCGCGCTGTCGTGGCGTTTCCTGCTGCGCGACTGGCGATCGGGCGAGCTCGGTCTGCTGCTCGCGGCGCTGGTGGTTGCGGTGGCCGCGATTGCCGCGGTGGGTTTCTTCGTGGACCGGATGCGGCTGGCGCTTTCGCAGGAGGCGCGGCAGCTGCTGGGCGCCGACCTGGTCGTGGCCGCCGATCGCGCGCTGTCGCCCGAGTGGCTCGAGCGCGCCGGTGCGCAGGGCCTGCTCGTGGCCCGCACGGTCAGCTTTCCGAGCATGGTGGCGGCAGCGGGCCGCCCGCAGCTCGCGTCGGTGAAGGCGGTCTCCGAGGGCTACCCGCTGCGCGGCCGGCTGCGCGTGGCCACGGCGCCCGGCTCACCCGACGAGCCCGCCACCGGCGGGCCTGCCCGCGGTGAGCTGTGGGCCGATGCCCAACTGCTTGCCGCGCTCGGCGTGCGCCCGGGCGCGCGGGTGGAACTCGGCGAGTCGAGCTTCACCGTGGCCCGAATCATCACCATCGAGCCCGACCGGGGCGCGAACTTCGTCAACTTCGCCCCGCGCGCGATGATCCACCTCGACGATCTCGCGGCCACCGGATTGCTCCAGCCGGCCAGCCGGGTGTCCTGGCGGCTGTTGCTGGCGGGCGAGCCTGCCGCGGTCGCGGCCTGGGAGGGGTGGTTTCGAGCCCGTGGTGAGCGTGCGGCGCGCATCGAGAGCCTCGAGAACGGCCGTCCCGAGCTGCGCGCCACGCTCGAGCGCGCGCAGCGCTTTCTGGCGTTGGTCGCGCTGCTGACCGCCCTGATCGCGGCGGTGGCGGTCGGCCTGGCGGCGCGCCGCTTCGCCCAGCGCCATCTCGACGGCTGTGCCGTGATGCGAGCGATCGGTATCCGGCAGCGCGCGCTGGCCGCGATCCTGCTGCTCGAACTCGCCTGGATCGGGCTGGGTGCGGGGCTGATCGGGGCGCTCGCCGGCTGGCTCGTGCACTTCGGCCTGGTCGCCGCGATCGGGCCACTGATCCGCATGAGCCTGCCCGCACCGTCGTTGTGGCCCGCCCTGCAGGCGCTGGCTGCGGGCGGGGTGCTGCTGCTCGGTTTCGGCGCCTGGCCCTTCCTGCGGCTCGCGGGCGTGCCGCCGCTGCGGGTGCTGCGCCGCGAGCTCGGCGGGGCCTCGGCCTCACCCTGGATCGGTGCGCTGTTCGCGCTGGCGGCCTTCACGGCCTTGCTGCTGTGGTTTTCCGGCGATGCGCGGGTGGCGCTGATCGCGCTGGCCGGCTTCGCGGTGGCGGCGATGATCTTCGCGCTGGCCGCCTCGCTGGCCGTGCCGGTGGCCGCCGCCCTGCGCCGGCGGCCGGCCTTGCTCGCCGGCAGTCCCGCGCTTCGCCTGGCGCTTGCCTCGTGGTCGCGGCGTCGCGGCGCGGCCATCGTCCAGACGGTGGCGCTCGCGATCGGCATGATGGCGCTGATGCTGCTCACCGTGACCCGGACCGATCTGCTCGACAGCTGGCAGCGGGCCAGCCCGCCGGATGCCCCGAACCGCTTCGTGATCAACATCCAGCCCGATCAGCGCGATGCGGTGACCGCGCTGCTGCGCGAGTCGGGTGTGGCCGAACCGAGGCTCGAACCCATGGTGCGCGGCCGCTTCGTGTCGCACAACGGCCGCCCGGTGCGCCCGGAGGATTACCCGGGCGATCGGGCGCAGCGTCTGGTCGATCGTGAGTTCAACCTCTCGTACGCGGCCGGGCTTCCCGCGCATAACCGGGTGGTGGCGGGCCGCTGGTTCGAGCCGGACGCGGCCGAGGTCTCGGTCGAATCGGGCATCCTGGCCACGCTGGGTCTCGCCCTCGGTGATCGGGTGGGCTTCGACATCGCCGGGCAGATGGTCGAGGCGCGGATCACCAGCGTGCGCAAGGTCGACTGGGACTCGATGCGGGTCAATTTCTTCATGATCCTGTCGCCCGGGCTGCTCGGTGCCGCGCCGCAGACCCTGATCACCGCCTTCCACGAGCGCGCCGGCGAGCAGCCGCTGCAGAGCACCCTGGTGGCGCGCTTTCCCAATCTCACGGTCTTCGATACCGGCAACATCCTGCGGCAGGTTCAGGCCATGCTCTCGCAGGTGGTGGTCGCGATCCAGCTGCTCTTCCTGCTGACGCTGGCCGCCGGGGTGGTGGTGCTCTATACCGCGCTCGCAGGGTCGCGTGACGAACGTTTGCGCGAGGCTGCGCTGATGCGCGCGCTCGGGGCCTCGCGAGTCCAGCTGGCGCGCGCTCAGCACTGGGAGCTCGGCCTTTCGGGGGCGCTGGCCGGACTGCTCGCGGCCGCCGGCGCGCTCGTGACCGGCTGGGTGCTCGCGCAGCAGGTGTTCCAGTTCGATTACCAGCCTCGCTGGGAGAGCCTGATCCTGGGCGCGCTGGCTGGCGCACTGGTGGCGCTCGCCGCCGGCTGGGCGGGCCTGCGCGGCGTGCTGCGCGCCCCGCCGCTCGCGAGTCTTCGCGAATGAGCGCGGAATCCGGCGCGCCGGCTGAGCGAAGCGCCTTCGAGCTGCTGGGCGGTGAGGCCCGCGTGCGTGAACTCGTCGACCGCTTCTATGACCTGATGGCCCTCGAAGCGCGCTTCGCCCCGCTGCGTGCGCTGCACCCGCAGGATCTCGAGGGCTCGCGCGACAAGCTCCATGCCTTCCTGTGCGGCTGGCTTGGCGGCCCGCCGCTCTACGAGAGGCGGTATGGCCATCCGCGGCTGCGTGCCCGCCATCTGCCTTATCCGATCGGTTCGCGCGAGCGCGACGACTGGTTGCTGTGCATGGCGCAGGCGATGCATGACATCGGGGTTGCCGAGCCGCTCTTCGACCGGCTGCTGCTGGCCTTTCACGGGACGGCCGACTGGATGCGCAATCGCCCGGACAGCACCATCTGATTGCCGCCATGTGAAATTTGCATTTCTCATGGCGAAATTCGATCGCCGCGCTGCGGCATCGCCATTTTTCATGACGGAACAGGAAATTCCGTATCGTGGGAAATCGAAGATAAGTGACTGTTTATTCACGTCAATCTTCTCCGATCTTTTTGCTCGGATCGGGTGTTGCTCCGCATCAAACTGCGGTACCTTTGCCTGCCTCGGCGCGGCCCTGCGCCCAGCGGGGTCATCCTCGCAGCGCCTCCCCGGATACCGTCACCTCGATCGAAGGAGTCCCTCATGTCCTCACGCGAACTCGAAGCCCAGAAACTGCAGAAGGAATGGTCGGAAAGCCCCCGCTGGCGCGGCATCAAGCGTGGCTACAGCGCCGACGACGTCATCCGTCTGCGTGGCTCGATCGCGGTCGAGCACACGCTGGCTCGCCGGGGTGCCGAGAAACTCTGGCGGCTCATCAACGACGAGCCCTTCGTCAATTCGCTGGGCGCCCTCACCGGGAACCAGGCGATGCAGCAGGTCAAGGCCGGCCTGAAGGCCATCTACCTGTCGGGCTGGCAGGTTGCCGGTGACGCCAACCTGGCCGGCGAGATGTACCCGGACCAGTCGCTGTATCCCGCCAACTCGGTGCCCTCGGTGGTGCGCCGCATCAACAACACGCTGACCCGTGCCGACCAGATCCAGTGGATGGAAGGCAAGAATCCGGGCGATGCGGGCTATGTCGACTACTTCGCGCCGATCGTGGCCGACGCCGAAGCCGGCTTCGGTGGGGTGCTCAACGCCTTCGAGCTGATGAAGTCCATGATCGACGCCGGTGCGGCTGGCGTGCACTTCGAGGACCAGCTCGCCTCGGTCAAGAAATGCGGTCACATGGGTGGCAAGGTGCTCGTTCCCACCCGTGAAAACGTCGCCAAGCTGGTCGCGGCCCGGCTTGCGGCCGACGTCATGGGCGTACCCACCATCCTGCTCGCGCGCACCGACGCCGAAGCCGCCGATCTGGTCACCTCGGATGTCGACGAGAACGATCGCCCCTTCCTGACCGGTGAGCGTACCGTCGAGGGCTTCTACCGTACCCGCAACGGGTTCGACCAGGCGGTGTCGCGCGGGCTGGCCTATGCCCCCTACGCCGATCTGATCTGGTGCGAGACCGGCACGCCCGACCTGAAGTTCGCCCGCGACTTCGCCGAGGCGATCCACAAGCAGTTCCCGGGCAAGATGCTGTCCTACAACTGCTCGCCCTCGTTCAACTGGAAGAAGAACCTCGACGAGGCCACCATCGCCAAGTTCCAGCGTGAGCTCGGCGCCATGGGCTACAAGTTCCAGTTCATCACGCTGGCCGGCTTCCACAGCCTGAACTACTCGATGTTCAACCTGGCCCACGGCTACGCCCGCAACCAGATGAGCGCCTTCGTCGAGCTGCAGGAAGCCGAGTTCGCGGCTGCCGAACGTGGCTTCACCGCGGTCAAGCACCAGCGCGAGGTCGGTACCGGCTACTTCGACGCCGTGACCACCACCGTCGAGCGCGAGGCCTCCACCGCCGCGCTCAAGGGCTCCACCGAAGACGAACAGTTCTTCGACAGCCACGGCCAGCGCAAGGCCGCCTGATCCTGCGGCGGCCTGCGAGGCCGTCCGCCGAGCCGGTCGGCTTCGCCGCCCGGCCATCAACCCGGTCGCCCGATGGCGCCCGGGTTTTTTTTCGTCACGCGGCCGGCCGAGACTAGACTGACGGGTTGGTCGTCATCCGATGGCCGCTCCGCGTCCCTCGTGACCGATGCCCGACACCCGCCGCACGCAACCGCCACTGCCCGGATTCGGCAGCCTCGAGGCCACCGCGACCTCAAGCCCGGCAGCCGCCGCCGATGCGGGGCGCAAGCCGCCCGAGAGCACCGAGGCGATGGTGCTGCGAGCGCTGGCGCTGGCCTGGACGCCGCGCCATCGCAAGTGGCTGATCGATCTGCTGCGCCGGCTCGAACTGCGCACCGCCCGCGGCAGCTACCACGGCCAGCTCGACATCGACGAGTGTCTCGCCAACCTCGCCGACCGCGGCCAGGCCGCCCGTTCGGAGCAGGGCTGGCAGTGCACGACCGACACCCGGGGTGCGATCTTCCGGGAGGCGCTCGAGGCCGCCGACTTCGCGCGCTGGCGTGAAGCCGTGCTGCAGACCGACGGCTTGAGTCTCGAGCGGGGCTGGTTCCACTTCGCCTCGCTCGCCCCCGCGATCACCGCGGCACGGCTGGTCTTCTACGGCGGCGAGGCGATCGACCGCTGGCGGGTGCTCGAGCAGGCCGGCCAGAGCCTGCCCGACTGGGCGGCGGTGATCGATCAGGTGGCGCTGGCCGGTTTCGACGCGCAGGCTTTCGCACGCGCCGAGCCGCAACTTGCCGCCTCGATGCTCGCGGTGGCGATCGACTACGGTCTGCGGGTGCTCCATCCGGCGCTGCCGGTGGTGCTGGCGCATGCGCTCGAGCGGCTGGAGGCGCCGCCGGTAAGGTCGCTCGAGGGTCTGCGGCTGCGCGCCGCGGCGGCGCTGGTGCTGGCCGGCCGCGGTGCCCAGGCGGGCGCGTTGCTCGAGACGCGCGACGATGGCCACGCGCGGGCCGTGCGCGCGGCCATCCTGGCCACCGAGGGCCGGTGGGAGGAGGGCGCAGCCGCCTTCGAGGATGCGCTGGCGCTGCGCCGTCAGGAAAGCGGCGCGCGCAAGCGTCTGCTCGACGACACCATCGCGTGGCTGTACCCGATGTGCCTGTTCGCGGGGCGTGATCCGGTCCGCCTGGCGACGGCACGCCGCTTCTGCACTGGCGAGGCCGGTCCGCGACGCAGCCATGATGACTCGATCTGGAGCCGGTGGGTGCGTGCCGCCGACATCCGGGTGGGCGACGAGCCGCCCGACCCGGAGTTCGGCGAGCTGCACGCCTGGTTCGGCACCCGCCCCCAGCTCGGCTGGGCGCAGCGCCTGATGCTGCGGGCATGGCTGATCGGCACCGAGCCGCCGCTGGCCTTGACGACTTCGGGTACGGCAGCCGGCCGTGATCCGGCGGTGGCGCGCGCCGCCGCCCGGGCGGCGCTCGGGCGCGCCCTCGGGCAGACCGGACTCGACTGGCTCGCCGGGCAGGTGCGCAGCGCCGAGCGGGTGCTCGCCGGCCTGCCGCCGGAATCGCCGTTCTTCGTCGCGGGCGCGAGCGATGCATGGCGCGATGCGCTGGCCGCGATCGCCGCCCTCGGTGCCGAGCCGAGTGCCGACGGCGCCGCGCAGCCGGCGACACGGCTGCTCTGGGCGGTTCGCTGCGACCGCGACGGCCGTGTGCTGGCGGTCGACGTGCTCGAGCAGAAGCGCGGGGCGCGCGACTGGAACAAGGCGCGGCCGGTACCCCTGTCCCGGCTGGTGCGGCACGCCGAACTGCCGGCCGAGGATGCCCGGGTGGCGCGCGCGGTACGCACCACGCGGGGCTACGCGGCGAGCCTGGCGCTCGACGTCGCCGCGGCCGCCGGGGCGCTGGTCGGCCATCCCAGGGTGCTGATGGCCGACGATCCCGAGCACTTCGTCGAGCTCGTCGAGGAGCAGCCCGAGGTGCGCTTCGAGACGGTCGATGGCCACTGGGTGCTGCGCTTCGAGCCTGATCTGGTGGCCCTCGGCCGCCAGGGACCGGGCTTCGAGTTCGACGCGCATGGGGCGGTACGTGGCGGTGGCCAGCCTCTCGAGGGCGCGGTCTTCGTGCTGCCCGGCGAGCAGGCGGGTCAGGCCCGCCTGATCCGTATCAGTGCCGCCCATCGCCGGGTCGCCTCGCTCGCCGCGGGTGGCTTGCGGGTGCCGCAGGATGCCGGCTCGGCGTTGCAGGCGGCGATGCCGGCGCTCTCCGCCCACTTCCGGCTGCGTGCGGAGCGCGCGCCGGGCACGCGCAGCCTGGGTACGAGCCATGCGTTGCGCGCCGAGCTCGCGCCCGCGGGAGCGGGCGTGCGGCTGCGCCTGGTAAGCGCGCCGCTCGGGCCGGGAGGCCCCCGCCTGGCGCCCGGGCACGGCCGCGCCGAGGTGGTCGCACCGATCGACGGCGAGATGTGCGCCGTGCGGCGCGACCTCGGCCGCGAGCGTGAGCTGCTGCGCGCACTGCTCGAACGCTTTCCGGTGCTCGAGCCGCCCGAGGATGCCGGCCGCGTGCCGACGTGGACCATCGAGGATCCCGAACAGGCCCTCGCGATCATCGAGCAGCTGCCCGCGCAGCCGGGCATCGAAGGGCTCGACTGGCCCCAGGGCCGGCGCATGCAGGTGCTGCGTGCCGGCGCCGAGGGCGTGCGTGTGTCGGTGCGCCGCGACGGCCGGTGGTTCGCGATCGACGGCGAACTGCGGGTCGACGAGGAACGGGTGCTCGAGCTGGCGCGCCTGGTCGAGTGGGCGGGGGGGCGGCGCTCACGCTTCGTGCCGCTGGGCGAGGACCGCTGGCTGGCGCTGACCGAGCGGCTGCGCCAGCAGATCGATGACCTGGCGGCCGTGGTCGAGTCGGGACGTGGTGCCACGTTGCGCGCGCCCGAGCAGGCCGCCGAGTGGCTCGATGACGCGCTGGCCGACGCCCGCCGTGACGACGCGGCGCTGCGCGAGCGTCTGGCCACGCTGCGCAGCGCGGCTGCGACGCCGGCGCAACTGCCCGCTGCCCTGCAGGCCACGCTGCGGCCTTATCAGCAGCAGGGCTTCGAATGGATCGCGCAACGCGCGCAGGCGGGCTTCGGTGCCTGCCTTGCCGACGACATGGGTCTGGGCAAGACCGTACAGGCGCTGGCGCTCCTGCTGGCACGCGCCCCGATGGGGCCGGCGCTGGTGGTCGCGCCCACGTCGGTGTGCGCCAACTGGATCGACGAGGCAGCCCGCTTCGCGCCGGGGCTGCGGGCGCGGCTCTATGGCTCGCCCGAAGCGCGAGAGCAGATCCTGCGCGAGGCCTGCGCCGGCGATCTCGTGGTGGTCTCGTACACGCTGCTGCAGCAGTCGGTCGAGGCCTTCGCCGCGCTGCGCTGGGCCACGCTGGTGGCCGACGAGGCACAGGCGATCAAGAACGCGAGCGCCAAGCGCAGCCAGGCGATCCGCGAGCTCGACGCCGACTTCCGGCTGGCGCTCTCGGGCACTCCGATCGAGAATCGCCTGGGCGAGCTCTGGGCGATCATGAACTTCACCAATCCCGGGCTGCTCGGCAGCGCGCAGCGTTTTGCCGAGCGCTTCGTCACGCCGATCGAGCGCGACCGCGATCTGCGCGCCCAGCGCACGCTGCGCCGACTGATCGCCCCCTTCGTGCTGCGACGCCTGAAGTCGGAGGTGCTCGACGACCTGCCGGCACGCACCGAAACCATCCTGCACGTGAATCCCGAGCCCGACGAGGCGGCCCACTACGAGTTGCTGCGGCGCGAGGCGCTCGCGACCGCGCTCGGTGCCGGCAACCGCGACCGCATCAACGTGCTGGCGCAGCTCACCAGGCTGCGCCGTGCGGCCTGCGATCCACGACTGGTCGATCCCGGACTCGGCATCACCGGCGCGAAGGTCAGCGCCTTCGTCGAGCTGGCGCAGGAACTCGTCGCCAATCGTCACAAGGCGCTGGTGTTCAGCCAGTTCACCGACTTCCTGGCGTTGCTGCGCGCGCCGATCGAGGCCGCCGGCATCACGAGCCAGTACCTCGACGGCGGCACGCCCGCGGCCGAACGCGCACGCCGTATCGCCGCCTTCCAGGCGGGCGAGGGCGATCTGTTCTTCATCAGCCTGAAGGCGGGTGGCTTCGGGCTGAACCTGACCGC
>Ga0315901_10002326_pt1 | contig 26256 bp, 27 predicted proteins | sample LakEriMetagenome_10_FD_203761 | JGI IMG/M metagenome (GOLD analysis project Ga0315901, IMG submission 203761) | Freshwater fungal communities from buoy surface, Lake Erie, Ohio, United States - Buoy 2 MA116 | ecosystem: Environmental > Aquatic > Freshwater > Lake | place: USA: Lake Erie, Ohio...
TATAATTCGCGACATCTGCTTCTGGAAAAACCATGAGAATCCCGGTGATGCGACGAACCAACCTGCGTCTGCTACTCGTGCTCTTCGCTGCGTTGAGCGCCTTGGATGCGCAGGCAGCGCAGCTGCGCTTCTTGTGCCGAGGCTGGGCGCCGCTCTACCTCAGCAGCTGGCGACCGGAAAACCCGGATCCGACCGACTTTGACATGATGACCATTGATGCAGATGATGAGACTGGCATCACCCGCTTCGACCTGCCACTGGTGGGACGGCTGCAGTTCAAGGCATCCGTCACCGACTACGCGGTCAAGGCGTCGATTCCATACAAGCAGATGATGATGGACGATTACATCGACATCATCGATTTCTACTACAACCGGCCCAGCAGCGAAATTCTGATTACCGCGCTGGAGAAAAAGACGCGCAAAGGTCACCCTCTGTTCAAGGGCAAATGCGCAAAGGTACGGCCGAATAATTTTGAGCCAATACCGCCTACGCCGATTCAGATCAAGTAGCCGCCGGGCTAGACGGCAGCGAACTCGCGCGTCCGCAGCGTGTTCAAGGTCTGCAGGTTACTGATTCACCGGCACCTCCTGAGCCGTAGGAATGGTCTGCTGGAACGAGGCGCGTTGCATCAGCCGCTCATAAAGCTTCAGCAAATGCGGCGCATCAGATCGCCAGTTATAACTGGGGTAGCGGAGATCGAGATAACCTAGCATGCAACCGGTTGCGATCTCGGCAAGCCCGAACTCCAGTACCGTAAAGCTCCCTGAGGGCAGCAGTTGCTGCTCCAGCTCATGCACCCCTGCGCGAATTTTGTCTGCTTGTCGGCCAAGCCAGAATTGACTACGAGACGCCTCGGGTCGCTGGTTTTCTAAAAAGGTCATCACCACCGCATCGCAAATACCATCTGCCACAACTTCGGTGAGCCGATGGATGATCTTGTCGCGCTTGTTTTCCGGCAGATGTCCGGGATTCTCAAGCTCCAGGTACTCGAAGATGACTTTGGAATCATGCAGGACCCGACCATCATCCAGCACCAGTGTCGGTATTTTCGCCAGAGGGTTGAGCTCTTTGATTTGACTTCCCGGCTGCCAGGGGTTGTCGATCACCACGTCGTGCGGAACCTGTTTTTCCAATAGCGTAACGCGGGCTTTTCGGGCGAAGGGACTGGGGCTTGCGATGTAGAGTTTCATGGGAAATGCGTAATCGATGGTGCCCGGACATACGGGACTGATGAAGACCACGCATGGTTCTTTGGATACCATGCGCCGGGTGAACCCAAATCATACCTTCTCGGGATGTGCGGGCGTTTCCTGAAAATGTTGCGAGCTCTACAAAGACAGCGTCTATGCACCAATGGCGTTTAGTTCACTGACGCAGCGCGATGGACACCAAGTTTGAGGCCCGCAGCATCCAACACAGCCAAGAGCGTTTTGATCGTTGGATTACCATTCGGCGAGAGTACGCGATAGAGACTTTCGCGGGGAATACCAGCTCGCTCTGCTACTGCCGCCATACCTTGCGCTTCAGCGACATGGCGCAATGCCGCAAGTAATGCTTCACGGCCGCCATCTTGATTAGCCTCTTCCATCGCGGCAGCAAGATATTCATCTGCAAATGACGGGTCTTCACGCAGCAGCTCTATTATCGCTTCATCGTGTGCACGGCTTGCATTATTCATGATGATTTCTCCGCTTCCAGTCTCTCAAATAGGCAATAGCGGCTCAATATCGACCTGTTGCTTTCGCTTGTCACCACCTACAAGCAACAAAATCAGTTTGCTACCGACTCGCGCGTAATACACCCGATAGCCCGGGCCGTAGTCGATACGCAATTCACAAACCCCATCCGCGAGTTGCTTGTAATCTCCAAAATTGCCCGAGGCCATGCGTTGCACAGTCAAACCAGCTCGGGCGCGCGCATTTGTGCGGCGGTGAGGAAATTGCGGAGATGGAGAACACGCAGAAGAAACATGTTCTGGTGCGAATTGTTGCGCGTGAGGAGTTGCCCAGAAAGAGCGAAACTTTTCGGGGTCACCTCAGCGCCACGTCACTTCAGAGCGATGATGTGGCGGTAGGGTTCTATGCCGATGAAATTGTGAACGACCAAAATTTGGGCAATAAAAAACCCCTCTTCACTAGCGTAAAGAGGGGTGATGCTGGCGTCCCCACGGCTTTCAGGCTCTGTTTCTGCATTGTTCCGCTGGAGGAAAATCGGTCTGAAAGTCGCATGAAATCACGCTTAGGAGCGGAAAAAAACTTCGATGTGCTGAGTGCTCCAGGTAACCACGCCTACCCCGAAAAAATCGGCGTCTTGCGTCCAGATCGGACAATCGAGGGCAAGGGCTGCCGCCAACACAGGCCAATCGTCCGGATCTCGGCGTTGCATACGCTGCCGGGCAGATTCCTCAAAGTCTTCCAGCCAATCGTCTTCCAACGGCTGGATATGTCTCATAAGGCCGTCCAGCACATCAACGGCAAGGTTGGGATCCAGACCTTTGCCTGAGAGGATTTCCGGAAGGTATTTCTTTGCGTCTGCGGCGCATACCTGCGGCACAAAGAACCTGACTTTCTCAGAGTTATCTAGGATTAGATTACGAACCCTCTCACTAAGCACTGCGCGGATCAATATGTTGGCATCAAGAACCAGTGCCTTATGATCAGCCGGCATTATTTGGATTCGCGGCGCCTGGTGTTGAACTCTTCAACGATATCGTCCGGCTCGACTCCAGACGCCTGCAGCAGCCTATCCAGCTTTTCGGCGGCCGCCCGAAGGGCTTTCAGATTATCCGCGCCAGTTTTGTCTCGGGTTGGGATGTAGTAACCGATGGTTTCACCGTGGCGGGTGATCGCTAGTGGCTGCCCGACCTCAAGCAGATAGTGTGGCAGTTGGCTGCGGAATTCACGGATACCAACTTTCAAAGAGTCCATAGCTCCCCCATTTGTGTACACATGAGTACAGTATAGCCCAAAGTCCGCCAAGAGAAAGGCGATATTATTAACAATGTGATAATTTCATTGATCCAGCGATGCATTCCGCAGACTCCCTTGCATCTAGCGTGACGAGCCGTCGCGAAATCGGTGATCAAAGGACTAATTCTGTATTTGGTCAAACGCTATCCCGCGCACCTCCGATCAGGTCTGCACACACCAACCTTTGGTACATCTCATGGAATTGCCAGCAATTTCCTTTTCTGGCCTGATTCTCAGACCATTTTCTGACTCAGACGCGGAGAATTTCACCTCTGCGGTTCTTGAATCTGTCGAATCAGTGAGCGAGTGGATGCCATGGTGTTCAAGTGATTACACGGCCAGGCATGCTCTCGATTGGTTTGCTGCCTGCCGCACCGAAGGGGATAAAGGCACCGCATTCGAGTACGGTGTTTTTTGCGAAAACTCTGGGCAATTTCTTGGGAGTGCAGGCCTCAATGAAATCAGGCAGCAACACAAGCTTTGTGACCTCGGTTACTGGGTACGCCAATCACGGCAGCGGCAGGGCGTCGCATCCCGATGTGTTCAAGCACTCTCTGCCCATGCATGCTACGAACTTGGGTTGCATCGTGTCGAAATCGTAGTCGCTGTTGGCAATGTGGCCAGTGAGGTTGTAGCACAGTAAAGTCCGGCGCCCTGCACGAATGTGTGGCGCGTAATCGCCTGCACATTCATGACAAACCGTTAGCTGCGCATATCTTTTCACTCGTACCAAAACAATACTGAGCAGCAGTCGACCCATCACTCACCGACATCGCAAAAATCTCTCGAATTGTGTTCGCAAAGTAGAAGTCGCTTCGTGTGAGAAACAGGGCTTGTGACAATGCGATTGGTGATCGGTGCTTCATTCCAGCCAGGAGCGAATGAAAAGCAAAAAGGCCGACATCTGTCGATGTCGGCCCTTTTTATTTGGCGTCCCCACGGGGATTCGAACCCCGGTACTCACCGTGAAAGGGTGATGTCCTAGGCCTCTAGACGATGGGGACAATGATCTGTCCTTACTACCGACCTATTGATTACCGCAGCTGCACTCGGTGTCAGCCAGGTGGTGGAGGTAAGCGGGATCGAACCGCTGACCTCTTGCATGCCATGCAAGCGCTCTCCCAGCTGAGCTATACCCCCCTGTGCAGCAGAAGCGGGATTATAGCTGAATCTTTTCTGAACTGTAAATTGCCCGCCAAAAGTTTTTTTAAAGATATCGTCGTATCCGCTCGAGCACGGCCTTGCGACCGAACAGCGCCAGCACAGCATCGACAGAAGGCGTCTGCAACTGTCCGGTCACTGCGAGACGCAGCGGCATGGCCAACTGCGGCATTTTTATCTGATGGTCGGCGAGCACCTGCTTCATCAGCGCCGCGATCGACTCCTTGCTCCAATCTGTCGCTACCGCCCCTTCCGCAAACTGCGCAAGTGCCGCGCGCGCCGCATCAGTCAGATGCTGTGCGAGCAATGTGGGATCGGGCTTGGGCTCGCGATAAAACAGCATCGCAGCATCAGCCAATTCGTTGACGGTGTTCGCTCGGTCCTTCAGCAGCGCGATGACGTCGACCAGTGGCGGCGCGCCTTCGAACGTCGCGCCATCACGCTCGAGTTCTGGCATGGATAGCTCGGCCAGACGTTGGTTGTCGGCTTGTTTGATGTAGTGATTATTGAGCCAAGCAAGCTTCTCGGGATTGAACTGCGCCGGCGATTTGGTCAGATGATCCAGATCGAACCAGCGACAAAATTCTTCCATGGAGAAGATCTCATCGTCGCCGTGGCTCCAACCCAATCGCGCCAGATAATTCAGCATCGCCTCTGGCAAGTAGCCCTGGGCCGGGTATTCCATCACGCTGACCGCGCCATGACGCTTGGAGAGCTTCTCTCCATCAGCGCCGAGGATCATTGGTACATGGCCGTAGATCGGCAGCTGCCCGCCCAGCGCCTTCAGAATATTGATCTGTCGCGGCGTGTTGTTCACGTGATCGTCACCCCGAATCACATGCGTGATTTGCATGTCCCAATCGTCGACTACCACGCAAAAATTGTAGGTCGGTGTGCCATCCGGGCGCGCGATCACCAGATCATCCAGCTCGCGGTTCGCAATGGTAATCCGTCCTTTGACTGCATCCTCCCAGCTGACCTCGCCATCCAGTGGGTTCTTGAACCGGACCACGGGCTTTCTTCCCTCAGGAATCGGCGGCAGCGTCTTGCCCGGTTCCGGACGCCAGGTACCGTCATAACGCGGCTTCTCGCCTGCAGCGCGCTGACGCTCGCGCATTGACTCGACCTCTTCAGGCGAGCAATAACATTGATAGGCCGTACCTGCGGCCAGCATGTGCGCAATGACTTCGCGGTAGCGATCCATGCGCTTCATCTGATAGAACGGTCCCTCGTCGTGGCTCAGACCCAGCCACTGCATACCGTCCAGAATGGCTTGCACCGCTTCTGGCGTGGAGCGCTCCAGATCCGTATCTTCAATGCGCAGTATGAAGGTGCCGCCAAAGCGGCGTGCATACGCCCAGGCAAAGAGCGCCGTGCGGGCGCCGCCGAGGTGAAGATATCCGGTGGGGCTGGGAGCGAAACGGGTGCGTACGGTCATGAGATTGGAGAGAGAGCCCTCACGGGCATGGAAAACCGCTATTTTAGCGGCTGGCACGTAGGCAAGGCCGCACTGATAAAATCCTGCTTTTGCTTTACCAAGTCGAAACACTCATGAGCGCCGACCCCTCCAGCGCAAGCCCCCGCAAGCTGTTCGTCACCACGGCCCTGCCGTACGCTAACGGTGCGTTCCACATCGGCCACATCATGGAATACATCCAGGCAGATATCTGGGTGCGCTTCATGCGCATGCGTGGTCATGAGGTGCATTTTGTCTGCGCCGACGATGCGCACGGTGCGCCTATCATGATCGCTGCCGAGAAGGCAGGTGTCACACCGCAGGAATTTGTTGCTGAGATTGCCTCTGGCCGCAAGCAGTATCTGGACGGTTTTCACATCGGATTTGACAACTGGCACTCGACCGATGGCGAAGAAAACCATCAGCTGTCACAGGACATCTATCGTCGTCTGCGCGATCAGGCAAAGCTGATTACTACGCGCACGATCGAGCAGTTTTATGATCCGCTCAAGAACATGTTCCTGCCTGACAGGTACATCAAAGGCGAATGTCCGAAATGTGGCGCAAAAGATCAGTATGGTGATTCCTGCGAAGTCTGCAGCGCGGTCTATGCGCCAACCGAGCTGAAGAACCCTTACTCGACACTCACTGGGGCCGCGCCAGTGATGAAATCCTCCGAGCATTACTTCTTTCAGTTGTCCGATCCCAAGTGCGGTCAATTCCTGCGCGACTGGGCGCTCGATCCGTCGCGCCTGCAACCCGAAGTGGCGAACAAGGCACGGGAATGGCTGGAAAGTGAATCGGGTCTCGGCGACTGGGACATCAGCCGCGATGCGCCCTACTTTGGCATCGAGATTCCCGATGCACCGGGTAAGTATTTTTACGTGTGGCTGGATGCGCCGATTGGATATCTGGCCTCGCTGAAAAACTACTTCAACAAAACCGGGCGAGATTTTGATGCCTTCATGGCGGATCCCTCGACCGAGCAGTACCACTTCATCGGCAAGGACATCACCTACTTTCATACGCTGTTCTGGCCCGCCATGCTGCACTTTGCTGGCCTGAAAGTGCCAAACAATGTGTTCGTGCACGGCTTCATCACGGTCAGCGGCGAAAAAATGTCCAAGTCGCGCGGCACGGGTATTTCTCCGCTGCGTTACCTTGATATCGGCATGAATCCTGAGTGGCTGCGTTACTACATCGCAGCCAAGCTGAACGCGCGCGTCGAAGATGTCGACTTTAATCCTGAAGATTTTATTGCACGGGTCAACAGCGATCTGGTCGGCAAATACATCAACATTGCCAGCCGCGCGGCAGGTTTTATCGCCAAAAAATTTGACGGCAAACTAGCGATGGACTGGGCGACTGAGCCTGATGCCTTTCTCTCTGCATTGCGCGCTGCCGGCACCGACATCGCCGAACTCTATGAGGCGCGCGAGTACGGCAAGGCTTTGCGGGTGGTGATGGAACAAGCCGATGCCGTCAACGCCTATGTCGATGCGAACAAACCCTGGGAACTCGCAAAAGACCCCGCTAACAACCCACGGCTGCAGGAAGTCTGCAGCCGGTTGTTGGAAGCTTTCCGTATTCTTTCCATCTATCTGAAGCCGGTGCTGCCTGCGCTGGCGACTCAGGTGGAACAGCTGCTGAACCTCACACCGATGTCATGGACAGACGTGAACATCGCGATGCCACACCAGCATGCTGTCAACCCTTATGCGCACCTGATGACGCGTGTGGAGCCTGCGATGCTGGACAAACTCTTTGAACCTGCTGCCGAGGCGCCCGTGCCGTCTGCCACCCAGATCGAGCCATTGGCCGACGAGATCAAGATCGACGATTTTGCGAAAGTCGACCTGCGCATTGCGAAGATTGTTGATTGCGAGGTTGTTGAAGGTTCGGACAAACTGCTACGACTGACGCTGGATGTTGGCGAAGGTCGGATGCGTAATGTTTTCTCGGGTATCAAGTCCGCTTACCAGCCGGAAGATCTGAAGGGCAAGCTGACTGTGCTGGTGGCCAACCTCGCGCCACGAAAGATGAAGTTCGGCGTCTCCGAGGGCATGGTGCTGGCAGCGTCAGCGGCTGATGAAAAAGCCCATCCCGGACTGTACGTTCTGGAGCCTTGGCCGGGCGCGGAACCGGGCATGCGCATCCGCTGAAAAGCCCTTGCGGCGCACCGAATCCCCGCCTCGCGCGGGGTAGAATAGCGGCTCCGATCTCCTTTGTTTTCAATCTTGCAGCGAAACCCATGAACCTGTTCAAGAAAAAAAGCGGCTACGTATCAGAGTTTACCCAGTTCCTCAGCGATATGAAGGCGAAGAACCCACGCATCGAAGAAGGCCAGCTCGCCGGCCGCTCGCGGCTATGGGACAAAGAACCTCAAGATTTAGACAGCATGCGTCGCGCCAGCGAGTCACGCGTCAAGCAGCAGGCCTACGTGTATCAGAGCCAATAAAAAGCGGCCACCCCAACGAGCCAACAGGCCCGATTACCTACTCAGCGGATACTGAACACCGTGAACACCAGCGCCGACGCTGTCGTTGACAGCACCCCCGAAGTCGTCGACGGCATGGCCTTCGCCAAGCTGTACGGCGAGCCGCTTTTCAAGCTGCCGAACGACCTCTACATTCCGCCGGATGCGCTGGAGATATTTCTCGAAGCATTCGAAGGTCCACTCGATCTGCTGCTGTATCTGATACGCAAGCAGAACTTCAATATTCTTGATATTCCGATGGCTCAGGTCACGCATCAATATCTCGACTACATTGAGCAGATTCGTCAGCGCAATCTCGAACTGGCAGCCGACTACCTATTGATGGCCGCGATGCTGATCGAGATCAAGTCACGCATGCTGCTGCCGATGAAAAAAGTCGAGGGTATCGAAGAACCGTCCGATCCGCGCGCTGAGCTGGTGCGGCGCCTGCTCGAATACGAACAAATCAAGCTGGCAGCGTTTCAGCTCGACACGCTGCCGCAGCTGGGTCGAGATTTCGTGCGCACACAGATCCATGTCGATCAGACCGTGATCACGCGTTTCCCAGATGTGAACGTGCTCGATCTGCAAACCGCATGGAATGATATCGTTCGCCGAGCCAAGCTGACCGCAAAGCATACGATCACCCGTGAAGAGCTGTCCGTGCGCGAGCACATGACGACCATCCTACGCCGGCTGCAGTCGGCAAAGTTCGTCGAGTTCCACGAACTGTTCGACCCCTCCCGCGGGGTGCCCGTGGTGGTCGTGAACTTCCTCGCCCTGCTGGAACTGGCCAAGGAAACCCTGATCGAGATCACTCAGGCAGAAGCCTTCGCGCCCATCTATGTGCGGCTGGCCTACTCGCCCAGCTAAGGCGCAGCTCCTTGCAGCGATATGAAAGGCCGACTTCAACCAGCCGCGATTGCATGACCACCAGGTTTTGATTAACTTATCCGCCAGAATAACTGCCAGCAAGGCCATGACGACGCTGGTACCGACTTCCCCGAGAATTTCATGAAAATCATCTCCTCGATTGCCGAGCTGCGCGACCAGTTGCGCGGCCAGCTCCGCACCGCCTTCGTACCGACGATGGGTAATCTGCACGATGGTCATTTGTCGCTGATGCGGCTCGCACGCAAGCATGGCGATCCCGTGGTGGCCTCCATCTTCGTCAATCGGTTGCAGTTCGGACCGAACGAAGATTTTGACAAATATCCGCGCACCTTTGCCGCCGATGTCGAAAAGCTCGAAAAAGAAGGCGTCTATGTGCTGTTTGCGCCAACCGAAAAAGATCTGTACCCAGAACCTCAGGAATTCCGGGTGCAACCCCCCTCTGATCTTGGCAACACACTGGAAGGCGAATTCAGGCCAGGATTTTTCACTGGCGTGACCACGGTCGTGCTGAAGCTCTTCTCTTGCGTGCAGCCGGGTGTGGCCGTATTCGGCAAAAAAGATTATCAGCAGCTGATGATCATCCGGAATATGGCAAGGCAATTCGCGCTTCCCACCGAAATCATCGCCGCCGAGACTTATCGCGCCGAGGATGGTCTCGCGCTTTCATCGCGCAACAGCTATCTCTCTGATACTGAGCGCGCGGAGGCCCCAACGCTGTATCAAGAGCTGCAAGGTGTGGCCGAGGCTATCCGAGGTGGCAACCTCGATGTCTCGCTCATTGAAAAAACATCAATGAACAAACTGGCAGCACGCGGCTGGAAGCCGGACTATGTATCGATCAGAAAACGCATCGACCTGCAGCCGCCCACCGCCGGCGATCTCGCTCAGAAAGAGCCTCTGGTCGTTTTGGCTGCCGCCAAACTGGGGATCACCCGGCTGATCGACAATCTGGAAATTTGATGCCAGTCCGGCCAGGCAAAGCTGCCGTGCAGGCCGCAGTCCTGCTCGCCTTCCTCCTATGCAATGCTTCCCTCGCGATGGCAGCGTCGATCATTAACGTCGTCGATGACGGCGGCCACCGGATCTCGCTCTCTGCGCCCGCAGCGCGCATCATCAGTCTTGCACCGAACATCACCGAGTTACTGTATGCCGCCGGTGCGGGTGCGGCAATCGTCGGCGTGTCTGCGTGGAGCGACTACCCGCCTGCCGCCGAAAAACTGCCTGTCGTTACCGATGGCACGCGCCTCGATCTGGAGCGCATCATCGATCTCAAACCTGATCTCGTCATCGCCTGGAAAAGCGGCAGTAGCGCACGTCAAGTCGCACGCCTGCGCAAGCTGGGCCTGACCGTGTTCGAGAGCGAGCCACGCAACCTTGACGATATCGCGCGCTCACTGGAGCGCTTCGGCGTACTGGCCGGCAGCCCCGAAGGCAAAGTTGCTGCAGCGTCTTTCAGAAAGCAGTGGCACGAGCTGCGCGAGCAGTACAAAGGTCGTAAAAAAATCAGGGTGTTCTACCAAATCTGGGCATCGCCTCTGATGACACTGAACGGAAAACACATGGTGAGCGATGCGCTGAGACTGTGCGGCGCGACAAACATCTTTGCTGATATTCCACAGCTCGCGCCCACCGTCAGCACCGAGGCCGTCGTCACAGCCAATCCGGAGGTCATCCTGCTGACCGACGAGCGAAGCCCGGCGGCCGATCGCTGGCGCAGCTTGTCGCAGATGACTGCGGTCAAGCATGACAACATTCTCGGCGTGAATGGCACGCTGATGAACCGCGCCGGTCCGCGCATCCTTGAGGGTACTGCCCAGCTTTGCGAGCGCATCGAGACAGCGCGCAAGCGGCTGTATGAGCACTGAGCATGGTCGTTGAACCAGTGCGCACCGCCTATTTTGCAATAATGAAGCTTTGCCACGCACACCAGACAAACTCATGAACCCGCCACCGACCGCCCCGTTCGCCAAACAACATGAGGGCACCTTGTCTGATCTTCTGGGTTTCGAGATCATCTCGGCCGACAAAGAGGGGCTGAGTGCAGCCTTCAATGTTCAGCCGCATCATCTGGCGCCCAACGGTTATCTGCATGCAGCCTCGATCATCATGCTGGCTGATTCTGCCTGCGGCTACGGCTGCATGATGAATCTACCCGAAGGCGCGAGCAGTTTCACAACCATTGAGCTCAAGAGCAATCATCTCGGCACCGCGCGCGAGGGCCGTGTCGAATGCCGGGCAACGCCCGTACATCGAGGCAAGAACACACAAGTGTGGGATGCCACTGTGACCGCGGGAGGCAAGACGATCGCCTTGTTTCGCTGTACACAAATGGTGTTATGGCCCAGATAAGGCCGGGCAGATCGCTTGATGTCCTTGCAAGGAGAACGGCTCAGTGCGCGAACCAGAACCGTCCGTCGCGGCTGAACCGACAAGCGAATGCCCGAGACAACGTGTCCTCGTCCAGCACCTGTTCAACACTCCCCTGCCAGTGCGCCAGATCGCCCAGCAGCAGTACATGGGTGGCGAAGCGCACCGCCAGATTGATATCGTGACAGCTGACCACGACCGCATGGGTTTCAGACAGCTCACGCAGCAGGCGCATCACGTCCAGCTGATGCCCGACATCCTGATGCGCGACTGGTTCATCCAGCAGCATCAGGTCCGGCGACTGCACCATCAGCGCCGCCAGCGCCACGCGCTGACGCTCGCCGCCGGACAGATGCGTCACATCGTCTGCCAGCCGATGTCGCAAGCCCACTCGCGCGAGCGCTTCACCGACCGCATCAATATCCTCTGACGTATCCCAACTCGCACCCATCCGATGCGGCACGCGCGCGATCGCCACTGCATTGAACACCGAATCCTGAAACGCATCGGACTGCACTTGCGGCATCAGTCCACGCAGACGGGCCAGCGCCGCGGGTTCGATCGCCGCAACCAGCGCATCCTGAAGCCGCACCTCGCCCGCTGCAGGATTGAGCACACCGGCCAGCGTATGCAGCAAGCTAGTCTTGCCCGATCCATTGCGGCCGAGCACGCACCACAGTTCACCTTTCCGGACTTGCCAGTCCAGCTTATCAACGAGTACACGATGACCGGCAGCGACCGACAGCTGACACGTCGTTAGCATCATCGACTCCGTGCCAGCAAGATCAGGAACACCGGTACACCCACCATGGCAGTGATCACACCTACTGGCAACTGCACAGGCGCCATCACGCTACGCGCAGCGAGATCTGCCAGACAAAGCGCTGCGCCGCCGGCTAGCACTGATGCAGGCAGCAAGCGCCGCTGATCATTACCCAACAGCAGACGTAGCGCATGCGGCACCACCAGTCCGACAAAACCAATTGCGCCCGCCACCGAGACCGCAGCGGCAGCCGTCACCGATGCCACCAACAAGGCTGCCATGCGCAGGCGTTTTACCGGCAGCCCCAGCAAATGCGCGGTCAGGTCCCCATGCGACAGCACATTAAGCCCACTCGCATGGCGAAAAGACCAGGCTAGGGATACCAACAGCACCAGCCACACCGGCCACATGAGTTCCGTCGTATCCAGATCACCCATCAGCCAGAACATCGCGCCGCGCAGCCCGATATCGTCTGACAGCGACAGCAGCAAACTGATCACCGCACCACAGCCCGCCGAGATCATCACGCCTGTAAGAATCAAGCGCACACCCGTGTAGACATTCACAGAGACCGACGAAGCACCCGTCAGAGAAGGATGCGCCAGACCGAACAGCAGTCCGATAGCCCCCAACGCACCGGCCAGTGCACCGATGTGCAAGCCGTACAGCGCAAGCGAAGCCGGTACCAGCCAGCCAGCGGCCAGCGCACCGGCTGCTGCACCGCCAGACACGCCTAACACGTAGGGATCGGCCAGCGGATTACGCAGCAATAGCTGCATTAGCGCGCCAGACAGCGCCAGCGATCCGCCGACCGCAAAAGCTGACAGTGCACGCGGCACGCGCAGCTGCCAGAACACATCGGCTGATGAAGAGGGAATGAAGCAGCCATTGCCGCCGCAAAATGACGCCAGTAACATCACGAGCATGGCAGCCGAAAACAGCGCGCCAAGTTGTGCATAGGTTCGGGCCATCGAGGGAGGCATCATCGATTCCTCAGAAATCGCGTCGTGCGGTGATCTGCAACTGCCGACCAGGGTCAGGATAGATGCCGTTGCGGCATGCGCCATAGGCGGTGGAAAAATAATTTTTGTCAGTCAAGTTATTGCCGACCACCGCGAATTCCCAACCATCGTATCGCCACGCGTAGCGTCCGTCGATTGAGTCAAAGCTGGGAACCCTCGTGCTGCAACTATTCGCGAAGTCGTTCCCGTAACGCTGGCGGTCTGCCCACTGCCAGCCAATATCTCCGCGACGCCCATCACCCGGCGTCCAGGTGAGCCGGGCTGCAAAGGTGTTGTGCGCAACGAGCGGAATGTCCTTACCTGTGTTCGCTCCTGAACGGAAGGTCGGCGACACATGCTGAGCCGTCGTCTGAACGCTCCAAGTGCTGCTGAGTGTCTGCGATACCCGGAGCTCCACCCCCTCCCTTCGGGTGGGATCGAGGTTCACATTGGCACCCGCGAACATCGGATCTGCCGTGGCAGCAGTCGGGTTATAGATGATCTCGTTGCGCAAATCATGACGAAACCAGTTCAGGGTCAGCTTGCCTTGCTCATGCTTGATCTGAGTACCGATTTCAAAGTCATTCGACGTTTGCGGCGCCAGGGTTCCGACGGCGCCGGCGCTTTCATCCACGTTGGCCACCCGGTAACTGCGACCGGTCTTCGCATACACGCCCAAACCGGGGCGAAGGTCATGGGCCGCCGTGATCTCCCACGCATTCAGCCCAAAGTCCCGACCCACGCCTGAAGAGGCCAGACTGAAGTTCTCGCGGCGTGCGCCAAAGGCCACGCTCGACTCGCTCGCACGAACCTCGTGGCGCACATAGATCGCATCAGAATCCTGCGAAGCCTCGCCATAGCCTTTGCGGGTGGCGCGCATCAGATCGACACCAGCGACGGTTTCGTGTTGCAGACCATCGACCTGCGCGACATGGCGCACACGGGGTGAGAACTGATCAGCTTCCGAATCAGTCATCGCGGTGTAAGACATGCTCGGGTAACGTCCAACGGACCGTTGGGTGCGACGAGACAGATCAGCGGCAAAGTCCAGATTGCCGATCTTTTTTTCCATGAACAGAACATAGCGATTGGCATCGACTGTGCCGTTGTCGCGTGGCTTAGTCGTTTGCTGAGGATCTGCATTGAACTGTGCGAGCGTCAGTGATCCCGGCAAGCCGGATTCCTGGCGTGAAAAATTAGTACGTAAGCCGATTCGACCGCCATCGATCGGCGCGGACAAGCCAAGATTCAGATTGTTCTGATCACTGTATCCATTGCGTCGATAACCATCCGTATGACGCGTACTGGCGCTGATATCTGCGACCAGTGATTCTGATCCGGTAGAGATCGATGCGCGTGCCTCACGCTGGCCGTAATTTCCCACAGCTACAGATGCACTGCCGCTCAGGCGCCCCGGATTTCCGCGTTTAGTGATGATGTGAATGGTGCCGCCAGTTGCGCCATTGCCGTATAAAACGCTGCTGCCGCCCCGGGTCAGTTCGATTCGCTCTACAGAGTCCACAGGTATCGATGACATCAGCGCATTGCTGAGACCGATTTCAGAGATACGCACTCCGTCGACCATCACCACGAGGTTTTGCTCACTGGTGGTGCCAAAGCCGCGCAGATCCAGCGCACTATCGGACGAACCGTTCAGGTCTTGGCGTCCCAGAACCCCGCCTATCTTGCGAATGGCCTCATTCAGATCAGGCGCGCCGGATGCACGGATTTGCTCCGAACTGATCACCGTTGTTCCTGCAGAGAGAACGGTCATTGGTTCCTCAAAACGACTCGCAGTAACGATGACCGAATCAAGCTGCCTCTCTTGCGCAAGACAGGAATCATTGATCAGAAATGCTGCAAGAACGGTATTTAAAGAAAAAACAAAGGAAGACGGCATGCCTCGACGGCACTCACCGAAAGAATGTGAAGTCATATAGGTAAAAGGGCTGAAAATCCTCCGCTCGCCTCCCCGCAAGCAGATATCAAAGGAGCGCCCAACAAGATGACACCGCGAGTGCTGTTACCCAGAGCTCGCCACAACGAATTTGCCCTGAATATGAATCGACGGCTCGACGAAAACCACCCCGTTTCGTCACTCCCACCTGCTCTGGCCGGTATCCGGGCTGACAAGCGATCCGCTTTGCCTTCCCATGCATTCATGCACAGTGGCTCGTGAGGCGGATTGCATGGCGATCCATGCGCTTGCTTACCGTTGCGGGGGCAGCACACGTTGGCGGCGGCTCGGCAGTCAATCCGGCCAGCGCTTCGTGTTTCCCGTTTAACCGCCTGTCAAGAATGGCAGGCGAGCACCAAAGCGCGTTTAGTGTAGGCAAGATTTACCTTTACGTCAACGTAAACCAATCAGGCGTTTACTTGACCCGCCAGTCAGACGCTTTACACTTCACGTCGCAGCACGGCGCAGATCACTTGTTCAAATAAAAAGCAAAATAAAAAGCAAAATAAAAACAATCAATCCCGGGGAGATGTCATGCAACGCAAAGCCGACCCACAGGCAGAGCAAGATCGTCAGTACTACAGCCAGCAGTACAATGCGCGCGCTTCCATACCCGATCATCCGCAGATTTTCACGCGATGGCAGGATGACTCCGCGCTCGTGCGACGCACGCATGCTGGCCTGCTCGATCTGCCCTTTGGCAGCTCACCCGGCGAACGGCTGGATTTTTATCCGGCGCACAAGGCCAATGCACCGCTACTGGTGTTCATCCACGGTGGCTGGTGGCGCTCGCTGGACAAATCGGATTTCACCTTCATCGTGCCGGGCTACCGGCGCGAGGGTTTTAATGTCGCGCTTACGAATTACACGCTAGCCCCAGCAGCCAGCATCGAAGAGATCACGCGTCAACAACTGCGGGCAGTGGCCTGGTTATACCGGCATGCCGCGCGATATGAATTCGATCGGGAACGTATCGTGGTTGCAGGCCATTCTGCAGGTGGCCATCTGGCCGCGATGATGCTCGCGGCGCAGTGGCCTGTGTGGTCAGCGGACCTGCCGCGCAATTTGGTAAAAGCCGGCGTGCTGCTCTCTGCGCTGACCGATCTGGAGGTGATACGTCATGTGGATTTTGTGGCGGACGACCTGAAGCTCACCGATGACGGCATTCGACGATTGTCTCCGGCGCTGATGCCGCAATCTCACCCTGCACCCTTCATCACAGGCGTAGGCGGTCTGGAATCCGATGAGTTCAAGCGCCAGAACGCATTGATCATTGCACGCTGGCGGCCCAGTCACAGGCAGGATGTACCGCTCGACGGCTACAATCATCTGACCATCTGTGATGCGTTCGGCGATCCTGAGCATGCGCTGTTCGACTCCACCTGCGCTTTATTACGCTCAATCTGACCAACGCAGCGCTCCGGGTTCTGATGCCGGTACCTAGGCCTCTTCGCCTTGCACCACCCGCTGACGCTGCCTGTCCTGAAAATCGGTTGCCTGAAGAATTTCTCTGAGCAGGTAAACAAAGCTGCCCGTTAACGACATCATCGCCAGCACAAACAGGCTGGCGATCGGCGTCACGAGTTTCAGATCCATTGCATCAGCCAAGAACAGAATCGCTACCACCAGACAGATCAACAGTGCACAGGATGTCGAGAGAAAAATCGCGCGGTTGATCTTGCGTGCCCTGCTGAACAAGACATCCAGCTCGTCCAGTGCTGCCCGCCGCACCTGCGGCCTGCCAGTTCCCGGTGCTGTTTCCAGTTTCTCTTCCAGCGCCCGGGTGCGATCAATGATGCGCGCCAGACGATTGGTCAGCACCAGCATGTTGGTGCCGACCCCGGTCAGCAAAAACACCGGGGCAATCGACAGCTGAATGATGTGCCCTATCTCACCGGGTTGGATATTCATGCCTGGAGGAACCGTGTCTTTAAAAGCCGAAGTCTAGCAGTAGCGCGACCCATCACAGTCCGTAGGGTTCAGGTTTTTCCTCGACCAATGAAAAGTGATCCCACGCAGCAAATATTCAAGTAACCAAGCACAGCTCTTCGATTCCGCGCAAATTTTTGATTCAAATCATCTAGGTCACTTTGCGAAAAGCTGATACATTAGGGCAGAGTGTTGTCAATTTGTTACTACGGAGCAAGCATGAACACGATATTCCTCTGCGGATTCATTTCTGCAAATCATTATCCGGGTGCTGTCTGACATGCGCGTCGGTATCCGCTTGATCTCTTTTGGCCAAACACTGCGGTTCTCTCTCACATGATCAGAGTCGTGCTCGCAGATGATCACACCCTCATGCGCGAGGGCCTGAAACACATTCTTCAGAACGCGCCAGATATTGAAATCTGCGCAGAAGCCACCGATGGGTTCGAGACAGTCCAACTGGTACGCAAGACAGTCTTCGATGTGCTGGTGATGGATCTCTCCATGCCAGGCCGCTGCGGCATGGAGCTGATAAGGCAGATCAAGGATGAAGTCCCAAAGCTGGCCATTCTGGTGCTCACCATGCATGAGGAAGATGAATATGCCGCCCGGACAATCCGCGCAGGCGCGATGGGCTACATGACGAAAGAAGGCGCGGGCGCGCAGCTCGTCAATGCGATACGGCGTGTAGCCAGCGGGCGTCCGTATATCAGCATGGAAGTCGCCGAGCAGCTGGCGATTGAAGCGATGCCGGCTCATGAAAAACTACCCCACAAATCACTCTCTGACAGAGAGTTCGAGGTATTCAATCTGCTAGTGAATGGCAAGAGTGTGACCGATATCGCTACCGTGCTTCATCTGTCAGTCAAGACTGTCAGCACGCACAAGACACGAATACTGCAGAAGATGCAGAGCTCTTCGCTCGCCGAGCTGGTGCGCTACGCAGTCGCTCACGAATTACTGCTTCCGCTCAGGAAGTAAACACCTTTGTATAAAAATCATTACTGACAGGAACGGAGACTACTGAAGATGCGATGGACATCACAAAAAAAAGCAGCACACATACTGATTACAAAACATCTTGCAATAGGAATCAGCCTAGACACTTGCAGTGGGGATGACATGCGCATTCAGAGCACCCCGATAGCCACTCGACAGTTGAGTCGCGATACTAGCAACCACTTTCAGCGTAACTCACAGCAACCGGAGAACAGCCAATGACAGCGATACGCGACATAGATCGCACTCCTTCGGACGCGCGGGTCAATCAAGGAAGTTCTTGTGTCGTCGTAAATTCATCACGGCGCAAGAAAGGAATACATGCTGTTTCAGAATCCCTCTGATGCCACCCTCATCAGTCCCAATCCTCAACTCCAGGAGGTGACCATGACATCTACCCATATTTCCGAGACCCGCCCAGAACAGGGTAACAGCATTCACTCGGCCGCTGGCGAAGTCGGCTGGCAAAGACAAGGCAAGCTGTGGTCAAACCTCAAAGAACTTTGCGAGCTTTTACGTATCCCCATCACGCCATCGGTGAATGATGAAGAATTTCTGTTTCAGCATGTTCAGTTCAAAACCGGACAGCGAGTGCACACCATCGGTCAGCCTTTCGACACCCTGTTCATTGTTCACTCCGGTTTCCTCAAGACCGTACTTATTGATGAATTCGGTAACGAACAGGTCTTGAGTTTCCCAATGAAAGGCGATCTGTTCGGCGTCGATGGCATCCACACCAAACGCTATTCGTCCGAGGCCGTCGCCCTCTCAAATTGCGATCTGATCCTTCTTCCGTTTAAAAAATTCATTCAGCTCGGACGTATCCATGCGGAGCTCGAGCATGCCATGTACAGCGTGATGAGTCGCGAGCTAGTCCGAGAGCAGGGCATGGTCAGCATGCTTGGCGCATTGTCAGCCGAGGCCCGCGTAGCGCGCTTTCTGGTGTCGCTGTCCGAGCGCTTCGCCGATATGGGGTATTCGAGCAAGCTCTTCAATTTGCGCATGACGCGCCATGAGATCGGCAGCTACCTCGGGCTGACCTTGGAGACGGTCAGCCGCACGCTGTCGGCATTCAACGAATTCGGCTTGATCACTGTCGATCAGCGCTCCATCGGCATCAAGGATCTCGACTCCCTGCGTACCCTGCGTCGGCTGCCGCCTTCCAGCGCCCGCTCCAAGCAGGCCAGCAAAAAAGCCCGGGAAGCCGCTGCACTCAGTCGGACCGGCGTCACCGGCACCGACGGCGACCTGCAGGTCGCTGCCGTATGACCTGTAGCTAGACTAACCGAGCGACTGCCACGGGCCGACACATCGGCCCGCGTCGTATCAATGGGTCGCGAATCGAGCACGCTCCCGTGCCCGATCATTCCGGTGCGCGTCTCAGCCTTTTCGCCGTGTGCCGACGTGCTGTTTCTCGCGAACAGAAGTTTGTCGGTGACGGACATTCGGCGCCGGCATCTCTGCAGCATGAACTGCGATCTCGTGAGCGGCCTCCGCAGCGCTTTCAAGACCGCCACTGGCCGCCAACACGTTCTGATTAGCGAGTTTGCCAGCCTCCTTGAATGCCTCTTGCCACACCGAGAGCATCCCGGTGAATGGGCTCATCGAGTTGATCAGCGCACCGGACACATGACCAGACCCTGACACCGATTCTGCGGTGTGCATCACATCTCCGGCCTGTTGAGCTGCACTCTGTCCGCAGCGTTCCAGATAATCGCGGATCGACCGACCGAACTCTGACTGTATTTCCACCAGTGCCGACACGATCTGCCGATGGCAATGCATGGCTTTCTCGGGGCGGCTGGCGAGCGACTCCTGCAGCGCCTCGATGCGCGCCGGGTCTCGCATATCAGTTACCGCTCGGGCAAGTGCGAGCTGCCCGTCCACCACCTGGTGCGTAACATCCAGCATCAGGCGATCGATTTTTTCTGTGCCTGTAAACACTACCTCGGCCAGATGCATCGATGCTTCCAGTTGATAATGGACCAGATCTATCATGGGATTGTGCTGCTGAGTGCTGCGCATCATGTCGCTCCTTGAACGCCTGTAGGTCAAATCTCGGCGCGGATCGCCGAGAATCAAAAAAAATGAACGCTGCCGGCGAAAGCGGCAGACGATCTTCGATGCTGTAGCAGTCTGAGAATAAGACTTTGAGCATGATCAAAGCACCCGCCGAGGGTATAATACGCGCCGACAAGCGCGGCTGCGTTCGGATGGCCGCCACCTCACTGGGATGCTATGTCAAAGAACCAAGCCAGGAAGGCCCTGGAGATCAAGATTTCCACGGTGGTCGCTGTGGCAGCCCTTCTGGGTGACACCGACCAAGGCAAGTTGTCCTCTGCGCTATCGCAAATTACCGGCGGCACTCCCGATTACTTCGAAGACGAGTTCACGCTGCTGGATTTTTCCGCCCTCACGCCCGCGCCGGCGCCGGGCAGCATCGACTGGCCAGCGCTGATATCGTTGTTTCGTTCTCATCGCCTGAATCCGGTCGCGGTGCGCAACGCACCCGCTGCGCTAGAGGATGAAATTCGCGCACAGGGACTCAGCATCGACACCGTGGATCAGTCAAAGCAATTTGAACTGACCTCTCCGCCGTCGCCCGACCCAGCGCCCGAACCGGTAGCGTCGCCTGTGGCAGCAGCCGTGCCGGTGCCGGCGCCTGTGCCTGTATCAGCCGCGGCCTCGCCGGCAACGCTCGTCATCGACACCCCCGTGCGCGCGGGCCAACGCGTGTATGCGCGCGGCGGCGATCTCGTGCTGATGGCTGTGGTCAACCCCGGCGCCGAAGTGATCGCCGATGGCAGCATTCATGCCTACGCACCATTGCGTGGGCGCGTGCTGGCCGGTGCGGCGGGCAATACCAATGCGCGTATTTTTTCAGTCGCGATGGAAGCCGAACTGGTATCCATCGCCGGCGTATACCGAACCTTTGACGAGGGCTGGCCGCAGGCGCTTGCGGGCAAACCAGCGCAAGTACGACTCAAGAGCGACAATCTCGACATTACCGCTCTGCCAATGAAATGATTTTCTGAATCAGCTGCTTTTATTTATTCTTCAAATTAACGAGACTCAGACAAGGAGTTTTCCGTGACAAAAATTATTGTCGTCACTTCGGGCAAAGGCGGTGTGGGCAAAACCACGTCCAGTGCCAGTTTCGCTTCCGGCCTCGCGCTGCGTGGGCACAAGACCGCCGTCATCGATTTTGACGTCGGTCTGCGCAATCTTGATCTGATCATGGGCTGCGAGCGGCGTGTGGTCTACGACATGATCAATGTGATCAACCGCGAAGCAACGCTCACACAAGCGCTGATCAAGGACAAACACTGCGACAACCTGTTCGTTCTGCCCGCCTCTCAAACGCGCGACAAGGATGCGCTGAGCGAAGAAGGCGTGGAGCGCATCCTCGATGAACTCAAGGAGACGGGTTTCGAATTTATCGTCTGCGATTCTCCCGCTGGCATCGAGCGCGGTGCGGTCATGGCGCTCACCTTCGCCGACGAAGCCATCATCGTCACCAACCCCGAGGTCTCCTCCGTGCGTGACTCGGACCGCATCCTCGGCATCATCCAGGCTAAGTCACGACGCGCACAGACTGGCGACGAACCCGTCAAAGAGCATCTCTTGATCACCCGCTACGTGCCCAAGCGCGTCGAAGCCGGCGAGATGCTCTCGCACGAAGACGTGCAGGAAATCCTTCGCATACCACTGCTCGGCATCATCCCCGAGTCCGAATCCGTGCTGCATGCGTCCAACCAGGGCAATCCGGCGATCCATATCACCGGCAGCGATGTCTCCGAGGCCTACAAGGACGTCGTCGCGCGCTTCCTCGGCGAGACCAAGCCACTGCGCTTTGTCGACTATGAAAAACCCGGTATCCTGTCGCGGATCTTCGGAGGAAAATGATATGTCCCTGCTGTCGTTCCTCTTCAACAAAGAGCCCAAGTCGGCCAACACCGCCAAAGAGCGCCTGCAAATCATCATTGCCCGCGAGCGCACCATTCACAACGGGCCCGATTTCATGCCGGCGCTGCACCAGGAACTGATCGCGGTCATCTCCAAGTATGTACGCGTCAATCCCGAGGACATCAAGATCACGCTCGACAAGCAAGGCAACCTTGAGGTACTGGATGTGAACGTCATCCTGCCGGATGCCAGCTAAGCGGGGAAGCTCTCCCCCGCTGCACGGTGTGGACTTCACGTCCGCACCGCGCAAAGCCAAACCAATCACTCTCGCCTCAGGCAGGCTGCACGATGATGTGCTCGTGCTGGAGCGTCTGCAGACCTTCCACGATTTCGACAGCTTTTCCGAATGGCTTGCGCAGCCCGGCCCATGGGTCGGTGGCTTTGATTTTCCGTTCTCATTGCCGCGCGAACTGACAGAGCAGCTTGGCTGGCCCACCACCTGGCCAGAACTGATACGGCATTACGCATCGCTGTCACGCGAGACCATCCGTGAGACCTTCAAGCTTGTCTGCGATGCTCGTCCCGTTGGCAGTAAATTCCTGCATCGCGCCTCCGACCTGATCGCGCAATCATCGTCCTCCATGAAATGGGTGAATCCGCCAGTGGCCTACATGCTGCATGCTGGCGCACCGCTGCTACTGAACGCCGATGTGACTATCCCGATAATGCATCAGGGTGACCCGAATCGCATCGCACTGGAAGCTTACCCAGGCATGATCGCGCGCTCGATCACGCGCGAGTCATACAAGAACGACAGCAAGGCATTACAGACACCCGAGAGGCGCGCGGCAAGATCAACAATCATCAAGGCGCTGGAACAAGGCGCGCATCCCCGACAGATACGCATCGATACCGGCGGCTTCAGACGACGATTGCTCGACGATGGCAGCGGTGACCTGCTCGACGCGGTGCTGTGCATGGTGCTGGCTGCATGGGGATGGCAGCGCAGGTCAGCCAACTATGGCTTGCCGCCGCATGATGCGCTCGAAGGATGGATCGTCGGTGCCTGATCGAGCTGCCGAGTTGTATGGACACTTGAGCAGGTCACGTTACACCGAAGCTGCCTTCCTCCGTCCCGAAAAATCCGCATACCATCGCAACGATCCCGGATTGCTCATCGCATCCGGGTTCGCGATTTTTTCGATAGGCGTCCCCAGCAATAGCTTCTTGATCGGCAGCTCCATCTTCTTGCCCGTTAGCGTACGCGGTATCTCGGGCACTGCGAACACCTCATTCGGCACATGGCGCGCAGAGAGCTGACTACGTATCTTGTCGCACAACCGCTGCTTCAGCGCAGCATCCAGTTGATGGCCTTCGCGCAGCACGACGAACAACGGCATGTAGGATTCTCGCCCGAGGTATTCGAGATCCACCACCATGCTGTCGAGCACCTCCGGCGCTTCTTCGACCACGCGATAAATCTCGGACGTCCCCATGCGTATGCCATGCCGATTGATCGTCGCATCGGATCGACCATAGATCACTGCACCGCCGCGTGGCGTGATGCGTATCCAATCGCCATGCCGCCATAAACCGGGGTAATGATCGAAGTAGCTCTCCAGATAGCGTTTATTATCCGGATCGTTCCAGAAAAAAAGCGGCATGGTGGGCAAAGGCTTCGTGACCACCAGTTCACCGACCTTGTCGATGACAGATTCACCCTGCTCATCAAACGCATGCACGGCCACGCCCAATGAACGGCACTGGATCTCACCCGCATACACCGGCAGCAGCGGCGATGCGCCCACAAAGGAGGCCACCACATCGGTGCCACCGCTGATCGAGGCCAGCAAGACATCAGGATGTACCTGCTCATAAATCCAGTGGAATGCTTCATCAGGCAAGGGTGAACCGGTCGAACCCACGCCGCGCAATGACGAGAGATCAGCGATCTTTGCGGGTTCGATGCCTGCCTTCATGCAGTTTGCATAAAACGCCGCGCCCACCCCAAAGAAAGTCAGCCGCATGTCTTGCGCAAACCGCCACAGACGCGACAAATCGGGATAACCAGGATTACCGTCATAAATACAGATCGTGGCACCTACCAGCAAGCCGCTGATCTGCGCATTCCACATGACCCAGCCGGTCGTGCTGAACCACAGAAACCGATCATCCTCGCCCAGATCGAGCGCCAGCGCATTACCTTTCAGGCATTCCAGCAGCGAGCCGCCCTGCCCGTGCACAATCGGCTTGGGCATACCCGTCGTGCCTGACGAATAGAGTATCCACAACGGATGATCAGCGGGCAGTTGTTCGAAACGTATCGGATGTGCCTGTGCCGCAGAATGCGTGAACAACTCCTGCCAGTCGAGAGCGCCGGGCAAATTGGCATGAACATCAAGATTCGCATCCAGATACGGCAAGAGCACCGTGTGCTCCAGCGTGGGTAACTGCTGGCGCATGTTCTGCACGACTTCCATCCGGTTGAATGCCTTGCCCCCATAGCGATAACCATCGACGGCAATCAGCACCTTGGGATCGATTTGTTTAAAACGATCCAGCACACTGGATGCACCCATATCGGGGGAGCAGGATGACCAGATCGCGCCAATGCTCGCGCACGCAAAAAAGGCTACCGCGGCCTCTGGTGTGTTCGGCAAATACGCGACCACGCGATCACCCGGTCCTACGCCAAGCGCACGCAGCGTGTTAGCGACTGCCGTGACCTGTTCACGAATTTCGCCCCATGACAGCGTCACCCGGTCACGTGTTTCTGATTCCGCGACGATGGCCTCTTTGCCAGCACTTGACGCATCGATATTGAAGCGGAACAGCTGCTCCGCAAAATTCAGCCGCGCGCCTTCAAACCAGGTCGCGCCGGGCATCTCGTGGCCCGATACCACGTGCTGATAAGGCGCTGAGCATTGCACATCGAAATATGCCCAGATCGATGCCCAGAATGCGTCGATATCGTCGGTCGACCATTGCCAGAGCGACTGATAATCGCTGAAGTGTTTACCTCTGGATGCCAGCCATTGCAGGTAATCCGTGACGCGGCTGCGAGCGATGCGCTCCGCACTCGGCTGCCACAGGAGCGGAGGCTGGTCAGACATGCGGGTCTCCCGGTTATCGTTTTATTTATGGGAAAGATGATAAAGCAAATGGGCTAGTTACTAACTTTTGGTTTGCTCATCTTGGTTTGCTCATCTTGATTTGCTCATGTTGGGTTGCCAATACCTGAAGCAAGGCGAGACCAACAGGAAATTAGCATCGATCCCAGTCCGCTCCGTTGACGGTATCAATGCAAGATATTCTCGCGCCCCGGTGCTACCGCCGCCAGTTCCAACAGATGCCTTCGCCTCCATCCGTACCAACTCAGCAGACCAGCGCCCAGCGTACCCGCCATCCATAACCAACTGCGCCCAGAGATCATCGCGCCCCGACCTTTGCGATGCGGGTTCTCGTGCCAGTGCAGATTACAGCGCACGCCCTCCACGCCGGGAATCGCTTCCGCCGCCTCGATCAGTCGCTCTTCTTCTTCCTGCGACACTTGGCCCGACAGGCTCACCAGCCCCCGCTCGGCAGTCACCTCAATGCCCTGCAAATGCGGTATCACCCGACCCAGCCGCGACCGCACGCGGGCTTCGAGCACATGATCATCGACAGGCTTGTCCTGGCGCGGGGTCATGATGCGCCGGGCCTCAGCCTGCAGGCCCACCAACCGATTACGCGTATCGCGCAGCGTCTGGTTCATCAGCTGTGACGTCTTGTGCGTCGCGCTCGTCATCTTGTCTTGCAGCAGCGCGCGCCGGCGGCGTCCCTGCGCCGGGTCAGTCACATACATCGCCAGCGCGCCCAGCGCGAGTCCGCCGATCAGGGATGTCCAGGACAGCGCCATGTTTCGGGTCTGATGGTCCACCTTGCCCTCCTTGTCTGAATCATTGAATGACTTTTTGACCAGAAAAGCCCGCGAAAGCTCAAAGTTCCTCTGAAGTAAAATTAAGTACACACGAACCGAAAACCGAGCCTTGTTCGCTGACGGTTGGGCTGAGACAAGGACAGGAACTTCCCCTATGGATGGAATTCGAACCGCCAACCGCTGATCGCACTCGAGAGCACGACCTGATCAGCAGACGCGCGATCCGAATTACCGCCCGCCCAGATGATGAAAACCTTCAAACACTTGCTGCTGGCGCTGGCTTGCCTGACCAATCTGCTCGCGCCTGCCCTCACTGGCGCACAAAACCCGGCCTGCCAAAAACATTTCGTTGACGGTAAAGCACCCAGCTTTACTCGCGATTCATTACAACAGAAGACTGCCGGGCTGTGCTACGACGCCTTTGCTGTCATGCACTCCGGCGTATCGCGCACCCCC
>Ga0315901_10002330_pt1 | contig 26227 bp, 26 predicted proteins | sample LakEriMetagenome_10_FD_203761 | JGI IMG/M metagenome (GOLD analysis project Ga0315901, IMG submission 203761) | Freshwater fungal communities from buoy surface, Lake Erie, Ohio, United States - Buoy 2 MA116 | ecosystem: Environmental > Aquatic > Freshwater > Lake | place: USA: Lake Erie, Ohio...
ACCCCGTCGGGTTGTTGGGCGAGCACAGGAACGTGACCGACGGCTGCTCGCGCTCGATCGCGGCGAGCGCGGCCGGGAGGTCGAGGGTGAAGTCGGGTGACCGGTCGGTCTCGCTCACGCGTGCCCCGGTGAGGCGGGCGATGTGCGCGTGCAGCTGGTACGTGGGCTCGAACGTGCACACCGTGCGGCCGGGTCCGGCGAAGGTGAGCAGGATCGTCTGCAGCACCTCGTTCGACCCGTTGGCCGCGAACACCTGCTCGGGTGCCACGCCGTGCACCTCGGCGATGCCGGCCCGCAGCGCCGTGGCCGCACGGTCGGGATAGCGGTGCCACTCGACCCGGCTCATCTCGGCGGCGAACGCGTCGCGCCACGCGGCGGGCGGCTCCACCGGCGACTCGTTGGTGTTGAGCCGCACCCGCACGTCCACCTGTGGCGAGTGGTATCCCTCGAGGGCACGCAGGTCGTCGCGGACGGGCACTCGGGTCACGGGTGGCAACGCTACCGAGGCGACCCTTCGCTCCCCGAGTGCGTGTGCGCGCGTGGCCGTGTGCCGCGCCTCCGTTTGCCGGTGACGCACCCCTCGGCCAGACTCGCTCCATGGCCGTGGACGCTGGGAGCGCGAAGTCGGAACTGTCGGTCGCATCCGACCACGTCGAGCGCTACCGCGAGCGGGTCGTCGGGCTGGTGCCGTCGCTCTCGGGCGGTCGCCACGACGACGCCATCGCCGCGATCTACGAAGCCGAGCGGGCACTGCGCACCGCCACGCGAGCGCTCGACCGCGCCGTCAAGCTGCTGCGCTGACCGCGGGCCCGAATCCGCCGGGAACTCGACCGGAACATCGACCGGAACATCGACCGGAACATCGACCGGAACATCGACCGGAAAACGAAGCGACGGCCCCCGTAGGGGCCGTCGCTGTGCGAAGCCAGACGGCGGATTCCGGCTTCGCCCACAACCCAGGTGGCGGGAACCTGGTTGGTGTGGTCAGCATACGACGGAACGCGCGAGAACGCAAGCCGCGCGAACATGAACACGGTCCGTACCTGCAGGCCACGCCGGGTGACCAGTCGGCTCAAGGAATCGTCAAGCGGGTCGCGCGGTGTCGGACCGGGGAGCCACGCGGCGTGCTCCTGCCCCACGCGCCCGTGGCACGAGCGACGACGGGCACACGTCCTCCAGCACGCACTCACCGCACCGCGGCTTCTTCGCGTCGCACACCCGGCGACCGTGCAGGATCAGCCGCAGGCTGAACGCCCCCCACTCGGGGGGTGGCAGGAACGAGCCGAGCTCGTGCTCCACCTTCACCGGGTCGTCGTGCTGGGTGAGTCCGAGCCGGCGACTCAACCGACCGACGTGGGTGTCCACGGGCAGGCCCGGTAGGTCGAACACCACGCTGCGCACCACATTGCCCGTCTTGCGGCCCACGCCGGGCAGGGTGACGAGGTCGCCGAGGTCGGTGGGCACCTCGCCGCCGTAGCGCTCGAGCAACCCCTGCGCCATGCCGATCAGGTTCTTCGCCTTGGTCTGGTAGAAGCCCGTGGAGCGGATGATCTCCTCCAGCTCCGTCGGATCGGCACCGGCGAGGGTGGTCGGGTCGGGGTACCGGGCGAACAGCACCGGCGTCACCATGTTCACCCGTGCGTCGGTGCACTGCGCCGAGAGGATCGTGGCGGCGAGCAACTCGAAGGCGTTGGTGTGGTCGAGCTCGCACACCGCCTCCGGATAGGCCACGGCGAGGCGTTCGGCCACGACGCGCGTGCGGCCCTTCGGAGTCCTGGGTGTCGGCGTCCTCGGCTTCGCGGTCGTCGGTCTGGATGTTCGTGGTTCATCCACGGCGCCGAGGCTACGGGTGCCGTCCCGGTTCGCCCACGACCCGGCCCCACACCCGCCGGATAGCCTCGCCACGATGCGGATCGACGTGCGGCACGAACTCGGCGACACCGAACGCCAGGCCGTGTACGGCCTCGTCGCCGAGGTGCAGCGGCGCACCGGCCACCGCCCGCTGTCGGATCACCTGTGGCTCGACCTCGTGCACGGCGGCCGCTCGTGGCATGCGGCCGTGCTCGCCCACGACCTCGACGACACCGGCGGCGCGGGCGGCGAACTCGCCGCGTACTGCCAGCTGTCCGACGGCACCGGGTCGTGGGCGATCGAGCTGGTGCTCGACCCCGATCTCCACACCCGCGCGTCCGCCGATGCGATCCACGACCTCGCGACCGGCGTGCTGCGCACCGCGCTCGATCTCGTCGCCGACGCGGGTGGCGGGCACGTGCACTGGTGGGTCGTCGATCCCGACGAGCGCACCGACGCGCTCGCCGCCGCGGTCGGCCTCGCACCCGGCCGCACCCTGCTGCAGATGCGCGTGCCGCTGCCCCTCGCGGGCGCCGACGCCGCGCCACCCGCCGACGTCGCCCTCCGCAGCTTCGAGGTCGGGCGCGACGAGACGGCCTGGCTCGAGGTGAACAACGCCGCGTTCGCGTGGCACCCCGAACAGGGCGGCTGGGATCTCGCCACGCTGCAGCTGCGCGAGCGCGAGACGTGGTTCGACCCGCAGGGCTTCCTGGTCCACGAGCGCGACGGCCGGCTCGCCGCGTTCTGCTGGACCAAGCTCCACCACGACACCGACCCGGTGCTCGGCGAGATCTACGTGATCGCCGTCCACCCCGACTTCCACGGCCTCGGACTCGGGCGGGCGCTCACCGTCGCCGGTCTCGCGTCGATCGCCGCGCGCGGGGTGCACACCGGCATGCTCTACGTCGACCGCGACAACACCGCCGCCGTCGGCCTCTACACCGCACTCGGCTTCCGCGTGCACCGCAGCGACCGCGCCTACGTCGGGGATGTCGGGGATGTCCCCGCCCGCTCGAGCACCTCCGCTCCCGACCCCACCCCGGAGCACCGATGACCGATCTCCTTCCCATCTGGGACCCCACCGACGTTCACACCTCCTTCGCCGCCCGCTCGTTCACCGACGCGATGGAGCGCATGGTGAGCGATGTCGATCGGCTCGTCGCGCTGTTCGACGAGCTCGGTGTGCGCGCAGTCGAACCGCGCACCCCCACCGCCGCCGACGCCGAGGCCACCGCACGCGTGATCGACGCGTACAACGACACCGCCCGTCAGCTCGGCGAGCTGCGCGCCTACACCTACGCGACGGTCGCCACCGACACGCGCCACGAGCAGGCGCAGGCGCTGCTGTCCGAGATCGAGACCCGCGCCGCAGTGGTCACCCCGCTGCTCGCCCGCCTCACCGACTGGGTGGCCGCGCTCGGCCCCGACGAGCTCGCCGCGCTCCACCCCACCGTCCACGACCACGCCGGGCCGCTGCGCACCCTTGCGGCCCGCGCCACGCACCAGATGACGGAGGCCGAGGAGCACCTCTACGCCGAGCTCACCACCACCGGCTCGTCCGCGTGGTCGCGGCTGCACCGCGAGGTCACCTCGCAGCTCACCGCCGAGGTGCAGCTGCCCGACGGTCTGCAGGTGCTGCCGATCAACGCGGTGCGCGGCCTGGCCACGCACGCCGACCCGGCCGTCCGCCGCGCCGCGTACGAGGCCGAGCTCGACGCCTGGCCCCGCGTCGCCACCACCTGCGCGGCAGCGATGAACGCGATCAAGGGCGAGGCGAACATCGTCAACCGCCGACGCAACTGGGGCTCGCCGCTCGAGGCGTCGCTGTACGCCAACAACGTCTCGCAGGCCACCTACCACGCGATGAACGCAGCGATCGACGCCGCGCTGCCCCGCTTCCGCGGCTGGCTCCGTTCGAAGGCCCGCCTGCACGGACACGGCGACGAAGGAGGCGGCGGCCTGCCCTGGAGCGATCTGTTCGCACCCTCGCCCGTCGCGCCCGGCGGCATCAGCTGGACCGAGGGCGTGCGCCTGGTGCGCAACGCGTTCGCCGGCTACAGCAGCCCGCTCGCCTCGCTCGTCGACCGGGCGATCGACGAGCGCTGGATCGACGCGGAGCCCCGCGACGGCAAGGTGGGTGGGGCGTTCTGCATGTCGTTCGTCGACGACCGCTCGCTCGTGCTGCTCAACTGGAGCGGCTCGGTCGACGCCGCGCAGACCACGGCGCACGAGCTCGGCCACGCCTACCACAACACCCAGCTCGCTCACCGCACGGCGCTCCAGCGGCGGCTGCCGATGGCGCTCGCCGAGACCGCCAGCATCTTCTGCGAGACGCTCGTCGTCGAGGCCGGCCTGCAGCACCTGCAGGGCGCCGACCGGCTCGCCCTGCTCGACGTCGACCTCCAGGGCTCCACCCAGGTGGTGGTCGACATCCGATCCCGTGTGCTGTTCGAGACCGAGATGTTCGCCCGTCGTCAGCGCCGCACGCTCGGCGCGGGCGAGCTGCACGAGATGATGCGCGAGGCGCAGGCCGCCGCCTATGGCGACGGCCTCGACCAGTCCACCGCGCACCCCTACATGTGGATCCTGAAGCCGCACTACTACGGCTCGCACTTCTACAACTGGCCCTACACCTACGGGCTGCTGTTCGGCCTCGGCCTGTTCGCGCAGTACCAGGCCGACCCCGAGCGCTTCCAGGCCGGCTACGACGACCTGCTGTCGCGCGCCGGCATGGACACCGCCGAGCAGCTCGGCCAGGCCTTCGGCCTCGACGTCACCGACGAGGCGTTCTGGACCGCGAGCCTCGATGTGATCGGCGATCGCATCGCCCAGTACGACGCGCTCGCCGCCGAGCTGGCCCCGGGTGCGGGAGGGACGGGGTCGAGGTGAGCGCCCCTACCCGCAGCCGGCCGACTCGGAGCCGGTTCGACGTCGACCGCGAGCAGCTCGGCGAGGTGCTCGCCGGTGAACCGCGCTACCGCATCGACCAGGTGTGGCAGGGCCTCTACGAGCAGCTGCGCTCCCCCGCCGAGCTCACCACCCTGCCGAAGGCGCTGCGCACCCGACTCGACCAGGAACTGCCACTCGCGCTCGAGCAGGAGGTCCGCCGGATCTCCGACCAGGGTGACACGGTGAAGTACCTGTGGCGCCTGCACGACGGCCACCGCATCGAGACGGTGCTGATGATGTACCCCGACCGCGTCACGGTGTGCGTGAGCAGCCAGGCCGGCTGTGCGATGGACTGCGGGTTCTGCGCCACCGGGCAGGCCGGGTTCCAACGCCACCTCACCAGCGGCGAGATCGTGGAGCAGGTCGCCCGCGCCGCGCGCGAGGCACGCGATCTCGGCCGCCGGCTCGGCAACGTCGTGTTCATGGGCATGGGCGAGCCGCTCGCGAACGAAGCGGCCGTGTGGGCGGCGATCGAACGCATCCACGACGACCTCGGCCTGTCCGCGCGACACCTCACGGTGTCCACGATCGGCATCGTGCCCGGCATCCGCAGCCTCGCCGCCCGCCCGCTACCGGTGAACCTCGCCGTGTCGCTGCACGCCGCGAACGACGACACCCGCAGCACGCTCGTGCCGATGAACAAGCGCTACCCGATCTCGATGCTGATGGAGGCCTGCGCCGACTACCTCGCGGTGAAGGGCCGCCGGATCAGCTTCGAGTGGGCGCTGATCGAAGGCGTCAACGACCGCGACAGCGACGCCCACGAGCTCGCCGCGCTGTGCCGGCGATTCCGGCTCGCCGCGCACGTGAACCTCATCCCGCTCAACCCCACGCCCGGCTGGCCCACGGTCGGCAGCAGCCCGCGCCGGGTGCGGGAGTTCCGCGACCTGCTCGAACGGCTCGGCGTGAACGCCACCGTGCGCCGCAACCGCGGCACCGACATCGACGCGGCCTGCGGCCAGCTCGCCGCCGGTCAGCCCGTCCGGAGCCAGCCGATCGCGATCAGGGCTCGAGGTACTTCGGGTTCGCCACGCTGAGCTTGTCGCGCACGCTGGCCCACACCAGCTCGCGCACCCGGTCGAGGTCGCCGTCGAGCTCCCCCGTGCGGATCTTCGCGGCCAGCTCGGCTTCGTCCGCACACCCCAGTGCGTCGAGCCGGGCCTGGTGCGCTGCGGCCTGCTCGGCACCGACGGCCAGCTCGCGTTCCACCATCGCGAGCACGTTGATCGCCACGCGGGCGTGGAACTGGAGGCGTCCGGTGGTGCCCGTGAGCACGTCGCGCTCGAGCCACTCGCGGACCGATTCGACGAGCTCGCGGCTCGACGGCATGTCGTGCGGGATCACCAGCGTCCCTCCAGTGCCAGGAACAGGTCGTGCTCGTTCTCGCACACGCGCCGCCCGATCGCGGCGAGTTCGTGGCTGCGCGAGAACCCGTTCATGTGGGCGCTGCACTGCAGGATGCACATGATCCCCCACTTCAGCGTGCCGAGCACCTCCCACCATCGCGCCTCGTCGGGGTCGACGCGCCCGCCGCCCGCCGCCTCGTAGGCCTCGAACAGCTGCCGGTACTCCCCCACACCGGCGACGGGCAGGCGGCTGCCGAACCGCCACGCCTTCACGCACAGCCAGCCGAGGTCCTCCATCGGGTCGCCCAGGTGGGCGAGCTCCCAGTCGAGCACGGCACGCAGACCGTCGGGTCCGACGATCACGTTGCCGAGACGGAAGTCGCCGTGGACGATCGTGGTCCGCGGGGACGTCGGCCGGTGCTGCTCGAGCCACCGGAACGCGAGCTCGAACGTCGGGTGCGGCTGGCCGAGCGTGTCCATCACGCCGCGGTAGTACGCGATCTGGTCCTGCTCGACGAGGCCGGGCGCAGCGTCCACCGGGATCGCGTGCAGCTGCGCCAGCGCCGCGCCGAGCTGTGCGGGCAGCACCCGTCGTGCCTCGGCGTACTCGTCGTCGCGGAGGATCTTGCGGGCGATCGTCTCGCCATCCACCGCGGTCATCACCATGAACGACGCCTCGAGCGGTGAGTCGTCACCGGTACCCGACGCCACCACCTGCGCCACCGGCATCCCGGCGGCCCCGGCGGCGCGCAGCACCGACGCCTCCACGCCCATGTCGCGGCCGTCGCCGGCACGCTGGCGCTGCAGGATCAGCGGCCGGGTGCCCGCACCGTCCGCAGCATCACCGTGGGCGGTGAACCGCCAGGTCTCGCGTGAGGCGCCACCGGACAGCCGGACGAGGTCGGTCACCTCGGCGCCGTCGAGCACCGAGGACAGCTGCGCGGCGAGCCGTTCCGTCGCCGAACCGTTCGAGGGGCCGTTCCTCTGGCCGTTCGCAGGAGGGGTGGACATCGGCGTCGAGCCTTGCCGATCCGCGAGGCCCGACCCGAATCGAGAAGGGGCGTGCGGACCCGGTGCCTGAACCCAGCGACCGGATCAGCAGAAGGCGCGGACCGTGGGGTACGGGTTCACCGCCGCACCACCGCCGGGGTGGATCTGCAGGTGCAGGTGCGGCACCGAGAACTTCGCGTTGCCGGTGTCGCCGAGGTACCCGATGACCGTGCCGGCGGTGACCTGGCCCAGCGCACCCCAGGTGTCGAGGTGTGCGAAGTAGTAGCGGTTCCCGTCGGCACCGGAGAGTGACACGGTGTTGCCGCCGAGGACGTTCACCTTCGCCTGTGCGAAGCCGTCCACCACCGCCACGATCGGCAGACCACGGTCACCGATCATGTCGACGCCCTGGTGCGATCGGCCACCGCTGCGTGGCGCCCCCCACGTGTCGCCGAACGACACGGGACCCTGCACCGGGCACAGCCATCCGGCCCCACCGAGCACGCCGGGATCCGAGCCCGGGCGGCCTCCCGGGCCGAGCGTGCCGGTGAGGCCACCACCCGCGCCGCCCGAGCTCACCGGACCGATCGGCAGCGGCTCGTCGATGTCGCCGTCACCGACGATCAACGGGTCGTCGGAGCCTGCCGCCCCGCCACCCGACCCCGTGCCGGACGCCGGGTCGGGAACCGTGCTGGCCTGTGTCTGGCGACCGAGCGGATCGAGCGCGGCGGCCTGGGCGCGCAGCGCGTCGGCGGCCTCCTCCTCCTGACGGCGACGCTCGGCCTCCTCGATCTCGAGGGCGCGGCGAACGGCCTCGTCCTTCAGGCGCTGCTCCTCGACCTCCTTGAGCCGCTCGACCTCGGCGAGCGCGACCTCGCGCCGCCGTTCGAGCTCGGCCCTCGCCGCCTCGCCGGCGGCCTCGGCGCGCTCGAGTTCGGCGCGGGCGTCGGCCAGGTCGTTGTTCAGCGCGTCGAACTGGTCGAAGTCCTCGGCGGACGTCTCGTTGACGACGTCGATGAGCACGTCCACCTGCGCCTGCTCGCCCGCGGTGCGGAACCCGGTGAGCAGTGGCATCGAGTCCGTGCCGGCACGGGTGAAGCGGTTGATCGCGACCGCCTCCACCGTGGCGCGCAACGCGTCGATCTCGGCCTGCAGCACGGCGATGTCGTTCTCGAGGCGTCGCTGCTCGACCTGCAGCGCGTCGAGGTCGCTCTCGGCCTGGAACAGCGCGTCGGCCGCGGCGTTCGCACGATCGCGGGCGTCGGCGATCTCGCGCGCGGCCTGCTCGGCCGCCGTGTCCGACGGGTCGGTGCCGTCGACCGAGGCCGGAGCGCGCACCGGTGACTCGACGGGTGACGCGACGGGTGACGCAACGGGTGACGCGACGGGTGACGCGGCGACGCCGGCGGACGGAACCGCCGGCACCAGCAACGCCATCCCCGCCAGGGTCGCCCAGAGTGCACGCATGCGCGCCCAACGCTACCCCCGGTGTTCCGGAACCCCTGGTCACCCCGGGTGTCGGGGGTGACTTCTTGATGAATTCCGGACGATCGCACCCGGTAGCGTCCTGCGCCGTGCCCACCCGACCCCCCGACGTGCCCCTCCCCGATGTGCTGGTGTGTCGTGACGTGTCGTTCGTGCGTGACGAGCGTGTGATCCTCGCACCGCTGCGCTGGCGTGTCCGGTCCGACGAGCGCTGGCTCGTGCTCGGCGCGAACGGTTCGGGGAAGACCACCCTGGTGCGCATCGCGGCGATGTACGAGCACCCGTCGTCGGGTGACGTCACCGTCCTCGGCGAGCGGCTCGGGCGCACCGACGTGCGATCGCTGCGCCGGCGCATCGGCTACTCGTCGGCGGCGATGTCGGCCCAGATCCGACCCGAGCTGCGCTGCAGCGACGTCGTGATGACCGCCAAGCACGCCGCGCTGGAACCGTGGTGGCACCGCTACGACGACGCCGACCGGGAGCGCGCGGTCGCCTGCCTCGATCGCATGCGCGTGGGCGGCTTCGCCGACCGGGCGCTCGCCACGCTGTCGTCGGGAGAGCAGCAGCGGGTGCTGCTGGCCCGCACCCTGATGAACGAACCGGGGCTGCTGCTGCTCGACGAGCCGAGCGCCCGGCTCGACCTCGGCGGCCGCGAGCAGCTCGTCGGCGCACTCGCCGAGCTCACCACGGATCCCGACGCGGCACCGCTCGTGCTCGTGACCCACCACCTCGACGAGGTGCCGGACGGGATGACCCACGTGCTGATGCTCCGGCGTGGCGAGGTGGTGGCACGCGGCCCGATCGCCACCACGCTCGACGCGGAGGCGCTCAGCGAGTGCTTCGAGATGCCGCTGCGACTCGAACGCCGCGGCGACGGCCGCTGGTCCGCCTGGGCGGATCGACCCGACCGTCGACGCTGATCAGCGCACCAGCTCCAGCAGGCGCTCGCGGCCGGCCACGATCTGGTCGGCGAGCACCTTCTCCATCACGCCGCCGGTCCACAACGCGCCGCCGTAGTGGAGCGCCATGTCCAGGCGGCTGCCGCCGTCGTCGGCCACCACGACCGCGTCGAGCACCCAGGGCGAGTGCGACCGGCCGTCACGCTCCGCACGCTCGTAGCGCACCCGACCACCTGACGAGCCGTCCGGCTCGTGCAGCGTGCGCACCATGCGCAGCCGCTTCGAGCGGGCGAACGGACCCAACCTGGCCCGCAGCTCGACCTCCCACACCGGGCGACCGTCGGGTTCGGGGTCGGCGGTCACCACCCGGTGCGCGAGCGGCATCCAGCTCGGGTAGTCGGTGAGCTCGTCGACGAACCCGAACAGCCGGTCCGGGGTGCAGGGTGCCTGCATCGATGCTTCGACGTCCACGACGGCAGTATCGCCCCTGCGAGAGGCGAACCCACGCGATCAGGAACCGTCGGCGGCGAGACCCTGGAACGCGCGCGACAGCAGCCGGCCGCGCGCACGCAGCAGACCCGACAGGTCGTCGCTCGGGTCGAAGCGCGGCTGCCACGGCAGCACCTGGGCCTCGGGCTGCTCCGCCTCCGGCTCCTCGACCGCGACCTCCTCGACCGCGACCTCACCGACCGCGACCGGCTCGACCGCGACCGGCTCGACCGCGACCGGCTCGACCGCGACCGGCTCGACCGCGACCGGCTCGTCACGCTCGGCCACCAGCGGTGTGGGACCGAGCTCGTGCACGACGCCCTCGCCGTTGCCGGTGTCGTCGAGCGTGAGCTGCATCACCGCGGTGCGGATCATCTCGATCGTGCGGTCACCGTTGCGATCCGGGTTGCGGCGGCGCGGCCTCGGGCGGGCCATGCCGTCGGTGAGGTCCTGCATCCGGGCGGCCGAGAACAGGCGCGGCACGGGCTCGCGGCGGTCGTCGAGCATCCAGCCGAGGGGCACCACCATCGCGTCGGCATGGCGACGGCACAGGACGCCGGCACGCACGCCCTGGTCGAGCTCGAAGCGGTCGAGCCACACGACGAGGGTGTCGGCGTCGAAGCCGTAGGCGACGTCGGCCGGCACGGAGCACCCGGGACGTTCGCAGAGCCGTGGCATCGTCGGACACGGTACTCCAACCCCGCTGAGCAGGGGTGGACCGCCAACGGCAGCGACCTCAGCCCGCGACCTCAGCCCGCGACCTCAGCCCGCGACCTCAGCCCGCGACCTCAGCCCGCGACCTCAGCCAGCGGCGCAGTGCCGGTTGCGGCCCTCGCGCTTGGCCCGGTACAGCGCGTCGTCGGCCGCGCTCACCAGCGCCTCGGGGGTGCGCGCCACCAGCGGGTACTCGGCGATGCCGATCGACACCGTCTGGCGGTGCTCCGGCGGCAGCGCAGGAGCGCATGCCTCGGGGCACCCCTCGAGCAGGCGCCCCGCGAGCGCCGCGGCGCCCCGCGCGTTGCACGACGGCAGCACCACCAGGAACTCCTCGCCACCCCAGCGCACGACGCTGTCGTTGGCACGCACTGCCGAGCTGAGCAGCCCGGCGAACGCGGCGAGTACGGCGTCGCCCGTGTCGTGGCCGAACCGATCGTTCACCTGCTTGAAGTGGTCGAGGTCGCAGAGCAGCACCGACATCGGCTCCCCCGTCGCGTCGGCGCGCTGGCGGGCCTGGGCGAGCGCCTTGCTCGCCCGGCGCCGATTGCCGATACCGGTGAGCTGGTCGGTGTCGGCCTCGGCGGCGAGCCGGATGTTCTGCTCGATCCGGTCGAGGCCGAGCTGGAGGGCGTCGGCCAGCTCGTCGAGACGGCTCAGCCGGTCGGCGTCGGGCGTCTCGACGAACCCCAGGTCGAGCCGAACCTCGAGACCACCGTCGACCTGGAAGCTGCGCTCCACCGGGTTCACGCCGATGCGGCCGTGCTCGGCCGAGATCGAGCCGGCGAACCGGGCCGCCGTGGCCGTGACCGCGGCACCGCAGACGCCGGGCAGGCTCGCGAACGCAGCGGCGATCTCCGACAGCTCGGCGACGTTCCAGCGCTCGTCGAGTCCGGCCACCACGCGCAGCGCCTTGGCCGCGGCCGCCTTGCGGCGGAGGTGCTCGCTCTCGACCACCCGCGTCAGCCCGGTCGCGACCTGCGAAGCCGCCTCGCCGAGGAAGCCGGCCGTCCGCAGCGCCGACGGCACGTCCTGCGCGTGCAGCGTCCCTGCGCCCACCTGCTCGACGGCGAACAGCGCCGTGTCCGGGTGGCCGGCGAGGGTGTCGTGCTTGAGCGCGAGCTCGACGTCGAAGCCCACCGCCGCACCGATGCGGGGCAGACCGGCGGGGTCGATCCCGATCAGGCACTGATCGATCGGGGCGTGCTGGGTGAGGACGTCCACGACGGCCTGGGCGAAGGTCTGCAGATCGAGATCGGCGGCGACGAGGTTCGACAGCTCGAGCTTCACCGACGTCGTGAGGAACCCGACCAGGAACTCGTTGTGGTCACCGGCGCGCAGCTGCTCGACCGCGTCGGCCTGCATCCGGCTCAGGGGGTCGAGCACGCTCATCGCGCACCCACCAGATCGCTCGTGACGGCGGCGAGCTCGGCCTCGATCTCCTGCATCACCGCCGGCTGGCGGACGTTGCGCAGCTGCAAGAGCTGGAGCGCCTCCATCGAATCCAGGGTGTGCTCCGGCCCGGTCGCGCCGAGCGCGACCGCGAAGCTCTGGGCGGCCACCACCACACGGTCGAGCGGCGCCACGAGGCCGTCGGGCCGGGCGTGGTGCATCCGCACCGCTGCGGTGATCCGGTCCGGCAGGTTCCAGCGCGACAGCAGCAGTCCGCCGATCTCGGCGTGGTCGTGCTCGGGGTGGGCGACCCCCGCCCCGGCACCGAGCAGCCAGCCGACCTCGTGGAGCAGGCCGGCGGTGTAGGCCTCGTCGGGGGCCTCACCCACCCGACGCGCGAGCACCGACGCAGCGCAGGCCGTCGCGATCGAGTGCAACCAGAGCCAGTCCGGGTAGTCGGGCGCCTCGGTGTCGAACACGAGGTCGGCGACCCTGCTCGCGGCGAGCGAGTTCACGAGGCCGGTGCCGAGCATCACGGTGGCCCGGCGGACACCGCCGATGCGTCGTGAGTAGCCGAGGTGGGCCGAGTTCGCCGAGCGCAGCACGGCGGCCGCGAGCGCCGGGTCGGTGAGGATCACCTTCGTCAGGTCGCCGGCCGAGTCGTCGGGTCGACGGAGGACCTCGAGCACCACCCGAGCCGACGCGGGATGCACGACGAGGCGGCTGCGCTCGAGCGCGCCGCGGTCGACGCCGCGATCGGCGCCGGCGGCGCGGTCGGCGGCAGACATCCGATCGAGCGGGGTCGAGGGGAGAGGCACGAACCTGAAGGTCCCGCCCGATCGGGACCACGCCACCTCTTGTGACCCCCTGCGACGGAATCCCCCCGAATACCCCTCACTTGAGGGGGGCTCGAGCTGGGTGATCACCGAGTTTCCGGAACGATCCGCTCTGCAACGGCGGCGATCGCCCCGTCGAGGACCTCGGGTTCATCCTGACCCGGGGTGACCGGGATGACCGGGGTGACCGGGGTGACCGGGATGGTGGGCGTGAAGGGACTCGAACCCCCGACTCCTGCCGTGTGAAGGCAGTGCTCTAACCAACTGAGCTACACGCCCCGGGAGGCAGCAGGCTAGCGGACCCGGTGTGACCGCACCAACGCGTCGCGACTGCGCACCAGATCGTTCGCCGACCCGCGGATCAGCGCAGCAGATCGCAGGCCGTGGTGAACACCGGCGCTGATCAACGGTTCGCGCCCTCGATGCTCCCGGTGAGGTCCTCACCCGGCTCGAAGGCGAGGCAGACGTACTCCGAGTCGCTGTCCCACGTGTCCTCGGTGGGCGTGATCAGGAAGATCTCGAACACACTCTCGAGGTACGGCACGCCGACGTACTCGTCGAACGCAGCGCGACACGCTGTATCGGCGCGTTCGCCGATCTCGGCCGCACCCGGGAAGTCCTCGTCACCATCACGCAGGTCGTCCACGTCGATCACCTCGGCGCGATGCGGTTCGTCGCAGTCGAACGTCTCCAGTCGAGCGACGAGTCCGTCCTCGTTCTCCTCCGGCAACTCGACGCAGTCGCCCACCCGCAGGTCGCCGACGGCGGTGGTCCCCGCGATATCGGCGGCGACCACGATCCAGAACCCGGCGGCGGCCACGAGGCCGAGCGCGCCGAGCACGACACCGCTGATCGCCATGCCCTTGCCGGTTCGTGCGCCTGCCGACCGGGAGATCTCGCGCAGGCCGAGGATGCCGAACACGAGCGCCAGGATCGACACCAGACCGAGGAAGCACAGCAGGATGCCGACGATGCCGAGCACCATCGCCGTCACCGCCTTGCCGCTGCGACGCGGCGGGGCCGGCTGCTGGTAGCCCGGGCCGCCGTACCCGGGACCGCCGTACCCGGGACCGCCGAAGCCGGGACCGCCGAAGCCGGGTGCCTGGTACGGGCCCGGCGCCTGGTACGGACCCGGAGCCTGGTACGGACCCGGCGCGCCCGGCTGCGGGAAGGACGGGTTCGGCGGAGGGGGCGGCGGCATGTCGGTCACGTGCACGACGGTAGTCACCCGGCACGCAGCCACCCGTCACCCTCCGATCAGCCGCCCGCCGACCCCCTCAGCCTCCGATCGGGACGACCCGCGTGAGGCACGCCGTGCCGCGACCCTGCGGGTCGCGGAACCGCTCCGTACCGGTGGCACAGGCACCGTCGAAGCCCACCACCGCGGCCACGACGGCGTCGTGCGTGCCGTCGCAGGCGACCGGCAGGATCTCACGCATCGCCTCGTCGACGATCTGCACGCACTCACCGGGAGCGAGGATCACGTCCACCGGGACGGGCGGATCGGGGTCACCCAACACGTTCCCGACGAACACGACACCGATCGCCAGCACGCCGATGACGGCGAAGAACCGCCACGGGAACCGCGACAGCTGGCCGGTCGGCATCGGCGCCGAGGGCGCCGAGGACGTCGCGGACGGCGCCGAGGAGGTCGCCGAGGCACCGGTCCGCGACCGCGGACCGGCCGTGCCGGCCGACGCCGACGGCCCGTCCGCGAGCTCGAGGTCGTAGCGCCGCCGTCGCACCGGGTCGCCGAGCACGCGCCACGCCTCGTTCACCGCGGCCATGCGCGCCGCCGAGGCCTCGCCGTGACGGTCGGGATGGGCGTCGCGCGCGGCGCGCCGGTAGGCCGCCCGCACCTCGTCGGAGGTCGCAGTGCGAGACACGCCGAGCACCTCGTAGTGGGTCACCGGTCGGTGCTCCCCCCGGACCGCCAGTACTCCCCCGCCTCGCGCGACAGCAGATCGTGGTCGACGAGGTAGCGGCGCAACGCCGCCGTGTCCGCGTGTCGGCGGCCGAGGATCAGGTTCACCATCGCCTCGGAGTACCGCACCCCCGGCTCGAAGTCCTGCGCGAGCCAGTCGAGCACCACCATCCGCTTGGCGTGCGCCGCCGGGATCGACGTCAACCGGCCGTTCGACACGAACGCGTCGAGCACGCGGCGACGATCGGCCGGCTGATCGGCGTGCTCGACGGACGGCGGGCGCGCCAGCGCGGCCCGGGCCGCCATCCGGAACGCGGCGCTCATCACGTGCAACCCGCGGTCGTGCTGCAGCACCAGGCCGACCTCGGCCAGCCGCCCGACGGCCCGGCCGACGCGTGCGTGGTCGAGCCGTGTGGCGGCCACGACCTCGTCGATCGTGGTCGCGCCCAACTCCAGCGCGGCGACCACCAGACGCCGGTCGTCGTCGGCGAGCAGCCCCACGATCGTCGCCGCGTCGAGCTCGCGCACCGCAGCCTCAGTACTGCAGGTCCGGGTCGACCGCGCCGAGCAGCTCCTCGCCCTGACCGAAGCGCTTCACGTTGGTCGTGATCCGCTCGCTCAGCAGGGGCTGCGACATGCTCCAGGTGGAGCCGGCGTGAGGCGTGACGATGCAGTTCGGCAGGCTCCACAGCGGATGGCCGGGGGGCAACGGCTCGGGGTCGGTGACGTCGAGGCCGGCGCCACCGATCGCACCGGTCGTGAGCGCCCACACCAGGTCGTCGGTGACGATGTGCCTGCCGCGGGCGACGTTCACCACCCAGGCGTGCGGCTCCATCATCTCGAACTCGTTGCGCGACAGCATGCCCTCGGTGTCGGGCGTGAGCGCGAGCGCCACCACCACGAGGTCGGCACCGACGAGCGCGTCGATGTAGCGGTCGGCCTCCACCACCTCGTCGACGCCGTCCATCTCCTGCACACGGTTGCGCACCACGGTGATGCGGCAGTCGAAGGGGACCAGCAGCGGGATCAACGCCTCGGTGATGCCACCGCCGCCGAGGATCGTGACGTTCGCGCCGTACAGGTTGGTGCCCTGCTCGCTGCCCCAGGAGGTGGCCCGTGCGTATGTGCCGAGCCCGCGCATCCCGGCGAGGGCGAGCGCGAGCGCCATCTCCGCGACCGGCTGGGCGTACACGCCCTTGCCGCACGTCCACTCGCGGTCGTCGTCGACGAGGTGGACGTAGTTCTCGACCCCGGCGAACGGCAACTGCACCCACGCGAGGTGAGGGTGCTCCTCGATCACCCGCTCGAGCAGCAGCGGCTCGTGGGGTGCGCTCCACACCAGGCCCTCCGCCTGCTCGAGCGGCACGACGTGACCGCCGCCGGCGACGATCGCGTCCTCCATCCACGAGGGCGAACCGTCGGGAGCGAGAGCGATGCGGGGCGGCCCGTCCTGGGCGCCTCGCCGGGAACGACCCTGGGCATGAGGAGGTGGAGGCATTGCCCCGCCAGGCTAGTGCCGCGCCCGCCGGACACCCGCGCGAACCATCGGAGCGTGAACCAATGGAGCGTGAACCAATGGAGCGTGAACCAATGGAGCGTGAACCAATGGAGCGTGAACCAATGGAGCGTGATCGAGCCGGGGCAGCACCAGCTCCGCCACGCGGCGGCACTCGTCGAGGTGCGGGTAGCCCGACAGGATGAACGCGTCGATGCCGAGCGTGCGGTAGGCCTCCAGCTTGGCCACCACCTGGTCGGGGTCGCCGACGATCGCCGCACCGCACCCGCTGCGCGCCCGGCCGATGCCGGTCCACAGGTTCGGCTCGACGAAGCCGTCGAGGTCGGCCGCGTCGCGCAGCTCGCCCTGGCGGCGCACGCCGACCGAGGTGCTGTCGAGCGAGCGGGCGCGGATCCGCGCCCCGGTCTCGTCGTCGAGCCCCGCGACGAGGTGCGCGGCGGCGGCACGCGCCTCGTCCTCGGTCTCGCGCACCACCACGTGCACGCGGTACCCGAACCGCAGCTCGCGGCCGTGGCGGTCCGCTCGGGCGCGCATGTCGTCGACCACCGCGGCCACTGCGTCGAACGTGTCGGGCCACATGAGATACACGTCGGCGGAGGCGGCCGCCACCTCCCGAGCGTCCTCGCTGAGGCCCCCGAAGTACATCGGCGGGCAGTGCCCGCTCGTGGTGCGCACCCGGGGCGGTTCGAGGTGCAACCGGACGAACTCGCCATCGACGTCCACGCGATCTCCCTCGAGGAACGCACGGAGCGCATCCATCGTCTCGAGCGTGCGGCGGTACCGCGGTCCGCCGTCGAGCTGCTCACCGGGGAGCTCGGACGAGATGATGTTGATCGTGAGGCGACCGTCGAGCATCTCGTCGAGCGTGGCGAGCTGGCGGGCGAGCTGCGGCACCCACAGCTCGCCGCATCGGACAGCGACGAGCAACCGGATCCGTTCGGTCAGCGCGGCGATGCCCCCGGCGAACGCGACGCCGTCGATGCCGAGCGCGTAGCCCGACGGGAGGAGCACGTTGTCGAACCCGCCGCGCTCGGCCGCGAGCACGATGTCGCGGCAGTGCGCCCACGAACTGGGCATCGACGCACCCGGCACGCCGAGCTGCGACGTGTCGTCGTCGCACAGGGCCGCGAACCAGCTGACCTCGCAGGGATCCATGCGACGACGCTAGGCGAGCGCGACGAGCTCGTGGGCGACGCGCTCACCGCTCTCGACCGCCCCCTCCAGATAGCCGGTCCAGGTGGCGACGTGCTCGCCGGCGAGTCGGAACGGCCCGCACGGCTCGCGCAGCACCTGCCAGAACGCCGTGACCTGCCCGGGTCCGTAGGCCGCGTAGCTGCCGCCGTAGCGGGGCTCGTTCGACCAGGCACGGGAGAACGACCCCGTGACCGGTTCGTCGAGGCCGTACATCGTGCGGAGGTCGTCGACGACGGCGTCGATCCGGTGGCGCTCGTCGTTCACCGCGGCGCGGCGTCCACCGTCGCCACCCGCGTACGACATCAGGACGCCGTGCTCGCCGGGCTGGTCGACCGTCGGCTCGTACACGCGCTGCGCGGGCAGCGACGTGGTCGCGTACCCGCTCGGCCAGGTGCGGCGGCCGAACTGGACGGCGGTCTTGGTGATCGTGCCGTACCCCAGTTCCCGCACGGCACGGGCGAACGGGATGGGCAGCTCGGGCGTGAACACGACCGACCGCAACGGCACCAGCGAGCACGCGAACACCACCCGGTCGGCGTGGTGCGTCGCCACGCCGGTGTCGACGCGCACCTCGTCGGACTCCCAGTGCACGCCGCGCACCGTCTCACCGAAGCGGATCGTGCCGTCGCGCAGCTCGCCGGCGAGCCGGGCCACGAGCACGTCGAGACCTCCCTCGAGCCGGTGGGCGCGTACGACGCCCTCGATGCCGTGGGCGCGCATCTGGGCGCGCTGCTGACCGACGAACAGCGCCGACACCTCGTGCTGCTCCGCCGCGAACTCGCCCTGGCTGTTGCGCCGGGCGAACAGCTGGGCGAGGTCGCCGAGGTCGCAGTCGCGAGCGACGTCGGCAATCGTCCGTGCGTCGTGCAGGGCAGCGTCGGGGTGCAGGTCGGGACGCGCCGGATCCGCGATGCCGTCCGCGATCCGTTCGAACGCGGCGTCGTACGTGGCGAGCTGGTCGTCGACCGCGGGGTCGAGCTCGCGGACCTCCGCCGCGTCGAACAGCCGGCCGTCACGGAAGAGCATCCGCCGGATGGTGGTCCACTCCTGCCCGGGGCCCTGCAGCCGCAACCCGTACCGGTCGAGCAGCGCCCGCATGCGGTGGTGGTCGGTGTCGATCCACTCCGCGCCGCTCTCGACGTACTGGCCCTCCGCGAACGGCGACCGCACCGTGCGGGCCCGCCCGCCGGCGCGCGTGCCGCCCTCCAGCACGGTCACGTCGACTCCGGCGGCCTGCAGCACACGAGCGCAGGTGAGGCCCGCGATGCCCGCACCCACCACGATCACCCGCACGAGCCGGATCAGCTCCCCGTCATCGTCGCGGCGATCTGCGACGACGAGTCACCCGAGCGGCGCAGCACCAGCGCCACGAACGCGAGCGCCGCGATCGTCATCGCGAACAGCACCACCGCGGCCACGCCGACCGAGGGCTTGATCGTGCTCTTGATCGCACCCAGCACGAACACCGGATAGGTCGACGAACCGGCGGTGCTCACCAGGCTGGAGATGATCGTGTTGTCGAGGCACAGGGTGAACGACAGCAGGCCGCCGGCCACGAGCGCCGACGAGATGAGCGGCAGCGTGATCTGGCGGAACGCCCGCGCCGGCGTGGCACCGAGGTCGGCCGCGGCCTCCTCGAGCGCCTCGTCGAGGCCGGCGAGGCGGGCCCGCACGATGAGCGTCACGACGGCCGAGGCGTAGAGCGACTGGCCGACCCACAACCGCACCATGCCCTCGTCGAAGAAGCTCAGACCCGGGAGGTCGCCGATGCGGACGAACCAGCCGAGCAGGGCGATCGCCTCCATGATCTCGGGGGTCACCAGGATCAGGAACAGCACCACCAGGAACGGGGCGCTCCACCAGCCCGACCGACGGGCGAGACCGACGCCGGCCAGGCCGCCCAGCACCACGGCGACGAGGGTGGCGCCGAAGGCGGCGATGAAGCTGTTGCGCAGCGCGTCGCCGAGTCCGGCGTTGCGGAAGATGTCGCGGTAGCCGTCGGTGAGGAACCAGTTCAGCACCAGCGCGACGGCGAACCCGACGACGCCGGACCACCGAGCGACGACGCGCGGGATGTCGCCACGCACCCGCTTCACGATCTTCGGTGCGGCGACGAACAGCACCATGATGATGACGAAGCGGGCGACCAGTGCCCACGCCTCGTCGGCGAGGAACAGCTCGCCCCACCACTTCGTGCTGACCGCGTTCGCCCAGATCGAGAACGACCCGCCGGCGTTGAACGAGTGCAGGATCACCAGCGCGATCGGCACGAACATGAACACCAGCACGAGCGTGGTCCACACGGCCATCAGGCCGCGGACCACGTCGGGCCGGCGCTTCACCGCCGACGTGCTGGCCGTGCTCGCCTTGCCGGCGGCGGTGGTCGCGGTCATCGGGTCACCTCCGGGAGGATCACGCGGCGGCGGGCGTTGAGCACCGCTCGGACGGCGAGCACGATCGCCGCGCCGATGCCCAGGACGAGCAGCACGGCGCCGATCATCACGACGGCCATCGCCGATCCGAGCGGCCAGTCCTGGGCGCCCTTGAACTGGCTGTCGATCATGGCGCCGATCATGTTGCCGTCGGCACCACCGAGCACGACGGCGGTGACGAAGTCACCGCACATCGGGATGAACGTGAGCAGGACGCCGGCGGCGATGCCGGGGCCAGCCAGTGGGAACGTGACCCGCAGGAACGTGCCCACCCGGCCGGCGCCGAGGTCCTTGCTCGCTTCGCGCAGACCGGGTTCGATCCGGTCGAGCGCCACGAACAACGGCAGGATCATGAAGCCCAGGTAGTTGTAGACGAGCGCGATCTGCACCGCGGTCTGCGTCTCCAACAGCTGGATCGGGCCGCTGATCACACCCCAGTCCTGCAGCCACTTCGACAGGGTGCCGTTCGGCGCGAGCGGGATGCGCCAGGCGAGGGTGCGGATCAGGAAGCTCGTGAAGCTCGGGATGATGATCATCGCGAGCAGGATCGCCCGCCACTTCTCGGACACCTTGAACGCCAGGAAGTACGCCACCGGGAGGCCGATCACCGTGCAGAGCACCGTGGCGGTGATCGCGATGCGGATGGTGGCCCGGAACGTCTTGAAGAACGTGTCCGAGAAGGCGTCGCGGTAGTTCTGCAACGTCAGGGATCCCAGGTCGACCGGGACCCCTGACGTCGAGGCGGCGTTCTTGGTGCCGAGCGAGTACAGGACGATGAACAGGATGGGGACGACGAAGAACGCCAGGTACCAGAAGATCGACGGCCCCGCGAGGAGCCACTTCGGTGCGCGCAGGCGCCGGGCAGGGCCCGGGCCTGCGGCGCCCGGTGCGTTCACCTGTGCGGCGGTCATGTCGTCCCCTCCCCCTGTCAGGTGCCCGGGTCAGCCGGCGGCCTTGGCCTTCACCTTGTTGAGGATGTCGACCAGACGCTCCTGGGCGGAGTTCACGGCACCGGTCTGCATCGAGGCGACCTGCTCGTCGGAGAAGAAGATCATGTCGCCCTTCACCAGGTCGGGCACCAGCTCGGCGAGCAGGGCGTCCATGTTCTTCAGGCCGCTGTTGTAGCCGTGGTAGTTGAGGTCCGCGATCGAGATCTCCGGCGTGAGCAGCCAGTTGATCCAGGCGTGCGCGGCGTCGGGGTTGGGAGCACCCGTGGCGACGCAGTAGGTGTCCATCCAGATCTCGGTGGCCGGCGAGCCGAGCGCCCAGGCCCACTCCTCCGGGTCACCGCCGGCGTCGGCGATGCGGAAGAAGGCCTGGCGGGCGTCGCCGTTCCACGCCATCGCCAGGGTGTACGCACCCTCGGCGATCTTGGTGGACGGGTAGCTGTCGAACGCCTTGATGTGCTGGGCGAACTCGTCGACGATGAACGCCTCGTACGCGTCGAGGTCCTCGGCCTTCTCGGTGGTCCAGTCGATGCCGTTGGCCCAGAAGTACATGCCGGCCACGTTGGGCGCGGTGTCGAGCACCGCGGTCTGGCCGCTCGCCTGGTTCATCGCGACGTCGATGAACTCCTGCCACGTGGTGATGGAGTCGACGCCGGTCAGCGCCTTGTTCCACATCCAGCCGGTGGAGCCCCAGTTCTTGCAGACGCTGTACTCGTTGTTCGGGTCCCAGTCGCGGTTGGTGTACGCCGGGTCGATGTTGACGAAGTTCGGGATCTTCGACATGTCGAGCTTCTGCAGGAGGCCCTTGGTGACCATCTGCGGGATGTACGGGCCCGTCGGCACCACGATGTCGAACCCGCTCGTGCCCTGCGAGGCCTCGAGCTTGGTGATGAGGTCCTCGTTGCTCGCGTAGAAGTCGACCTTCATCGTCACACCGAGGGCGGCCTCGGCGAGCTCGCCGACGATGCCGGGCTCGTTGTAGTCGCCCCACGTGTACATCGCGAGGTCGCCGGAAGCCGTGTTGATCACGTTGCTGTACTCGCCGAGCACGCTGCCGGCGGGCGGCGTGGCGCCCGAGCCGGCCGCGGTGGTGGCGGACCCGCCGCCGGAGGTGCTGCCGCTCTCCTCCTCGTCACTGCCGCAGGCCGTGCCGATGATCGCGAGGCCGGCGGCGGCGCCGCCGACCTGGAACAGGGTGCGGCGGGACAGGTGCTGGCGGAACGAGGTCGGGGCCAGGATCTTCACGGGATCGGGGCGCTTGCTCATCGGTGTGTCTCCTTCACGGGGGAGTCGCACGGGTGGGTGCGGGTCTGGTGGTGCGCTGGTGGTGATGCGCTGGTGGATGGGGCGGGACCTGCGTCAGCCGGCGCTGTCGGCCGACGGTTCGACGAGGACGAGGTCGGCCTGGTCGGCCGAGAACTGGTAGACGTCCGCGTCGCTCCAATGGCACCACACCTGGTCGCCGGGTGCCAAGCGGGGCGCCCCCTGACGAGGCAGGAGGGCGACGATGTCGCGCTCCGCGGTGCGCACGACGTACTGCAGCACGTCACCGAAGTGCGACACGCTCGCGACCGAGCCCTCCACCTGGTTGTGGTCGCGCCCGAGGTCCGTGCTCGACAGCGAGATGCTCTCGGGACGGACGGCGGCCAGCGCAGGGTCGCCGGCGGCCACGCGCTCCTCCGGGGTCGAGCTGACGAACACGGTGCCGTCGTTGGCCCGCACGCCCGAACCGGTGGAGGTGCCGCGCCAGAAGTTGTTGCGACCGATGAAGCCCGCCACGAACGCCGACGCCGGTCGCTCGTACACGGTCTCGGGATCGGCCAGCTGCTCGATGTGGCCGTCGAGCATGATCGCGATGCGGTCGCTCATGCCCATGGCCTCCTCCTGGTCGTGGGTGACGAACACGAAGGTGATCCCGAGCTGGCTCTGGAGGAGCTTGAGCTCGATCTGCATCTCCTCGCGGAGCTTGCGGTCGAGCGCGCCGAGCGGCTCGTCGAGCAGCAGCACGCTCGGACGGTTGACCAGCGCCCGGGCCACGGCGACGCGCTGCTGCTGACCGCCGGACATCTGGCGGGGCTTGCGGTCCGCGAGCTTGGTCATCTTCACCATGTCCAGTGCCTCGGCGACACGGCTGGAGATCTCGGACTTCGGCACCTGCTTCTGGCGGAGGCCGTAGGCGACGTTCTCGGCGACCGTCATGTGCGGGAACAGCGCGTACGCCTGGAACACGGTGTTGACGTCGCGCTTGTACGGCGGGACACCCTGCACGTACTCGCCGCTGATCCGGATGAAGCCCTCGTCGGGCTGCTCGAACCCGGCGAGCATCCGCAGCGTGGTGGTCTTGCCGCAGCCGCTGGGGCCGAGCAGCGACAGGAACTCACCGGCGCGCACGGTGAGGTTGAGGCGGTCGACGGCCACCATGGTGCCGTACCGCTTGGTGACGTCGGTGATCTCGACGCTGCCGCGCGCCAGCAGGTCGATCCGGTCGTCGTCGATGGATGCCGTCACTCGCTCACTCCCCCGATCACTCCCACGGTCACTGACCCGCGGCCGGCCCGGCCGACCCGATCGACCCGCGCGGTCACCGCACGGTCAACATCCTGGCGACGGGCCGTCGCGGCCCGGGTTTCTAGCACAGCCAGCCAGGCCGTCCGACGCATCCGTCTACGCTGGCACGAACGGAGGGTGACCTGCAAGGGATGCGCGATGAATGGCGTGTTTCGCGACGGAATCCCTTGCACGGGGACGGGTCGACCGACAGTATTCGCAGCGATGCAGCGTTCCCCCAACGTGCTCGACGACGTCGACCGCGCCATCATCGAGCGACTCCAGGCCGACGGTCGCGCTCCCTACACCCGTCTCGCCACCGCCGTCGGCCTGTCCGAGGCCGCGGTCCGTCAGCGGGTGCAGCGCCTGATCGACGCCGGGGTGATGCAGGTGGTGGCCGTCACCAACCCGCTGTCGGTGGGCTACCGGCGGATGGCGATGATCGGTGTGCGCACGGAAGGCCCCTCCGACGGGATCGCCGCGACCCTGCAGGCGATGCCGGACATCGACTACCTGGTGGTGACCGCCGGATCGTTCGACCTGCTGTGCGAGGTGGTGGTGAGCGACGACCGATCCCTGCTCGACCTCACGAACCGCATCCGGGGCGTGGAGGGCGTCGTCAGCACGGAGACGTTCATCTACCTCGACCTGGTGAAGCAGACCTTCACCTGGGGCGCCCACTGACGCAGGTCGATCCGGCATCCGCCCGGACCGATCCGCTCGTGCTCGTGCCAGGATGGCAGCCGTGAAGACCGTGTACTCCGACCGACACCGTCACCAGGACGGCCAGTCCGAACTGATCGACGGCAAGCTCATGAAGTGCTTCGAGTGCCCCGAGCGCGCCGACCTGGTGCTCGCCCGGGTGCGCGACCGGGCGATCGGCGACGTGCTCGACCCCACCGAGCACGGGCTCGACCCGGTGCGACGCGTGCACACCCCCGCCTTCGTCGACTTCCTCTCGACCGCGTGGGACGAGTGGGTCGCCGCGCACGGCGAGTACGACGCGCTCCCGATCACGTGGCCGACCCGGGGCCTGCGCCACGACCGGGTGCCCGACGCGATCGACGGCAAGCTGAGCTACTTCTCGCTCGACGCGGGCACCCCGATCACGGCGGGCACGTGGTCGGCGATCACGGCGGCCGCCGACGTCGCACTCACCGGTGTGGATCTCGTCCTCGGTGGCGAGCAGCACGCCTTCTCCCTGTGCCGCCCGCCCGGCCACCACGCGTCGGCCGACGTGTACGGCGGCTACTGCTTCTTCAACAACGCGGCCATCGCCGCGCAGGCGTTTCGCGACCGCGGTGCCGGCCGGGTGGCGGTGCTGGACGTCGACTACCACCACGGCAACGGCACGCAGGCGATCTTCTACGACCGCGCCGACGTGGTGTTCGCCTCGATCCACGGGCACCCGCAGCAGGAGTACCCCTTCTTCCTCGGCTACGACGACGAGACCGGGACGGGCGAGGGCGACGGCGCCAACCTGAACCTCCCCCTCCACCACGGCTCCGGGTGGGAGGTCTACGGCCCCGCGCTCGACCGGGCGTGCGACTTCGTGGCCGGCCACCGCCCCGACGTGCTCGTGGTGTCGCTCGGCGTCGACACGTACAAGGACGACCCGATCAGCCAGTTCCGCCTCGAGCACGAGCACTACCTGCGCATGGGCGAGCGGATCGCGGCGCTCGGGCTGCCGACGCTCGTCGTGTTCGAGGGCGGCTACGCCGTGGCCGAGATCGGGGTGAACGCGGTGAACGTGCTGGAGGGCATGGCCGGCTGAGCTGCCGAAACCCGCGTGGAGTTCAGCCCACGATCGGGCGCAGGACGAACTTGCTCTCGGTGCGGGCCACGCCGGCCTCGGCCTTGAGCCAGCGGATGAAGCCGTCGAGCCCGGCGGCGCCGGCGCAGTCGACGACGATCGTGTAGTCGCTCTCGCCGGTCACGTAGGCGGCGAACGCGACCTCGTCGCGCGCGGTGAGCTTCGCCTCGAACACCGCCGGGTCCAGCGCGGGCGGCAGCCCGACGTCGATCACGGCACGGACCGACCGCCCGAACGCCGCCGGGTCGACCTGCGCCGAGTACCCGCGGATCAGACCGCGCTCCTCCAGCCGGCGCACGCGGTCGGCCACCGACGACGGTGCGAGGTGCACCCGGTCGGCCAGCTCGCGCCAGCTGATCCGCGCGTCCTCCCGAAGCTCGTCGATGATCCGTCGGTCGATGCGATCGATCACCGGTGATTCGTCGGCCATGTCACCATTCTGCAACCGAAGATCGTGTTGATCAACGGAAACGTCACGCGGATCATGTGCGCATGACCAGCGCACCCGCTCACCCCGCGATCACCACCGTCGGCGTCCCCAAGGAGATCAAGACCGCCGAACACCGCGTCGCGATGACGCCCGACGGCGTGCGCGAGTTCGAGCGCCTCGGCATCACGGTGCACGTCGAGACGGGCGCCGGCGAGGGCGCGAGCGTCTCCGACGACGACTACCGTGCCGCGGGCGCCACGATCGTGCCCACCGCCGCCGACGCCTGGGCCCAGCAGATGGTCGTGAAGGTGAAGGAGCCCAAGGTCGAGGAGTTCGCGTTCCTGCGTCCCGACCTCACCCTGTTCACCTACCTGCACCTCGCCGCCTACCCCGAGGTCGCCCAGGCACTCATCGCCTCGGGCTGCACCAGCTTCGCCTACGAGACCGTGCAGCTGCCCGGCGGCGCGCTGCCG
>Ga0315901_10002332_pt1 | contig 26197 bp, 37 predicted proteins | sample LakEriMetagenome_10_FD_203761 | JGI IMG/M metagenome (GOLD analysis project Ga0315901, IMG submission 203761) | Freshwater fungal communities from buoy surface, Lake Erie, Ohio, United States - Buoy 2 MA116 | ecosystem: Environmental > Aquatic > Freshwater > Lake | place: USA: Lake Erie, Ohio...
AATCCAATTCAAATACTTTTACCTCTACATTAGTGAGATAATTTTCTAATCTCAATTCATGTGAATTCTTTGTAATTAAAACAGGACCTATTTTACCTATAATATTCCATGAATCTATTTTTGATTCAGGTAATGTACCTGTAAATCCAAATTTACAATTTGTTTCTATCTTTTGTAAGATTTTGGTTAGCTTAGTATCTTTACCAGCTTTATGAACTTCATCCACAATAACCATGTCGACATACTGGATCCAATCACTGTCTTCAAAACGGCTTTGAATAATACCAGTATTAGCAATAATAATATCTGCGCTTGAATCTAGTTCGATAGATCCAGTCCATTTTGTCATAGAAAAAGTTACACCATATTCTTTAAAGTCTGAATAGGTTTGATTCACTAATCCCAAATCAGGTACAATAATTAAACATTTAAAAGTAGGGTGCCAACAAGATTGAACTAAGGTAGCCATGGTTAGTGTCTTACCCGCACCGGTACCCAAAACAGCAACGCCTCTTCCTCTTTCTAAACATAATTTTACTGTATCTTCTTGATAGTCTCTCAAAGGAAACTTTTCGAAATAATTATTTTTAAATTGATATACTAAATTAGGAGATAAAGCATCTTTAGCTGCTTTTGTTAAATGTATTTCTGTAGAGTAATTGCTTTTAAATAAAAATTGTTTTATTTCATTAATCAGGCCTATATCAAATAATCCGGTTGGTGTTATAGAATATAATCGTTTTGGTATGAAACGGCTATACCTCATGAATTTTGCCGCAGGATTTTCTATAGAAAAATGTTCCCTGATTAAATCAAAATGATCTCCAGATAAGATTCCCTTCTTCTTCTTAACATTGTAATCAATCTCTATCATTGCTGTTCTAGTTTTAGAATTTCAATAACGTTCTTAATATCATAGGTCATAGAATTGAAATTCTTTTCAACCTTTTCTAGAAGTTCCACAACATACTCTAATTCTTTTATTTTCTTATTAAGAAGAGCTACTTCTTGAAAATCATCAATTCTTTTCTCAGCTGTGATTTTAGAGATTGCGACCGGCGCATCTGATATTACTCTTTCTAAGAGACTTTTTTTAAGTTCTTCTTTTTGTTTTTGTAAAACATTGATTTCTACTTTATGTTTAATCAAACGGCCTACCCAAAAATGCTTTTTAGAAGGTAATCGAAGTTGAACATCTCTTATGTTCATTTCATCTAGTACTAGATCAGCTTCGATTTCTTTTATATAACGATCTAATAACTCCATTGAATAATGATAAATAAAAATCATTAATGTCAAGGTCCTTTGAAGAATTATATAAACAATTAATGGAGATGATGTCTGCAGATGTTTTAGGACCTGGTTCTGAAACAAACATGGGTGGTGCTGTTGGTAATAAAGATTTTTATAATCCCGGAAGTACAATATTAGCTAAGCCATTAGGAACGCGTAAAAAGCGCAAAATGAGATTCCAGAGAAGAAACCTTTAAAGGACCTTATAATGGATACTGGACACTGGGAAAGCACTATTCCGTTTGTTTCTGCATATGGTTTTGTATATCTAATAACCAATACAGTCTCTAATAAGAAATATATTGGTAAAAAGCAAATGCAAACTGTTAAAAAATTAAAACCTTTAAAAGGTAAAAAGAACAAGAGACATTTTGTTATAGAAACTGATTGGAAGGAATATATGTCTTCTTCAAATGAATTATTAAGTGATATTGAAAAATTTGGAAAAGATAAATTTAAATTTCAAATCTTAAGGTTCTGTGATAGTAAAAGTGAATTAGCTTATTATGAAGCAAAAGAACAATTTGACAGAGAAGTCCTCATGAGTGATGATTATTATAATGGTATAATTAATTTGAGAATTGGTAAGATTAAAAGAAAAGTTTAAAATACCGGGTTGATAATTAGACCCTCTAGATAACTATAATAGAGGTTCGATGATAGAGAGTGTAACATATAGTGAATATAATATTAAAATATATAACTTAATTAATATTATTAATATTGCTGAGCTCGAAATATTTAAATATTTCCATAATAACAATATTATTATTAATTTTAAATCTCGTGACTGTAAACGATTAATTACACATTTTATTATTAATAATATTTTACAATATATTAAAAATCCAGGTGCTGAGAAAATTATATTAAATTATAATAATCTACAATTACAGATATTAGATAGTTGCCATTTAAATGATATAGATATTATAATTAATAAGGTATTACGAAAATTCAAAATTTGTTATATTAATTATAATAATATAAACAATTTACAAACTACTGATCTTTTAGATATTAAAAGAAACTTACAACGTTGTGACATTACAACTAATAAAATTTATACAATAAAAAAGTTTCTTAAAGAAGGTGGATTTTATCAACTTACAAAATATATCGATATTGATCAACATTTGAGAATGTCACTAGCTAAATAAACTTTATGAAGTTTACCCAGCTAGTAAATGAAAAATTAAGGCTCTATGGTGAGGCTGAATTACCATTACAATCTAATCAACTAGATGCAGCAATGCCATCCCCGGCAGAATCAGTGCCGGCTACTCCTAATGAAATTGATGATCTAAAAAAAGATGTAGATTCAAAAGTTTCATTAATTATAAAAGGTTCTCTAGACATGATTAGAGATGTTATGAGTGTAATTAAACAAACATTTGCTAGTGAATTAAATTCAACTAAAGGTGATGTACTAGATGATAAATTACAAGGTATTATTGATGCAGCCAGTGTTACTGATATTGAATCAGCTACACCAGACAAGCTAGATGAAATTCAACGCAAAGTAAGGGAATTATTACCCGGAGGAGAAGTATAATATGCCTTATAAAATAAAAAAACAAGGTTCAGGTTACTTTGTTGTTAATGCTAAAACAGGTAAAAAGAAAAACCTCAAAGCACATAAAACAAAAACAGAAGCACAAAAACATTTAACTGCACTTAATATTAATGTCAGAGAATCATTTGATTCATTGTGTAATGATTTATTAAAAGCTTACTTGTTCGAAACTGTTACATCTTCATTATCTGGCGGTTCTTTGGATTTAGATAATAATGATGATCATAAAGCGGCAGCTGCAGAAATGCTTAAACAAGATCCCGAATTAGAAAAAGAATTAGGTAAATTTAATCAATTGAAAAAAGTTGTTGATACTAATACATGGAAAACTATACCCCAAGATCAACAAAAAAAGATTATTGAAGTAGCAAAAAGAAAGCTACAACAAGACCAAAAAAATAATGCCGCAAGTAATATTACTCCGGCATTGCCTCCTACAAATATAACTGCTACTGGTGGTACTAGTAACGCTGCTTAACGAGACTGAGAAAATTCTACAAACTTATAGAATTCAGCTCGAGCATTATTGCCATTATCCATATAAGCCCCAGACATCTTAGCTGTTCTCATAGTAGAATCATGTTTGATACCCCTATTAGAACAGCATGTATGCTTGCATTCAATAAGAATAGCGACACCTTTATTACCTTCACAGATACTATTAACATAGTCATGAATTTGTGAAGTTAGTCCTTCTTGAATTTGGGGTCTTCTAGAAAACCAATCAACAATACGATTCAATTTAGATAATCCAATAACTTTACCTTCTGGTGATGGGATATAAGCTACATGAGCTACACCAGTAAAGGCTGCATGGTGATGTGAACAAAGAGATGTTACTTTGATATTGTTTTGACAGACCATTCCATCATATCCATCTTCATTATCAAATGCTGTAATATTGGGTGGTTCATTATAACATCCAGAAATAAGATCATTAACAAATGCTTTAGCTACACGTCTGGGTGTATCAGCACTATTAGTATCAGATTTCCAATCAAATTGCAATGCATCTAAGAATTGCGCATATGCTGCAGCCGCTTTTTCAATAACAGCCTTTTTATCCGATTCATCTAATGGCAAATTACCATTAGCTCTTGTCAATAATTTATTACCTAGTTTAGACATTAAACCATTATAAAATGGTTTCGTTTGATATCAATATTTTATAAGATAATTTACCGTGACATATGGTTGCATGTTATTATGTGGTTCATTGTCACCCGCTACTGTTGTATATCCACCAGCTTCACTTGTTTCACCTATATAGGCAGATACATCCGGTGAAAAAGTTGTAACATTTTTGTTTTTTGATTCTTCAATTGCCTTAGCTGCCATATCACCAGGTGCAAAAGCTATTACTGCAGAACCTCTGGTATATATACCATTTCTATACATATCAATATATCCGTAATTTAAATGTGCTATGTTAAAATATTGATGCGTATGATTATTGTTATGTGCGTGTGCGGGTAATTCAGATACGTTTAATTTATGATAAAATTCACCCTGCAAATTATTGCTTCCTAGTGTGATATTTTGATTTTCATCCCAATAACCAAATTTTGGATTTAATGGAGAAGTTCCATTACAATAACCCATAATTACTCTACCCCTTAAATCAGGCAATGAAAATGTTTCGGACCCTACACCGCCATATAGACTACCAATAACATTATATAATTTTTGATATTTTGTTCTGGATACTTTACTGCCGTTACACAATAACCACCCGGGCACACTGTCTATATTTTCTACTTTACCCGTATAAGCCTTTAATGATCCAACTGGCATTATTTCATCTAATGATTCTTTAATGCCTGCCTTTATAAAAGACAATAACTCACCTATGGGTGTTGCGCGAGTTTCTAATTTTTTATCAACAGGATTTTGTTGATTTACAACAAAAAATTCATCACCTTTTAAGGTTAGAGAATTTTTTAATTCTGATATTTTTACTCTTTCTTCCATTTTAGTATTTAATTAAAAAATTTGTCGTGGCGCATGGTTGAATGTTTGAATGGTAATTAACACTACCTTGCACGTTAGATGAAAATGACACTTTCGTATCACTATTAAAGGATGAATTTATTGTTGGAGGTGTTTTTTTTCTATTTTTAATTTCCTCAACAAATTCTTTTTTATAGACAAGTACTGTTCTAATTGGATTATTAGCCGCATAGTTTTTAACAGCATTTATCCTACTGTTATCATATGATTTAAAATTTAAGCGATTATTTAAAACAGAGCTATAATTTGTACTATAAATGAGTCCTAATCCAAACCCACCTGTATCAAATAAAATATTTTCTACACTTTGTGAATTAGGAGACAATCCAGCTATTACTATCCAATTTATGGACGGAGATGCAACCAAACCATGTTTGCTTTCATAATAGTAATTTTCTCCTGCATATCCATATCTATTATTTTCGCGCTTATTATAATCTGCCATATTAACATAATTTAAAATCTTATGTTTATGTGGTGTTGCATAATGTCTATGATTTTGAATATTTTCATTTTCTAATTTACAAGAAAAAATACCCCTATCTGGATAATTAGGATTATTGCCCTCGCCCAAATAAATTTTATCACCCGGTATCCAATTACCAAAATCGGGCTCATATGATTCACCTGTATGTGAGTACCCCATTTCTATCCTAGCCTTTAAATCTGGCAAACAAAATAATTCATCAGTAGATGGCCCATAAGTCTCACCAATTAAATTCCATAATGCTTCGTAATTTTTTTTCTTTACAAGCTGACCATTGCATAGAAGCCAACCTTTTATAGACTCTTGACCAATAACCTTACCAGCATAAGGAATAACAGTACCAACCTCTATAAAATTAGAAATTTCTTTTTTAGCTTCTTCTTTTACATAGTTTGTTATAACAGATAAAGGAAGTGTGCATGTTTCATAATTGCCACTATCATTTCTTTGATTAATTAAAAAATTTACAGGACTAGCTGATAATCCATAAGATTTGTCTAATTCAGAAATTTTAACAGGGAAGTCAGCCATTACACATATTTAGTGAACCACCGATGCATCCATCGGCTTCTGTTCATAAAGAACAGAACTTTAGATACTTCATAGTCAATGCCAATGGTGTTATCACAACATCATGGCCTTATTTTAGCTCCATATCTGTAATCGTACGTTCCATACGATTGACTAAGGATCAATCGATTTTCATGACACGGTTTATGTAAATATAAACATGAAGCGTTTTAATAAGGTTATTGAGAATAGTCTTAAAGATAGTCATTTAGTAAGGGTAAAACTTAAAGTCGATCCAGCCGATTGTACTTCAGGAGAAATATTGAAATACAACGGATATGAAGGTTATATTTTAGCAGAAGATGAATCTTCTTATACAGTTTATGTTGAAAATATTGGTTTGGCTGTTGATCTACCAAAGACTATCGTCTCCATACAAGATACTTTAAATCCTCTAGAAAAATTAAAAATCAATGCATTACAATTTTTGATCAATAAAGGATTAGCAGATGAAATTTTATTAAAATCTATTTATATGGCTTCTACACCAGATTGTATAGAAGCATTCTTGAGGGAAAAGGGAATAAATGATTTTGATATTTTATCTGTATATAAAAATGCACTATTTTATTAATATTTAATAATATAATTTATCGCTAAGTACGGCTGCATATTATTATGCGGCATATCTCCACCCGCATCAGTTAATTTTGTAATTTTAGATTCTGTTGTTTTTTCATCGTATTTAGGATTTCTTATGCCGGTTTTTCTGCGGTTTACTTCAGCGAAAACCTCACCGTTTTGTGGCGTAGTTGCTGATTTGGAACCACCATCATTATTCCACCAATGAAATTTTGTTAAATCCATATAATCATGTGTATGACCTATAGTATCTAGATGCGTATGGATAGGCATTTCACTTTGTGTTAATTTGTGTTCATATTCGCCGCCCGTGTCTGCTAAATTTATTGTTTTGGTGGGCTCACCTAAGGGTACTGGATCATTATTAATACCGCAATATCCCATAGGTACTTTTCCAATAAAATTTGGTAATGGAAATGATTCTGCATTTACAGGACCATACAACCCACCTATAACATCAAAAAGTTTTTTATACTTCACTCTGGACACATACTGCCCATTGCATAATAACCAACCATTTAATTTATCATATTGTTGGATATTGCCAGCATACAATTTTATAGAACCGATTGGAATAAATATGTTTAATAAAGATTCTAATTTATTAGTAAGATATTCTGCAATACGTTCTGTCGTTGTATATCGCGTTTCTAATACTTTAGTTATTCTGTTTTCTTGATTAACAATAAAGACATCGTCATCTACAATAGGGTATGCCTTCTGTAATTCTGATATTTTTATCATATTATCCATAGATTATTTTTATTTAATGTTTATGATATTTTTATGAGCAAGTATGTTTCTACCAAAATTATTGAATTGGGTTCTTGTGCTTTCAGGCAATGGAAAGCTGTACAATCCCATTGCAGTCATGTCCATGGATATCAGTTAAAGGCTAAATTTTGGTTTGGTTGTTCGGAATTAGACGAGCGTAATTGGGTTGTAGATTTTGGCGCTCTTAAAGAACTTAAAGCAAAATTACAAAATCAATTTGATCATACATTATGTATTGCAGCTGATGATCCACAATTACCTTTATTTCAACAATTACATGATGCGGGGGCTTGTGATTTAAGAATTATGCCTAACGGTGTTGGCATCGAAAGAACTGCAGAATTTTGTTTTAATCTTGCATCTGAACATATTAAGACATTAACAAATGCAAGGTGTTGGGTAGAAAAAGTAGAAGTATGGGAGCACGATCTCAATTCTGCGACATATGAAGGCAAAACTTTAACAGAAGCTGTTGTACAAGCGGCTACAGCACCAGTGCCGCCGGTAGTATCACATGTAAATCGTGGCGCATCTGTAGGTAATCCTGTAACAACAGGATTAGGTGGTTTATTTAAAGGTACTAGCTGGGGATGATAAAAAGAGAAAGAGATCCTAATTTAGTAGGACTTGAAAATAATATATTTTCAAAAATGAACGAAATTTTAGGACCTGATATAAAACAATCAGGTCCTAAAACAGATGTAAAATTTGTTTCTTTTGAAGATGCTTTAAAAGAATTATTAGAATTAGAAAAGTCTAGTGTTGTACCGACTCTAACTTCTTCACAATAAACTTAAGAATTTGTGACCTCACAACTTCATTTTCAGTAAAAAGGAAGGCATGAATTCCTTGATTTTCACTTTCTTCATTATTAAAAGCGTGTCTAATTTTGGAGAATCCGGATTTATTTCCGATATCTGCTTGAAACGAATCTCCTATAATAATATATTTTGAATTTTCACCAAAACGAGTCAAGATAGTAGTTAACTCAGCCGTATTCATATTTTGTGCTTCATCTACAATAACAACTGAATCTCTGAATGTTAATCCTCGAACAAAATTAACAGGCATACATTTAACAAAATTATCCCTCATGAGATCACCACCGATTTTAGGTCCTACTAATTCATCTAGTTTTTCCATTAGAGGCAAAGACCATGGTTGAAACTTTTCTTGTAATTCACCCGGTAAAGATCCCATACTTTTAGAAGCACTTTCTACTATACTCCTAATATAGATAATATTATTAATAGATTTTGTTTTTAACATTTGTAATCCGGCTAACACTGCTAGATAAGTCTTAGCTGTTCCCGCAGGTCCATCAACAAATACCATTTTTGTATGATCATACATTAGCATTTCAAGGAATGAATTATGAACATCATTCAGTTTGAATTTGTTTTGTATTTTAAAATTACAAAACCAATCTTTTCGTTTGCTAACTTCTAGGTTATGAAGAAGTATATCTGCATCTAATCTGAGATCCTCTTCTTCTTGCATCCGTTTTCTGGTTTTCTTGGCCATTAAACTTATTTATGGGTGATTTGCATACATGCCCACGTTATTATAAAACATGGAAAATTTAGATAATGAAACTATGTTTATCTCTGATGATAAGCTCTTTTATACATTAGAGGGAGAAGGTAAGTATGTCGGAATGCCTTCTGTATTTATGCGCCTCTCAATGTGTAATCTTACCTGTAAGGGATTTGCTTCACCGGATTCACCGCACGGATGTGATTCATTTATTTCTTGGTCTGTTAAGAACAAGATGTCTTTTAAAGAGATCAATCAATATATGATTGATAATGGATTTACTGAGAGATTAAAAGCCGGAGCTATTCTTAAGCTTACTGGAGGCGAACCTTTTTTACAAGAAAAGAAATTATTAAAATTTATTAGTTATTTTGAATTAAAAAATGGATTTATTCCAAAAATTGATTTTGAAACAAATGGTACATTGGTACCATCAGATGAATGGTTAGATCTGGGCGCGACATTTACTGTATCACCAAAATTATCTTCTAACGGTGATCCTGAGAAGAAGCGATATAATCTTGATGCTCTAAAATGGCATAAGAATAGTAATCGTTCAACCTTTAAATTTGTGGTTCAATCTGAAGATGATATCGATGAAATTGTTGAAAAATATATTAATAAATTATTTTTAGATAATAAAGATATTTGGTTTATGCCTTGTTGTGGTTCTCGTGAAGAACATACGGAAAAAGCAACACAAGTAGCTGAATGGGCTAAACAATGGAATGTTAATTTTTCACCAAGATTACATTTAGTACTTTGGAATAAAGCTCTTAAAGTTTAATATGGATACACAAAAAGTTTCGAAAATCTTTATCATGAATGGTGATAAAGTGTTACTCTTGTTATCTAAACATTTAAACAAATATCATTTACCGGGTGGTCATGTAGATCAAAATGAAACATTTGAACAGGCATTGCAAAGAGAAATTCATGAAGAAACTGGACAACATTTGAAATATTATCATCGTATCGGTTTTACTAGTTATAATATTTGCTTATATATTGGTAAATTAAAATCCAATCATATTAAACTATCAGATGAACATTTAAAATATATTTGGGCTCCAGTTAAAGATGTTTTAAAATTAAATGTATGTAAATTTACATTTAGAGATATTCGTTATTTACAAACCATTTTAAATGTAACTAAAAACACTGTTATTGACTCTACGGAAGAAGAAGATAATTAATATTATGAGAATTGCAATTAGTGGTACATCTAATATTGGTAAAACCACATTAATCGAAGATTTTGTTAAAGAGTGGCCTAATTATACAAAGAACAATTATACCTATCGTTCATTATTAAAGAATCATAGTAAGAGCACAGATCAAGATACACAATGGATGATCTTGAATAATATGATTGATGAATTACAAAAGTATAGTAAAGATGATTATGTAATTTTTGATCGATGCCCATTAGATAATTTGATCTATTCGCTTTGGGCAAATGGATACAAAAAAGTAGACGATGCATTTATTTCCAAATGCATTCCTTTAGTAAAAGAAAGTATGAGATTCTTAGATATTATTTTCTTTTTACCCATATCAAAGATGTCTCCTGTTCCTATTGTTAATGACGGTAGACGTGAATCTGATCCTGAATATATTCAAGAAATTGATAATATTTTTAAAGCTATTGTTCAACAATATCAATGTAATTTAAATTCTACACCATTTTTTCCAGCTGATGATTCTCCCGGCGTCATTGAAATTTTCGGTAATAGAGAACAACGCATCCAATTAATTAAGCAATATTTAAATGCAAATGGTGATGTTTTTGGTGCAGAGCATGATACATTATTTTCAGAAGAAAATCTCAAAGAATTGAAAGCTCTTCTAGAAGAACAAAAAGATACACATTATTCGGAACAATTCAAGAAAGAGCAAATTGCAATGCTCAATGAATTAAAGAAAGAAATTAGTAAGTCCTAACAACCTTTACAATATAAGAAGGTTTTTCATCTAATTGATCTGCAGTAAAATCCACGTCACCTTGAGATATGTTCAGTGGATTATCCTGTTGCACACTTTGACTCGTTGCAGAATAATTATTTATAATAAAATTTTTAAGCGCATATTCGAAAGAATTCCAGTCAAATGCTGTTACTAATCCACTAGATGTATGTAATCCCGCGGGATTAAAAGATAATCCTTTTTCAATTAATTTAGAATTAATATCTCCTTGTACAACGGAATTATTTCGTTTGAACGGTGCGTATACCGAAAAAGTACCCCAACCTGCTTCTGTATTAATAATATCTGATATATAACACGGATATAAACATGCTGCCTCATTCGCGGGCATAATAATAAAGTCTTTATCTTCTAAAAATTCTAATTCTTTTGGCGGTATAGGATCGAGATATGATGTTGAGGTATGACCCGAATCAATCGTAATATAGGATGTTCCTACATATATTTGTTTAAAATTATCATAAATTTCTGTTGATAAAGTATCAATAGTATTTAAAAGATTTTCATTTATAGTTGCAACATCATTCGAAATAGCAGATACAGTTACGGATAATGTTGTATTTTCAGGGCCGATGACGAAATTTTCATAATCAATAATAGAAGTACCATCTGGTGTTTCTAATACCAAATAATCACCAGCCGCTACATTTTCTACTACCGGCAAATCAAGAATATTAATATCATCTTTTTTAATAGCCATTGATTTTATTTACGGAAAAATTAAAATAAACTATGAACATTTTAGTTACAGGTGGATATGGTTTTATCGGTAGTAATTTTATTAATTTTATTGCTAAAAAGGATGAAGTAAAACAGATTTTGAATATTGATTCAATGACATATGCTTCAAATAAAAATAATATCGTTGATAATTCAAAAATTGTTCCAACATCACCGTTAGATATTCGTGAAACATTATTTATTTCTAAATTACTAGACGCACAGCAAATCACACATATTGTTCACTTTGCAGCTGAAAGTCATGTGGACAATAGCATTAATGGTCCTGAAACATTTATTAACACCAATATTAACGGCACGTTTTCTCTACTAGAAGCCGTGAAACAATATGGCAAATTAGAAAGATTTCATCATGTATCAACAGATGAAGTATATGGATCGTTAGGACCTATAGGTTTTTTTAAAGAATCTACACCTTACAATCCACGGTCACCTTATTCTGCATCAAAAGCTGCTTCAGATCATTTAGTAAACGCCTATCATCATACCTACGGATTGAATACCACGATTAGCAATTGTTCTAATAATTATGGTCCTAATCAACACACAGAAAAATTAATTCCAAAAATTATTACTAATTTGAATCAAAATAAAAAAATTCCAATTTACGGTACTGGTCAAAATGTTAGAGATTGGTTGTATGTGGAAGATCATTGTGAAGCTATTTGGAAGATACTTTTAAAAGGAAAATCTGGCGATACCTATAATGTAGGTGGTGATTGTGAAATGAATAATTTACAAATTGCAAAAGTTATTTGTAAATTATTAGGTAAAGATCATGAAGAATATATTGAATTTGTAGAAGACCGAAAAGGGCATGACTTCAGATATGCTATTGACTTTTCTAAAATCAATAATGAATTGGGTTGGCTTCCCAAGACATCTTTTGAATCCGGTCTCAAGAAGACTATTGATTTTTATACAAAATAAAGTTAATAAATATATGTCAAAAATAGGAGTAGGTATTATTACCTGCAATAGAAAATCATTTTTTGAAAAATGTTATAATTCATTACCTGAATATATTGATGAGTTAATCATAGTAAATGATGGTGATCATTTAGATATAAAACCACAAAAAGGTGTTTTACATGAATCAACAAAATTCAAACAAGTAGGTCAATGCAAAAATATTGCAATGAAACATTTGTTAGATGCTAAATGTGATTATATTTTTACACTAGAAGATGATATTTTCATAAAAGATAGAGATGTATTTAAAAAATATATTAATGCCCATAATAAAACAGGCATTCACCACTTTAATTTCGGATTTTCGCAAAAAGAAAATTTGGATAAAAATTTAAATCCTGTATATAAAAAAATTATTGATTACGGTAAAGATTTAAAATTAGTTTTGACTCCAAATGTATTGGGTGCATTTACTTTTTATACTAGAACTTGTTTACAAGAAATAGGATTACATCATAAAGATTTTAATAAGGGGCATGGTGATCACCCCGAATTGACATATAGAGCATATAAGCATGGATATACCACCCCATTTTGGTGGTTTGCAGATATATACGAAAGCTGGAATATGATTGGAAATCAATCAAATATGGCAGATGATTCTTTAGTTAGGAATCAACAAAAATTTTGGGACAACTTTAAAGAGGCATGTAATTTGTTTAAAAAATTGCATGGCGTTAATTTGTTACAAGTACCAATGTCTTCTGAAAAGGAAGTGATTGAATGTTTAAAACAATTAAAACATCTAAATGATTAAAAATAAAATAGGTATAGGTATTACTACATATAATTCTGAAGAATATTTTACTGCTTTATATAATAGTATTGATAAATCAAAAATTGATGATATAGTTGTAGTAAATGGTGGTAACTCATATAATCAAAAATATGACTGCAAATGGATACAACATACTAAAAATAAATATCCCGCCACCTGCAGAAATGAATGCATTGATTATTTGCTAAATGAATCAAAATGCGAACATATCTTTTTAATAGAAGATGATATGATAATTAAAGATTCATCTATTTTTGCGAAATATATCGAAGCATATAATGCTAGTAAATTAAAATATTTTTGTTTTGTATCAACTTCACCCGGATCTGGTACACCCGAAAAGCGAATTCCTAGATTAACCGTCGAATACAATAAGGATGTCGCTGTATCTTTTTATCGAAATATGTGTAACGAATTTACATATCATCATGCTTCTGTATTTTCTGAATTGGGATATTATGATAATTCTGATTATATGAGAAATGGATTTGATGTTGATATGGCCTTTAGAGAATCGAAAATAGGTAAATGGGCCGCGCCATTCTGGTGGTTTGCAGATATAAAAAATTCTGATTCATATATTCAGAACAATCCCAATGCGGTTAGCAGATTACAGTCAAAACGATCAGATGGTTCTCGTGAAGAATTAATAATAAAAACATGGCAGTATTTTAAAGAAAAACACGGGTTATTTGTACAACAAATACCAGATACTTCCTTAAATGAAGTAACCCACTTCATAAAACAATGTAAACAAAATGCATTATGAAAATTTTAATAGGAACAAATACTTTTGGAAATTATCATAGACAAAACGTTGCAGTCGATTCATGGAAATTTTTAAAAGAAAAATTTCACGATCAAATTGACATTATTGATATTCAATTTGCAGACGAAAAAAATATATTCAAAAATAATTATAATCTAGATGTAAAATTTGATTTAACTAGATCTAGTTTGGATATATTAAACAACGCTAAAAAAAAATTACCTTTTGTTAATGATATATTTTATGCTATATCAAATTATATATCATCTGATGAAGATTATTTTATTTTTACTAATAGTGATGTTATAATTAATTCAAATCTAATCAATTATATTAATGACAACAAACCAGAATGTTTTGCATGTTCGCGTCTAGATATACAAAATATTTCTTCATATCAAAACATAAAAAAAGAAATAAAACCAGTAAGGTGGGAGATTGCTGGCTTTGATACATTTATTATGAAAAAATCTTGGTTTTCAAAATACAAACATCTTTTTAACGACTATCTACTGGGAAAACCAGAATTTGATTATGTATATGCATTCATAATGAAAATGTACGGCGACAATACGCCATTCGGTAATCAAGCACCCCCATTTTGCTTCCATATACATCATGGAAATTCCTCCGTTACAACAGAGTGCCCCGAGCGAGAATATAACAGAAACACTTTGCATGCAAACAGCTTTGATTTATTAATTGCAAAATTAATGTTTCAACATTTAAAAACAAATTTAATTAAACGACAACCATGGGGCGCGTTTCTACACCCAACAGACGATGAAAAAATAAAAGAAAACGAATTTTTTCAACCATTTAACATAAATTATATTCAAAAATTTTAGAACAAAACATGTATAAAAATTTAAACATACCATTAGCAAGAGATACCATAAGTAAATCAAATTTAAATAATCTTATTGATTGGTTACAGACTAATCCAATTTTAACTAAAAATAAATTAACAATTGAATTTGAAAATAAATGGTCCCAGTATTTAGGATGCAAATATTCAGTATATGTAAATTCAGGTTCTAGCGCGAACCTTGCGATGATATATGCACTCATACAATCTCATAAATTAAAAAATAACAAAATTATTTTACCAGCTGTCTCATGGACCACAACAGTAACACCCGCTATACAATTCGGCATGAAACCAATTCTTTGTGAGTGTGATAAAGAAACATTGGGTATAGATATAGAACATTTGGAGCAATTGTTCAAGGAACATACACCAGCTGTTTTAATGTTGGTTCATGTTTTAGCATTTCCGTGCAAAATGGATGAAATTTTGTATTTATGCAAAAAATATGATGTTATACTTTTAGAAGATTCATGTGAATCAATAGATTCTACTTATAAGGGTGTAAAAACTGGTAATTTTGGATTAATGAGTACCTTTTCATTTTATTACGGGCACCATATGTCAACCATAGAGGGGGGAATGATTTGTACTAATGATGAAGATATGTATCGTTTATTAATTTCTTTGCGTTCACATGGGTGGGACAGAGATCTTGATAGTGAATATCAAAAAAAATTAAGACAAGAAAATAATGTGACAGATTTCAGGGCATTATATACATTTTATTACCCCGGGTTCAATCTTAGATCTACTGATTTACAAGCATTTCTGGGAATAGAACAATTAAAAACAATGCATGAATTTTCTTTAATAAGAAATAGAAATTTTAAAATTTATCAAACAAAAATTAAAAATAATTTTTGGAAAATAACTGATTTTGATTTTTGTTTTTATTCTAACTTTTCTTATCCTATTATAACGCCCAAAATAAAAGAATTGGTAGAAGAGCTAAAAAAATACAATGTAGAATCTAGACCATTGATTTGTGGATCTATAGGAAAACAACCATATTGGGTTAATCTTTATGGAGAACTTAATTTGAATTTTGCAAATACAGTTCATGATCACGGATTGTACTTACCTAATAATCATCTAATGTCAGAAGAAGAAATATCACAACTTTGTGATATTGTTAATAATATTTTGAATTAAAAAAATGCAAAATATTTTATTATATAATGAATTCCATAACGGTGATTTATTTTATTCACGAATTTTTCTTAAAATTTTAGGAGAAAAATTTAAAATCAAATATTTTCATAATAACAAAATAGGGTTATTTTGTGATATGCCATATATTGAAGAATATAAATTTCGAGATCTTGAGAGACATAAACAACATTATGATTCATTTATCATAAACACTTGGATAGGTCAAAATAATTTCAAATATTTAAATTCTGTAAATTATGGATGTAGCTTCGAAAACCATTTATTTTTAGCTAAACATTTGGCCAGCCAAATGGGTGTGTCTGCACACAACAATTATGACGAATATATCCCGACTATAAATTATAGACTCATACCACAATATACGGAGATAAGCAATATTATGGAATCACTTAAACAAAGTTTCTCGCATATTGTTTTATTATCAAATGGAGATGTGCAATCGGGGCAATCACAAAATTTTGATTTTTTAAAAATTATTGAAAAATTGTCTATACAGCATCCAGAAATATTATTTTTAATAACAAAAAATATAGACAACAAAAATAAAAATGTAATATATACTTCTGACATAACAAATATAACTCCTGATCTATTGCAAATAAGTTATATATCTAGTTATTGTAATATCATAATAGGTCGCGCGTCAGGTCCTTTTTGTTTTACACACACAAAAGAAAATTTATTAAATCCTGAAAAAATTTTTATTTCATTTTGCAACAATAAACACGAGGGTATTTTTTATGAAAAACAAAAATCAAAATTTGCCTGGCATAATAACTATAGCAGTGAAAATATTATAGAAATAATAAACAAATGTATTATATATGAAAATCGGTGAAACAATAGAACAAATAATCTTGAACAAGACCAAAGAAATTTTAATTAAAAATAAAAATGTTGATTTGCCTCAAGATTTAATCGAAACAGATAATTTGGGTGAAGTAATTGAAAAACTTTCAATTTTGCATTGTAGAATGTGGTATTTAGAGGATGCCATTAGTGATGCAAAAAATGATTCTGAAATTGCAGATTTAAAACGAAAAATTGATATTTGCTTTAAATTAAAACGGCCACGACTAGTTGAAGCAATTAATAGAATGGTTGATAACTGCATCTTAAGTAGTAAATCACTCGTAGAAGATTCTGTTAAACATTACAAAGGGTTTGAATAATGCAAAATCTTATTATAGGAAAAACCGCACAATTAAATTTTTATTTTCCCGATAATTACCTTAGAATTTCGTCTCGCAATATAAATTTTAATGAATTTGCTGGTAGAAAATTTGATTGTGTATATATTTTATTTGCTGAACAAAGAACCTTTTTGAACGAAAACGAATGTTTTTTTACTGATATTAATGTCGATTATACATTAAAAGTTGTAAACTTTTTTAAGGAAATTTCAAATAAAGTAGTAATATATTCTACATCTGAATTATGGAATGATTATGAAGGTGAAATTGAAATAAATATGCCTTTCAAATATAATTATTCGCCATATATAAAATCAAAAGAAATTTTATCGACTATAATAAATGAAAATAAAAATTTATATAAAAATGTTTATATAATATATCCTTTTAATTTCAATTCACCGTGGCGCAAAGAAGGATTTTTATTTTTTAAAATATTCAATTGCATTTTAAATAAAGAAAAAATATCTATAGGTGATATAAACATGCAAAGAGATATCATTCACCCCCAAATCATAGTAAATGAATCTATAAATACCGATAAAGATAAACTTATTGGAACAGGTTTTTTAATAAACATTAAAAAATATATCGAAGATATTTTTATATCTAAAAATATGACTTTTGATGATTATGTAGTTTGTAATATATCTAATAATTTATTAAACACTCGAAAGGAATATTATTCAAAAATAAAATATTCTAGTTATAGTGAATTACTAAATTTAACTTTAAATGATATAGAAATATCAACAAATAGATTGAAAAATCTTTAAATTAATTTAAAATAAAATTTTCATGAAAAAGGCATTAATTACTGGCATTACCGGGCAAGATGGTTCTTATCTTGCTGAACAACTCCTCGACAAAGGATATCAAGTACACGGAATCATAAGGAGAAGTTCATCATTTAACACATCAAGAATTGAACATATATATAAACAACTGCATTTACATTATGGAGACGTCACAGATACATCTAATATCAATCGTTTATTAGAAAAAACAGAACCGGATGAAATTTATAATTTAGCTGCTCAAAGTCATGTCAAAGTTTCATTTGATATTCCTGAATATACAGCTCAAGTAGATGCTGTTGGGACTCTCCGCTTCCTTGATGCAATTAAAGAAACGGGATTAAAAGATAAAACCAGATTCTACCAAGCTTCTACTTCTGAGCTATTTGGAAAAGTTCATGAGACACCACAATCAGAGAGAACTCCTTTTTACCCCCGTTCTCCATATGGAGTAGCTAAAATTTATGGTTATTGGATAGTAATAAACTATAGAGAATCTTATGGCATTCATTGTTCTAATGGTATTCTCTTTAATCATGAATCTCCTAGGAGAGGTGAAACCTTCGTATCGAGAAAGATTACAAGAGCAGTTGGAAGAATCAAAGAAGGTTTGCAGGATTGTTTGTATCTTGGAAATTTAGATGCTAAACGAGATTGGGGTTATGCTCCAGAATATACTGATATGATGTGGAGAATGTTGCAACAAGATACACCAGATGATTATGTTTGTGCCACCGGAGAAACTAATACTATTAGGAGATTTTGTGTAGAATCATTTAAAGAAGTTGGAATTGACATTGAGTTTCGAGGAGAAGATGTAGAGGAAGAAGGTATTGATACAAAGACAGGAAAAGCTATAGTAAAAATCGATCCCAGATATTTTAGGCCAGCAGAAGTAGATTTATTATTGGGCGATGCAACAAAAGCTAAAGAAAAACTTGGTTGGGAACCCAAAGTCAAATTTGATGATTTAGTAAAGATCATGACTAAAGCAGACTGGGAATTGGCTAAACAACGCAAATAAATATGGCTCATCATTTTGTAGAAAAAATATGGGGTAGTGAAGAATGGATTGTTAATAATGAAAAATATTGCGGCAAACTTTTGCGAATTAAAAAAGATCATAGTTCTTCATGGCATTTTCATAAATTAAAAGACGAAGTTATGTATGTACATAACGGAAAAGTCAAAATTATTCATGGATACAACGAAGATATAAATCATTTCACAAATAAAGAAATATTTTTACAAAAAGGCGAAAGTTTTCATATACCGACAGGACTAATACATAAAATTTGTGCATTAGAAGACACTGAATTATTTGAATTTTCGACACAACATTTTGATTCTGATAGTTATAGATTAACAACTTAATATGCAAAAACTTTTTATAGCAGGACACAAAGGCATGGTAGGATCCTCAATATTGAGGCGATGCACACAATACGAACCATTAACAATAGAAAAAAAAGACTTAGACCTTAGAGATCAAAGGGGTGTTGATGAATTCATACTACGCACAAAACCGGATAAAATTATTATTTGTGCTAGTAAGGTAGGTGGTATAAAAGCTAATAGCACATATCCAGCTGATTTTATATATGACAATTTAATGATTCAAACAAACATCATTAATAGTGCATATAAGCATGGTGTTAAACGATTATTGTTTCTTGGCAGTACATGCATTTATCCTAAGTTTGCACCCCAGCCATTGAAAGAAGAATATTTATTATCTAATAGTCTCGAACCAACTAATGAAGCTTATGCAATTGCTAAGATTGCGGGTATTAAACTTTGTGAGTTTTATCGAAAGCAATACGGAGTCATTTATCATTCTGTAATGCCCACCAATCTATATGGTTTGAACGATAATTATCATCCTGAGAATTCTCATGTTATTCCTGGTTTGATCAGAAAGATTCATGAAGCTAAAGAAAGAGGTGATAAAGAATATCAAATTTGGGGTAGTGGAACACCAATGAGAGAATTTTTAAATGCTGATGATTTAGCTAAGATTTGTTATAAGCTTTTAGAGATTGAAAATCCCCCTAATATTGTAAATGCTGGCTCTAATACAGAGTTAAGTATATATGAACTAACAAAAAAAATTTGCAAGGTAATTGGATTTGATGGGAAAATAACAACAGGTGATATATGTTTAGATGGGACGCCGAGAAAGAAAACTGATAGTACACTCTTGAATAGCATTATTTCTTTCAAAGAAACACCGTTTGAAGAAGGATTGAAGGCAGCATATCAAGATTTTTTAGCAAAAAAGCTTTTATGACAATAGTATTGATAACAGGTGGGTTCGACCCACTTCATTCGGGGCACATATCTTATATAAATGATGCCAAAAAAATTGGTGACATGTTAGTTGTGGGTATAAATTCTGATGAATGGTTAAAACGAAAAAAAGGCAAATATTTTTTACCAGCGTCTGAAAGAAAAATTATTCTTGAATCTATTAAAGGGGTAAATCAAGTCATTGAATTTGATGATAATGACAATACAGCAAAAGATTCAATTCGTGTTTTGAGGGAATTATATCCATCCGATAAAATTATTTTTGCTAATGGTGGAGATAGAACAAAAACAAATATACCCGAAATGGATGTAATTGATGACAATTTAGAATTTGTTTTTAGTGTAGGGGGTGATGACAAAAAAAACTCTTCTAGTTGGATATTAAATAATTGGTCTAATTCATAAAAAATATTGATTTATACATCATTAATTTTAAAATAAATCAAATGATTTTAGATCAAACCACAACATATAACGGCGACCTTATTCATAAACGTTTTGCTTACGAATTTCTCCGTAAGAATGTATCACCCATCGGAGACTTAATTTGTTTCCGGGGTGCTATGAATGTAACAACTAACCTAATTGATCAAGAAGATCTTTTAGCTAAAGACTATATCTATAGCAATGATGCAATTAATTTCTGCTGGGAAATTCCAAACCTATGTCCTTTTGGTGCAGTAGCTTTCCAGAGATTATTCAATACTCAAATTGCTAATATCTTGTCTGTTCGATATATTCAAAAGCCAATTGAATTAAGAGGTGATGATTTAATTGTTCATGATGTCTTTACAGGATCTGATGGAAAAGAACAAACCAAAGGCAAAGCATCTGTATCAATTACATATTCCACTAATAATGTAGCTATTGGACATACGGGTATCAATATTGATGCAGGCAAAAGTGCACCCAACTTTGCTTATTCAACAAAGTTAACTGACGAACAAGTTCAATTGTTTATGAAGGATGTAGAAGCAGTATTTTACCATACAGTACGCGATATTCAGATTGCTACTACCAAAGTTATTCTGTAATGGAAGCTTCTATTTTTGATTATATCAATTCAATCCTTTTCGATAAGAGATACATAGATGATATAAAGTATGAAGAAGGACAATTCAACGTTTTTATGTGTAATCGGTGGATTTCTATGTATAGCGACGTTTCTGCTGAAATTATTAATGAGACGACCAACAAATACTGGCCGGCATTAACTTCAAAAGAAGATCAATACAATTTTCTATATAATATCTTTCCTAAGTTTAAAAGAAAACGGATTGAATATATTAAAAAACATAAAGAGGATAAAGCAGAAAAGAAAGAGACAATAGATATTGATAGTCTATTAGCACAAAAGTATCAAATTTCTAAAAGAGAAGTCCAATTATATAAAAATATATATGAGTCTAAATAAATAGACTCATGAACTTCTCTTCTTTATATGAACATTTAGTAGATTTATTTGGTGATGTGTTAAATGAAGGTTTAACACAAGATCCATATTACCAAACACATCAATTATATAAAGATATAGTAAAATCATTTGAAGAGTCAGAAGAAGGAATAAGGGGGTTAGAACGATTGCTTCATGACTACTTTCAAATGAAAATAGAAAAGAGAGATTCAGAAGATCGATCTGAATTAGATTCATTACGCGATGACACTGTTGAAAAGGTTAGATCTGTTTTCATACCATGGGATGAAAAACGCTTTGCTAAAGAAAAAGCAGATAAGGTTGATTCTGAATCTCAACATGCCAATGCTGAATATGAAGACCGCATTGATAAAGCTTTAGAAGTTCAAGCTATTGAAAGAGGTAAAGACAGAAGTGAAATCAATACACCCATTATTAAAGATGCTTTCTTGGAAATGCTTAGAACAGTGTTTAAAACAGTAAAAGCAGCACCTCTTAACACAAAATCTTTACAGCATCAATTAACCGGTGAAAAGAGCGAACTTTTTAATAAATTCAAAGCATATTTAAAGCAAAATGATGAATTGAAAAAATTCAAATTAGAGCTTGAATTGAAAAAGATAATGCCTGAATCGCTAAAAGGTAAATTCCAACAATTTATAGATGGGGAAATTACTGAAAGAGATATAGCAGAAGCTATTCGTTTATTATAAGGACTGTGTCGCGAAACAGATTGATTTTTAGTCAATCGGATGAAACGATATCAGTATTCTAAATTATTTTAAATTTTCTTTAGAATTTTGGTTGTTAAAAAATAAATAGAACTAAAGACTCATAGTGACGTAGCTTTCTAGAAATAGAATGGATGTTAATCAGTAATGATTTGAGCACATCGTTGGGAACCAACGATTACAGATATGGAGCTGAAATAAGTCCATCATGTTGTAATAACATTATTGGCATTGGCTATGAAGTATTTAAAGTTCTGTTCTTTATGAACAGAAGCCGATGGATCCATCGGTAGTTCACCTTAGTTGACTTATAAAAAAAGGGCATAATTAATAGTATGCCCGCTGAATTACCAACAGAGTTAGATAATTTAAAAAATTCCAAAAGCCTCATTGACCTTGATGGTCATTCTGGAGGCTTTTTTGGTTTAGATGAATATAAGCTTTCCTTCGTTTTTGCAGATATTGTATTAGTAGAAATGATCGATGAAGTAGAAGATGCACAAGGATCTGCTATCCAAAGAAATGGATTATTCATTCCTACTAATGCAGTGACCAAAGCATGGAGAAAAGCAAAGGTTGTTTTAACAGGCCCAAGTGTCAAATATTGTAAAGTAAATGATATTGTCGTATTTCCTAATGATAAAGGTGCTTCTGTTTCTAATCTTGAAATTGAAGGATACGGAAAAGTAAAAAAAGGAATGTTCTTAAATGAGGAGAGACTTTTTGGTATTTGTAAGAAAATGTAAGTATGGCAAGCTTTACTGAATTAAGAAATTTATTATTAGAAAACGTATTAGACATCAGATTCTTGAGAAGAACACCAAAGCCTGGTTCAGGTTCTACGAGAAGAATGTTATGTACAAATTCAACTAATTTACTTAATTCATATAATGGAAAATTAATTTTAGGATATACAGCCCCCACACAATATCCAAAATTTGATCCACAAGCCGAAAACATTATTATTACTTGGGACATTCTAATGCAAAACTATAGATGTATAAATGTTGACAATTGTACTATTATTCAAAAATTACCAGCTAACGATGAATTTTGGAAATACTTCAATGAGAACGTTTATACAATGTCTACTTCACAAAAAATTAACTTCATGAACACATGATTAACGTACTTGAAAACAATTTAAATAATTTTCTTCAAAGGGAAGTATCCTTTATGGTAAACAATAAAACCATAAAGAAAGGCAAATTATTATTATTCACTGTCAAAGATTTTTATATTACTTTTTTATTAAAGGTCAATAACGAACAAAAGAAATTCGAATTGCCATATCCATTTTATAGTAATTCAAAAGGATTAACAGCTGAAATGAATTATACCTTAAATGAAATTTCACATAATTGTGATCACCTTTATTTTAAATTGAAATCTTTGACACCAAAGACTAACGCTAAAATTTACGATAACGTAGTTTATATTGTTGGTGAGTGATCTCTAAACGAAACCAGATAAAATGACATCATGAATTTGATGTCATTTTTTCCTGATGGATATGAACCACTACCTCAGCAAGTAGAAATTATTCCAAGAATAGAAAGAGCTTTTGAATCAGGTAAGAAGTTTGTTATTTGCTGCGCACCTACTGGCTCCGGCAAATCTTTTTTAGCTAAGACACTAGCTAATAGTAGTTCTATTTCTCCCACAGAATTTATTAAGTCTATCGAATCCAATCAGGCTTTTGCAATGGATCAATTTGGTGCATATCTTGATCCAGATGATTGTTCGGGCATGCCTACATTTGGTGCCATGGCATTAACTATCACTAAGACGTTGCAAGATCAATATGTATCATTATTCGATGATTCAAAAGCATTGAAAGGTAAAGCAAATCATACATGTGCTATTGATCCAAAATTCACAGCAGATATTGCACCATGCATCTTTAATTCAGATTTGAAACACGAATGTCAAGTTGCTAATAAATGTCCATACTATAATTCAAGGAATGAAACATTAGTATCACAATTTGGCGTTCTAAATTACAGCATGTTTCTGTCATTACCCGGACACGTAAAGAAAAGAGATTTTATTATTTGTGATGAAGCTTCAGAATTAGAAGATGAATTGGTTAAACGATTTTCAAGAGAATTGAATTATAAAGTTCTCAAGAAGATGAATATTTCCATTACATCCATCCCAATTAATAATTATACAAAGTTTAGAACTTGGTTAGAAAACTTTGTAGGTGATCTTTCAGAAGAAGTTAATACATTGATGGACACAATGAAGAAGAAAAAAACATCTACTTCATTAGTAGATAGACAAAGATTGTCATTATTTAGAAATTTACATATGTCACTCAAGACAACTATTGAGACTTGGGACGATTGTGAATATATTCTCGAAAAGACAAATGAAGCAATTACCTTAAAGCCTTTGAGAATTGATAAACTTTCTCAACATATTTTCAATTACGGAGAAAAAATTCTTTTGATGTCTGCTACTATCATTGATCATAAACATTTTGCCAGAACGCTTGGAATCACTGATTATGAGTATATTGAAGTAGATTCAACCTTCTCTGCAAAGAAAGCTCCAATCTTTTGTACAGGTAGAGTTAAGTTGAATTATAAAAATTTAAAATCATCATTGCCATATATTGCAAAACAAATTAAAAATCTTTGCGATCAACATAAAGATGTAAAAGGAGTAATCCACACACATACTATGGAGATTACTAATTATCTCAGAAATAATTTAAATGATCCTAGATTCATTTTTAGAGGAGAGGGAATGACCAATGAACAAATCCTCAAACAACACTTAGAAGACCCATCACCAACTATCTTGGTATCACCTTCATTAACTTATGGAGTAGATTTAAAAGATGATTTAGCCAGATTTCAAATCTTAGTGAAAGCAGCTTATATGCCATTAGGAGATGAAAGAATTAAACGGCTCTTTAAAGAAGATGGTCAATGGTATGTCAATAAGATGCTTAATAATCTCATCCAAGCGTGTGGTCGGGGTGTTCGATCTGTAGATGATTATTGTGTGACATATATTTTGGACGGATGCATTGTAGATGCGGTCATTCAGAACAAAACCCGATTACCAAAGTACTTCTTGAAGCGATTCAATTAAATATATATGTGGAAATACAGACATTTCATTTTGAGATACGTGATATCATATCGCAATTTATAGCTGCTTTTGATGATGTAGTTATAAATCGATATGATAAAAATCGTACTCCTAGATCAAATGTTAAAGTAAGATATGTTTATTCCCCAAAAGAAAGAGTCTTATTTGATCTAGTCAATAAGGCCCAAAACATGACTTTACCTGTTATTGCAGTTAATGTAACAGGCATTAGTAGAGATGAAAATAGAGTCTTCTCTAAGCTATACGGATTTGATGAAAGTGATCATTATTCTGATTCTAAACCAGGAAAAAATCATGCTCATATAAATATGCCAGTCCCAATAGACATAAGTGTGTCAATGTCTATTTTAACAGAATACCAAACGGATATGGATCAGATATTATCTAATTTCATTCCATATTCAAATCCTTATGTTGTAATAGCATGGAAAATACCAGATGCGATGGGTACTGCAACCCCGCAAGAAATTAGATCGCAAGTATTGTGGTCTGGTGACATGGCCATGAA
>Ga0315901_10002333_pt1 | contig 26190 bp, 16 predicted proteins | sample LakEriMetagenome_10_FD_203761 | JGI IMG/M metagenome (GOLD analysis project Ga0315901, IMG submission 203761) | Freshwater fungal communities from buoy surface, Lake Erie, Ohio, United States - Buoy 2 MA116 | ecosystem: Environmental > Aquatic > Freshwater > Lake | place: USA: Lake Erie, Ohio...
ACTCGTGCAGGGAACTCCAGGCGATGGCCCAGGAGTTCCCGCTGTTGGCGAGATCGACGAGACACGACTTGGCTACGGCATGCCACTCGCTGTCTTCGCGGTGAGCGTAGACGAGCAGATTGGTGTCAATCGCGATCATGACTCCGCGGTTCCGTAGATCGCGTCGCGGATCGCGTCCCAGCCTTTCCCGCGGAATGCAGGCTGCAGCCCTTTTCCCCGGAAAGTCACGGGCTTGATCGGCTTTTGCTTCGACAACGCCTTGCGGCCGAGCACCTCACGCAGGCCCTCTTCAATGAGGCTGCGCAACGTGGTCTGGGAAGCCTTGGCCTCCCGTTTCGCACGGAGGAGAAGGTCGTCGGCAATATCTACGGTTGTCTTCATATGGGTCACCATATTAGTCGGCTCTCGCCCGGTCAAGGAGAGGACGGTCGGCGGGCCCCGTGCCGGCGCGAGCGGTGGCGGTTCGCGCGGCGCGCCGAGAGCCTTGAGAATCTTCCGGATCGGGCCCGGCTCCGTGATGAACGCGATCAGCCGGATGTCGCCGCCCCACCTGTGGAGCGACACCGGCCGCTGACGCCTCCCGATCGCCCCCCCCGCCGAAGCGCTCGGCCCCGGCGCCGACCGGTACACTCGTGCTCTCCGCGAGCGGGTCGGAGCGGATTCCAGCCCGCCGGTATTCGCCCGCCATCGGTTCCACGCCCATGCTGTCAGGTGACGAGTTCCTCCGGCTCGAAGGCCTCCTCCACCGGCCCGTCTCCACCCGCCCCGATTGGCTGAAGGCCTGGCGGAACGAGGCCAACTACCTGCTCTTTCTCGCCCGCCGCGCGAGCGACGACGAGAATTTCGAACTCCTCGAAGAGCTCGAGGATCAGGCCAAGGAAATGGCCGACATGGTCGAGGCCCGGCTGCGGGCCGAAGGGCTTTGAATGCCGCCCCAAGCACTCGCCGCTTCCCGGCCATCGTCCGATTCCTGATCGGGCACCTCCCGCCCGTGCAGTTCCCCCTTACCAGGGCGCCCGAAACCGAGGCCACCCTCAACTGGCCGGGCGGTTGCCTTCAGGGCGACTCGTCCTCCTCGACGACCGTGTCGTCATCTCCGTCGTCGGCGATCCGCCACGCCGGGAAGGGATCGTCGAACTCGAGCCAGCCCGCGGGCCCGAGGTCCAGCTCGGCATCGGACAGACAGCACCGATCGAGCCGTTCGAGCAGGTCCGGCGCGAGCTTGGCTCCGATCACCACGAGTTCCTGCCGCCGGTCACCCCACGGCTCCTGCCAGATCGCTGCGATGTCGTCGGCATCGAGATCCTCAGGCCACTCGTCCCGCGGGGCGGTCGCGAGCCACGATCCGCCCGGCTGCAGGCTCGAAACCACTCCCGCGCTCGACCAGACACCGGCCCAGTCGTGACGGGTGGCAAGCCACAGAAAACCTTTGGATCGAATCACTCCCTTGAAGGCCGGGCCGGTGACGAGATCCCAGAATCGCCGGGGATGGAGCGGCCGCCGCGACTGAAATATCAGGCTCGAAAGCCCGTATTCTTCGGTCTCTGGGACATGCGTGCCCGGGGCCTCGGCAAGCCATCCCGGATGACTCGCGGCATGCTCCATGTCGAAGGCGTTCGTGCCGAGCATCATCGCCAGAGGCACTTGGCCCCGCGACGCCCGAACGAGCCGTGCCGCCGGATTGAGTTTCTTCAGGATCGCCTCCAGATAAGCGATCTCCGCCGCCGCGACGAGATCGGTCTTGTTGATCACGAGGACGTTCGCGAACTCCACCTGATCGACGAGCAATTGCACCAGGTCGCGGGCATCATTTTCGTCCAGGCCGACGCCCCGGTCGCGGAGCTCGTCACGGGAGCAGTAGTCGTCGAGAAAATTGCGGGCATCGACGACCGTGACGAGCGTATCGAGTCGGGCCAGTGCCGCCAGGCTCTCCCCCTGCTCGTCGGCGAACGTGAACGTCTCGGCGACGGGCAGCGGCTCCGAGATTCCCGTGCTCTCGATGAGGAGGTAGTCGAACCGGCCCTCCCGGGCCAGCCGGGCCACCTCCTCGAGCAGGTCTTCGCGGAGCGTGCAGCAGATGCAGCCGTTGGAAAACTCGACGAGTTTCTCCTCGGTCCGGCTGAGCTTCGCGGCGGACGACCCCGCCAGGGAACCGCCGACGAGCTGGGCGTCGATGTTCACTTCGCTCATGTCGTTCACGATCACCGCCACCCGCAGGCCCTCGCGGTTGGCGAGGATGTGATTGAGGAGCGTCGTCTTGCCGGCCCCGAGAAAGCCGGAGAGCACGGTCACCGGCAGGCGGCGGTCACCGCCGTCCGCGGGGATTCCGGTGAGCGTCGGGAAGTTGTCAGGAACGTGCGACATGCCTTGGCCTCCGTGAAGATGGTCCTGCCGATCCGGGACCATTCTGGCCGTTCTGCAACGTAATTGCAACTGCAACAGGGTAGCCACAGCGCGGCAACGCCGCCCCCCGCTTTCTCGCAGGCGCAGCGTCAGCTGCCGAGTCAGTCACGCGCCGGAGCCGCGTGCGGAACTGCATGGCGAAGCGACGGCGGCAGGCTGTCGCCGGCCGCGACGAACGAGACGAGGGCGAGAACCTCGTCTCGGGTGAGCACGTTCAGCAGCCCGCCCGGCATCGCCGAAACCTTCGCCGTTGCGGCCGCCTCGATGTCGGCACGGAGGATGGTGGTCGTCTGGTCGGGGGCGGCCAGATTCGTGACCAACGTGATCGTCTCGACATTCTCCCCGCGGACCAGGCCCGAGAGCACCCTGCCATTGCCCAGCACGTACTGCATCGTCCGGTACTGCTCGTGAATCACCTTCGAGGGATCGAGGATCTGCTCGAGCAGGTCCCGGCCACGGTATTTTTTTGCGGCCTCGGCGAGATTCGGGCCGAGGTTCACCCCGTGCCCGCCGACCACGTGGCACTGCGTGCACTGCGCCTTGGCGACGGCATGCATGCCGCGGGTCAGCGTGGCCTCGTCCGTGGCCGACGAGACGGTCGGGAAGTCGTCGAGCGTCCAGGCCTTGACGATCTTCGGCTGGCAGGTGGCGAGCATCTCCTCGGCCTCGGCCGCGTTCCGGGCAACCACCATCTGACCGTTCATCACGATCCAGTGGCCCGGGAACGTACAGACATACGGATAGGCGCCGGGCTCGGTCGGCGAGGTGAAGCGGAGCACATGGGCCAGGGATTTCCGCGTCGGGCCGATCATCGGCGTGGCGGCGATGATCAGGTCCCGCTTCGTGTCGGGGACGAAATCACCGGCGGCGTTCGTGGGATCCTTCGCCATGTCGTTGGCGGCCATGCCGACCTCGGCGAGCGTTCCTGGCTTCACGATGACGAGGTTGTGGTCGGTGGCGTCGGGGTTGGTGAACACGAGCTTCACCGGCTGGCCGGGCGCCACGGTGAACTGCCGGGTCGTGAACAGCATCCGCTCCGGCTCGCACGACACCCGCACCTCGGTCACGCCGGGCTGCTGGTCGAATGACAACTCCGCGGCGGTCGGCTGCGGTTCGACGATCTGCATGCTCCGGCCGGCCTGGGCGAGCAGGCGTGGCACGGACGATGCCGGGTCGTTTTCCCAATGCCGGCGGAGCAGCCGTGATTCGAGCGCGCAGCTGGCCGCGTAGGCGAGGTGGCCGCGGAGCGGCTGCTTGAAGATCTCGAGGACGGCGGCCAGGGCCTCCGGCGTGCCGATCCAGGAGGCGGTGAGCGCGGCTTCGAGACGCACGAGGCCGGAGGGGTCGCGGGCCGCCCGCTGGAGCAGTTCATGCCGATCGGGCAACGCCTCGTGCCAGAACCGCAGCTGCCGAATGGCCGCGGCGCGGGCATGGTGATCGGCGGCGGCGGCGAGCTCGGCGAGCAGGCCCGGCCGCACTTCTCCGATCGACGACACCGCCCACATCGCCGCCGCCTTGTCGCGCAAAAGCCGAGGGCTCGCTGGATCGAGGCCTGCAGCCCAGCGGTCGATCGCCGTGGCGGCCGTCTCGCGATTTCGCGACGCGAGTTCACGGGTCGCGAGGAAGCGGATGCGAGACTCATCGTGCCCGAGCAGCCGAGCCACGTCGTCGATCGGCACGCCGGCGATCGCGGGCATCGCGGCGGGCGTGTGGCCGGCCGACACGATCCTCCAGATCCGGCCCGACTCGCGATCGCGGCGGCTGTCGCGCAGCGAATACTGCATGTGGCCCTTCACGGGGTTGTACCAGTCGACGATGAACAGGTCGCCCCGCGGTCCGAAGTGGCAATCGACGGGAATGAAGCTCAGGTTCGTCGAGAAGAGGAGGTCGCCCACATACTGCTCGTTGAAGCCCGAGTCGCCCTCGAGCCAGCGGTGCAGCTCGATGCGGTTGGTCGGCTTGTACCGCGCCCTCACGAGCCCACCCTGCAGGTCGCCGGGGAAGGCGGGCGAGTCGATGAAGGCCTGCCCGCAGACGCCCGAATACGCCTGGAGTCCGCGCGGCGCGGGAAACTGCTTGGGGTATGGAGGATCGATGGCGTGAAACGCCTCGGCGAAGACGGGGTGACTGGCGGTGTGGTTGCCCCAGGGGTCGAAGGCCACGCCCCAGGGATTCGTGCTCGGGTAGCTGCCGAAACTCACCAGCCGATGCGTCCGCGGCTGGTAGTGGAACCAGCCGCTGTTCCGCTGCCGCACCGGCCCGTAGGGCGTCTCGACCTGTGAATGGTGGAACAAGCTTTCGCGGAAGATGAGACCGCCGTCCGGTGCCCAGATGAAATCGTGCAGCGCGTGGTGGGAGTCTTCGGTGCCGAAACCCGAGAGGATCACTTCGTGCACATCCGCGCGATCGTCGCCGTCGGTGTCCTTGAGAAACGTGAGGTGCGGCTGCTCGGAGACGTAGACCCCGCCGTCGCCGAGCTCGAACGACAACGGCAGGTGGAGGTCGTCGGCGAAGACCTTCGACGCGTCGGCCGTGCCGTCGCCGTCGGTGTCTTCGAGAATCACGAGCCGGTCGCGCGGCTCCATGCCGGGATAGACATGGGGATAGGCCTGCGAGGTGCTCACCCACATGCGGCCGCGGGAGTCCCAGCGGCACTGGATCGGGTTGGCGATCTCCGGAAACCGCTCCTCGCCGGCGAACAGATTCACCGCGAACCGCGGATCGACCTTGAAGGCCTCCCGTTCCTTGGCGGCCGGCAGCCACTCGTTCGCGCCGCGGCTTTCGTTCACCGCCGGCATCTCCGGAAGGTTCGAGTCGTCGGGCTTCTCGGCCACCGGCCGCCCGCGGGCGATCTCCCAGATCCGCCTGTCGCGGGTGGCACACATGATGTCGAAGTTGCGCATCGCCGGCAGGAAATCGAGGTAGCCGTAATCCTTGTTGCGGTCGCCGGTGTAGTAGAACGTGTTCAGCGGCCGGTACCGGCGGAAGAACTGCCGGTCGAGATCGACGACGGCCTGAAGGAGCTGCCCGTTCACCGTGGGAGGCTCGGCGGCGAAGCAGCCGCGGAACAGCTCCCGCGCAAAGAGGTCGTAAGCCCGGCTCGTGAGGTGGCAGCCGTTGATCGTGAGGTCGCTCGCCGGATCGGCCATGGCGGCGCGGAGCGGCGTGAACGCGTCGACGAAGCCCACCCCCTGATCGCGGGCCACCTCGCGCATGGCGGCGACGTAGGCGGCGATCCGCCCATTGTTGAGATCGGCCGCAGCGACTCCGGCCACGTTTTCATTCGGGATCGGGGAGACGAGCACGACCCGCGGTCCGGTCCGGCCGTTGAAGGCCTTGCCGACGAGCGTGCGGAGGAAGGCGGCGAGTTTCTCGCGGAACGCAGGCAGGCCCTCGGGCCCGGCGAAGGATTCGTTGAAGCCGTAGGCCGCGAAGATCACGTCGGCCTTGCAGAACGTGAGATGCTGATCGATGTCGGCGAAGTTCTCCGGTCGGGGGGCGAGGTCGATCTCGTCGGCCGACCAGGCAAGATTGCGAATCACGAGCTCATGTTCAGGAAAGCCCGCCTGGAGGATCGCCGACACCTGCCCGCACAGCTGCGCCCGCTCGAAGAGCGTGTTGCCGATGAGGCAGACGCGGTCACCACGCCTGAGCTGCAGTGGCAGCGACGTCGTGGACGCGGCACAGACCGCTGCCCGCGGCGCCGTGGTGGCGAAGATCGCGTGGCGGGAGAAATCCTCCTGTGCCGCGGGAACCGCGTCTGCAGCGAATCCTGCCGCGGCCAGTGTCCACACGCCGATGATCGCCATCAAATGGTACGACTTCATTGGTTGTGCTCCTTGCCCGCCAAGGATACTTCAGCACGCAGAGAGCACGAATGCCGTCCTGCAGTGCCGAACGAATCCATCAGGGTCGTGTTTCCACCGCGCCGGCCGTGATGTCCAACGCCAGGCCGACCCGGTGTTGCTGGCGGTTCCAGGAGGCTTGCAGGGCGATTGCCCGTCGGCCTCTGGATCACGTAGTCTGTCGTCTCCTGTGCCAAGACTCCGGGAAAAACCCATGCGCCGCGCGATCGCCCTCCTGATCCTGCCGCTTGCCCTGACCGCGCCACCGGTCCATGCCGCCAAGCCGCGGATCGCCATGATCCCCAAGGGCACGACCCACGTGTTCTGGAAGACGGTCGAGGCCGGGGCCCGCGAGGCGGCCGCGGAACTGGAAGTCGAGCTCGTCTGGAAAGGGCCGCTGAAGGAGAACGACCGCGGCCAGCAGATCGCGATCGTCGAGCAGTTCGTCACTGAGGGCGTGGCGGCGATCGCCGTGGCCCCGCTCGACGCCGCGGCGCTCCGCCGCCCCGTGGCGTTGGCCGGCCAGCGGAAGATTCCGGTCGTGATCTTCGACTCCGCGCTCCAGGGGGAGGCGGGCAAGGATTTCGTCAGCCTGGTCGCCACCGACAACCGCCGCGGCGGCGAGCTTGGCGGCGCCGCCCTGGCCGACCGGCTCGGCGGCACGGGGAAGGTGGTGCTGCTCCGTTACCAGGTTGGCTCCGCGAGCACCGATGAGCGAGAGGCGGGCTGCGCCGCGGCGCTCGCCTCGCGGCCGGGGATCGAGGTCATCTCCGCCAACCGCTACTCCGGCGCCACCGCCGGCGAGGCGAAGACCGTGTCGCTCAACATGCTCGACACGCTGCGGAAGGCCGACGGCATCTTCTGCCCCAACGAGTCGTCCACGTTCGGCATGCTCCTCGCCCTCCGGCAGAGCAACCTGGCGGGCCGGGTCAAGTTCGTCGGCTTCGACACCTCCCCCGCGCTCATCGAGGCGCTCCGCAAGGGGGAGATCGACGCCCTCGTGGCCCAGGATCCACGACGGATGGGGCGGGAGACGGTGACCGCCGCCGTCCACCACCTGCGAGGCATGCCGGTCGAGCGGATGATCGACACGGCCGCCACGGTCGTGACCCGCGACAACGTCGACCGGCCCGAGATCCAGAAGATCCTCCAGCTGCCGTGACCGCCCCGTCACCACCATCCGACCGCCTCGTGATGCAGGGCGTCCGCAAGTCGTTCGGCGCGACGGTGGCGCTCTCCGGCGTGGACCTGCGGGTGGCCGCCGGCGAGGTGCTGGCCGTGGTCGGCGAGAACGGGGCCGGCAAGAGCACGCTGATGAAGGTGCTGGCGGGCGTCGTCCGGCCGGATGCCGGCGGCATGAAGCTCGATGGCCGACCCTACTCACCCCGCTCCCCCCGCGACGCCCGGGCGGCTGGCGTGGCCATGATCCACCAGGAGCTCGCCCTCGCGCCGGATCTCACCGTGGCGGAGAACATCCTCCTGGCCGCCGAGCCGGTGCGGGCGGGCTTCCTCCGGCGGGCGGCCATGCACGACACGGCCCGGGCCGCGCTCGGCCAGCTCGGGCGGCCCGACATCGCCCCCGGGCGGCGGGTGGCCACGCTGCCGATCGCCGACCGGCAGGTGGTGGAGATCGCCCGGGCCGTGGCCGTGGGCTGCCGCGTGCTCGTTCTCGACGAGCCGACGAGCAGCCTCACCCGCGACGACGTGCGGCATCTCGCGACGGTCGTCAAGCGGCTGCGGGCGGCCGGCCAGGCGATCGTGTTCATCTCGCACGTGCTCGAGGAGGTGCGGGACTTCGCCGACCGTGTGACCGTGCTCCGCGACGGCGCGACCGTCGGCGGCGGCGACCTCGCAGCGCTCGCCGATGCGACGATCGTGGAATGGATGGTCGGCCGCCCGATGACCGAGCTCTATCCCCGCTCGCGGCGGACGCCGGGCGACGTGGTGCTCGAGGTGGTGGGGCTCGCCGGACGTGTGCGGCCCGAGTCGGCGTCGCTCGCGCTGCGACGCGGGGAGGTGCTGGGGATCGCCGGGCTCGTGGGCGCCGGGCGGACGGAACTGCTGCGGGCGGTGTTCGGTCTCGATCCGGTCCGCCGCGGCACCGTCCGCGTGGCGGCCCACCTGGGGGCGGCCTCACCTGCGACTCGCTGGTCGCAGGGCATGGGCATGGTGAGCGAGGACCGCAAGCGGGAAGGGCTCGCGGTGGCGCTGTCGATCGCCGACAACCTCACGCTCTCGCGGCTCGGCGGCTTGGGCCCCCTGGGGCTCGTCCTCCCCGGCCGGCAGGCGGCGGCGGCCGGCCGATGGCTCGAGCCCTTGCAGATCAAGTGCCGCGACGTCGGCCAGCCGGTGGCCGCCCTCTCGGGAGGCAACCAGCAGAAGGTCGCGGTGGCCCGCCTGCTCCACCACGACGTGGACGTGCTCCTGCTCGACGAGCCCACCCGCGGCATCGACGTGGGGGCGAAGGCGCGGATCTACGCCCTGATCGACGACCTGGCGGCGAGCGGCCGGGCGATCCTGCTCGTCAGCAGCCATCTGCCGGAGTTGCTCGGCGTGTGCGACCGCGTGGCCGTGATGAGCGGCGGCCGGCTCGGGCCGGCGCGTCCGGTAAACGAGATCGACGAGCGGACCATCATGCAGGAGGCGATCGCACGCGGATGAAGACGTGGCTCACAAGACTCGGCCCGCTCGCGGGCCTCGTGGCGGTGGTGATCCTGTTCTCGGCCCTGAGGCCGGGGCAGTTCGCGACCGCCGCGAACGCGGAGATCATGCTCCTCCAGACCGCCGTCGTGGCCACGGCGGCGCTCGGGATGACGCTCGTGATCGTGAGCGGCGGCATCGACCTCTCCGTCGGCGCCCAGGTGGCGCTCGCCACCGTGACGCTTGCCACGCTCGTGTCGCGGGGCTGGTCGCCCGCTGCCGCGGCGGTCGCGACGGTGGCCTGCGGTGCCGCCTGCGGCTGCCTGATCGGGGGCCTCGTCACCGGCCTGCGGCTCTCGCCGTTCATCGTCACGCTCGGCATGTGGGGCGGCCTCCGCGGCCTCGCCAAGGGCCTCTCCGGCGAGACGATGGTGGCGGCTCCCACGACCTGGCTCAACGACCTGCTCACCGCCCTGCCTCCCGACCGCCGCTGGCTGCTCGTGCCGCCGGGCGTCTGGCTCACGATCCTGCTGGCCATCGCGGTGGCAGTGCTGCTCCAGGCCACGCGGTTCGGCCGCCATCTCGTGGCCACCGGCTCGAACGAGCCGACCGCAAGGCTGTGCGGCGTATCGGTCGACCGCGTCAGGATCGTGGTCCATGCCGTCGCCTCGGCCCTGGCGGCAGTGGCGGGGCTGCTTCAATACGCCTACCTGACCGTGGGAGATCCCACGACCGCCATGGGAATGGAGCTCGACGTCATCGCGGCGGTCGTGATCGGCGGGGCGAGCCTGACCGGGGGACGCGGCTCCATCGCCGGCACGCTCGTCGGCGCGATGATCATGACGGCGGTGGCCAACGGCTGCACGAAACTCGATCTGCCCAACTGGGTGCAGGAGATCGTGACGGGCGTGATCATCGTGTCGGCCGTGGCCCTCGACCGGGCGCGGCGCGATGCCGACTGAGCTGGCTCACGGGCCTGCGCAGGCTGCGGCGTCACGGGCGGTGCCGGTGATCCGCTCGTCGGCCGCAACCGTGAGCTGGTCGGTCTTCGCCAGCCACGGGGTGTTGCGGCCGGTCTCGACGGCGAACGCCAAGACGATCTTGCCGCCGTCACGCAGCAGTTGCAGATCGACCACGCCCGCGGCGTTGTCGAACCGCACGTTGACGACCTCCAGCGCCGCGGCGACCGGGCATGGGGCGAGCATGAGGCCACAGGCCATCGCCACCAGCGCCGCCCTCGGCACGTGCCGTCGGATCCTGATCATTTGAATCCTGATCATCGTCGAACCTCCGAGCCTTTGTTTCCGAGGGGTGAGCGCTGTGATCTCGCGGCGGGTTTGACCGTAATTTCGATGGCTTGTGCCTGGTGAAACCCCCTTTTACCGTTCGCCCAAGTGTCGACAGTGCCCGGGAACGCCGATACTATGAGTTCTGCGCGACGGCACCCGCGGATTCTTGACGATGGATCACACTCTGCCTCGCTCTCCGACGCCACCCGCCCGCCGGCCTCCGCTCTTCATCGGGAAACGGATTCCAGGGCCACGGATGACCGCGGCGGCCTGCGTCCGGTTGCTGCTCGCAGGCTGTTTGCTGCCCGCTTTCCAGGCCGCCGGTCGTCCCGACGCCGCGAACGCCGCCGAGGCGTCCGCCGCGGGCTTTGCCGCCGCCAGGGCGGTGCTCACCCGCTACTGCATCGACTGCCACGCGGGCGACTCCGCGGAAGGCGAGGTCGACCTCTCGTTCACGGCCGATCCAGCCGCGCTCGGCAGGCATGCCAAGCTCATGCAGCGGGTCGCCGAGATGGTGACGAGCGGCCAGATGCCGCCGCCCGAGTCCGACCAGCCCGCCGACGAGGAGCGGCGGGTTCTCGCCGACTGGCTGCGGGCGTTTCTGGCCGCCGAGGCGCGGGCCCATGCCGGCGACCCGGGCCGTGTCGTCCTGCGCCGGCTCAACAACGCCGAATACACGCACACGATCCGCGATCTCACGGGCGTGGATGCCCTCGACCCCGCCAAAGAGTTTCCCGCCGACGGTGGTGCGGGCGAAGGCTTCACGAACACCGGGCAATCGCTCGTCATGTCGCCGAGCCTGGCGACCAAGTATCTCGACGCCGCCAAGGGGATCGCGGACCACGCCGTGCTCCTGCCCGATGGGCTGCGGTTCTCGGCAGGCGATTCCCGGCGCGACTTCGCCGACGAGGCGGTTGCAAGGCTCAAGCGGTTCTACGCTATGTATTCCCAGCCTCTCGACGCGGCCGCGGCGAGCGCGCAGACGACGGTGCTGCAAAGAGTCAAGCTTGACGTCGGGCACGAGGGCTTCCTGCCCGTCGAGAAATACCTGCTCGCGACCATCGTCGAGCGCGATCGCCTCTCGCGAGGCGGCGACGCCGTCACCGCGGTGGCCCGAGAGCGGGGCCTGAGCCCCAAATATCTCGCCACACTCCATGCCACGCTTGCGGCGGGCGCAGCCCGACCGCCCTCCGCGATCCTTGATTCCCTGCGCGGCCGCTGGAAGGCCGCACAGCCCGGCGACGCCGCTGCGGTCGCCGCATTGGTCGCCCGGTGGCAGCAGGCTTCCTGGAAGTTCAACACCGTTGGCCAGATCATCCGGCAGTTCGGGTCGGAAGAGGGGCCGCCCTGCTGGATGGAGGCCGTGACACCGCTCGACGAACGGCGGGAATACCGGGTCAAGCTCGCGGTGCCGCAGGACAAGGACGCCGTCACGGTCCGCCTCGCGGCCGGCGATGCCGGCGACGGCCGCGACCACGACGTCGTCGTCTGGCGGAATCCTCGGCTCGTGGCCCCGGGCCGGGCCGATCTGCCGCTCTCGCTCGTGCGGTCTAAGGTGGCCAGGCTCGACGCCGACCGCGCGCGGGTGGCTTCGACCGCGGCAAAATGTCTCGCGGCGGTGTCCGAGGCGATGGCGGGGCCCGCGGTGCCGGCCGCCGCCCTCGACGCGAAGGTCGCCACGCTGGCCGAGCGGCACGCCGTCGATCCGGGGCTGCTCGCGGGCTGGCTTTCGTATCTGGGCTTCGCGGCGCCAGAGCCGGAGTTCAACGGCCTGCTCGACACGAAGGTGGAGAAGATCGAGGGCTGGGAAGCGGTCAACGGCTGGCGGGGGAAAGGAGAACTGCGGGTGATCGCCAACGCTGCTGACGAGCCGTTCCGCATTCCCGGCACGGTCGATCCGCACAGCGTGGTCGTGCATCCCGACGCGAAGCATCGGGTGATCGTCGGCTGGCGGAGCCCGATCACGGGATTGGTGCAGATTCGCGGCGGGACGATGCGCGCCCACCGTGGCTGCGGAAACGGCACCGCCGGATCGGTCGAGGTGTGGCGGGGCAAGACCCGCGAAGCGCTCACGAGCGACGCGAGTCATGCCGCCGAGTTCGGCCCGCTCGCCGTGCGGAAGGGCGACGTCGTGGCCGTCGTCGTGGGGGCCCGCGACGGCAACGCAACATGCGATCTTACCCGCGTCGATCTCACGATCCGCGCGGGCGACCGCGAGTGGGATCTGGCCCGTGACGTCTCGGGCGACATCCTCGCCTCGAACCCGCACGCCGATGGGCAGGGCAATGCGAACGTCTGGCACTTCGCGACGGAGCCCGAGGGGTCGGCCGGCGGCTGGACGATCCCGGCCGGCTCGCTGCTGGCAAAGTGGATGTCGGCGGCCGGGCCGCAGGCGCGGGTCACGATCGCCGCCGATCTCGCGCGGCTGCTCGCCGATGACGGTGCCGGCCTCGACAAAGAAGACTCGCCCGACGTTCGGCTGCGGCGGCTCCTGCTCTCGCCGTCGGGCCCGCTGCTCTCCGGCATGCAGCCGTCGCCGGATGGGGCGGTGAGCCCGGCCGACAAGGGTCAACGGGACGTCGCCGCGGGCCTCGACCCCGCGGTCTTCGGCCGTCATCCGCAAGGCCTTGCCGTCGAGGCCCATGATCTGTGCATGCAGGCCCCCCACGCGATCACGTGCGAGATTCCGGCCGAACTGGCCACGGGCTGCGAGTTCGTGGTCGAGGGCACGCTCCATCCCGCTGCTGCCGGCGACGCGAGCGTCCAGCTCGAAGTGCTGGCGAACTCCGGCGATGCCGCGGTGCCCTCGAGCCTCGTGCCTTCGCTGCCGGTCGTGGCCCGCAAGGATTCCGCCGCGTGGCGGCGGGTCGAGGCCGCGTTCACCGACTTCCGCAGCCTGTTTCCGCAGGCGGTCTGCTACGGCCGCATCGTGCCGGTGGACGAGGTGATCACGCTGAATCTCTACTACCGCGAGGATGACCATCTCCGCCGGCTGATGCTCGACGATGCCGAGGCGAAGGAACTCGACCGCCTCTGGGATGAGCTGCTCTTCATCGCCCAGGAGCCGCTCGAACTCGAAGACGTCTACGAGCAGATGCTGGGCTACGCCTCTCAGGACAGGCCGGACCTGGTGAAAAGGTTCACGCCCTTGAAGCCGGCGATCGTCGGCCGGGCGGAGGCCTTCCGCAAGCGGCTCGCGGAGGTCGAGCCGCGGCACGTCGACGGCGTCGTGGCCTTCGCCAGGCAGGCATTTCGCCGGCCGCTCGTGCCCGAAGAGGAAGCGCGGCTCCGCTCGCTCTACGGCACGCTGCGGAAGAAGGAGGTGCCCCACGAGGATGCGATCCGCGCGATGCTCGCCCACGTGCTCGTGGCTCCCGACTTCCTCTACAAGATCGAGACGGCCGGGCCGGGCACCGAAGCGAAGCCGGTGTCCGACTACGAGCTGGCCACGCGGCTCTCCTACTTCCTCTGGTCGTCGATGCCGGATGCCGAGCTGCTCGCGGCGGCCGAGGCCGGGCGGCTGCACGATCCGGAGGTCTTGAAGTCGCAGACGCGGCGGATGCTCGCCGCGCCGGCGTCGCGGCGGCTGGCCGAGGAGTTCGGCACGCAGTGGCTCCACGTCCACGGCTTTTCGACGCTCGACGAGAAGAACGCCGAGCTCTTCCCCACGTTCGCCGGCCTGCGGGCCGACATGGAGGAGGAGACGGTGCGGTTTCTCGACGACTTTTTCAGGAACGACCGCTCGATCCTCTCGCTCATCGACGCCGACCATACGTTCCTGAACGAGCGGCTGGCGAAGCACTACGGGATCGCCGGGGTGCAGGGGGATGCGTGGCGGCGGGTGGATGGCGTGCGGAAGCACGGACGCGGCGGCATCCTCGGCCTCGCCACGACGCTCTCCACGCAGGCCGGCGCCTCGCGGACGAGCCCGATCCTCCGCGGCAACTGGCTCTACGAGACGATCCTCGGCGAGAAGCTGCCGAAGCCGCCGAAGGACGTGCCGCAACTGGCCGAGACCGTGCCGGCCGGCTTGAGCGAGCGGCAGCTGATCTCTATGCATTCCGAGAACGCCGCCTGCGCGAAATGCCACCGCCGGATCGACCCCTTCGGTTTCGCGCTCGAGGAGTTCGACGCCATCGGCCGGCTGCGCACGGCCGACGCCGCGGGCAAGCCGCTCGACACCAAGGCGACCCTGCCCGACGGCGCCACGCTCGACGGCCAGGCGAGCGTGCGGGCGTATTTGCTGGGGACGCGGCGGGACCAGTTCGTCCGCGTCTTCTGCCGCAAGCTGCTCGGCTACGCGCTCGGCCGCGGCGTGCAGCTCTCCGATCAGCCTCTGCTCGACGAAATGGCGGCCCGGCTGGCGGCCGCCGACTACCGGATCTCGGTCGCCATCGACGCCATTCTTGCGAGCCCGCAATTCCGCATGATCCGCGGCCGCGAAGTGGCCGATGACGCCACGTGAGTATGATTTCTTCGGGATGCCCCAGGAAAGGATCCGACCCATGAGCCCGCAGCTTTCCCGCCGCACGATGCTCCGCGGTCTCGGCGTGTCGATGGCCCTGCCGTGGATGGAGTCGCTCACCGCCGCCGGCGAGCCGGCCGTTGCGGGTGCGGCCGCGGCCGCACCTCCGGTCCGATTGGCCGTGCTCTTCGCCGGCAACGGATTCCACTCGAAGGAGTGGTGGGCCGAGGGCACCGGCCGCGACATGAAACTCGGCAAGGTGCTCGAGCCGGTGGCGGACTTCCGCGGGAAGATGCTGTTCGTGAAGGGCCTGTACAACGCAGAGGCGATGAAGGGAAACATCCACTCGTCGCAGACGGGCAACCTGCTCTCAGGGGCCCCGCTCGCCTCGGGCGGCGAGATCCGCTCCGGCACGAGCTTCGACCAGCACCTCGCCCAGACCTACGGCCGGGGCACGAAGGTGCCGAGCCTCGTACTGGGCTGCGAGAAGAGCAATCCGAGCGTCCACAAGAACTACTCGATGCTCTACAGCTCGCACATTTCCTGGAGCAGCCCCACCACGCCCACGCCGCTGGAGATCTACCCGGCGCTGGCCTTCGACCGGCTCTTCAAGGACGAGTCGCATGCCGGCGACGCGAGCGTGCTCGACGCGGTGCTCGAGACCGCCGACGACCTCCGCCGCCGGATCAGCCGCGCCGACCGACGGAAGCTCGACGAGTATTTCGACAGCGTCCGCGACGTCGAGGCCCGGATCGAGGCGGCCGGCAAGAAGGGGGAATTGCAGGGCTGGCGGCCGGCGGTCGAGAAGCCCGACATCCCGCGGCCGGCCGACGGCATCCCGCAGGACATCGCCGAGCACATGCGACTGATGTGCGACATCCTCGTCCTCGCCTTCCAGACCGACACCACGCGGATCGTGACGCTCAAACTCAACAACGACCACTCGGCCCTGCGTTTCCCCAACCTGCCACGGTCCGACAATCCGGCGCAGGGAATCGACTACATGATCCACCACCTGCTCTCGCACTCCGACGGCGCCGACTGGCTGACGGTGAACCGGTTCTTCACGGAGCAGCTGGCCCATGTGGCCCGCCGGCTCGACGCGATCCAGGAAGGGGAGCGGACGGCGCTCGACAACTCGATGATCCTCTTCTGCTCGAGCATGCTGACCGGCAACCACATCAACGACCGGCTTCCGGTGGTGATGCTCGGCGGCGCGGGAGGCGGCATCGAGACCGGCCGCGTGCTCGACTATTCGGGCAAGCCCGACCGGCAGATGTGCCGGCTCTACATGTCGCTCATGGCCAAGATGGGCGTCCGCGAGAAGACCTTCGGCGACGCCAGGGCGCCGCTCGAGGAGGTCTGACCCGTCGGTCTCGCTGCCGCGGCGATGCTGTCTCCTGGTATGCTCGGCGGACATCTCCCTGATCCGGCTTGGCCCCGCTGGCTCGTCTCGTGAGACGGGCGGCACGGTTCCAGCACGGGCCCGAACCAAGACACTCCTGCACGGGATGCCACGATGAAGGTTTCTGCCTGGCTCGTCTCCCTTGTGCTCGCCGCCCCAGTCGGGGCGGCGGCGGCAGACCCGTATCTGGTCGCCCGGTACGACTCGCTGCACGACACCCCGGCGCAGCAGCGGTTCCGGGCCCTGGCGCCGATGCCGGTGGGCGTGGTCTACATCCAGCAGCCCGGCGAGGGGGAGCCCGAGATGCGGGCCCACTTCCGCAAGATGCGTGAGCTCGGGTTCAACGCCCTCAAGCAGATCATACCGCTGCCGGATTGGACGGTGGACCGGATCCAGTCGATCGCGCTCGAGGAGGGCATCATCCCCTGGTGGTTCGGCGAGGGCGGCTACGAGCCGGTGACGCCGGAATTGTGCGGCCGGCTGGGGCTGCCGGCCAAAACCCCGCCGGTGGAGGCCCTGCGGCAACCCGCGATGATCGCCTACCAGCACGGGCAGCTGCGGCGGCGGATCGACCGCATGGCAGAGTTCAGACGGCAGAGCTCGAAGCAGCGGTCGCTGCCGACCGGCGCGGTCGCCTTCGATCCCGATTGCGGCGGCCGCGGACGCGAGCTGACGGAGGAGGGGGAGCGGCTGTTCCTCGCCTGGCTGCGAGAGACGTACGGCTCGGTCGAGCGGCTCAACGATGCCTGGAACCAGGGCCACGCCGGCCTCTTCCTCGGCGAGGGCCGGGCCTTCCGCTCCTGGGACGACGTGGCGGCCCACTGGAAGCGGATGCCGCCGCGGGAATTACGGCACACCCGCGACATCCTTCGCTTCAAGGCGGACCACGGCCTCGCGCGGATCCGCCGCTCCGCCCGCGAACTCGCCACCTTCGATCCTTACTATCCATTCCGGGGCGGCGGGGAGACCGGTCTGTTCCTGCCCTCGGCGTGGTACGGGGTGGACTTCGAGGGCATCGCCGACGCGGTGGCCGACTCCGGCTCGTTCTACCCCTCGATGCACTTCGCGTGGCACTTCGACGAGGTCGACCACGAGCTCGCGCGGCCGTTCTACATGCAGGCGGCGCTGATGGCGGATCTCTTCAAGGGGGGATGGACCGGCGGCTGGGAATCGACCGGGGGGCCGCAGCAGCTCGACGGCGAGAGCGACAAGGAGACCGCGAACGCCTATTTCGTCGGGGCGGGTGAGCTGATGCAGCTCTACCTCAGCCAGATGGCGGGCGGCTTTCGCGGTTTCGGCATCTGGTGCTGGAACGCCCGCTCGGCGGGCAGGGAGGCCGGCGAGTACAGCCTGCTGGATCGCAACGGGCAGGTGACGGACCGGGCCGTGCGGATCGGGCAGCTCGGCCAGGCCATGCAACGGCACCGACTCGAGCTCTGGCAGGCCCGCAAGGAGCCGCTGGTCGGCGTGCTCTTCGACTGGGAGAACGAAGCGGCCTGGGCGGCGATGTCGTGCGTCGGGCGGAAGAGTCTCCGTCTCGAGCCGGTGGAGGCGCGGATCGGGGTGAGCCGCGCGTTGATCAACGGCAACATCCCCTTCGAATACGTGACGCCCGCCAATCTGCGACGCGGACTCGCCGGGCGGTACCGGGTGATCTATCTGCCGGCCGTGCTTGCCATGCAGCGGGACCTGTTCGATCTGCTCGCCGACTATGTGGCCGACGGCGGCCGCCTCGTGATGGACCTGCCCTCGGCCTGGTATGACGAATACACGCGGCTCTTTCCCACCGGCCGCGACTCGAAGTTCGCCGCGGTGTTCGGGGCCACGCTCGACGATTTCCAATACTCCGGCGTGAACCGCCACCTCCGGCTGGGCGAGCACCGGCTCGAAGGGTTCGTCGCGTCGCTCACGCCGGGACCGGCCCGGGTGGTGGCCCGTTACGACGACGGCCGCCCGGCGATCACCGAGCACCGGCATGGGCGGGGCACCGCGGTGATTCTCGGCTTCGAGGCGTCAGGCCTCTGCCATCGCCCCGACAACCCTGCCGGCGAGGCGCTGCTGCGGGAGCACGCGCTCGGCGGGCTTGCGGCCCCCTATGCCTGCGACGAGGCCATCGTCTATCGCCTGGCCTCCCCCGCGGCGGATCATTATTTCCTCATCAACGACGGCCCGGCCCGGACGGCGACTCTGCGGCTCGATGGCTTCCGCTACCGGCGGCTGAGCGACGCGATCTCGGGCGAGGAGCTGGCCCCGGGCATGCCGGTGGCGCTCGACGGCCACGACGCCCGCTGGGTGCGGGCGGAACGAGCGGCAGGTTCGACCGAGTGACCCCGCGGGAAATCGGAGCGCGGTGCCCCCGATTTGCGGGCGTTCCTGAAGCGGTGGAACGCACGCTCGCGTGACAGCGCCTCCGTGCTTGCGGCTCTCAGGCCGCGTCACGCTGGCTGCCGTTGGAAACAGCCCGCCACCGCAGTCTGTTATCCTGCCCGCCATGGCTGCTGTCGCATCCGTGCGTTTCGCCCGTTTTGCATGGATCTGCCTCGACTGGGCGGCGAGCAGCTTTTCCACCGTCCTGATCACGCTCGTCGTGGCCTACGTGGAGCGGGTCGTGTTTCCCGCCGGCGGCTGGGGCGTCGAGGCCGGCGTCATCTGGGCCTGGACGCTCGCGGCGGCGATGCTCGTCTCGGCGGGGCTGGCGCCCGGGGCCGCCGCGTGGGCGGACCGCCGCGACGCCCACCAACGGGCGGTCGTCGTGGCCACGGGCCTGGGTGTCGGTGGCCTGCTCGCGCTTGCGGCCGTGCCGCCCACGGTTCGGCCCGCCGTCCTGGTGATGGTCGTGACGGCCTGTGTCGGCTTCGATCTGGCGCAGATCTTCACCGGCAGCCTGCTGTCCCGGATCGCCGCCGCCGATGCCGATCGGCTCTCGGCCCGCGGCTTCGCCGCCGGCTATGCGGGCGGGGCGATCGCCCTGATCCTGGCCACCGCGGTCGTCACCGCCCACGATCGGCTCGGGCTCGATGTGGCCGGCGGCCTGCGGCTCGCCTTCGGCGTCACCGGGATGTGGTGGCTGGTCTTCTCACTGCCCGCGGCGATCGCCCGCTTCGGTGCCGGTGAAGCCGCGGTCCACGCGCCGACCTCGGGCCGCGAGCTGATCACCTTTGCCCGCCACCTCGTCACCGGCGGCGACGGCGGCGGCCGGCTTGCGGGCGTGCTCCTCGGCTCGATGCTGGCGCTCGGCGCCGTGCAGACCGGCATCGCCCAGTTCACGAGCCTGGCGATGCAGCGATTCGATCTGGACGGGCCGGCGCTCGTCAGGCTCGTGCTGCTCGTGCAGGCCGTCGCCCTGCCCGGGGCGCTGCTCATCGGCTGGCTCTCGACGCGATTCGGACGGCGGCCGGCCGCGGCCGTCTGTCTGGGCGGCTGGCTCGCCGTGCTCGGGCTCGGCGGGATCGTGCACACACCGGCCCAACTCCACTGGCTGGCGGGTCTGCTGGCCCTCGTGCTCGGCGGCATCCAAAGCCTGCTCCGTGCGACGGTGGCGGTGCTCGCCCCCCCGGGCCGCACGGGAGTCACGTTCGGGCTGCTCCAGGTGGGCACCAAGCTCGCCGGCTGCGTCGCCAGCCTCGCCTTCGGCGGGCTGCAGATCGCCACCGGCGAGCCGCGGGCCGGACTCGTCGCCCTGGGCTTGCAGATTGCAGCCGCATGGTGGCTGTTGCGCCGGATGGGGTGAAGCGGCGCCGCCCATCGACACGCGATCGGCGGTTTCACATCGGGGCCGAGGGACGGGCCGCCGATTGACGGGCCGCGGACCTGCGGCAGTTCAGGGGCGAAGGATGACTCGGAGTTTCGCCCGGCAATGCGGCGTTGACGGCCTCGCCGCCACGGGGCAGCGACCGGCCCGAGGGCAACGACGACGTGGGCCTCTCGATCGCCCTTTGACTCGCGATCAGCCGCTGATTTCCGGTCCGGCCAGCTCGGGAACGCCCGCCTCGAACGACCGCGCCGTGTCAGCGTTGCCGCGGGCGACGCCGGGCAGCGACGGATGCACCCGCAGCGTGGCCGCCGGGCCGCCGCTTCGGGCCACCGGCCGGCGGCCGAACTCGTGCTCGATGGCGAACCGGGCCATGCGGAGGAGCGTCGGGCGGTCGAGCGGCGGGCAGGCGACGTCGCCGGCATGGGCCAAGACGTTCGACCGGTCGAACGTGGGATCGTGGCGGAAGTAGCGGCGGTAGACGTCGAGCTCGCTCTGCAGGTTGTCGGCGAACCAGCGCTCATCCTGGAGGTCGGGGTCGTCCGCGGCCGCGGCCCGGGAGTAGGTCTCGACGGCCTCCTGGATCGTGGCGGCGACCGTGCCCGTCGCCAGCGGCTCGGGATGCGTGACATGGAACGTCTTGCCATGGGCGGCCGGCCGGCCCACGAGCGTCGCGATCACGCGGGCCACCCAGTCCACCGGCACGAAGTTCTTCCGGGCCGCCGGATCGACGCCCATCAGGGCCAGCAGCGCCAGGCCGCTCGTGGATCCCAGCGGCACCCGCGTGAGCAGGGTGTGGCCCAGCCGCAGCGCCGCGAAGAAGCCATGGTAGGTGGATGTGTATCCGGTCTCGGTGTCGCCGACGATGATCGACGGCCGGTAGACCGTCACGCTGTCGAGGTGGCCCGCGGCCCGCACCAGCCGCTCCGCCTCCACCTTGCTGCGTTCGTAGTCGTTGCCGAAGGACTGACCGACGTCGAGGTCCGCCTCCGCCACCACGCCGGTCCGCAGCCCGCACACGTAGGCCGTCGACACCTGGTGCATCCGCCGCAGGCCGGCCCGGGCGGCCAGTTCCAGCACGTGCGTGGTGCCACCGACGTTCGTGACCCAGGGCTCCTCGTCGCGGGACTTCCCCTTGAAACTCAAGCTGGCGGCGTTGTGCAGCAGTTCGCCGCAGTGGTCGCCCACCCATCGGACCGCCGCCTCGTCGAGGCCGCAGGCCGGCCGGGTGAGGTCGCCTGAGAGGACGACGGGCCGCGGCAGCCGCAGGCCCAGCCGATCCTCCCAGTCGGCCACGATCGCCTCGACCCGCGCGGCGGGCGATCGCTTGCGTTCGCCCCGGACGATCACGGCCACGGGCCGACCCGCCAGCAGCAGATCCCGCAGCAGATACGAGCCGAGCAGTCCGGTGGCACCCGTCAGGAGGAGATGGGGCGATCCGTGCGACAGGCTGGCGTTCATGCAGGCATCCGGGGCGGGCGACAGCCCGGCATCCACGGGCCATCGAGGACCCCACCTTACGGCCGCACGGCCGGTCGATCAATGGACCGCTCGGCGCGGGCCGCGGGACGAAAGCCGCCGCTCCACTTGGCGAGTTCGATGACCGTCACGGGCACCAGGGCCAGGGCGAACACGAACGCCCAATCATCCCCCACGTGGTGCTCGATCGCGAACACCGGCTGGGCATGGGGCAGCGTCACGATCACGACCTGCAGCAGCCCGGACAGCAGGATCGCCATCACCAGGGCCGGATTCCTGAAGAAGCCGAGCGCGACGGCCGTGAAGCGGTCGCTGCGGCAGCCGATGGCGAAGAAGAGTTGTGCGAACGCGGCCACGCAGAACGTCAGCGTGCGGGCCCGCTCCAGCCGGGCGTCGTCGCCTCGCCACGTGCTCCAGAAGGCCCAGAGCACGACCGCCGCGACGATCGCCCCGTGGGCGAGGATGAGCGTGCCCCGCTCCCGCGTGATCACCGCCTCCTGCGGCGGCCGCGGCGGCCGCTCCATGATGTCGCGCTCGGGCGGCTCGAGGCCCAGCGCCAAGGCAGGCAGCCCGTCGGTGACGAGATTGAGCCACAGGATCTGGATGGCCGCCAGCGGCGCGGGCCAGCCGGCGAGGGCCGCCACGAACATCGCCAGCACCTCGCCGGCATTGCAGGAGAGCAGATAGTGGATGAACTTCTGGATGTTGTCGTAGATGCCCCGCCCCTCTTCCACGGCGGTCACGATCGACGCGAAGTTGTCGTCGGTGAGCACCATGTCCGAAGCCTCCTTGGTGACGTCGGTGCCCGTGATCCCCATGGCGATGCCGATGTCGGCCGCCTTGACCGCCGGGGCGTCGTTGACACCGTCACCGGTCATGGCCACGATCTCCCCACGCCGCTGCCAGGCCCGCACGACCCGCAGCTTGTGCTCGGCCGACACGCGGGCGTAGACGGCGATCGAGTCCACCTCGGCCGCCAGCCGTTCGTCCGCCAGGCCGTCGAGTTCGGCGCCGGTGACGACGCGGTCCGCGGCGCCGGCGATGCCGAGCTCCCGGCCGATCGCCAGGGCGGTGGCAGGGTGATCGCCGGTGATCATCACCGGGCGGATGCCGGCCGTCCGGCACCGCTCGACCGCCCGCCGGGCCTCGTCGCGCGGCGGATCGATCATTCCCGCGAGGCCCACGTGCACCAGCTCGCGCTCGGCGATGGCCGGCTGGGAGTCGAGCGGCTCGCCGGCGGGCAGGTCGCGACAGGCCAGGGAGAGCACCCGCAGCGCGCGACCCGCCATGTCCGCGGCGCCGGCGAGAATCTGGCGACGGCGGTCGTCCGTGAGCGGCACGATCGCGCCGGCGTGCAGTTCCGCCGTGCAGCGCGACAGGACCGCCTCCGTCGCCCCTTTCGTCAACATCAGCCGCTCGCCCGACGGCGTGCGAATGACGACACTCATCCGCTTGCGATCGGAGTCGAACGGAATCTCGAAGATCACCGGCGCTGCCGGATCCTCCACCGGCACGCCCCCCTTCAGCGCCGCGACCACCAGCGCCCCCTCGGTCGGATCGCCGACCACCTGCCAGCCACCGCCGTCGCCCGTCGGCTCCACCGCGGCACTGCCGCAGCGGGCGGCGATGAGCAGCAGCCGGCGGAGGTCCGGGTCGGCGGCCGTGACGGCCATGCCGTCGGCCATCCGGAGGAACTCGCCCCGTGGCTCGTAGCCGCCGCCCGTGATCCGATATCGGCCGCTCGCCGTCACGACCTCGCGGACCGTCATCTCGTTGCGGGTCAGTGTTCCGGTCTTGTCCGAGCAGATCACCGTCACCGAGCCGAGCGTCTCCACGCTCGGCAGCCGGCGGACCAGCGCGTTGCGGGCCACCATCCGCTGCAGGCCGATGGCCAGCACGAGCGTGACGACCGCCGGCAGCCCCTCCGGCACGGCGGCCACCGCGAGGCTCACCCCGCGCAGCAGCACCTCGCCCAGTCCGCCCTCGCGCCACAGGGCCACCAGCCCGCCCCCCCGCCAGGCCTCCAGCAGGAAGATGGCCCCGACGACGACCAGGCAGATCACGATCAACACCCGGCCCAGTTCGGCGAGCCGGCGCTGCAGCGGCGTCGTCTCCGGCGGTGACCGCTCGAGCAGGCTCGCGATCCGGCCGAGCTGGGTCTGCATGCCGGTTTCGACCACGAGGGCCGCCCCGCGGCCCGCGGCCACCACGGTGCCCGCATGCACGATCGAGCGGCGATCGCCGAGCGACGTGGCCTCCGGCAGCGGCCCGGTCGGCCCCTTCTCCACCGGCACGCTCTCGCCGGTGAGGGCCGACTCCTGCACTCGCAGCCCGAAAGCCTCGATCAGCCGGGCGTCGGCCGGCACCTGGTCGCCGGCCTCCAGTTCGATCCGGTCGCCGGGCACGATCGACCGCGCCGGCACGGGATGCACCGCCCCGTCGCGCACGACCTTGGCCAGCGGCGCGGCGAGCCGCTCGAGCGCCGCCAACGCCCGCAGGGCCCGCTCCTCCTGGAAGAAGCCGATCGCGGCGTTGACCATGACGATCGCCAGGATGGCCGCCGTGTCGGCCCAGTCTCCCATCGCCGCCGCGATGCCGGCCGCGACCAGCAGGATCCAGATCACGAGCTCCTTGAACTGCGCGACGACCTTCCACCACCAGGGCTTCGCCGCTGGTTCCTCGAGCGCGTTGTCGCCGTGGCGGGCGAGCCGGCGGACGGCCTCCGCGGCCGGGAGCCCATGCGCGGGATCCGTCTCCAGCCGGCTGGCGACCGCGGCGAGGTCGAGGGCATGCCAGGCTGGCAAGACGGGGATCGGAGTGTCAGCGGGCCGACGTGGCATACGTCATGCCAGATGGAAGACGAGGAGGAGGCCGCCGAGGATCACCAACACCATGAGCATCGCGTCGGGCTCGAGGATCGGGATGCGTCGTTCTCCATGATAGAGCTGGCCGAGCACGGCGATCGCCGTGGCCACGATGACCGCCAGCGCCGTGACTGCGTGCGCCGCCGACACTGCCGCGAACAGCGGTCCGGCATGGCAGGCGTCGAGCGGCACGAAGAGGATCATGTTGAACGCGTTGCTGCCGAACGTGTTTCCGATCGCGAGATCGATCGCGCCGAGCCGCACCGCGGCGATCGAGGCCACGAGCTCCGGCAATGACGTCGTCAGGGCGACGAGGGTCGTGCCCACGAACGTGCCTCCCCATCCCGACCGCTCCGCCAACTCTCCCGCCACGTGGGCCAGACGCGGGCCCGCCACCACCAGCGCGACCGCGGCCGTCGCGAACACGGCGATCGGCCACCACACAGGCGACGGCGGCGGTGACTCCTCGGTCGCCGTCTCGGCGGCGGCCCGGGCGGAAATCCGCTGGTCGATGAACAGCATGCGGGCGCCCAACAGGTAGGCGCCGAGGATCGCCCACGACCAGCCGCCGATGCCGAGGAACGCGATCGACGGCAGCTTGCCCGCGGTGAGCACCGCTGCGGCCGCCAGAGCCGTCAGGGCGATGGCGAGCGTGGCGGACAGGGCGTGGGAGGCGGCTTCGCGGGAGAGCATCTTGCGGCCGTCGCGCTGACACATGTCGACGACCGCCAGGATGAGCAGATTCATGAGACTGCTGCCCAGCAGGTCGCCGGCCGCCAGATCGGCCATCCCCGCCCGCACTGCCGCGATGTCGACGGTGAGCTCGGGCAGGGACGTGGCCGCGGCGAGGAGGATGCTGCCGACGAGCATCCGACCCAGACCCGTGACCTCAGCGATCGCGTCGGCTGCCCGGGCCAGAAACGTCCCGGCCACCGCGACCACGGCGGCCAGCATGACGAATTGCAGCATGAGACCAACCATGGGAGCACCTGCAACCGCTGCCGGAGGGAAGTCAGACTCCGTTGCCGAGGCACATCCTACACACTGCGGCCGCGGGCGAGCGTGGACCGGAATGTCAACGTCGCCGCCAATGCTTCGAGCCACTCGGCCAGTGCCTCCGGGCTGTCGAGTCGCTGGTCCGCCGGCGGTGCATCCGGCCCCACGGCGAGCGTCCAGCCGCCGCGTCGCGCGACCTCGGCCATGGCTTCGGCATCGTTGGCGTCGTTGCCCGCGTAAACCAGCTGCATCGGCTCCGCACCCAGAGCCGCCAACAGCATGCGCACCGCGGATCCCTTGTCGTGGTCCGGGCACGGCGTGATCTCGACGCCCAGCGCGCAGGCCACGACCCGGAGGTCCGCCCCATGCACGGCCTGCAGTTCAGCGGCCAGCCCGCGGACTGTCGCCACCGACTCACGGTCGGCACCCCGATGGTGGACTGTCAGGCCAAGCGGCTTGCGTTCCAGCCACACCCCCGGCACTCGGGCCAACCGCCCAGCCAGCGCGGCCGCCACGGCAGCGACCGTCTTCATGCCCGCCGCCGCCTCCGGCACCGCGCCGCGCACGCCGTCGATTTCCCACTCCAGGCCGCCACTACCGGCCAGCAGCAACCCCGGCACATCCGCCCGGTTCCGCAAATCATCGAGGCCCCTCCCGCTGACGACCCCGACGCGGCATGCCGGCATCCTCACCAGCCCGGCAAGCACCCGCCGCATGCGATCCGGAAGCCGCGCCAGCTCCGGCTGCGGGACCGTGGGGCTCAACGTGCCGTCGAAGTCGAACAGGAGCAGCCACGCCCCCTCTGCCGCGGCAACACGGGCCGCCGACCAGGGCCGCGCCCACGACAACGTCATGACCGTGCCACCACCGAGCCCGATGACATCCCCGTCCGCGTGGCGGAACCCGCCGGAATGCCCGACAGCAGCTCCGCCGCCCAGCGGTAGATGTTGTGCTCGTCGACCTGCCGTCGCAGACGACGCATGCGGTCGGCCCGCTCGTCGACTGGCATCTCCACGGCATACCGGATCGCGTCGGCAAACTGCTCGGTGTCGT
>Ga0315901_10002338_pt1 | contig 26151 bp, 43 predicted proteins | sample LakEriMetagenome_10_FD_203761 | JGI IMG/M metagenome (GOLD analysis project Ga0315901, IMG submission 203761) | Freshwater fungal communities from buoy surface, Lake Erie, Ohio, United States - Buoy 2 MA116 | ecosystem: Environmental > Aquatic > Freshwater > Lake | place: USA: Lake Erie, Ohio...
CGAACGAACGACCCACACAGTGTTGGCGTGGAAGGACCCACGCGCGTCATCGCGCGGTCGCCATTGCTTTGTCGAGCGCAGCGCTGAGCATGTCGTTGAAGTTGCGCTGCACAATTTTTTCGCCGATGTCTTGGATCGGAAAGCGTCCTGTGTAGCGCGGTGCTGCTGATGCTGCGATGAAGTAGGGGAAGAGCTGCTCTCGTGATCGGCGATAGATGCCAGGCGGCCTGTTGCCTGCACCTCGTGGTGTGCCGACAAAGAATCCGCCGCGCTTGTTGGTGGTACTCAGTCCTTTGCTGATGGATCGCAGGGTCGCGAGGCTGACGTTGCCTGCGTCTGTGGTCTTGACCAGGGAGGTGGGTACCAGGGCGGTGCCAGGGGGCAGTGTGCCGTCATTGTCAGCGCCAGCGAAGTAGCGCTCAAATCCTTTGGCTACACGTGGCCCGCCTTGGATGCCATAGCGGAGGTAGCGGGCACGGTTGCGGCCCTCTTGGTTATTGGCAAAGACGTAGGCGGTGAGGTCGGCTTTCTTGGCCTTCTGCACCAGGAAAGCGGATTGGGTGAACTTGACGGGTGACTGGAAGTATTGGCGGGTTGCGCCGTTGAGGGATGTACGTGCCTTGAAGGCCACGTCGTTCAGCGCGACGGACGTGGCAAAGGGCAGTTGCTTGGCGACGGCCGCAGACCATCGCGACGCCTGCTGCAGGCCCTGCTGATCGATCTCAAGGGTGATGGCCATGGCTTCACCGTAGGCAAGCAAAATGAATCGGGGGCTTCTCACTGCGAATGACAAGCAACCCACCATCAACACGATGCACGTGAAAACGCGTCAGTGATTCGCGTGCGTGTCGTGTGATGTAGGCGCGGATGACTTGCTCACTGCGGCCAGTGATGTCAGTTCCATCGCGCATCGGGATCAAGAACGATTTACCAGCGGTAAGGGTGGCCAATGGCCAATCTGGTTTTGGGTAGGACTTTCTGCCTACCCAGACCATGCGGCCATCAACATCGTGGAAAGCACCCATCAGAGCAAGATTGTAATACAGCAACACTCTACGAAGTCCTGTCAACCTGTCGACCTTGTCAACGTTGCCCCTATAGACAGGATTTATACCCTCCCCTCCCTTTTCCTTTAAATAAAACCAAGGTTAGAAGGTTAGTAAGGTTAGGGGAGTCGCTGCGCTGCAATGGATCTCAGCCTGCCAACCTTTCCTCTGAGGTTGGAAGGAATACCCATCTGGAGCGTCCATCGACCCATTGGCGCTGTTTGACGAAGCCGAGCTCGCGCATGATCGATGCCACCTGCATCTGATCGGCGCGGCCTTGGCGCTCGACTGGTTTGCTGATCGCCTCGGTCAGTAGCAGCTCGCTGGTGATGGGTCGGCCATCGTTGCGGGGTGCGTTGACCCATTCCTGAATGGCGGCCTTCCATGGGCTGTCGACGAGATAGGACTCGTTTTCGTGATCGACCTGTGCGCTGTGCTCGCGTGATAGGTGGTTGGGTTCGCCTGCCCGGTATGCGTGCACCGCTGCGCTCCAGATGGCGTCACGCTCGAGCAGCAGGCCATCCACGGGGATGTGCGGGGCGGCTGTGACGGGTATGACCCAGAAACGGCGGTTGCCGGTGTCGTCGACCAAGAAGCCGGTGTCTCGGTTGGTGGAGCCGACGATGATGGATCGCCTGGGGTATGCCTCGGTTGTGCGTTGGTATGGCGCACGGAACATGTCCGTTTGCTGCGTAAGGAATGCTTTCACCTGGCCGGCGTGCTTACGGCCGGTGATGTGATCCAGCTCGGCCCATTCCATAAGCCACGAGCGGTGGAGCACCATCAGGTCATCCTTGGAGCCGATGTCACGTAGGGCATCGCTGAACCAGAGGCCGCCGAGGTTGCGCCAGAAGGTCGACTTACCGCAGCCCTGGGGGCCCATGAGCACGCAGGCTGAGTCGTGCTTGCAGCCGGGCTCGAAGATACGGCGTACAGCGGCCACGAGCGTGGCCTTGAGCATGGCGTCGTAGAGGCTGCCGAGCTGATCACCGGGCCGTAGGTAGGCGGTTGCCAAGTGATCGATTGGGATGGGTGGGATGTGATCGGATACGTGCTCGAGATATTCGCGGACGGGATCGTATGGGTTCTCAAGTGCGACAACGTGGACGGCATCGGCTGCTAAATCTTTGGTGACCTTGACGCCTTGCTGTGAGAGGGCGAGGTAGAAGTGCTCGATGTGCTCGAGGGGTTGCTGATCCAGCTCGATGGTTTTGGTGAAGAGGTTCCATCGCAGGCGATCTGCCATCTGCTGACGCAGCAGGGCGAGAAGCTCATTGGATTCGAGCTTGAGCAGTTTGCCGTTATGGCTTGGCGTAGGGTTTGATGCGCCATCTGGTGCATGGACGGATGGCCGCGCGGCTGGAGACGTGCGGCTTTTCTGATGGCCTGCAAGGTGGGCGAGGGTGCCAAGGGAGACGCCACCGGCTGCGGCTGAGAAGGTGCGCCATTTGGCTTCGCAGGCACCGGGCTCAAACTTGCCTGAGATGGTCGACCATTGGATCCAATCGGCGAGGAGAGCATCGTCGACGCTGTGTAGTGCCATGCCGACCCGTAGCCATGCGTCGTAGTCGTCTGCATCAGCTGCTGGCACTGATGCGAGATATGTGCGTGCGCGTTGGATGTCGGTATCTGGCAGCTGCAGGAGTGGGGCAGGTGCGGGCTTCTGGCGCTGCATCTGCTGCAGCAGTAGTGATGGGGCTTCTGCGATGGTGAGATCGCCGGGTGCGCGATCTTTGAGCCAGCGGTAGGCGCCGGTCATCGGGTGAGCGCCAGCCACTACGGATTGGCAGCCAGCCCAGCGAAGCTCTAGCTGCTCGCCTTTGATGCTGCTGCGCAGCTTGGTGGTCTTGATCGTGGCCCAGAAGGGTTCAGGGACTTGGTAGATGATCTGCACACGGCCATCACGGCCGGATGTGACGGCCCAGGATTTCGGTAGGTCGCGGAGTGGTGCGCCGATCTGCTCGAGCACTTCAGAGGCGCCGAGGCCATCGTGATCGACAAACAGCAGGCCGCCCGACTGTGGGCCAGCGATGACGCCGATTGCTACGGCACGGCCGGCGTTTATCTCGGTGGTGAGATCAGCGCGGGATATGGGGTGCTTCTGCCATTCGGGCTGATAGGGGCGCTTGTCGTTGCCAACGGCTACCAGTGCCCAGTGATCGGGGATATTGGCGAGCTGATCGAGGAGGTCGGCTACCACATGGACGGTGAGAGGCCGGCAGAGTTTGGCAGATAGGTTGGCAGGTTGCCAGTTATCTCAGCAGATCGTTTGCGTCTTGGATTGAGCGGGCGATCCCTGCGATACCACCGGCGCCCTGCACGGTGTTCAGCCATGCGTACTGCTCAGGGCGAACCCGCCCGGTTGGGGTCTTGACTTCTATCGACGTGAACACCGCCACCTGACTGCCGACCATGCCGGGGGTGATGGTGATGATGCGCCAGCCGATCAGATCAGCGGAGCCGCGTGCGAGGCCAAACTGCACAGGCCGGCCGGTGCGTGGATCGGGCAGAGTCCCGCAGTTGTTTCTGTAGAGCCTGAGATCACTTCTCGTGCCCAGTGCCAGTCGTATTTGCTGTAGCAGATGCGTCTCGCCTTGAGCCATCAAGATCCTCTAGGTGCTTTTGCACATTGTGACGCGGAATGCCAAGCACCTCGCCCCACTCAGTCAGTGTCAGCCTCTGGCCGCCATGCTCGATATACACGCAGCAGCGCCGGTTGTTTTGCTGTTGCTTGCGCGTGGCCCACCGGCAATTGTCGGGCTCGTAGCCCCAGTCGTTATTGATGCGGTCGATCGTGAGGCCTTCTTGGTATCCGCTGCCCCGAGCCCAATCCCGAAAGGCGCGATAGTCGCGCCATTCCTTGCAAACCTTGATCCCGCGGGCTCCATAGTTGACGTATGCCCGATGGCCTGTGCTGTGACAGCGCCGAACCATTGAGTCCCACACCCTATACAGCTTGGTGTGGCACTCCATGTGCTTGGTGTGCCGGCCACGCAAACAGCCGCAGGCAATCTGCTTGCCGGCACGCTCGTAGAGGCGGGACTTGCGAATAACGGTCACGCGGCCGCAGTCACACAAACAGCGCGCCATCTGGTAGCGCTGGCCTTCTGACGCATCACCCACGACGGTGAGCATTCCGAAGCGCTGGCCAAGCAGCTCGGCAGGAATTGGATTCGGCACGAAAGAAGATGGGTCAACTGTTCCCATCTTATTGCGTTCCTGCGCGCTGCTGCCGGGCATTGTGCACGCGGTGAGCCCATGCGGGGCTGTAACCGCGTTGGCGTGCAATTTCGAGAAGCTCGGGCAGTGATCGCGCTTTAGCCTGTTCATATGACCTTTTTGAACCCCTGTTACTAAGTTTTACGTTTTCAATGGGCACATCTCTACTGATGGTTGCTTTACCGGTTTTAGGATGAATAAGTGTGACCGCAACCGTGCTTTCATTTAAAACAGAAAGCACCCTCCAATCTCCACGGCCGCCAGGCGTAGCCTTTGTCCATATTTTGCCAAACCTGATGTTTACTTTTGCCCCTTTGTAGAGGCCGTTGCTGAATACCTCAACAAGCTCACCATTTATCTGTTTGATTTCGCGTCGTAACTTAGGCGCACAGGCTGCCCCACACACCGGGCACACCGGCGCGGGCTTGAACGCCGCGTAGCACTCAGGGCATGTGCGGACTGATGGCGCTGGTGTGCCGCGGCCACCACGCACGATGCCTTCGGCCAGGCTCCATTCGCGCGGATCATCGGGGAAGCCATGGCGGGTGACATTGCCAACGTGATCGAGGATGAGCGCAGCATCCTTGCCGGGTGCTGGGCGCAGCACGCGGCCCACCTGCTGGAGGTAGAGCCCTAGCGATTGCGTTGGCCTGAGCAGGATCGCGCAGCTAGCGGCTGGCACATCAAAGCCCTCGCTCACCACATCCACGGTCACGAGCACACGCACGATGCCGGCGGCGAAATCAGCCACCACCTGATCGCGGTTGCCCGTGCCACCCAACAGCAGTGCTGCGCTGATCCCTGCCGTCTTAAATGCGTCGCACACTGAGATAGCATGGGCGACATTGCAGCAGAAGGCGATGGCCTGTTGCCCATCGGCCAGGCGCTGGTAATGCGCGATTGCATCGCCGGTAACTGTGGGCCGATCCATGGCAGCTGCGGCCTGATCGTTGGCGTAATCACCAGCACGGCGCCGGATCCCGGATAGATCAGCCACCACTGGCGGCGCATAGATCCGCGCGGCAGATAGAAATCCCCAAAACACCAGATCAGCAACGCTGGGACCGAGCACCAGCTGATCGAAGGCTTCGCTGAGGCCGCGGCCATCGAGCCTGCATGGTGTAGCTGTGACGCCTAGGCGATAGGCATCAGGCCAGTGCTCGAGGATCTGGCGCCAGCTGCCTGCTGCTGCGTGGTGCGCTTCATCGATGATCACGAGCGATGGCGACCAATCCATGCGCGATAGGCGCCGCACAAGCGTTTGCACCGATGCGATCTGCACCGCGTGATCGGATGCGGGATGGCCTGCGGCAATGATGCCGTGCTCCAACCCAGCCCATGCGAGCTTGCTAGCGGTCTGATGGATCAGCTCACGGCGATGCACCAGGATCAGCACCTGCCGACCACGTGCTGCAGCTTGCGCGGCGATGCTGGCGAGGATGATTGTTTTGCCACCGCCCGTGGGTAGGCATAGCAGCGGTGCCCTGGCGCCCTGCTGCATGGCGGAGCGCAGTGCATCGATGGCGCGATCCTGATACCCCCTCAGTTGCATGGCAAGAGCTCCGCTTGCTTGGCGGCCTGCACATTGGTGAGGTTCTTCACTGCGCAGTTGAAGTAGGACGGCTTCAGTTCAAACCCAACAAAGCGGCGGCCCATCTGCAGGCTCACGTGGCCTTCGGATCCGATACCAGCGAACGGGCTCAGCACCACATCGCCTGGGTTGCTCCAGAGCTGCAGGCCGCGGCGGATCACTTCCAGCTGCAGCGGGCAGATGTGGCGCTCATCTTCATTAGCGCGTGCGCTGCGGTACTGCAGCGTGTCTGATGGGTTGATGTCCATCCATACGGGGCTGGCATAGCGCTGCCAGATGTTGATCGAGTCTTTGATCTGATCGCCCGTCTTAGGTGGTGGGTTCTCACCGGCAAACTCAGTGAATGGGCCGGCCACCGGCTCCGTGTTGTCGCCCAGCTTGCGCACGGTCACCAGATAGTCAGGGATGCCTTGGCGGCTGAGTGCTGAGTCTTTACGGATTTGTTTGTGCAGCAGGCCGATTGCCTTGGTGCGCTGCATGGCGGTGACTGGATCCTTCCAGATGCAGACCTCGCTATGAAATACGAAACCAGCGGCCTGGAAAATGCGCAGCATGTCACCGCGAAAGTCCTTCACGCCGATGAAGCCATCGCGCTCTTTGCTGCTGGGGAGATTCATGCAGTGAAAGCTGATCAGCCGGCCGGGCATCATCACGCGGTGGAGCTCAGCGGCAAGGAATCCGAAGTGATCAAAGAACTCCTGCTCAGTGCGGCTATTGCCCATATCGCGGTCGCTGTTGGAGTAGGTGTAGAGCGACGCGAACGGCGGGCTGAAGATGCTGTAGTGGATGGAATCAGAGTCCAGCTGGCGGATGCTCTCCACGCAGTCGCCCATATAGAGATCCCATCCATCGCCGGTTTGGTGCTCTGTGATGTGTGGGGCAACTTGGCGCTGGATCTTCTTGAGTTGTTCCATGGTTGATTGCTTCATGATGGTGACCATGGATTGCGCCATGGCGATGCTGTCCGCTTCCTTGCGGCGGATGTTGTCGATCACGCGGCCCTCTGCCACGTCGTAGATGATGTGAGCGTTGACGGGGTGCTGTTGACCGAATCGCCAGCAGCGGCGGATGGCTTGATAGAACGCCTCATAACTGTGGCTGAGGCCAACGAATGCGACGTTGTGGCAGCGCTGGAAGTTGAGGCCAAACCCGAAGATGCTGGGCTTGCTGACTAGAACGCGGATCTTGCCGTCTTGAAAGTCGATAGCGGCCTGCCGCTTGTGATCGTCTGAATCGGAGCCTGATACCTCAACAGCACCATCGATGGCTGTGGTGAGCGCTTTGGATTCATCGTTGAGATCACACCAGATCAGCCATTGCTCGGTGTTGCTGTTGGCCAAGGTGGCAGCTGCTGCAACGCGCAGATCGAGCGATGCCTTGCGCACGTGGCGTTGATCGCTGAGGGTGCGGGCCTCCATGGCGAACAGTGCCATCTGGCCGGCGTCATCAGTTGCGGCATCACGTGGCGTTTCGACCGTGCAGTCTTGGATCTGTAGCGCCGGCAGCACGAAGTTGCCGTCCTCGTAGCCGAGATCTGATGGCTTGCGGATGGTGACCGCCCAGCTGCAAACCCACTCCCAGAACTTGCTGACGGCATGACCTTTGAGGCGCCACTTGCTGGTGTCGCCGCCGTCGTGGACGAAGAACATGGCCAGCATCTCGGTGCGGGTCATGACGCCGATGAACTCAGCATGGTTGCCCAGCTCCATGTGGTCATTCGGTGCTGGTGTGGCGGAGCAGGCCAGCCGGAATGGCGTCTGTGCGAACGACTCGATGATCTGGTTGCGGATCTTGCCGGTGTATGCCTTGAGGATGCTGGACTCATCGAGCACCACGCCAGAGAAGGCAGTGGCATCGAAGTGGGCGAGCTTCTCGTAGTTGGTGACCGTGATGCCGGGTTGCACATCGGCTTGTGTGCTGGCGAAGTTGCAGGCAATGCCGAACTTCTGGCCCTCGCGCACGGTTTGGTGTGAGACGGCAAGCGGCGCCAGGATCAGCACATTGCCGCCGGTGTGCTGATGCACCTGCGATGCCCACTCGAGCTGCATGGCGGTTTTGCCCATGCCGCAATCGGCCCAGATGCAGAACCTGCCAACACGGCAGGCCATGGTCACGATGTCCCGCTGAAAGGGGAAGAGCGGCGCGGTGAAGTCTGATGGATCAAACCCGACTGGTGGGCAGGCGGTTGATTTGGATGCGAGGAATGCGGAGTAGTTCATAGGCGGGTGGATCGGGCTGAGCGGCCCGCTGTGGCGCACCGTAGCGCACCTTGCGGCATCCGCTAGTATTTGCCGGCAACCCCCTAGAATTATGGACAACGCCGCGTATCACGCGCATCCGGCTGTCTCAAAGTCTCATCTGGATCTCATCGCGAGATCACCGCTGCACTATTGGGCGCGGTATCTGGACCCTGACCGTGTGGCACCAGATCCCAGCCCGCAGATGCGCCTCGGCACTGCGCTGCACACGCATGTGTTAGAGCTCAGCAGGTGGGATGAGGAGATCGCCGTGGCGCCGCCCATGGATCGCCGCACCAAAGCCGGCAAGGAACTGTGGGCCGCATTCGAGTCGCAGGCTGAAGGCAAAACGGTCATCACCGCCGACGATGCCGCGCAAGTGATGGCCATGGGCCGTGCTGTGCTGCGTCACCCTGCTGCAGCGATGCTGCTGGGGCTACCGGGCAAGGCTGAGACCACGCACATGTGGACGGATGCCAGCACGGGGCTTGACTGCAAATGCCGGCCGGATTGGCTAACGGACGACGGCAGCATCGTGGTTGATCTCAAGACCACCAAGGAAGCCAGTCCGCGAGGGTTCAAGCAAAGCGTGGCCAATTTCGCCTACCACAAGCAGGCAGCCTGGTATCTGCACGGGATTGAGCAGGCCACCGGGCGCCGGCCCGATCAGTTCATCTTTATCTGCGTGGAATCAACCGCGCCGTATGCCGTGGCGGTCTATGCCGCCGATGCGGAGATGATCGAGCGGGGCCACGATCAGGCCATGCGCGATTTGGCGAAATTGGCGGTTTGCAAGGCCGCCGATCACTGGCCGAGCTACAGCGAGCAGATTGAAACGCTCAGCCTGCCGGGTTGGATGACGGGCGCCACAGGCCAGCAGCAGACCACTGAGATCGAGACCTACTAATGGATCCACAATCAGCCATTACCACCCAGCCCACCGGCTCAGTTTTCTCTGGCATCCAAGCCTTCGAGGATGCGCAACGGATTGCCAAGGCACTGGCCAGCAGCACGCTGATTCCGCCGCAGTTCCAAGGGCAGCAGGGTTTCGCCAACTGCTTGGTGGCGCTTGAGATTGCGGGACGGATGGGCATCAGCCCGTTCCTGGCGATGCAGCACCTGCACGTCATCCATGGCCGCCCCAGTTGGAGCAGCAGCTTCATCATTGCGATGGTGAACGGCTGCGGTCGTTTCAGCCCGTTGCGGTTTGAGCTGAGCGGCAGCGGTGACTCGCTGGCCTGTTATGCCACCGCCAAGGATCTCGCCAGCGGGCAAGAACTGAAGGGTCCGACCATCACGATGGCGATGGCCAAGAAAGAGGGATGGGCAACCAAGAGCGGCAGCAAGTGGCAGACGATGCCCGAGCTGATGATCCGCTATCGCGCCGCGGCCTTCTGGGGGCGTCTGTATGCCAGCGACATGCTGCTGGGTATGCAGAGCCAGGAGGAGGTTGTGGATGTGGAGCCGGTCACGGTGACCGAAACCAGCGTGGCGGATCTGAATGCCGCCATCGCCCAGCCGGCGCCTGCGGCACCAGTGGAGGCACCAGTGGAGGCGGATCAGGATGAGCTCTTCTGAGTATCTGACGGCGCCACAACTGGCGAAACGTTGGGGGTTGCACCCTGACACGCTGAAACGATGGCGGGATGCCGGCAAAGGTCCGGCATATTTCCGCACTCCCGGCTTCGTGCTCTATCCCCTGGCCGAGGTGGAGCGCTACGAACAGGCCAACACCATTACCCCCGGACAATCATGAGCTTCAAGCTGAACCTGAGCATCTTCAAGAGCACCAAGCCCGAGAGCAAGGTCGATTTCAGCGGAATGATGAATGTGAAAGTCGAAGAGCTGGACGCCTTCTGCGCGTTCGTGCTCAGCCAGACGCCGGATCAATATGGATCGGTCCAGGTGCCCATCACCGGATGGAAGAAGACCAGCCAGAAGGGGCTGGCGTATGTGAGCGCTGTCGCCCAACCCCCGCGTGATTGGGTGCCGCCTGCAGCTGCTGCTCAGGTGACCGCCGCGGCGCAGAACCTGGCCGCCGCCACTGATGGCGCTGTGGCTGAAATCGAGGTTGATCTTTTCTAGGGATGGCCCATCAGCTTGCACTCGAGGCGGGCGATTTCGTTCACGGCCTGCTGCAGCAGCTGCTGCTGATAGCAGGCTTGTTTCAAAAGCGCCGCGGCCATGGTGCCGGCATCTGGACTGTTGAGCAGGCTGCGGGCCTGCTTTTCTATTTCAAACTGTTGTTCTGCTGTCAGCTGGACAGCCATCCACTCACCGAAGTTCATGGTGCCATAGTGGTGGTGTACATCAGCACGTTAGCGAAGCTGTGAACTGTCCCCGGTGCGCCTGCGGTGTGATCCGCGCAACGCTTACCAACGGCAGAGATAAGGATCGCGTGATTCGGCAGCGCCGCTGCACCGAGTGCCGCCATGTCTGGTACACCGCGGAACTGCCGGTCAGCGTGGCTGTTGTGGGATGGGAGCGGACGCCGGGCACGGGTAAGAGCGTGCCAACGCTGCGCGTTCCTGTCGACCTGGCGGTGGGGTCCAACGCGGTGTAACGGAATGCGACTGCATCTCTAGCGCGTACACCGCGGACGGTGTAGTATGGCGGCACGAGGGGAGCGGCCCACTCGCAAAACTCAACCGCCGACCGAACAGCGCACACGAGGTCGTAAAACCCGAGCGCAACACGGCCTGACTAAGCCCGCAACGCCGGTTGGCCCGGCACCCCATTACACCCACACCATGAAACGCCTCCTAACTAGCGACTGGGGGCCAACGTTCTACCTATGGACTGCCCAGCTCGCAGAGATCATCGTGGCCGTGTACGTCGCCGGGCGAATGTTCGGCGAGTGGCTGCATCACCTAAACGACCGCATCGCAAGGATCACACGATGATGAATCGCATCAATAACGCCATCTGCTGCCTGATCGCTGCGAGCGTGTTCGCCATGATCGGCATCGAATCCGGCGCACACCACAGCCCCACCCACTCCGGCACGCAGCAGGTGGTGCGCAAATGACGCCACGCCGCTTCTACTTCCAGATCAAGGCCGCCAACGTGCTCGAGTGCATCACGGCAACCAGCCTCACCGAGGCCAAGCTGATCGCCGCTGATACGTGGCTCGAGTGGTGGTCACAAATTGAATGGATCAACGCAGAACCCACACACCATGGCTGAGATAAATGGCGCCCTTTTTCAGTGGCGCACGGATGAGGCTGAGATTGGCAACTATGGCGAAGGCGTCAGTAGGCCACGCCACAACGCCCGCGTGCGTGATTACAAAGTGATCATCTACCCGCAAGGCGCACGGCCGATCACGTGGTACACGCGTGCCGAATCGAAACGCGCTGCTGAGAAGTACGCGCGCAATCGCTGGCCGGGTGCTGCTGTGGAGGTGGAGTGAGCGACGTCCGCCATCGCATCGAACAGCTTCTGAGTGACACAAGCGCCTTTGCAGCCGGTCAAACTGAGGAGCGCCAACGGATCCGCCAGCTGATTGATATCCGCATCGATCAGCTGCATGGCACCCTTGGCATCCGCAACCGGCAGCAGCTTTGCGCTGAGCTGCTCCACATCCGCCAATTTCTCGAACCATGATCCCGGCCTCATTCCTAGATCAGCAGCGCGCCGACATGATGGACGCGCTCTATGAACGCAGCGGCCGCACGAACGGGCTGTACACCGGCCTGTGGGAGGAGTTTGCCCATGATCTGGCGGCCAACTTCCGCGACACGTCATACCCCGAGCTGCTGGCCCGTGTCGTGCGCGCCATGGATGCCGCCGAGTCGGTGATGACGCAGAAGCAAGCGCAGCAGGCTATCGAGGTCTGCCGCCAGCAGCTGCTGGGCGACAAGTGGCGATGAGCCGGCCATTCAAACGCGGCGAGGAGAACCACGCCGTGATCCTGAGCGAGGAGCTGGTGCGGGAGCTGCGCCAGCTTCGCGTTGATGGTCTTAGTTACCAGCAGCTTGCTGATCGGTATGAAATCGACAAGAAACACGCATGGCGCATTTGCCAACGTCTCGCGTGGGGGTGGCTGGATTAGTTCTACACACTAGTCAGCTTTGATGGTACAAATGTACCATTGATAAACATGATTCAATGTGCTACAATGGTATCGAAGGGAGAGATCCCTACTGCACATCGACAAATGAAAACCGCACTTACCGACGCTCAGGTTCGGGTCATGATGGCTATACGCCGTTCTGGCCGTGTGCCTAGTAACACCACGGTTCCTCTGCTGCACCGCCTAGCCGCCAAAGGCTTCATCAAGCATCTGCACATTTTTGACGAACAGGGCAAGCTTATTGTCCCTAACCGAAAACCTGATCAGATGGAGTTGACTGAGGAAGGGGAAAAAGCCCTTGCGCAAGTTGAGGCTGCCCAAGCCTGTCATGACCTAGCTGCTCGCCTGAGTGGCATCCTGAGCTGATCTCACGCATAAAGCCCGCCATGGAGCGGGCTTTTTATTTGCCGGGGAGCCTGATGCCTTCGGGCTGAAAGCCATACAAGACCCATGGGGGGAAAGCAGGGGGCGTACAGTCGCTATCCATCCCCCGGCAACACAACTAGTCAACATCACTTCTATGTCTGAACTTTCACCCGCTGCTCAGGTCGTACTGGCTGCTGCCAATTGCGCTTGCTGTTACGGCCCGGATGACGTGCTCAATGATTCTCGATGGATTGCTGCCGCCGCCCTTCGAGCTGCTGCGGATCAGGTGGTGCCGGTGCCGATCAAAGCTCAAACTCCAGAAGAGCATTGGGCACTGCTTGGCGTTAAAAACCGACTGCTTGCCATCGCGGATGAGCTTGAAGCCCAGTAGTCAGACCCACTAGCCATGCCAGACCCAATCAACCCATCCCACTACCGCCGCGGCCCGGTGGAAGCTATCGACGTGATCGAATCCGCGATCACCGATGCACCCCACATGGTGCCGGCATACCTGCAGGGCCAGGCGCTGAAGTATCTGCTGCGCATGTGGTGCAAGGGCAACGCGCTCGAGGATGCCCGCAAGTGCCACTGGTATCTGAGCCGTCTTATCGCCAAACTGGAAGGATGACGCGTCGACTGCCTGGCTTGAATCTGATCGAGCGCATCGCGCTGCGGATCCTCACGCGCAGCCGCAATACTGGGCTGGTGGTGGTCAAGCCCTACGGCTACCCCTGCATCTACGTCGCATCAGACGGCACCGATCCGATTGCGGCCTATGTCACCGATGGCCCGGATGAGCCGGCCAGCATGTTGCTCGAGCGGATCTACCACCAGCCAGCAGCAGGCGAGCTCGAATGATCAGTCTGCATGGCGGCCGATTGTTGCTGCTGTGCAGTCGCTCAGATCGCACCTGGCACGCTCGCGTGGTGCTCGGCCCCAAGCCAGAGCATCAGCTGGAGATGGATACGGGCACCATTCAGCTGCAGGCTGCACTGCTGAAAGCGCAGCACATCTATCAAGCTGCACGCCGCAAGCTGCGCCCGGAAGGTCAACCGCCGATGTGCTGGGATTGCCAGCAATGGGACATGAGACGGCAGCGCTGCGCATTTGAGTTGCCAGAATCAAAGAGAAGCGGCGGCCGTTATGCGGCCAGGTGTGAGCTGTATGTTCGGCCCGGAAGTCATCAGCCGGAGTGATCGCGACGGCGGCTACATCGAGACGCTGATGCCGGTACACGGCGAGGTGTACTACCGCAGCTGCGTTGGTGGCACCTGCCGCTATAGCTCCGACCTATGGCAGGCCGAGCTGTATCTCGATCATCTGCTGGCCCGTTGATGCTGCGCGACGTGCTGATCCTGATCGTCGAATACTGGGCGACGTGCTTTATCGCCCTATGGGTGTGCAGCAGGATCCTGCCGTGATTGGGTTGGCCGGTGGTGGGTCCTCACGCGGTGTCCACCTATTGCCCGCAGCCGGCCGCTACGGGACCGCCTAGATCCTCGAAAAAGGTCTAGGGCGAAAGCTTAGCCCTCACCCGCCACCCATCGCGCCACAGCCCATTCGCCCAGCGCAGACCAGAACGGCTGAGCGCGATACCAGTCAACCCATGGCTTGTGGCCTTTTGAGCTGTTGCACGCCCAGCAGCAGGCAACCATGTTGCTGCGCACCGTTAGCCCGCCGTGCGCTTTCGGGATGATGTGATCGAGCGTTGGGCTGCGGCCCAGTTGATCGCCGCAATAAGCACAGCGATAATTCCAAGCCAGCAGGATCTGATCGCGAGCTGATCGCCGTGTGACCAGCCTCGTTTCTTCAATGTGGTGTCGATCCACTGAGATCTGCTGGCAGCGGAACAGCGTTCACCTCGATATCGATGATGTCCTCATCGGATCGGATGTACTCAGCCATGTGGCTGTAAATATCTGCCGGCAAATCATCGGGGTCCGAATTGGACCTGATGATCAGCTTGGCGGAGATCTCTAGGTAGAACGCCCGCATGGGCTGGCCGCCGCTTGGCATACGGTAGCGGTCGCCACTGAGTCTCATGGGATTACAGAATTGCTATGGGATTGCGCGGCATGATTCGCGCTACCGTCCCGCAATGCAATACATCCTCCGCATCGGCCCGTGGCACGTCGGGCCGTTTGACACGCACCAAGGCGCGCAGCACTGGGCAGAGCGCCACGGCTGTGATGACTTCACGATGGTGCCGCTTGACGATCCAGCAGAGGCGCCGGGCATCATCCACCGGATGCGGATGGCGCCGCTGCAGCATCCCATGAAAAAAGCGCCGGCTGCGCAAGCCAGCGCCTAACCTTCACTCCACAGGCGAACGCTAGCCCTTGGATGCAGTTACGCCCAGGTCTGCGTTATATCTTCCGGTTTGAGCGTAGCTGCGTTCCACGGTTCCGCTCACGAGAATAAATTTCATCTGTCCGATCTTCATGCCGGGCCAGATGCCGAGCGGGTGCAGCCTGCGCTGGTTGCACAATTCCATGGTCAAGCGGCTGCCATACCATCCCGCGTCGCAATAGCCAGCCTCAGCATGATCCCATCCCTCGCGTGCGCGGCTTGATTTGAGCACGAACTGAGCGCCGACGTGATTCGGCAGGTTGAAGATCTCGCGCGTTTCCGCCAAGAAGAACTCACCCGGCTGTATCAGATACGGATCCTCTGCCGTGTGGCCGAGGATATCCACCACCTGCAGCTCAGGCGTATCGGCCACCTCGATCATGATGCGGCTGCCTAGCGTCACGTCGTAGCTGGCCGGGTTCAGCAGATCTTCATCGAACGGCATCACCATGGCGTGCTGTTTGCACAGACGACGGATCTCGTGATCAGGAACGAGCACAGGCCCTCAATAATCCCAGCGCACCTTAGGCCGGCCTTGACGGATGCCTAGGTGGATGAAGCCTTTATATGCGCCATAGCCCAGCGAGTGCGGCCAAGCTTTCTCGCACCAGTTCTGCACCGCGTATATATCGGCACCATCGATGTAGAAATCGACCGCACCGCATCCGGGTTTGTAGAGGTGCTCGCTGTTGCTGGCACCACCTGCCTGCCGGTTGATCGCCTCAGGCCGATAGCCGGATGTGATCACGATTGGCCGCCCGCCGAACTGCACGCGCACGCGCTCCAGGAATGCCGCCAGCTCAGCAGCAATATCGAGCTGGCCCTGATTGTGGAATCTGCGGGCCTCCTGATCCAGCGCGAACTCGCCCAACCTGATGTGCGGCGTGATCCTGGCCGTGAACGGGCTACCGGGGCGCAGCTTGGCGGTTTCAGGTTCGGCCGCAGCCTGATGCTGCCCCCAGAGTTTGCCCTCAGCGCGACGGCGGCGTAGCAAGCCAGCCTCAACGTTGGTGCCAGGGTTGCGGTAGAGCTCCAAGGCTGCAGGCACCGCGGCCCAAGCACGCTCGCGCAGGTATTGGCTGATGGTCTCGAATCCAGCGGAGCCGTAGAAGCCAGCGCCGAGGTTGTAGGCGAAGCTCACCAGCGCAGAACGCTGATCGTCATCCATCACATTCCAATGCGGCACGGTGGTGCGCAGCTTGTCGGTGATGCGGTCGATCTCAAGGCGCAGCAGCATGTCAGCCTCGATCACGTTGATCATGTCGCCGCGTTTCACGGGCGTGCCGTTGCTGTAGCGCGTGGTGCCATAGCCGATGGTCCACGGCTCGCCACCTGATAGCGGATCGGGGTAGGCGCTGAGATGACAGCCCTCAAACTCCTTAATCAGTTTGATGGCGCCGGCCAGATCGGTTTGCTTGCCGTCTTGGCTCCAGGTTTGAAACCACTCGCGATCCCTGCGCATTACGGCGTCGTAGCCGTTCTGCGCGAGATCGGTTTCGAGCTGCTGAATCGCGGCGCTCTGATGCGGCTGGCCCTTGTAATACTTGAAGAGCTGCTGCAAGGTGATTGGCGCGTCGTTCGCCATGATTCAGCGGCGTTGCTTTGGGAAGGCGATACGGAGCGCTTGAAAGATCAGCTGCACCCAGCTGTTGGACTTCAGCGGTGAGACTGCGATGATCTCAGAGCCTGCCGCCACGACGATGGCGACGATGGCGATTGTGGTTGCCTGATCCATGGCTAGGGAGATGGCGGGCGTGCTTCCAACCTAGAGACCCGCTGCTCTACCGTCGATAGCCGGCCGAACGTCTCCTTTCGGTCTTCCTTGATATCAGTGTGAAGCACCTCAAGCTGTGAGGCGATGTGCTCAACAGCTGAGGTAAGCCTGATCACGGCCTCGCGGGCTTCATCTGATTTGCGACTGAAGCCAGCAGCACCCATGGCTGCGACGGAAATAGACGCGCCGGCAATGGCTGCGATGACTTCGATCATGGCGCCATGGGGCTACCTATCCAGCTTACCGACCCTGGCCGCGTAAGGGTTTCTTACCGCGACGCCGGGGTCGGGAGTGCTGGCCGTAGCCCTGGCGTGTGGTCTTAGGCGGGCCCGGCTGATGATCAATCCGAGCGGTGCCGGTCTTGGCTTTTACTGCCATTATTTAGCAATCCAATTTTTAATGTTTTCATCCCACTGGTAGCGCCGCCCATCATCAGGCATCGGCAATGGAGGCTCCCACAGGCATGTAACCTCATTCAACAACCAGCTGGCATAGGACTGTGGCGGGATGAACGCATCACGCTGCGCATCATATTTGTAGCCGATACCAGCATAATTTTTGCGAAACGGACTGCCGCCAAATTGGTGAACACCGCCGCATGTGTTGTAACTGGTGCGCTTGCAAGGCTGACCACGAAACTGGCCGTAATGCAGCTCCCAGTCAATTCCGCCATCGTTTTCATCCCTGCCTGAAATCACCTCCGTGACGACGTTCGATGAATCAAGAAAAGCGTAGTGGGCCATGGGTTTTACCAGTTGATAGTACCTGTGCCAGCGGTGAATCTATAAACTCTATACCCAGATCTGCTAGGCTGATCATAAGTGAGGCCAGGGGCAATATATGTAATTGCATCGTATGTGTCTGGATATGCAATGACCACAATTCCAGAGCCGCCTGTGCCACTGCTGATCGTTGTGATGTAAGTGTCACCGCCGCCGCCGCCGCCTGTATTGGCGGTGCCATTTCCCCCAGAAGCTGCTGGGCCAGCACCAGCACCACCACCATCTGAAGCAGAACCAACAGGCGACGCGTAGTAGCCGCCGCCGCCGCCACCGCCGCCACGGCCCACGGCTGCGCCAGTGATTGAGGAAGTTACACCTACGCCACCGGCGGCACCGCTTCCGCCGTTTTGGCCAAGACCGCCTGCACCACCACCGCCGCCTGCTCGATAGTCGCCACCGCGCTCACCGCCGCCGCCTTTATATCCCTGATTTGTTGTGCCTGCTCCGCCCTGTGATGCGAGTGACCGTTCCGCTGCACCACCACCAGATCCTCCCGAGGGCGCAGTGCCTCCTCCAATGCCACCACCACCACCACCGCCAACTGAAGTAATTGAAGCGAATACAGAATCACTACCATTGCCACCATCTTGAAAAGCAGTGGTTTTTTTCGCGCCACCTGCACCGACTGTGATGGTGTAGCTAGTGCCAATGGAAACACTCAATTCGCTTTCAGCGCTGGCACCGCCGCCAGAAGATTCACCAGATACAGAACAGCGATAACCACCGGCACCACCGCCGCCGCCTGCCTCATCGCCGGTCCCGCCGCCACCTCCACCAGCGATCACCAGATATTGCACGGTGCTGGGAGCAATCACACCAGGGGCTGCTAATGCTGCCAACAGTTGCATAATTGCCATCAGCTTAGTCCTCCACCGCTAATCACAAAAGTATTGCTAGCAACGCACAGTATGGTTGCTAATCCGTATTGCGCAAGCGTTCTATTGCCAGTGTTAGCGGTGCCGACTTGTCGCAACGTCACGGAGGATCCTTGCGTGATTGTTTGATTGCTGCCGCTGTTGTTGTAGATCGAAACCGCATCGCCAATATTGAATACCCCGGATGATACGGTCACTCCTCCAGTAGTGATGCTGATATGTTTGCCTGCATCACCTGCAACAAGTACATACGCGCTTGTCTGGCTATTCGCTGGGATTTTTGGATATGTCTGACTTGTATCAAATGTAATTTGCCCTGTCATTGAGCCGCCAGACTTTGGCAGCGCAGCATTGGCCAGGTCATATGCTGATTTCACCGAGTTAGGCGTCGCGGCCTTGGTGGTGCTGGTGCTGCTGGTTGAATCCTCTAGTTGAACGGCTCCCTTCTGGCTGGTGGTGCCATCTTGAATGCTGATATCAGGCGTCGCGCCACCAGTGCTCGCCAGCGGGCTGGTAGCAGTAACTGCGGTAACAGTGCCCCCGGAGCCAGTGGCGCTGATTGTGATGGTGCCATTGCCATTTGTGATGGTGACGCCAGTGCCTTGAGTGATGGTTGATTTGGCAAGTGTGCCATCGGTCTTGCCAATCAGCAGCTGACCGTCGGTGTAAGTGGTCTGCCCGGTGCCGCCATCAGTTGCACTCAACGTGCCAGTAATACTGCTAGCACTAAGATCAATCGCTAATTCTGTTGATTCAATTACCAGGCCACCGTTAGCTTTTAGGTCGGCTGAAAATGTCGTCCCAGCCAAGTTCAATCCATCACCAGCTGTGTAAGTGGTATCGGTTGCGGCGATGCTGATGCTGCCATTGCCATTTGTAATGCTTACATTGCTGCCTGCCGTCAGCGTCGATTTCGCCAGCGTGCCATCGGTTTTGCCGATTAGCAGCTGGCCATCTGTATAGGTGGTCTGGCCGGTGCCGCCGTAGCCGGTGCCGATAGTGGTGCCATTCCAGATGCCGGTGCCAATGGTGCCGACGGTGGTGAGGCTGCTGCTCACCACGGCACTGCCGAGGCTTGTGGCATCTAGCACCTTTGTGCCAGCGATGCGGTATTCCTTGGCGCTGGCGATGTTGAGGTGCTCGCTGAATGTCCACGCATCGGTGGCATCGATCCAGCTGATCGTCTTGTCGGTGGTGCCCTTCAGAGTGATGCCGCCACCGTCGGCGGTTATGTCGGTCGGGGTTGTGACCTTACCGATAACAATGTTCTTATCTTCAACGTCCAGCGTCTGCGTGTTGATGATCGTTTCGGTGCCGTTGACCGTCAGATCACCTTGGATGACGACGTTGTTGTCAAAGGTCGCAGCACCCGTCACATCTAACGTGCCAGGCACGTCGATATTGCTGGCCCACTCAACGCCCGTACCGGCTGCATCGGTCTGCAGCAGCTGCCGCGCCGTGCCATCAGCCAGCTTGCTTACGGCGATTTCAGCATTGCTAGCAATGGATGCATCCGTGATCGGAAATGCCGGGATAAGGCTCCAAGGCGTGTAGGACAGAGAAGTCCAAGCCGTGGACCCTGTACCGACCTTCCACTTTCCGGTGTCGCTTTCGTATCCAAGCTCCCCGGCCAGCAGAGTTGGGTTGTTGGATGTCCAGTTGGCTGCCGTATCGCGGCGCTGCTGCTGGAACGCAAGAATCGTAGTAGTCATGCCGATGCGCCGCCGTTAACAATCAGGATACGAGCAGGCGAGGCGGCAGCGCCACCAGCATTCAGGATATATTCTCGCGCAGGAATACTGGCGGAATCTGCGGCATTGAAGATCACGTCTCCTAAGTCGATGGCATAGGTGGTGAGCTCAACCTCAACACTCCACAGGTCGCACGATCCATCTGTGATGACTGGGGGCGATGCATAGCGCCATGCGTAGTCGGCAACAATGGGAACAGGCGGCGAGTCATATCCATTCCAGACTTCCCCCGATAGAAAGAAGATGCCATAGGTGCCATCCTGCGCAACGTAATGCGCCTTGATCAGGTCTAGATCAGCCTCGCTGATATTGTTAAACGCCAGCTGTAGCGTCTGCTCTACACGGCGATTGCCTTGCCGGTAGGCAACAGTGCTGCCGGACAGTGCGACCTGCTGCACCTGTGGCACATTGCCTGGCACATAGGTGCGGGCCGATGGGATAAGAGCAGGGAACGCCATGGCTAGATCGGCACCGTTTCTAGTTCAAGTGTGAGGCTGTAACGCCGGGGCGATGCGATGCTCACATCAAAAGCACCGGTATATCGCCACTTGTAACTGGCTGAGCTGACCGGAGGCGTGGTGTAGCCACCCCATACGGCATTGGATAGATCAAATGGGATCAGGCTGCCCTCCTGTCCCGCATAGTGATCCAGGATCTGCTGCGCTTCGGATTCGGTCAAATATTCGTAGCCAAGGCTCAATCGTTGTGCCACGTAGGCGGAACCTTGCTTGAAGCGAACCTCACCGCCGCTGGTGCCTTTGTACACCTGCTGCGGTATGTCGCCCAGGCTGAGCGATCTTGTGCGCGGTGCCAGCGAGGGGAAGGTTGCCATCAGACGACTGTGAACGTGCCATTAAGCACTTCATTGCTAATCGTAGGCACGGTGCTGCCATGCACCGGGAACTGTGCTGCCTCGATGCTGGTGGTGCCGTCAGTGTTGTGATCGATGGCAGTGATCTGGTAATACTCCGTCTCGGTGCGGTTGTCGCCAGCGCTGCTGATGCGTTGCTTTTGCACCCGGATGATATTGGTGGGGATCAGACCGGTGGTATCAAGTGCAGTCTCGAACTCAATCGAATGCACCGAGTAACGCCGCCGCGCCAGGAAGTGCTTGGCGTAGATGATCGCGTGATTGCGGTTTGAGCAGAAATCCGACATATCGAACTGCTCCACCGGAGCATCTAGGCTCACGCCGCTGTAGCGCACCTGCACGCTTTGCTGTGTGCCGATGGCGTCAGGGTCATTTTTGCGGAATAGGACAGCGACATTCACATCGGACTTCTCGGCTGCGCTCACGTAGGTCTTGCTGTAGCTACCAGGCAGGATCTCATCCTCTGTGAACGTAGCCGCAGGCGATAGCGTTGCCGTGCTGATCTGCTGGCTGCCGTTCAGGGGCAGCACAGGAGCAAAGCGATACTGGCCGCCAGTGGAGATGAATGACAGCAGGAAAAAAGGAGCCGTCTCGCTGATCAACTCGATGATGTTCACCGACTCGGAGATGATGCCGTTGAACTGCAGGCTGTAGTTATTGCAGAACGTCGCCAGCGATGGCATGTTCGTGGTCAGGATTGGGCGCGATACATCAGGCGTTGTGCCAGCCGTCTGTCGCTTGAAGCTGGTGAACAGGTACATGGCCAGATCCACCAGCTGGTTGCTGGCGCCTTGCGTGCTGCCTGCTGCATTCACGCTGTAAAGCGCCACGCGGATGCCTTGCTCGTAGTAGATCGAGATCTGCCGCGTAGTGGTCGGATAGGACCCGGCCTCCGGCGGATCGTAGATGTCGCCAACAACCTTCAGGAAGGTGATGTCTGCATAGGATGAGTTATCAGCTGTTGGCGTACTAGATGGGTTGGCATATTTGCTAACAACGTACTCATATTGAACAGCGGTGAGAGTGCCAGTTGTAGCCGCATAATTATTGTCTAATGGATTTTCAACACCCAGCATCGTCCACACTTCAGTGATGCTGCCAGATGATCCGATGCTGGCATGAAATGCAGGATTAGGTGCCACATAACCAAATGCACCTGTGCCATCGATCAAATCCTGCACAACGCCAACAGCTCCTGCCGATGGCGGCTCCGTCCCTGCTACGTATTCCAGCGAATAGTTGAATCCGAATTGCGTGCTAGACGGCAAGCCAATAGCAGCAAACCATGCGCTAGTCAAATCCGCGCCGGTCACGTTATCGAAAAACTCAACTGTGCCAAGGAATCCGATGTTTGTTGTGTCGCCAGTGCCCCTAGCAATTTGCCTGTATCCCCAGTAGCTAGTAGCTCGATATTCTTGGCGATTAGTCCATGTTCCGGTAGGTGGTATTGCTTCTGCAAGGTATGAGTAGGTTTCGTTTCCGCAATACAAGCCCGCCCCAAGGATCGGGCATGTGCCAGGCGATGATGCAAGCGTGGCAGCGCTGTTGTAGATATTGCTGATCGTGATCGTCTGATCTTCTAAGAATGCCATGCATCGCAGGCCAACCCATGTGCGGTGCTTCACTGGGCTGCTGACAATCTCGCCCTGACTGACAGGAAACAGGAAGCTGCCTTTAAAGAAATAGGATCCAGCCTTGACCAGGGCTGGCTGAATCCAGACGCCGCCGCTATTGCTGACGCGCTTGCCGAACAAGATGGGTACAGTCTCGCCGGCGACTGCGATCCTTTGCTCTGCACCAAGATCAGCCGCGGGCGTCTTCCGGTTACCAGGCGAGCGATCCTTATTTGTGCTGGATTGATTGGGCGCAGCCTTTGGTGCAGGGAATCCGCATGTGTCTTGAGTTGTATTGACCACACCTTTGGCACGTTTCAGCCGCCGCCTGATGCGCTTTTTATCGGTGAGGCGATCAAGCCATTTGTTTGCCGGTGAAAGCCTGCTCATTGTTCACACTCCTTGCATTGGCTCAATACTGCAGCCAATGCCATAGGGGGCAGCACTGCCACGCATTTCTCAATGCACTCCACGCCATCAATCTCATTGCCATCGGCATGTAGATAGATGCGGCGATTATCCTCAACTGCCAAGGTGACGCCTTCATGCGTGCAACCGTCAGCGCATTGCACCTTGAGTTTCACTGCTGCAATGATCCTGCTCATCGTCCCGTAAACCTCCCAATCAGATCAGATGCCACCTTGCGCGTCGGCACTTGTGGCTTTGTCTTGTCGATCATGGGGCTGACCGTCCACGAGACGGAATCATCATCTACCTGAGCGCCATCAATGCCGCCAATGTAACGGCTGATCAGCTGGGCGCTACCAGGATCAACTGCATCCATGCCTGCATCCTGCAGGTAGAGAGATGCGATCACCAGCCGATTGGTGCCGATGGCAGTATCGGTGAGGTCAATCACGTCGCCAGTGGCTGCGATCTCAATCGATAGATCGCCAATGCTATTGGCTGCACGCAGAGCAAAACCTGATGCGGTGAATGGAATGTAGAAGAAATCACCCTGCACATCGCTATCGATCAGCGACATGTCCTGCGGCACTTGGTAGAAGTTCTGCCAGCGACGTGTCGGCGTGCGCTTGCTGCCGCTGTAAACGCTGTTGCGGTCTGCGTAATATTCCAAGAAACAGAGCAAGTCATATTGAGCAGCCATCACGCCAGTCCCAGTGAGCGCCGCACACTGCTATCACCTGCAAGCAGGCTCAGCGTTTGATTGACGCCAGCTTGCACGGCTGCGCTGAGATCTTCGGTGGTGACAAAGTTCGTGCCATCCATCTGAGTGACCGGGCCAGTCTGAATGCTGACGCTGGCGCCACCAGGCACCACCATGCCGCCCTCGGCAAACCGCGGAATAGCAGCCGGGCCACGCACACCGGCCATCCAGTTGGCGGCAAATGCACCAGCCTTGGACTGGGGCACGATGTACTCAGGCTCGCCACCTTCGCCAACCATGGCCAGGGTAGGGCCGCTGACCACGCCACCCTCAGCGAAGCGTGGGATTGAAGGCATTGGCAGTTGCGGGATCTGTGGCAGTCGCAGACGGGCCAATGCAGAGTTAGCGCCACGGATCACGCCATTGATTGCGTTGACCACGCTGCCGATAGCGGTGCCGATGCCATTCAGGATCTGATTCACAATGCCGCGCACTGATTCAAACGCGGCTTTGAATGGCGCTGTGATCGCATCGGTGACGGTCTTAAAGGTGTTGGCAATGCCCTGAACCAACCCGTTGATCGCCTCGCTGATCGGCTGCACAAAGTTTACATTTACGAACTGCACGACAGCCTGGAAGCCGGCAACGACCGGATCGATAAACACCGTCTTGAAGCCCTGCGCAGCCTGCTGCAGCACGGCGCCAATCGCCTGAAATGCTTGGCCGATCTGATCGCGGAAGGCGTAGATCGCCACGCCAGCAGCAACAGCAAGCGCAACCCAGCCCACTGGGCCGCTGAATACACCGATCAGGATCTGGCCCAACGTGCCAAGGCCAGCCACTAGCGGGCCAATGGCGCCCGCCCATCCCGCGATCAAAGCCGGAATGCCAACCAATGCGGCACCGATGCCGGTGAGCAGCGGGCCAAGCGCGGTAAAGATTGTGACGATGGACGCCAAGGCCGGGCCAAATACAACCAAGACAGCTGTCAGAGCGCCGATACCAGCAACAAGGTTTTGCACCGGTTGCGGTAAACCAGAGAACCATTGCGCCCAGCCGGCGATGGCCTGCGCCACCTGCGTCAGATAGGGCAGCAATGCCGTGACCGCTTCATTGAATGGCCCGGCAATAGATCGCGCGATGCCATTCAACGCATCGTTGAACTTATCCGCAGCCTGCGCCATCTCGGTATCGATGGTCGCTGAGTATTGGCTGAGAGCATCCCGGCCACCATTCAGCATCGGGATCAGGTTCATACCCGACTTGCCGAATAGCTCCATCGCTAGCGCAGTCTTCTGCGCACCGTCTGGCATCTTGGCGAACTTATCCGCCAGGTCCAGCATGATCGCATCGACGCCGCGAATCTTGCCCTGGGCATCCGTTGAGCTGATGCCAATCGCCTTCAGGGCTTCATTGGTTTTGGATGCGGGGTCAACAATCCCCTTCGATAGCCGCCCCATCGCCTTGGCGACTTCATCGATGCTGCTGCCTGAATCCTCTGCTGCAGCGCCAAACTTGCTCAGGATCGGCACCGCAACGCCTGTGCGCTGACTGAGATCGTTGAGGTTATCGGCTGCATCAATGGCACGCTTGCCCATTGCCGTCAGGCCGGCGATACCAGCAGCTGGCACCAACGCACCAAGCGCACCGCCGATGCCAGCAGTAGCACCTTTCAGCCGGCCAAATGTACCGGATAGTCCTGCCGCTTCCTTATTGGTTTTGCCAAGCGCACGATCCAGATTCTCGATCTGTGCCAGACCGTCAACCTTTGCCCTGATCGTCAGGGCTGTTGTCATGTCCAGCGCCATGCTCAGCCCTTGCGCTTGTTAATCGCTCCCACCACTGTAGCCTCAATGATCTGTAGGTCACTGAGCACCTCAGCCGGATCGGCGATCTGCAGTAGATCAAACACCCAGCGCACGGCGCTGTAGTCCAGACCGATCAACGTACCTGAATCGGTACGCCATTGCGTCTGCACCTTGAGGAACACACGCACTGCAGCCCATGCATCAGGCTCCACCTCATAATTGACGGCCGCTTTGCTTGGTGGTGGCTCGATCCCGAAGATGGCCGCATCCTTTGCGGTCTCATCGATCTCCATCCCACCAAGCCAGTGCTCAGCGGCCCCTATTAGTTTTTTCGCTTCTGCTCCACCAGCGACTCGAAGTAGGCGGCAACCAATGCGCCGGCCATCATGGGCACATCCAACAACTGCGCCTTCACTGCATTGCTGAATGGCACGGGCTCACCATCGCCATCGATGATGCCATCCCATCCCATGAGGATCTCGTCTGCGATGCTCTGATCGCTGATGCCCTCGCCGGTATCCTCGCCGCGTTCAGCAGCGTTTACCCGAAGCTGCACTTCGCGCTGGATTTCATTGATGCGGCTCTGGGGCAGCCGCTTGAACTCAGCATCAAAGGTCTGCCGCTCCCGCTTGCCACCATTGGCCGGGAGCTTAATGCTCACCGGCCAGGTGTAGGAGTCCGACTGC
>Ga0315901_10002344_pt1 | contig 26117 bp, 19 predicted proteins | sample LakEriMetagenome_10_FD_203761 | JGI IMG/M metagenome (GOLD analysis project Ga0315901, IMG submission 203761) | Freshwater fungal communities from buoy surface, Lake Erie, Ohio, United States - Buoy 2 MA116 | ecosystem: Environmental > Aquatic > Freshwater > Lake | place: USA: Lake Erie, Ohio...
GGTCTGTCTGATGGATTTGCTGCCGACCATCTTGACCGCGATCGGCGTCGAGCCATCGAGAGCGGTGGGTCCGTTGGACGGCCTGAACATCTTGCCGATCTTGGAAGGTACGCCCTCCAATCCAGACGAACGAACATTCTATTGGCACCTGCCGCACTACACCAACCAGGGAAGCAAGCCCAGCGGCGCCCTTCGACGGGGTCGTTGGAAATTGGTGCATGATTACGACGCCGACCGGATCGAGTTGTTCGATTTGGAGAACGATCTGTCCGAGTCCGTCGACGTCTCGTCGAGTCATGCGGACCTCACTCAGGAGTTGAAGCGATCGCTCGAGGCATGGAAGCAATCGATCGCGGCGCAGGAATGCCAGCCAAACCCAGAGTGCAACACCGAACTGCATCGAGCCATCTACATCGATCGCGATTCCTCGCGACTGCGAGGGCAATCCGAGCGGGCCGTCGACATCGGCGAGGCATGGGCACCTTGGCGCGAGGCCATGAATCAAGCGATCGCGGGTCAGCAACCCAGACTCAAGCTGCGCGAAGGTGCCGTTTGGCTCGAAGCGTCTCAGGCGGTCCCTCATGGAACTCGTTTGCGATACGAGCCGGAGACGTACAAGAACGTCCTCGGCTACTGGACGGAGGTTGCGGATTGGGCGGAATGGGAATTCGATTGCGGCATCGATGGCCCTGCCGAGTTGGAGGTGCACTGCGGATGCGGGAGCGGCAACGGAGGTTCCGAAGTCGAGATCGCCGTCACCTTTGCCGATGGCACAATCCAGCGGGTCCCTTGGACAGTGCGCGAGACGGGGCATTTCCAAAACATCGTTATCGAGGACCTGGGAATCGTGAATGCCAAGCGGGGCCGGGCACGATTGGAGGTCCGCCCTCGAACCAAGAAAGCCGCGGCCGTCGTCGACATTCGCCAAGTGGTCTTGCGACCTGTGCGTCCTACCGCCAAGGGTAGGTAGACGACATGTGGTATCTGCGAGGAAGGTTCATACGAAATTTACGTTCGGGATCTATCGATTACGTGCATTATGACAACAATTTTCGATCTCGCCTCTTGCGACTTTCTAAACCAGTTCAGTCCCACTCCTTGTGCAATCCAGCAATGACTCGACGTGACTTTCAATCCGGCTTCACATTGGTTGAACTACTCGTCGTCATCGCCATTATCGGCGTGCTCATCGGCTTGCTTCTTCCGGCGGTACAAGCGGCCCGAGAGGCGGCCCGACGCATGTCCTGCTCGAATAACCTACGACAAATTGGACTCGCGATTGCCAACTACGAAAGCGCATGCAAACAATTGCCTCCGTCGGTGGTGATCGATTACAACAATCCAACTCTGGTCTATAACGGAAGTTGGGGTGTCCACGGTAGGATCCTTCCCCAACTGGAGGCTGCATCGCTTTACAATCGCATCGATCTGTCGACTGCTTGGGATTTTCAGATGGCGATCGATAATCTGGCGATTCCTGCCTATCAATGCCCGAGCGATCCGAGGGCGAGCGAGGTTAGGGTCACCGGGACGGGACGACCTCGATTGTTCGCCACGAACTACGGTTTCAATTATGGACCGTGGTTTGTATTCGAACCCGCATCGCTCCGCGGCGGTGAGGGTGTTTTTTTCCCAAACAGTTTTTTAAAGCTTGCATCCATCACGGATGGGTCCAGCAACACGCTTTTGGCTTCCGAAGTAAAGGCTTGGCAACCTTATTACCGCAACGGAGGCCCTCCCTCGGCCACTACTCCGAGCACACTCGAAGAAGCTTCGGCAATCGCGACTACCGGCACCCAATACCGCGAAACAGGTCACACCGAATGGCCCGATGGTCGGGTTCATCACACCGGTTTCACTGCGACATTTTCCCCAAACTCTCGCGTGTTGGTGAATGTCAACGGCAAAATGACCGACGTCGATTACAATTCCTCTATCGAAGGCCGGGATGGACGCATGGGTCCACCCACCTACGCGTTCATCTTGTCCCGTTCCTACCATGTCGGCTTAGTGCAATCCGGTCTTTGCGATGGCAGTGTCCGAGCATTCTCCAACAACATTGAACGGGATATCTGGCGAGCCTTCTCGACGCGCGCAGGATCTGAAATTGTCAGCCTCGAGCACTAATGACGCTCGATTTCAAAAGGTTTTTGATGGTCGCGAGACATGGTCTTTGCGTCGCCAGTTGATTGTTCCGATTGGCGCTACGATTCTCTTGGTGGCTCTGGCCGTTTCAGGCATCACCTGGTGGGCCGTCCGGGATTCCGAGCGGCGCTGGGCTGCCGAGAAAATGGATACGGTCTATGAGCAATTGCGCGTCGCCTCCTTTCCATTTACCGAGCGGGTGCTCGAGCAGATCCGAAACTACTCCGGGGTCGATGTCGTCGTGATCCCCCACGAGGGCGTTTCGGTAACGACCCTCGATCCGAACGATTTTCGTGATTTGTCCAGCGCGGAGAGAATGGTGTCGGAGCCATCTGGCAAACTGACCTTGGGAGATCGTGTGGTTCACTATCGGACCTACGACGCGTCGCGCAGTTTTCGCGATGTGGAGGTGAAAGCATTGGTTCTGTTCGTACCGCAACCTCGCGACACTCGCTTTCTGTTTGGGCCGGTCTGGGCCCCCATCGCCAGCGGCCTGATCTCCATCCTCGCCATGATCCTGGTTACCACGGCGGTCGGCTCGCGCATCGTCCGGAGGATCGAAGACTTGGAGTCGCAAGTGGTCCGCATCGCGAGCGGCAGTTTCGACGTCGTCGAGCCGAGTGGGCCTGACGATGCTATCCGTCGATTGTCGATATCCATCAATTCCATGAGTTCGCAACTCGCGACCGCACAGGATTGGATCGCTCGCACGGAAAGATCGCGGTTGATCAGCATGATCGCTGGAGGCATGGCGCATCAATTGCGCAATTCCCTCACGGGCGCTTCCTTGTTGATCCAATCGTTCCGTCGCTCCCAACCGGGTGAACCTGCGAAGGAATTGACGATGGCCGAAAACCAACTCAAATCCGCGGCCGACGCCGTGCGACGGCTTTTGGCATCGGATCCGAACATTGAATTGGTTGATGAGCCGGAGATGCCAGCTCTGGCGATCCAGGAAGCGGTCAGGGATTGCGTAGCGATGTATGCCCAACATCGAGAGGTTTCCTTGTTGTGGGAGAGCGGAGGTTGCGATGGTGGTCTTTGGATCCCTCAAGGTTCCGCCGTCGTTGGAGCGATCGTGAATCTCGTGATGAACGCGATCGAAGCAACCGGGCGAGGAGGCGAGGTGCGGTGCCAAATGAGCACGGAGCCATCCAGCCATAGCGTCTGTTGGCGAATTGCCGATAATGGGCCCGGGCCAGATCCCTCGTTGGCCAACGCGATCATGGAACCGTTTGTCACGACGAAAAAAGAGGGGATCGGTCTCGGATTGGCGATGGCGGCCAGGGTGGCAAACCGTTGTCGTGGATCACTCGCCTGGCGCCGCAAGGAACCCTATACGATTTTTGAATTGACGATTCCTTGTACGGAAAAGGCCAACCCAGGATGACTCATCGCGTCTGGATCATCGATGACGAGCCGACGATCTGCTGGGCCCTGAAGAAGGAGCTCGAACGCAACGGGTTCGCTACCGACATCTTTGCGTCCGCCGAGGAATGTTTGGATCGCATCCAAAGCCGGGCTGCGTATCCCGATATTGCGCTCCTGGATGTCCGATTGCCCGGCAAGAGCGGCTTGGAAGTGCTCGATGTCCTTCGGGAGTTGCCGACCAGACCGGCCGTGATCGTGATGACTGCTTTCGGCGACTTGAAAGTCGCGGTCGATGCGGTTCGCGGTCAAGCCTTCGAGTATTTGACCAAACCATTCGACCTGGCGACGGTCTTGAACGTGGTCGAGCGGGCTTCGCAAAACGTCGGGGCCATCAAGCCATCTCCGACCGAGTCAGCGATCCGATTCACGCACGACACCATGCTCGGCGATTCCCAGGCCATGCAGGGAGTTTACAAGCGAATCGCGATTGCGGCCCAATCCGACGCGCCGGTTCTGATCGACGGCGAAACTGGGACAGGCAAGAGCCTCGTCGCCCGGATGATTCATCGCTTCAGCGATCGAGCTGCCGATCCGCTGGTCTTCTTCCGTCCTGACCAGGAACATTCCGCCGAATCCGACGCGGAGTTGTTCGGTACCTGTTTGCCTTCGGCCGTTTCCGGAAGCCACACTGGCCCGAACAAGCAGCCAGGGTTGATGCTTCTCGCGGGGCGCGGCACGATGGTCATCGACGAAGTCGTAAATCTGTCGATTGCCGCGCAAGCCAAACTGCTCGCAGCGATCGAAACCGGCTCGTTTCAAGCCATCGCGTCGGCGGAATCCGATCCCTTGCGAGCACGTCTTCTCCTAACGAGCTCGTTTGATCTGGAAGGAGCCCGCAACGATGGACTGCTCTATGAGCCATTAGCAACGCAAATGCGTGTCATCCATATCGCGTTACCTCCGTTGCGGGAAAGACGGGAAGACATCCGTGGGCTAGCGAAAGGATTCCTGGCGATGGCGTCACCCGAATCGCGAAAGCAGTTCTCCGAAAAATCGCTCGATCGGTTGTCCACGCTCCCGTGGCCTGGAAACGTACGCCAATTGAAGCAGGCGGTCCAGTATGCTGCGGTACACGCTCGCGGCAACGTGATTGAACCGGAAGACTTGCCGGCCGTTGAGCCGGCAACGGGAAAACCTGTCTCCGCGGGATCTCCCGACGACGTCCTGGCTCAAGCGACGCGAGCGTGGCTCGAAGCGCACTGCGAACGAGATCGGCACGAGAGTGAGTCCAGCGACGAGACCTCCGGCTTCTTGCACGATCAATTCTTGGAGGTTGCCGAACGAGCGCTGATTCAAGCCATGCTGGAGGAGTGCGGTGGGAACCGCGCGGCAGTCGCTTCACGGTTGGGAATCCACCGGACCACGCTGCGGCAGAAGATGAAGCGGTATGGACTGTAAGATCCGCAAATGTCAGCGGTTGTCAGTCGATGGCTTGAAGACCTGGACCGTGGTCCCGTCTTCTTGCTTGACCAAATCCAGGTTGCTCCCGATCTCCGATGTCTTGGCTGCGGAAACGAGCATCTCCTCCACGGAAGAGGCGACGACGCGGGCGGGCAATGCGTAGGAGCAAACTCTCCCGGCCCTCGCGATATTGATGCCCACCGCGTTGCCATCGACGTCGATCAAGGGGCCGCCGCAGTCGCAGGGAGCCAGGACCGTGTCATGCTGAATCACATCGCGGAACCCGGTGGATCGAGCGCTGACGCGGCCATTGACTTCCATCTCGGTCGGATCCAACAACGCACGGGACAGATCCATCATTTGCGCTTGCATCGCAACATCGTTGCCATTGCGTTCCACCACGATGCGAATTCGTTCTCCGGCCGAAACGCTCCTCAGATAGTCGAGCGCTTGACGCTGTGTCTCCATCGGTTTGCCGTCGAGTTCCTTGATGATATCCCCTTCGCGGATACCAGCGTTATCCGCACCGCTTCCGGTAACCACGCTTGCGACAAAGGGAGCGTCGTGACGGGTCGAGAGCTGGATGCCGAGCACCGCACCTTCTTGCTGGATCGTACGATTGCGGACGCTGACCACTCCGAGGGCCAGGGGCAGAGAACGGGCATCGGCGCTCGCGAGCCATCCGCCGAGCGGGACCTCGGCATCGATGTTCCATCGGATGGCGGGTAAATCGCTGCGCTCAATCTTGACCAGCGCCAAATCGAGGTCTGGTCTGCGGACCCGGACTTTGCCCGAGGCTCGAGTTCCATCGTGAAGTCGGACATCCACTGGGGTATCCGGTACCTCGGTCGATTTGGTGGTGATCCAACCATCCGATCGGACGATCGTTCCAAGGGCCAATTGTCGTTCCGCATCGAGGATCTGCACGGTGGCCTTCCATTGTTCGCCGATGGCTTCGCGATAGGCTCGCAGCGTTGCGTAGTGGTTCCGTTGATTGGATCGAGAGCCCGCCGAACGACCACCGCGAGTCAGAAGCCCGCCCCCTTCCTGAACCAGAATCGATGGGGTGGATTCTCGATCGCTCCCGCTCGCGGGAAGATCGAATTGGCTCAGGGAATCCCGATGGGTCCAACCCGCGAAAACGGCGGCCATCGCAACGGCACCGAACCAAGCCAGCTTCGACAATCCGTGGCGCATGAGATAGGTTCTCTGTACTTCGGGTGATTGATCAGCAAAGACGGAGCATGTACTGGGAAACCCCAGTATAAACGAGTTGGCGTGAGGAAGCGAATCTTTTTGATCCCTGTCATGGGGGATCGAGGACACCGACCACCAAACGAAGCATCTTGCGTTGACCGCCGCGTTCGATTTCCACCGAGACTCTCTCGCCAGGCACCGTCGCGTCGACTTCCTCCTTGAGACGATCGAAGCTGTCGATGGGGTTGCCGTTGAATCGAGTGATGCGATCACCGGTTTGAATCCCTGCTTGCGCGGCGGGACCATTGGGTGAGACACTGCCGATGACACATTCCACCGTGGTGTCGGAGTTGCGAGCAGCGGTCACTCCAATCACAGGCTTGAATCCAGGGAGAGTACCCCAGGCTTCGTTGTTGGCCAGCCGATCCCAGGACTCGATAAAGACTCGCATCGGGACATGCATATTGTCATCGACATCGACGCCGATGCGGCTGTGGATCCCGATCAATTTGCCTTGCAAATCGAAGAGCGGGCCTCCGCTGTCGCCACCGATCAAAGAGCAATCGGTCACGATGGTCGAATCGATGATTCGCAAGACGCGACCTACACGGATGACCGAGGGTCGATCCTGCACCCAACCGCCGGGATGACCACCCGCGATGCACCATTGCCCCACGCGCGGCTGCTCGTCCGCCGTCGGAAGCGTGGCATGAGGCCAGGGCTGGCCCTTTTCATCTCGCGGCTGGAGGATGCGAACCAATCCTGCATCGTTGTCGCGATTGACACCCATGCTGATTCCTTCCACGCGACGTCCATCGTGGAGGAGAATCCATATCGTCTGCTTGGGACGACCTGCAACGTGGGCTGCAGTGAGAATGTATCCGTCAGGATGAATCAGCACGCCGCTTCCCTGAGTGTTTCCATGCTGCAGGTTGACCGTGACTTGATCGATCCGTTCCGCAACCTTCGATTGCTGTTTCTGAAGTGCTTTCAGTTCGGCGAGATCTCGGGGTTCCGCTCCTTGAAGAAGCCGATCGATACCGGGCTCGACCGAGACGAAAGTAACTCCGCTGGCCATCCCGCCGCTCGATTCCACATCGACCATGGGAATCTTTCTCGCGGACCGGACTTCCCCGGCCTCCGAGGGGGCCGATGGAGTGATGGGTGCGACATCTTGGGCCCAGGCAGGCCAAGGAAAAGCAAGCATCGACAGAGAGCAACCCAAGGCCGCACGCCCAACACGCCGAATCGTTTTTCCACAGTCGATATCCATCCATCCCTCCGACAACAGTCGTTATGATGGAATCGATTATTCGCTAAACGTGCGCGAAATGAAACCCTCCAGTCCAATGGAACTTGAGAAACAACCTGTGGGATTCGGCAAATTTCTGAAGATTGTTCCGTTGGTATCGATTGATCGGGCTAGTTCATGCACAAGACACGTTTGATCGTCGGCTGCGGATACGTTGGGGAGCGGATCGCCGATCGCTGGCAAAACCGGGGGGATCGGGTCGTGGCGAGCACCCGGTCCCCCTCCCGCGCTGCGACCTTCGATCAACGGGGATGGGAGCCTCTGATTTGGAACTGGCTCGATCCCGCATCCGACCTGCCGAGAGACCTCCCTTGCTTCGATAGCATTCTTATCGCGGTTTCTCACGCCCCGGTGGAAGGTGTTCCGGCCGAGTCGACGCATACGCGGGGGCTGGATCGATTGCAGGTTGCCGTCGCGGCCAGTTCGCCCGAAGCTCGATGGATTTATCTTTCGACGACCGGAGTGTTCGCTCCGGTCCTGGATGGCTCATGGGTGGATGAGGTTTCTCCGGTCGGCCCCAATCGCCCTGGCTCCATCGCGGCGTTGGCCGGCGAGCGATGGATCGAGTCCAATCTAACTTCGGCGCACCAAGTTGTTCTGCGCCCGTCGGGTATCTATGGTCCGGGACGACTCCCCAGGTGGGAAGCTCTTCGCGACGGGCTCACCTTGCGCGTCGACCCAGATAGTTATCTCAATCTGATCCATGTCGAGGATCTGGTCCGTGCGATTGAAGTGGTCGCCGATGCGAGAGAAACCAGCCCGCTTTACTGTGTCAGCGACGGTCATAGCCCAACGCGGCGGGAATATTACGAAACGATTTCGAAGTGGATGAGCTGGCCTGATCCTGTTTTCGATGCCAATGCCGAGCGGCAAACGCGGAGCGAAGGAAACAAACGGGTCCGCCCTGACAAACTGCTGACCGAAATGGCGATCCGATTTGCATACCCGAGTTTTCGAGAAGGTTTGCCATCGCTGCTCTCGGAGTGGAGACCAACATGATGCCATCGAATCGTGACTCGTGCATGCGAGCGACTTGGGTTGTTCTTGCTTGCGTCGTATCGTCACCGTGGGGCGAAGCGCAGGAGATGATCCCCAAGCCATCGGCGGAGAAGACGCCGAGCGTCCGATTGCCGCAAACCGCGATCGACAAAGCGTCGTTTCCGGTGGTGGATGTCCATACCCATTTCTGGATCAAGGGAAGGCATGATGCCGAACTCTTGGACCGCTACGTCCAGTGGATGGATCGCAATGGAATCGAAGTCTGCGTGTCGCTCGACGGACAGATCCCGGGCAAACTCGATGAGCACCTCGATTTCCTGTGGGCTCGCTATCGGGATCGCTTCGTTGTCTTTGCCAATCTCGACTTTATCGGCAGCGGCAGTTTGGACCGGCCTGGAACCCTCGCATGCAACGACAGTCGATTCGTCCGAGACATGTGCGAACGGCTTCAGGCCGCGGCGGATCAGCGTCGCGTCAGTGGCCTGAAGTTCTTCAAGGATTTCGGGCTGCGTTATCGCAATGCGGACGGTAGCCTGATCGCCATCGACGACCCGCGATGGGATCCGATCTGGGAATGCTGTGCCCGCAACCGATTGCCGGTGATCATGCACACCGCCGACCCGAGCGCTTTTTTTCGCCCTGCGGATCAGGATAACGAGCGAGCTGGCGAACTCGCTGCGCATCCGGAATGGTCGTTTGCCGGCCCGGAGTATCCGTCCCGAGAGTCCTTGCACGCCGCTCGCAACCGAGTCATCGCTCGCCATCCCAAGACCACTTTCATCGCAGCCCATTTCGGCAATGATGCGGAGGATCTTCAGGAGTTATCGGGATGGATGGATACCTACCCCAACCTCTACGTTGAATTTTCCTCGCGCTTGAACGAGTTAGGGAGACAACCCTACTCGTCACAGGCGTTTTTTGAGCGGTATCAGGATCGGATCCTCCTCGGGACCGACGGACCGTTCCCCGAGGAGCGGTTGCGCATCTACTGGCGATTCCTCGAAACGCGCGACGAGTATTTTCTGTACTCCGAAAAATCTCCGCCCCCGCAGGGAGACTGGCGCATTTATGCGCTCGGCTTGCCACCAGAGATCCTGAAAAAGGTGTACCATGCCAATGCCGCAGCGGTGATTCCCGGGGTCGCTGAGCGACTCGCGGTACGACATCCCCATCTCCTTGATTGAAATTCCATGCACACGGGTGTTAACCAAGTCGATCACGAACCCGAGTCCGTCATTCAGCGCCGACAGCGGGTCGGGCTGATCTTATTGACGCTCTTCACCATCGCATACGGCGGCTTTATCGGTTTATGCACCTTCGCCTACACATGGATATCGGAGACACGGATCGCAGGCATTCCTCTTACGGTCGCCTATGGGTTCGGCTTGATCGGAATGTCGATCGCAGTCGCATGCGTCTATGGCTTCATGAACCGTCAGGCAAAGTGAGGCAGCGATGGTCTACGAGACGAGCAGCATAGCGATCGCCGTTTTTCTTCTCATGGTGGCGGGTACTGTCGGGCTGAGTTTCTATCTCGGATCGCGGGCGCGGTCGAGTCATGGGTATTTCGCTGCGGGAGGCTCGATCCATTGGTTCGTCAACGGTATCGCCTTCGCGGGCGATTATCTGTCCGCCGCATCGTTCCTCGGCATCTGCGGCATGATCGCGTTCTACGGCTTCGATGGATTCCTGTATTCCATCGGCTATCTCGCAGGCTGGCTGGTGGCGCTTCTGGTCATCGCCGAACCGCTCAAGCGACTCGGCAAGTACACGTTCGCCGACGCGCTGGCTAGCAAGTTCCAGTCGGACGGAATTCGAACGGCCGCGGGATTCAGCACCTTGGTGGTCAGCCTCGTTTACCTCGTCCCGCAAATGGTCGGCGCCGGTGCCTTGGTCAAGCCCTTGCTGGGGCTCGCCTATTGGCAAGGGGTGGCCTTGGTCGGTACTGTCGTGGTGATCATCGTCGTCACGGCAGGCATGGTCAGCACGACCTACGTGCAATTCCTCAAAGGGGGATTGCTGGTTCTATTTTCCTTGCTGCTTACCATTTTGGTCTTGATGCGCGGAGTCGAGGTGCAACCTGGCGAGGGACGGAACGCACCCCAGCGGATTACCGTCGATGCCGATGGAAAACGCTACGTGGATGGGGTGCGTCTGGGGTTGGGAGATGGCCAGCGCAACGTCGCCCCCGTGGGCCGCGTGTTGGAGATGAACGATGGCCAGACAAGGACAGGACCCCTCGGACCACTGGACTACTTGCGAGCGATCTCCCGAAGCCGAATCGAGTTGTCCTCCCCGCCGAAGAAATCGACTGAGGAGGGACGCCCGGTCATCGAGTACGCGCCGCGCGTGGTGGAGGGGAATGCCATGATGGCCCCCGGGAATCACCCGACGTTTCAGGGAATCCGACGCGCCGAGGTCTATCCCAAACTCGATTTCGTGTCGTTGATGTTAGCCCTATTCGCCGGGACCGCCTCGTTGCCGCATATCCTGATTCGCTACTACACCGTGCGCGATCAAGCCTCGGCTAGGAAGAGTACCATCGTCGGCATCGGCGCGATCGGCTTCTTTTACCTGCTGACCCTCTATATCGGATTTGGAGCTATGGTCAGCGGTGCCTTGGATCCAAGCGATTCCAACATGGCCGCGCCGCTGTTGGCTAAGAGTTTTTCGGAGTTGCTGTTTGCAGCGGTATCCGCGATCGCGTTCACCACCGTACTGGGAACCGTCAGCGGCTTGATCGTCGCTGCCGGCGGAAGTGTCGCCCACGATTTCGTTGCGGGAATGTTGAAATTCCAACTCAACGACAGCCAATTGATTCGCGTGGCCAAGATCGCCTCGATCGTGATCGGTGGGCTTGCGATTCTAGCTGGCTTAGCATTCGAAGGGATGAACGTCTCGTACTTGGTCGGTTGGGCATTTGCAATCGCCGCCTCGGCCAATCTCCCCGCCTTGCTGATGCTTCTGTTTTGGAAGGGAACGACCAAACAGGGAATCATCGCCGGGGTGCTGATCGGTACGATCACGTCGGTGGCTTGGATTGCCGTATGCCCGGAAATGTTCAAGACCATGTACGGTCTCGATCCCGCGCGAGCTTGGGTACCGTTCAGCCAACCTGGTTTGGTGACCATCCCGCTCAGCTTTGCCGCAATCATCCTCGTCTCGCTCGCAACGCAGGCCAAACCGCCGCAACCCGCCGGGCCGACAGAATGATTGCCGTGGCTTTAGCTACCGGTCCGTGCGCTCAATGCCGCATCCCACATCGGACGGGGCTGGATATAATGTTTTTGGGTTGTGAATTGGATTTCAAAGCAGCGGGAGTACTTTCGGGGACTCGCCCATCGCTTGTTTCCTGGTGTTCCCCGCCCGTCGGTTCCGTGGTGTTCCGACCCCACCCACGTCATTTCTCGACCTGTTTTCGAACGTAAAGCTTTCCCTTGCTTGGACTTTGAGCGATAACTAAGTCTTCCGCCCACCCTTTCCCGAATATTGCGGTCCCGCTACCTTGCCACGAATTGTCTCCCAAATCCCTGCCTTCCCACTCTCCTTGGGGCTTCGCCTCCCGCCCGAATCACAAGGTCGATGGCTTCTGGGTGCGGCCCTGGGCACGGTTTTGCTGGCCATGGGGTGCGAGCCAGCGGTCGAGGTTCGGGTCTATGAAGCCCCCAAAGCCGACACGGTCTTTGTCGCTGGCCCGAAATCGGCTCGTGAGAACGGAACTGCCCAAACTGGTTCGGTCCGGGGAATGCCGTCGACACCTGCCTCAGGACCTCGCCGAATACTCGGAGCGGTGGTACCCCTGGAATCCGGTTGCTTCTTCCTCAAGGCCACCGACAGCCCTGAGCGAATTCAACCTCTGCTCTCCGACTTCCATTCCATCGTCACGGAGTTCGCGATCGATCCCGCGACCGGCAAGCCGAAGATGAAACTCCCGGACGGTTGGGTCATGAACCCGCGCAACGATATCGCCATGGCCGAGTTCGTCTCCCCGGCAGCAACCGGCAGCGTCAAATTCACCGTCACGGTCCTCGCGATGCCGAGCGCGGATCAATGGCAGGGTTATCTCCTGAGCAACATCAACCGCTGGCGGGGCCAGTTGAAGTTGCCCGACATTACTGAGGCCACTCTCAACGATGAATTGATCTCGGTAAAACGTCCCGATAGTCTCCTTCCCGGTTACATCTTTGATGCCGCGGGAAATGGTTCGGGCGCGATGGGCGGCCCTTCGGCCTCGACAACTTCGGAGAGGCCACCTTCCTCGACCGTCCCGTCCAGTTCCCAGAAAGATGAGCCCAAGAAACCGGAACTGAAATACCAACTCCCCGAAGGATGGGAGACGGCACCGGGAACTCCATTCCGCCTGGCAACGTTTGCCATCGCATCGCCGGACGGCGACGGTGAGGTCACCGTCAGCATGGCTCTCGAGAACCCGATGGGGAATACGATGATGTGGTACCAACAGATCTCTCGCGAGAGCGATCCGGAGAAGGTCAAGGCCATGGCAGAGTCCACCGTTGCCAAAGCCGAAAAAATCTCTGCCGCTCTCGGAGAAGGAGCCCTCTACACAATTCGCGATTCAGAACAAGTCGATGCACCGATGTTACTCGTTGCGTCCGTTCCCAGCGGGCGCGAGGAGCTCCGTGTTTTTGTCAAGCTTCGCGGCCCCGCCAAACTGGTCGATGCCCAGCGAGACAATCTCATGCAATTCGTTCAATCCCTTCAACTCCAATAGATTGCCATGGCCACTGCCTCTCAATACAACACATCGGTCGGGCGATCCACTGCGACGTCGAACCTCGGAATCGATAGCCTATTGTGGAAAGCCTTGAAGCTCGCCGGGTCGCTCAAGATCACCTGCGTGATGTTCGCGCTCGGGGTCTTTATCCTGTTTGTGGGAACTCTCGCGCAGGATACGGAGACGATCGTCGACGTGAAGAAGGCGTACTTCAACAGTTGGATCGCGATCGTCCCCTTCGATGTCTTTATGCCCCAGACGATCTGGCCGCATGCGAATCCGATTCCGTATGCGTTCGCGATCCCGGGGGGGGCGATGGTCGGTTGGATACTGCTGATCAATCTGATCGCGGCCAAGGTGACTCGATTCCCGATGGTGGCCAAGGGGAAGCAATTCGTTGCGGGGTTGGCCCTGACGCTCGTCGGCTTTGGGCTCATCGCCTTGATCGTGATGGGTGCCCACTTGGGTGACGGATTGCAGGGGGAGCCCCCCTTCAGTTACAGCGCGATCTGGAACGGTTGCATCGCCGCGCTTTGGGGGTTGATTCTCGGATTGGGGGCGTGGAGCATCTGGATTCCGCCGAAGCGTTCGATCCTTCGAACCGTCTTGTGGGTGTTCTTTGCGATCTTTCTGGCAGTCGGGTTGCTGTTGGCTTTTACGGGTGATGCGTACCGGATCCCGGACCCGGGATTGCGCATCGTCTGGCAATTGGCGAAAAGTGCTCTCGTTAGCGGTGTGCTGCTAGCGGGATTGATTTTGTTGTTCGGGCATCGTGGCGGCAACGTACTGATCCACTTGGGGATCGCCTTGATCATGGTGGGGCAATTCGTGTTCGGCGATCAGCAACGCGAGGAACGCATCGCGCTGTTCGAAGGCCAACGCACCTCGGCGGCGGTCCAAATCGACATTGTGGAGTTGGCGGTTATCGATACGACGATGCCGGACAAGAATCGCGTCGTCGCGTTCGATCATCCTCTTCTCGAGGCTTCCCTGAGCAAAGGGACCTATTTGACGGACAAGTCGCTGCCTTTTGAGATTCGGGTCGATCGTTACATGGTCAACTCCGATTTCGTCCCTCGCCGATCGGATCCAAAGCTTCGCGAGGAAGCCGCCGACCTGATCGGATTGCCTCCGGAGATGGCGTTGACGGAGACCGAGAAGAGCGGCGGCGCCAAGAGCGAGATGAATATCGCTTCCGCTTATTTGTCGATCCGCGAAAAGAAAACATCGAAGGAACTCGGTCGGTTCGCGGTCACCCAGTTCATGAACGATCCGATGATTCGCCCGGTCCCGATTCTGAACCAAGTCGAGTCCGATGGCCGCAGCTTTGAACTCGCCCTTCGCTGTCGCCGCAACCTGAAGCCTTTTTCATTCGAACTCAAGGATGTAGTTCTCGAGCAGTACACCGGGACTGCCATCCCCAAGGACTATTCCTCTTACGTCCGTATCACGGATGACGACGGCACCACACTCCAGGAAGGTCGGATATGGATGAACAGCCCCATGCGATTTCGCGGGGAGACATTTTACCAGTCCAGCTACACCCCTGCGGAGAAATCGCCGATGGGCGTCGAGCAAACGGTCTTGCAGGTCGTCACCAATGCGGGTTGGTTGATTCCCTATGTGTCGTGCGTATTGGTCGGCCTCGGGATGCTGGCCCACTTCAGCATCACTCTCACCCGATTCGCATCTCGCTACGATCGCAACGCGTTCAAGAAACCGGTTCGGCAACGTTGGTTGCTCGTTTCGCTACTGCTGCCCGTCCTCGGGATCGGCGGATGGCTTGCGATGCGAGCGTCCCCTCCATCGTCCAGCAGCGACAAGATCGATTGGTACCGCATCGGCACGCTGCCAGTTCAGCACGAGGGGCGCATGAAACCCCTCTCCGGAGTCGGAGCCCAGGTGCTGAAGGCACTTTCCAACAAACCCTTTGCCCTCTCCACTCAAGGACACAAATACGAAGGGAACCAATCCACGGGGGAACAGATTTCCTCCGCACAGTGGCTGATGAGCGTGATGGCGCACGAACCGTGGGTCATGGAGGCGCCCCTCATTCGCATCGATGCACAATCCGTACTCGACGAACTGGACCTCGATCGCCACAAGAGCAATCGCTACTCGGTCAAGCAAATCACCGAGAACCTCGATGGGATGGAGGAAAAGACGAAGGCTATCTTCGACAAAAAACAGGAGGAATGGACGTTTGAAGAGAAGAAGTTCATGGATGTGCAATTGAAGCTGGGCATCTTCTTCAATCTTTGGAACGCCTATGAGCCGATCGATGAAATTCTGAGCAAGGCCGAATCCCCGGAACGACTCTCGCAGGCGATCGCGGCCCTGGAGCCTTTGGTCAAATCGCTCGAATCAAAGAGTCCGCCAGCATTCATTCCTCCGCGAGAGGTTCCCGAGAAACTCGATCCCAAACTACCGCCACCGCGCTGGCATGCGTACGTCCCCGCCTTCTATGACATGGTCCGGAACTTCGATTCCAAGAAGGTGGACAATCCGACCACCGCATTTCGCGAATTGACGCGACTGATCCGACAGGGGAGCGGCAAGAGTAAAGAAATCAACCAGGCGGTCATCGCTTACGAAAAAATGCTCGATGAACGCTATAGCGCATTGGCTCGGTTACCGAAAACGCGCATGGAAGCGTGGTACGAGTACTTTGATCCGATCGGACTCTCGTACATGTTGTATTTGTTTGCCGGATTGATCACACTCCTGGGGCTTGCCGTTGCGAAGGAACACTTCCGTCAAGCCGCGTTTTGGATCTGCGTTATCACCCTGGTGCTTCACACCATCGCGATCGCTAGTCGAATCTATATTTCGGAACGTCCTCCGGTGGTTACCCTCTACTCGGCGGCCGTGTTCATCGGTTGGGCGATCGTCTTGGCGTGCGTCGTCGCTGAGATTCTTTTCCCGATCGCGATTTCCATTTTGATCGCCTCGATTGCGGGATTCCTGTCGCTGCAAGTCGCCTATGGACTGGATATCGGCGACTCGATGCCGGTACTGCAAGCGGTTCTCGACACCCAATTCTGGTTGTCGACGCATGTGATCAGCGTGACGCTGGGGTACAGCGCTACGTTTCTGGCAGGCTTCCTTGGGATTTTTATCATAGGCATCCTGTTTGCGCAGCGTTGGATTGCCTCCCAAGAGCGACGAGCCTCGCTTGCCTCGTTGGTCGAGGTTCTGTTTAGGATTTGCTACGGCATCGTCTGCTTTGGGATCTTCTTCAGCTTCGTCGGCACGGTGCTGGGTGGTCTCTGGGGCGACGACAGTTGGGGCCGTTTCTGGGGTTGGGATCCCAAGGAGAACGGGGCGCTGATGATCGTCCTTTGGAATGCTCTCCTGCTGCACGCGCGGTGGGACAAACTGGTCGGTGCACTCGGTTTCGGGATGCTGGCCGTGGTCGGCAATATTATCACCGCATGGTCGATGTTCGGCACCAACATTCTCGGTATCGGACTCCATGCCTATGGCGGCGACCCAGGCGACTCGATTCGCAACATGGCGATGTTTGTTGCAAGCCAGTTGGCCGTCGTCGCCTTGGGTGGGATCACCGTATTGCTGTCTCGCACGGAGACAGCCGTACTTGCGGGCAAGGCCCGGACGGCATAAACCGTCGATCGACTTCGTTTTCCAAAAATGCGCGTCGAGTGTTGTGTAGGTCGGCCATTGCGATTTGCTAATCATTGGCCGTTGAACCGTCGAAACGTCTTGTGGAAGATTCCCGGTGCTGGGCTCCCTAGACGATTTTCGTTGTTATCCCGGCGAAAAACCGCGTAAAAACCCCTGGTGCGACAGCCGTCTTCTTGCCAATTCGAGGACTCGCAACTTGAAATAGCAGAAAAGAGGGTTTCCTCATTTTTCCTTCTGACCTAGGATTGGATGATTGCTCTCTGGAGACGCGAGGATTGTTTTTCATGGTCTCTCGAGACCACCTACGGATTGAAAAACAAAGATGCCATCGGGACCCGAACAGAACAAACAGGCGAACGACGATGCGCAGGCGCAGACGATAGACTTCGGATCCGAGACGGCGGATGGCTCTGCTAGCATAGAGAGCAGCCCGGATATCACCCGTGTTCTTTCTGCTCGTTCCTTGAAAACGACCCAGGTCGTCCCCGGTAGCAACATCGGGAAATACGTCGTCCGTTCCCAATTGGGGAGCGGCGGTATGGGGACCGTCTACCTCGCATTCGATCCGTTGATCGAGCGCGAAATCGCGCTGAAGATGCTCTCGTCCGAACAATCGGGATCGGACCTCGCGGTTCAACGCTTTATCCAAGAAGCTCGATCGATCGGAAAACTGACCCATCCCAACGTTGTCGCGATCTATGACATCGACCGATGGAGCGACCAGTACTTTATCGTGATGGAGTTGATCTCGGGTGGTAGCCTGAGCCAAACAGTTCGCCGAGATGGTCCGTTGGATTGGAAGGAAGCGTGCCGATTGATTATGCAGGCAGCGGAAGGCTTGAATGCCGCGCACCAGGCGAACCTGATTCATCGGGATGTGAAACCGGAGAATCTGATGGTCACCTCCGAGGGCCTTTGCAAGGTGGTGGACTTTGGTCTTTGCAAAGCGGCTGCGGTCGAGCAGGATTCTGAGGCGGCGATCACCCACGCCAACAACATTCTGGGGACTCCGCAATACATGAGCCCGGAGCAATTCCAAGGCAAGGAACTCGACGCGCGAGCAGATCTCTACAGTCTGGGTGGCACGCTCTTCTACCTGTTGACGGGCAAATACCCGTTTCATGAAGCAAAAGGGATTTTGCAGATGATGACCGCGCATATCAACGAGCCGGTGGGACCAGCGAGCCGGTGGAACCCACTCGTTCCCGTGGAATGCGATCAGATCATCGCCAAAGCCATGGCCAAGGCCCCAGACGACCGATTCCCGACAGCCGCCAGCATGGCCGCTTCCCTTCGCAACCTGCTGACCAGGGAGCAGTCCACGGAATCGATCGACGACTTTCTGCCGTCGATCAACCCCGAGCCGCTCGCAGAGGTGCTCGTCGTCGAGCCCTCCAAAATGCAAGCCACGGTTTTGTCGGGTTCGATCAGGAAGAACGGGATCCGATCGGTCCGGATCGCTTCGTCGATGGACGAGGGGATGCGGTCGATCGTGGAATCCAAACCGCAGGCCGTCATCACTTCTCTGCAATTCAACGACGGAACAGGCTTGGATTTTATCCGACGCCTGCGACAGGACCCATCGATGGCAGCCGTATCGGTGATTCTGAATTCGAGCGACTCATCGATTGAGGAATTGATCGAGGCGTCGCCAAAGGGGAATGCGATCCTGAGTCCGAAGAAGACGAAGCCTGAGGATCTGTTGCGCATGGTCCACGGAACGAGTCCCTTCTTTTGCGAGTCGCTCGCAGCTGGCGATCGATGGTTGGAGGCACAGCCCCGCCTCGTGGTCCTGACCGAAACCGGGGAATTGTCCGAACAACTCTCTGGGATGATCCGGGAATTGCAGATCCTGGATGTGGTGGTCGATTCGGTGGCTGGCCTGGCGACGCTCACCGCCCATGCTGGGCCAGAACTCCGGCTCGTTGTTCGCCACGGAGCGGGAGCAACCAGCTTGCTAGCGAAGCTTGCGGTGCAGTTCTCGTCAGACCCCAGCCTTACCGCGGTCGTCCAAGAAGCCGAGAACCGATTACGGCTAAGGACGGTATGGTTTCGAGGGATGCTAGCGCTCGCAAACACGCCGTTGGACAGCGCTCGATTGCGCCTGTTATTCGAGTCGTGCCTATCCTAACGCCCACAGCCCGACGACATCGGACCGTAATTGCTTGACTCGCTTCTCCCAGGCAACTAGCGTGTCCCAAGGGGGCGAATTCTGGAGGGAACAATGAGCGAAAAATCGACCGGGCGTGGCGATCCATCAACGAACGTCATCGAAGCCCGCAAAGCGTCGCAATTCATCGGTTTTTTGCTCGAAAACCAGGAATATGCATTCCAGATAGAAAAGATTCAGGAAATCGGGATTCCCGGTCAGATCACGGTGATGCCCCAAGTTCCGACGTACGTCCAAGGAGTCAGCAACCTCCGCGGCACGATTATCCCGATCATCGGTCTTCGGAATCTGTTCCACTTTCCCGATGGCGAGTCCAGCGACGAGCGGCGGATCATTGTCGTGAATGTCGGCTCGCAAAAGATCGGCTGCCTGGTCGATGCGGTGACCAAAGTCATCCGCGTTCAGAGCGACGCGATCGAGTTGGCAACCGAGGTCGCCCACACTCAAGGAGCTAAATTCATTTCGGGTTTCATCAAGACGGGCCAAACACCCATCATCATGCTGGACGTCGATGAATTGCTCGATCCCGAGAAACTGGACGAGGTGCACAGGATTGCGAGAATGCACCTCGAGCAAAAAGCGCACTCTCCGTTCGTTGAAAAGAGTTAAGGATCCTATTCATGGTTCAGAACCGATCGCGAAAAACACAAAACAAACCAGCGGTCGATGCACCGGTCGACCTCGCAGCAGGAATCGATTTTCGCAAGGTGCTCGAGGATTCGGTAGTCCGTGTCATCGTCGCGGATCGTCAGTTCAACATCATCTACATGAACCGAGCATCGCGCGACACGCTTCGATCGATCGAGCATCTGCTCCCTTGCAAGGTCGAAGAAATCATGGGCCGGTCGATCGATATCTTCCATCGCAATCCCGAACACCAGCGACGCATGCTGGCCAATCCCGCCAACCTTCCCCACCGCGCAAAAATTCGACTCGGCGATGAGGTGATGGACTTGAACGTCGTCGCGCTTCGCGATGCCCATGGAGAATACTCAGGCACCATGGTCAACTGGGAGTTGATCACCGAGGCCGAACGATCAAAGGAGCGCGAGACGGCACTGCAACAGGCGCAAGCCCAGGCGACGCAAGAACTGCGCGCGAAGGTGACCCAGTTGGTGGGGATTGTCGAATCCATCGCCGATGGTGACTTGACGCAAGAAGTCGCAGATTTCGGTGAAGGGGATTTGGGCACCCTCTCCTCCTGCCTGCGCAAGATGTCGGCCGATCTGCGGGAACTGATCTCCCAGGTCGTAGAGTCGGCATGCCAGCAGAATGAGGGTTCGCGAGCGATCGCCGAAAGCTCTCAGAGCCTGAGCGAAGGTGCCCAGTCCCAAGCCGCCTCGGTCGAAGAAATGTCCGCCAGCGTGGAGAACCTCGTCCACTCCATCAAGGTGATTTCAGAGAATGCGATGGAGGCCAAAAATCAGGCGAGTGCCAGCGCGGAACTGGCTCGGAACGGCGGGGCCTCGGTGCAAGCCGCCGTCGCTTCCATGCGATTGATCCAGAAGTCCAGCGATCAGATCAACGATATCATCCAGGTTATCAGCGAAATCGCCAGTCAAACCAACCTGCTGGCCCTCAACGCCGCAATCGAAGCGGCTCGGGCCGGAGAGCACGGGCTGGGGTTTGCCGTGGTTGCCGACGAAGTTCGCAAACTCGCCGAACGAGCTAGCCAGGCGGCCAAGGAGATCACCCAACTGATCAAGGAGTCGACGCGAAGAATCTCCGAGGGTGCCCAGTTGTCCGAAGAAGTTGGAAAGGCTCTCACCTCGATCGTAGACTCCGTCAGCAATACCGCCTCGGGAATCTCTCGAATCGCCGAGTCCACGTCCACGCAAGCCGAAAGCGCCCAGGAAGTTCAGTCGGCGATTCGGATGGTCGGCAAAACAACAGAAGCCAATGCAGCAGCGGCGGAGGAGATGGCCGCCAGCGCCGAGCAACTCGGTGCCCAGGCCAACTTTCTCCAAGAACTCGTCGCGAAGTTCAAGGTGTGAGCAACCTGATCGCGACAACGGTCCAATCCACAGGGACGGAGAGACGCAATACGATGGAACATAGTCAGCTGTCCAACGAAGAATTCGAACGGTTTCGAGAATTCATCTGGCATCTGTGCGGGATCTGCATCGCCGAGAACAAGCTGACGCTCCTGACCAATCGCTTGAAACGCCGACTGCGGGCGACCGGCATCGAGACATATCAAGCGTACTTTGACTTCCTCAAATCCCGAGCCGGCGCTTCCGAGCTGTCGGGATTTTTGGATGCGATCACGACCAACGAAACATCTTTCTTCCGAACAGAAAAACATTTTGAGTGGCTCTCCACGGAGTTTGTGACCGAGATGCTCGCTCGCATTCGCAAGCGCGAGCACGAAGAGACCATCCGGGTTTGGTCTGCTGCATGCAGCACGGGCGAGGAGGTCTACACGATCGCGGTCTGCCTGGAGGAAGCCCGTCGAAAAAGCCCGGTCTGGCAATTCGAAATCTTGGGAACGGACATTAGCCAGGAAGTCCTCGAACGCGCCAAAGCGGCAACCTACAGTCTCGCTACCATCAAGGATCTGCCGGACGGATTAAAGAAACGCTACTTCGAATCGTTAGGTCCCGACGCGTTCCAGGTCAAATCCTCAATTCGCGATCGCGTGAAATTTCTGTCGCACAACCTGATCGCGCCTCCGCCGGCCAATCGATTCGACGTCGTCTTTCTCCGGAATGTGCTCATTTACTTCAATCGGGAAAGCAAACAAAAGGTTATCGAGCAAATCGTCAAAGCCATTCGTCCCGGCGGCTACCTGGTAATCGGCCCCTCGGAAGGGATCTTCGACATGTTGCCGATGTTGAAACGCTGTCATCCATTCGTATTCCAAAAGGAACTTCCTTCTGCTTGAGCCCCTCGCCCCGTCGGCGATTACCGTGCGGACATCATGACCCAACCATCCCAGAGTGACAATTCGAACAACGGTGATTTCGGCGATATGGCCGAATACATTCAGGTCTTCATCGATGAGTCGACGGAGGAACTGGACCACCTCGTGGAAGCCATCCTCGTGCTTGAGAAGGATCCATCCAATACCTCCGCGCTACAAAGCGCATTTCGAATGCTGCATTCCCTCAAAGGTTCCTGTGGGATGATGGGATTCGAGGCGGCCGGGAATTTTGCCCACCAACTCGAGGACCAATTCGAGAGCTATCGAAGCGGCGTTAAAGTCATCAACCGAGAAGCGACCACCTTGATGCTGCGAAGCATCGACTTCTTTCGCGATTTCGTCACTCGTTTGCGTCAAGGCGAGAGGCCCGATCGCGCTCCAACGGATCTCATCGAGGCGTGGAAACGGCTCGATTTCAACGACCAAACGCCGACCTCGAGCCGAGAGAACCGCCCAACGGATGCCAAATCTCTCGGTGCGATTCCGGCGTTTTCCATCTCAGGAGGAGTCCGACTCGTCGTCACATTTCGCGACGGCCTCCCCCTGGCGGATCTCAAGGCACGCTTGATTGTCAACAAACTATCCTCAATCGGCGAAGTGATCGATTGTGATCCACCGATCGATGAAGCAGGCAGTTTCGACGACTTGCGCATTTTTTCGTTGACCCTGGTCACCAGCCATTCGATCGAGGACGTGCGCCGAACCGTCAAGGTCGATGGGGTCGAATCGATCGATATTCAGGGCGGCCAGGCGATCCCCTTTCCGCAAGCTCGCACGGATTCAGGGAAACCATCAACCAAGACCCCTTCGGCTGTAACGCCACCCCCAACGCCGGCACCTGCCCAAGTGGCGACCCCGGCGCCGGCAACGGCAGCGGCACCGGCGACTCCATCGGGGAGCGAGGGAGCGGATGCTGCGCCACCTGGCGATCGCGGACTCAAGGAATCCAGTAATCAAACCATTCGGGTCGAGACCGAGCGGCTGGACCAATTGATGAACTTGACGGGGGAACTGGTGATTGCGGACGCCCGCTTCTCGCAGATCTCGGATTCCCTTCAATCGATTTTCGCCAGTCGGTCTACGTCCTCCCACGGGCGGGATCTCGTGCAGCGACTGCGCTTCCGTCTCGACGAATTTCGCAAATCGGCGTCAAGCCCTGCGGAATCCGAGTCGTTGGTGCGGCAGTTCCTCGAAGGGATCGACGACGAACTCGATTTGCTTGAACAGCAAGGAGACCACTGGAACGAGGGTTGCCAGCGATTCGATGAGATCCAGGACGCCGTCGATCAATTAGGACGCATCTCGAAAAATCTCCAGCGCTGCGTTCTCAAGACGAGAATGGTTTCCGTCTCACCCCTATTCAATCGTTTCAAGCGGGTCGTGCGGGATCTGAGCGTGGAGCATGGCAAGCAAGTCAAGCTCGAGATCTCCGGAGAGAAAACCGAACTCGACAAGCAGATGATCGATGCGTTGGGAGAACCGCTGCTGCACTTGGTTCGAAACTGCGTCGACCATGGGATCGAATCGTCCGAACAACGACGGCTTGCGGGCAAGCCACCTACGGGGACGATCTCGATGGAAGCTTCGCAGCGCGGCAACAACGTCTTTATTCGGATCAGCGATGATGGCGGAGGAATTCGGGTCGACAAGATCCGGGACAAGGCAGTGCGGCTCGGTCTTGTGCCGAACTCAAAGATCGCCGAACTCTCAGAGCCAGAGATCCTCGATTTCATCTGGGAGCCCGGATTCAGCACGGCGGACCGCATCACGGAGACTTCGGGGCGCGGCGTTGGCATGGATATTGTGCGCGACGCGATCACCCGACTCAACGGGACCATTTCCCTCGCTTCGATCGAAGGAACTGGAACCATCTTTACCATTCGATTGCCCCTGACCCTTGCGATCATCCATAGCTTGGTAGTCCGGGTGCGAGGCACTCTGTTCTCCGTGCCGATGGATGACGTTCGGGAGATCGTATCGATTCATCCCCAGCAGGTGTTCCGCGTCCAGCACTCCAACGCGATCGAGGTTCGTAATCGCGTGATGCCGCTGCGTCGATTGGACGAGGTTCTCTCATGGAATACGAGGTCTCCACAGGCATCCGATCGCGTTGCGGAGGAAAATCGGTCGGCCGCAAGCCATTGCAATGTGATCCTTCTGGAGGTGAGGAATCGGATCGTCGGGCTGGTGGTCGACGAGTTGGTGGGAAGATCGGATATTGTGATCAAATCCCTGTCGGAGAATTTTCGACCGGTGAAGGGCCTCTCCGGAGCGAGTATCACCGGAGATGGAGAAGTTTGCTTGATGCTCGATCCCCTAGTGATTTTGGATCCATCATCCGATACGATCGGCCGCTGAGTCGTCGAAACGATTATCCATTCTTCCGTGCAAAAGGAACCTGCCGTGCAACCGACAACCGATCCAACGAACGGGCCCGAGGCATGGCTCAATCAGGGATTGCGGCTGGCAGCAGAGGCAAGTTCCGATGCGCTCGCGCGATGGCTCGGTGTTCCCGCAGTCATGCATATCGATGAGATTGTCCAGTGTTCGGTGGAGGAAGCGATTCATTGCTTGGGGGACGACGACCAGGCGATCGACGTGTGCGTGATGGGGCTCGATGGATCGCTGCGAGGTTTAATGGTCCTGGCGTTCGACGACGAGAGCGGATTGAAGCTGGCCGATTTGCTTCTTTCCAGATCCCAGGGAGAATCCAGTACGTGGGGCGAGGTGGAGATCTCAGCTGCCTTGGAGTCGATGAATATCCTAGGGAGCGCGTACCTGAATCGGCTCGCCGAGCATCTGAGCAATCGCAGCGCGGAATCCATCAGCCTTCTTCCGACACCACCCGAATTCAGTCGCGATTTCGCGGGAGCGCTTATCGAAAGTTTGTTCATGGACCAGATCGCCCAAGGCTGCGAGGCGTTCTATGTTCAAACCCGTTTCGCCGTCAGCAATCAAACGGTCCACTGGACATTCTTGATCATTCCCGAGGAATCGTCGCGGCAGAAACTACTGGAAGTGATCGGGCACACGGAGCGCGGCCATGGCTCCGATTAGCAAGTCAAAAAAAGAGACGGAAAGTTCGGATCCAGAAACGGAGTTGCGGATCGGCATCGGCGAGCTGGTCGTCGCGAAATCTCCGGCGATCCTTCGGACCTTGGTCGGTTCGTGCGTTGGGATCGCGTTGTACGATCCGCTGCGCAAACTGGGTGGCATGGCCCACGTCGTGCATCCCGAATCGAACGGTCGGCCCGATCAACCCGGCAAATATGCTGATACGGCGATTCCGGAACTGATCCGGGATCTGACCCGACTCGGAGGAGAGCAACGCCGGTTGGTTGCGAAGTATGCGGGAGGAGCAAAAATGCTCAGCGCGTTTTCTTCCAACCCCATCGGAGATTTGAACGCGGAGATGATCGAACGGATCCTCACCCAAATCGGCATCCCCGTTCTCGGAAAGGATTGCGGAGGCAAGCATGGCCGCCGACTCGCCATGGATTTGACAAGCGGCACCCTTCGGATCGAAGCGGTCGGGCAACCGACGTTGGATTTGTGACCCCCAGAGAGCGAAGAAAACATGAATCGCCTATTAATCGTCGATGATGCGTTGATCATGCGGATGAAGATTTCCGAGGTCGCCAAACGGGCGGGATGGGAGGTCGTCGGTCAAGCCTGCAATGGCCAGGAAGCGTTGGATATGTATCAGGAACTCAAGCCGGATCTGGTGACGATGGATATGGTCATGCCGGATGTGGATGGTTTGGCCGCCCTCGAGGCAATTCGGGCCGTTTCGCCATCAGCGCGCGTCGTCATGGTCAGCGCGGTCAACCAGAAGGACAAGCTGAGGCGATGCATCGAATTGGGCGCGATCGACTTCATCGTAAAACCGTTTGATCCAGAGGAATTGAAGCAATTTCTCGAAGTCCAGAAACATACTTCTGCATGATGCGCGATCCATGAATTTGCGTGTTCTTCTCGTCGACGATTCTGCTCTCTTTCGAACCCACCTCGCCAATGCGATTCGCGGAATCGATGGTTGGACCGTGGTTGGATTCGCCGACGACGGCGAGAAAGCGATCGAGCAAGCTCGGCTGTTGAAGCCGGATGTCATCACGCTCGACATCGAGATGCCCAAACTCAACGGCATCGAGGTTCTGAG
>Ga0315901_10002346_pt1 | contig 26110 bp, 25 predicted proteins | sample LakEriMetagenome_10_FD_203761 | JGI IMG/M metagenome (GOLD analysis project Ga0315901, IMG submission 203761) | Freshwater fungal communities from buoy surface, Lake Erie, Ohio, United States - Buoy 2 MA116 | ecosystem: Environmental > Aquatic > Freshwater > Lake | place: USA: Lake Erie, Ohio...
GGCAGCGTTCCGGTCACGGGGCGCCATTCGGTAATCGACAGGCCGGAATCCGTCAGCCGCGTTGCCCCGCCCACCAATACGGTTGCATAGACCAGCAGTCCCAGCACGATCAGCCAGGTCCGGATCCAGCGTGCGGCATCAGGGGAAATTGCACTTATTGCCATGCCGCCTAAATCACTCGGGACCGTTCGTGATCAAGTGGCGCCGAAGTCGCACCAGCCCTCAGGAAGCCGAAGCACCATGCGCAAACCCGTCGCCATCCTGCTGATGCTGGCCTTCATGACCTTCTGGGTCTGGGGCGCCGGCACCATCGGCTCTCGCCTCACGGGTGTTTCTGGCTGGCTGCAACTCGTCTTCTATGTCGTCGCCGGCATCGGCTGGGTCTTCCCCTTGCGCCCCCTCTTCCTCTGGATGAACGCCAACCAGCCGCCGGAAGAAGATTAGGCACGGCCCCACCCCTCGCGAGGGCGAGAAATCGTATACGATTACCCGAGCGAGCCTCCCCGCTTGCGGGGAGGGTTAGGGTGGGGCCGAAGCAGAGTGCAATTCCCTCCGCACACAAACCACTTACGCAACCAATTCCCCCACCCCACCCCCAACAGAATCAACGCCCTAAACAAAAATCACCAAAATCGACGCAACCCCCTCCGGACCCGTGCCATACTGCGCCGCATGGAGACGAACCCCTTCACCCCGGAAGAGCACGCCGCGATCACCGCCGGCCTCGACGAGGCGGACGACGCGCTGAAGGGTTTTCTCGTTCTCATCCGCATGCAGATCAACCAGAGCGGCGCTGGCCCGCTCGCCCGCAAGCTGATCGCGAAGATCCTGCGCACCCTCCTGGTCCCCGCCGAAGCGCTGATGCGCCGCTGCATCCACATCCTTGCGGAACGTGTCGCCCCGCTGCCCGCCCGCGCCTCGCGCCGGCCACCGCCGAAGCCTGCCCGGCCCGCCATGGCGGTCGCCCGCACGGCCAAGCCCCGCGCGCCCGTCTTCCGCCTCACCGAACCCGCCCCGCGCCGGCCTGGCCGCATTCTGCCGATAAACCAGCGCCCGCTGATCTCGGTCCCCGGCCTCACCCCGCGCCCCGCCCCGGCGCCGCGCCGCAAACCGGACCCGCTCGCGATCGAGGCGCGCTTCCTGCGCCGCGTCGAAGCCCTCGAATACGCCTTCAATGATCCCCTGCGCGAAGTCCGCCGCCTCCAGCGCCGCCGCGCCCGCGCCAAGATCCGCAAATCCCAGCGCCCGGGCCTTCACCCCGGCCTGCCCCGCGGCCTCATCGGCAGCCCGGACACCCAGCTCGTGACCCTCTACGAACAACTCCACACCTGGGCCACCCGGCGCGCGGATACGTCTTGATGATTATCTGAAAACGCCTTTGCTTCCCCGGACGGCCCCGCCGCTCCGGGCGCTTGTGCTGACCCATATGCACCACAACCAATGAACCCGCCTATCCCCGCGCAGGCGGGGATAGGCGGCTCAGAAAAATGGAAGCAGACGACCGCCGAAACGCCTCAGCGTTTCAATCACTCTCGCCGTGCTTGCGCGCCGCTTCGCGCAGCCGCGCAAAGATCGCCGCCGGGTCTTCCGGGGCGGAGACTTCATCCGGCTCCGGATAATCGTCGAAGAAGTCCTCGTCTTCAGCCGCAACCTCTTCTGCCGTTGCCGCAGCCGCACCCGGCGCAGCCACCACAGGCGCAGCTTCCTTCTTGCGCTCCGGCACGACCACGTCTTCGATATCTGCGCCGAAATCGTCATCCGCCATCGCGTGCAGCCGGCCGATCACCGTCTCGCCGCCCACCAGCGTCTGGCCCGGCCAGACCAACACGGCCATGCTCGCCGGCAGGTAAAGATCGCACCACCCGCCCAGACGCCGTGTCGCGAAGGCGCGCCCGAGGCGCACCACATCGCCGGTCTCCACCATGAGCTCGAGGCGCGGCCCCAGCCCGCCGGTGGCGAGTGCCATGCCGGCCTGTTCCCCGGCGCTTTCAAACGTCACATAGGCCCGCGTCAGGCCGTCATCATCCGGGCGGAAAGCCACGGGCACATTCCGCTCGCCCTGTGCAAAGCTGATCAGGTCCACGCCCCCGGCAATCGGGGTGTAAAGCTTGTTGCTGGCAATCGGCGAGGAGGAAATCCGCACGCGGACCGTATCCTCGGTCGACAGCCTCAGCGCCGTCGGCGGCTCGCTGCGTTCGATGGACAGCACGATCCCGTCGCAAGGCGCCACGACCCCGTCCACGATATCCGGCGGCGTCCGGCGCGACCAGCGCCCGGCAGCCAGCGCGGCGACCATCGCCACAAAGCCGATCCAGAACAACGGCGACCAGATCCAGCCGAGCAGGAGCGCCGCCAGGAAGGCCGCCGCAGCGGCGGCGACGCCTTCCCAGTCGAACACGACATTCAGCCACGGCATGGAGCGGCGCTCGATCTCATCGGCCATGTCATTCGCTCCTTTCCGGGCGGGGTCAGTTTCAGATCACAGCCAATGCAGCATCCATGCTACGGGCCTGTCTCTGCCACATATCAGCATATTTCCCGCCTTTGGCCAGCAGGCTAACATGGTTACCGCGTTCGATGATGCGTCCCGCTTCGAGAACGATGATCTCGTCCGCCGAAATGACGGTCGACAGCCGGTGCGCCACCATCAGCGTGGTCCGGCCCGCAGAGGCCTCTTCCAGCGCTTCCTGCACCGCCGCTTCGGTGGCGCTGTCCAGCGCGCTCGTCGCCTCGTCCAGCACCAGGATCGCAGGGTCGGCCAGCACCACGCGGGCAATGCCGACGCGCTGCTTTTCCCCGCCGGACAGTTTCAGCCCCCGCTCGCCGACGCGCGTGTTCCAGCCCTCCGGCTGGCTTTCGATGAAGTCCAGGAGCTGCGCCCGGCGGGCCGCATCGCGGATTTCCTCATCGCTCGCCCCCGGGCGGGCATAGGCGATGTTCGCCCGGATCGTGTCGTTGAACAGCACCACATCCTGCGGCACGAGGCCGAGGCTCGCCCGCAGGGATTCCTGCGTAAGCCCACGCACATCCTGCCCGTCGACCAGCACCTTGCCCGCGTCCGTATCATAGAACCGGAACAGCAGTTTCAGCAGCGTTGATTTGCCCGCCCCCGAGGTGCCGACAAAGGCAATCTTGCGCCCCGCCGGCACGTCGAAGGAAATGTTCTGCACACCGACAGACCGGCCTTCATGGTTGAAAGCGACGTTCTCGAACGTCACCCGCCCCTCTGGCTTGGCCAGCACCTTCGCGCCCGGCTGATCCTGCACTTCCGGGATCATACCGACGAGGCCGTGCAGCTTCTCGAGGTCCACCGCCCCCTGCTTGATCTCCCGCCAGGCCCAGCCGAGGATGTTCAGCGGCGCATAGAGCGACAGCAGCATCAGCATCACCGCCGTCAGGTCGCCGATCTGCATCTTGCCGTCGATGACGTTCCAGGCCGACAGCACCATCACGGCCAGAAGGCCAAGGTTCATCACCAGCGCCTGCACCGTGTTCAGCACATACATGCTGCGCACCGTGTCGACATAATGGACGTTATACTCCCCCATCGCCTTGTCGAAGCGCTGGGTCTCGCGTGTCTCGGCGGCGAAGGATTTGACCGTCTCGAAGTTCGTCAGGATGTCGACCGAGGTCGCCCGGAAATGCGTATCCGCCTCGTTCATCTTCCGGCGCTGGCGCACGCGCCATTCGGTGATGATCACGGTACAGACGACATAGAGCGCAATCGTCACCACCGCGATCAGCGCGAGGCGGTAATCATAGGCAATCCCCAGCGCGACCGAGGCCAGCACCAGCCGGATCAACGTCGGCCCGATGTTAAAGGCGAGGAAGCGGATCAGGTAATCGATCGCCCCCGCCCCGCGCTCGATGATCCGGTTCAGGGCGCCGGTGCGCCGCGTCTGGTGGAAGTTCAGCGACAGGCCGAGAGCATGGCCGAAGGCATCGACGCTCGCCACCCGTTGCGCATCCTGGCTGACCGGCGCGAACAGCCAGTCCCGCGCCTGCGGCAGGGCGGCGGCTGCAAACCTCAACACCAGCCCGTAGACCAGCCACATCGCCGCCACCATGAATCCCCCGCCGCTCCCGGCCGGGGCGACCTGGTTGATCGCATGGCCCAGCACCAGCGGCGAGACGACCTCGAGCACAGATGCCGCCAGCGTCAGCAGCACGGCCACGACCATCACCGGCCGCCATTTGGCCAGCTCCGGCCGCCATAGCAGCTTGAGAATACGAAGGATCGAGGCCCAAAGCCCCCCATCCGCACTTTCGATCCGGTCGTGATTTTCAGTTTGCTCAGGCGAAGGCGAAGGAGGTCTCATGCACGCCATATGGCGCGGATCGTGCCGGAAAAAAACCCGCCGCGTGCCACAGCGTGCAATCTTCCCTGACAAACCATCTGGCCGAGGCGGGCGGCTCTGCTTACCTTGCTGCCATGGACGATGCACGAAAATCCCTCTCGAACCCCCGTCTCGGCTCGATCTGCGTCTATTGCGGCGCCTCGGACTCGGTGAACGAAATCTATATCCGGCTGGCCGAGCGGCTGGGCGCGGAGCTTGCCCGGCGCGGCATCCGGCTGGTCTATGGCGGCGGTGGGGTCGGCCTGATGGGCGCCTGCGCCCGCGCGGCCCACTCGGCCGGCGGCGAAGTGCTCGGCATCATGCCCCGCTTCCTGCTGGCGAAGGAGCGCATCTTCAAGGATGTGGAACACCGCATCGTCGACGACATGCACACCCGCAAGATGATGATGTTCGAGGAAGCCGATGCCTTCATCGTACTGCCCGGCGGAATCGGCACGCTGGAGGAAGCCGTCGAGATACTCTCCTGGGCGCGGCTCAGCCTGCATGCAAAGCCGATGGCCTTCCTCGATGAGGACGGCTTCTGGCAGCCCTTCTTTGACCTGATCGAGCGGATCATCGCGGGCGGCTTCATCCCCGCCGAGTTCCGCTCCGCCATGGTCCACGTTACGACACCGGAAGACGCCGTGCAGGCACTCGACGAACGGATCGTGGTGATTGACCGTTAGTCCGCAGGCTGATCGTCGAGGGCCATGGGCTCGGCGCTGACACTGAGCAGTTCCTCACCGAAGGCCGCCTCCAGCGGGGCATAGCGATCGATGATTTCCTGCTCCGCAGCCCGGCGGGCCGCCGCGTCGCCTTCGGCCAGCAGGGTTTCGAGTTCTTCGGCTTCCTTCCCGAGGGCGTCGCTGACCAGCTGGCCGCAATCGCTCGCCCGGCTCGCCCGGTTGACCGGGCAAGACTTCAGCCAGGTGATCGGCCGCTCGGACCAGAGATCGGCCACAAAACCTTCGCGGCGGATCAGGACCAGCTTGTCACCGGTTTTCTTGCAAGCCCTCTTCACTTCCTTTTCGAAGCGCTTGAACTCGTCCGGCAGGCCCAGGCCGCAATAGGTGTCTACGTTCCAGACGCTGACACTCATGGCCGTCTCCCGGCCTGACGTGTCGAACGCATAGCGCTCAAGATAGTCGGATCCATACCAATCGGAGCCGAGGTCGCCGAGTTCAAGCTCACCCTGCGGCTCCCGCTCCAGTCGGATCGCATAGCGCACCGATCCGGTATCGCTGAACGCCGTGCCGGAGAAATAGTTCAGCGTGTCTGCCGGAACGCTGGCGGCGAAGCCATCCGCTTGACCGGTGGGGATGACCGCCACCTCAGAGCGGCCGACCTCGACGCCATAAAGCATGGACGCGTCCATGGTCCAGTTTCCGGCGACGCTGGCAATCTTGCCATCGCCGTGCGCGAGGCCGAACCGGCAGTCGCCTGACCACACCGCCCGGCTCCAGTAAGCCGCGATCCGCTGGAAGCGTTCGTCATGCGGGGCAAACACGATGACCGAGCAGGCACCGTCCGCTGCCGGCACAAGCCGCTCGCCAGGCCGCAGCGGGAGATCGACCGCGGGCAGTATCAGCATGGGCTCAGCGGGCAATTCGGGCGGAACCAGCTCGGCGCTCGCCGCAAGTCCGGCCGCACAAGCGGCCAGCGCGGATGAAAAGCGTTTGAAGTTCTGGCGGAACGAGAAGGGTTTCATGCTGGACGGCCTCGATCCCAAGCCCTTCAACAGACTTGAGCCACGCGCGCGGATTGTCCAGAGGCCTTGGTCAGATGCCTTTATTCGGCCGCAACCAGATTGAACTCGGCTTGCCAGTCCGCCATCAGGGCGCGGTTGTCATGGTCCCAGGGGTGGAAGCCGGGTTTGAACCACTGGATCCAGATTTTCCAGCCGCGCCCGAAGAAGGCGGGGTCCTTCCAGAGGAAACGCTTCACGGCCTTCTTTGCCGCTTCCGGCGTGTAGCCATCGGCGACCAGCATCGAGGACGCGAAGGCGGTGATGTTGCGGGGGAAGAAATAAGAGATCAGCAGCATCGCCACGCAGCGGCGGACATAACGGCGCCAGGCTGGCCAGTCCTTCGTGGCGATCAGGAACACGTCATAGGCAACGGCCTTGTGCTCGGTCTCTTCCATCGCATGCCAGCGCCAGAGGTCGCGCAGCGCGGGATCGGTTTTCTTGAACAGGTCGTCGTGCTGGGCGAACATGTCGGCGAGCATGGCGGTGAAATGCTCGAGGCAGATGGTCGACATCAGCATGCCGACCGGGCCGCGCGAGCGTGCGAAAGCGATCCGTTCCCGGATCTCCGCCTCGATGGCCTCGACCGGATACTTGTCACGGTCGATCATCTTGTTGAGCATCACGTGCTCGCGCGAATGGATGGCTTCCTGGGCGATGAAGTCCTTGGCCTCCTGGGCCAGCTTGCCGCTCAGCTTGTCTTTGTAGTTTCTGACGGCGTCCATGAACAGGCGCTCGCCATCCGGGAAGGTCAGCGACAGGGAGTTCATCACGGCGGTCGCAACCGGGTCGCCGTCCAGCCAGTGGCCTGACTTGGCCGTGGCCACATCAAAATGCAGGTCGCGCGGGAGAATGGTGAGGTCTTCGGGGGTGCGGGCGGCGGTCATCGGGCGAATCCTGCTGACAAGGGGAGGAATGGGGCCATAGTCTCAACGGAATTTCAGTCTTTATAGCAGCTACTGACAAAAATGTCGATAAGTAAAGCAACGCCCCCTTCGAAAGCCCCGCCCCGGGTGCGCCGCTCCCCCGAAGCCTCGCGGGAGAACATCCTGATTGCGGCCGAGCGCCTGCTCGTCAGCCAGGGCCCGCAATCGCTCCGGCTAGCGGATGTGGCGAAGGAGGCGGGCGTGGCGAATGCCACCGTGCTCCACCACTTCGGCACCATCGACGGGGTTCAGGCCGCGCTGATGGAAAAGATGATTGTCGAGCTCGTCTCGGGTCTCCTGACGATGGACGTGCCGGCCGACCCGCGCGCGGCACGGGGCGCAGCGCTGCAGAACCTGTTCGATGCCTTCGAGACCAAGGGCGCTGCCCGGCTTGCCGCCTGGCTTGAGATGACCGGCGAATCGAAGCGCCTGAGCAGCGTGCGGGCGGCGGTGCAGACGGTCGTGCGCCAGAAGATCGGCGCGCTGGAGGCCGACGAGGCGCGCTTCGAGGATGCCATCCTCGTCAGCGTCATCCTCGCCATCGGCGTGGGCCTCTTCGGCCCGACCCTCAGCGAACTGCTCGGCAAACCGAAAGGCCGGGCGCGCGCCATTGCACTGAAGCTCCTCGAACAAGGACTCGATCCGGGTTGAAGATTTCGGAAAATCCCAGAGTGCGTCGATCCGCAGTCGGACATCTATCCCGCATTAACACTCCGGGTGCGGAAAAGCCTTTGACTTTCGGGGGAATACGGGCCATGTGGCCGCTGTCTGGGCAGCTTTGGCCGCCTTGCAGGGCAGCGTGAGCTGGCGTGGCGGATCATCCGCCCTGTCCGAGGCCCTCCTTACAGACGGCAATTCAGCCCAAGGCGCCCTTCTTCACGCGGGTCGTTAGAACCCCCGCTCCCCAGCGCGATGTGTCGCGCCGGGCGCAAAGTATTTTTGAAAGACCACATGACAACCTTCCAATCTTTCGGCTTCGCGCCGCGCGTTGAATCTGCGCTGACGTCAGCCGGCTACACTACCCCTACCCCGATCCAGGCCGGTGCCATCCCGCTGATCATGTCCGGCCGCGATGTCATGGGCCTCGCCCAGACCGGCACCGGCAAGACGCTGGCCTTCGCCGCCCCGATCCTTGACAAGCTGTTCCGCAATCAGGGCCCGGCGCCGCACAAGGGCACGCGCGTGCTCGTGCTCGCCCCGACCCGCGAGCTCGCCGGCCAGATCGCCGCTTCGTTCGAAACCTATGGCGCTGGCCTCGGCCTGCGCGTGGCGATGGTTTGCGGCGGCGCCAAGATCGGCCCGCAGATCCGCAAGCTTGAGCGCGGCGTGCATGTTCTCATCGCAACGCCCGGCCGCCTGATCGACCTGATCGAGCAGCGCGCTGTCGGCCTCAAGGATGTTGAAGTCCTCGTGCTCGACGAAGCCGACCAGATGCTGGACCTCGGCTTCATCCACGCGCTTCGCGCCATCGCGAAACACGTGCCTCAGAAACGCCAGACGCTGTTCTTCTCGGCCACGATGCCGAAACTCGTCGAAGGCCTGGCCGCGCAGTTCCTGAAGAACCCGGCGCAAGTTGCCGTCGCACCGCCTTCGACCACCGCCGACAAGGTCGAGCAGCGCATTGCCTTCGTCGAACAGGGCGAGAAGCAGGCGCTTCTGGTCGAGACGATCCGCAAGCCGGAAGTCAAGACCGTACTCGTCTTTACCCGGACGAAGCATGGGGCGGACGCAGTTGTGCGCCGCCTCGCTGCATCAAACATCGACTCGGTGGCCATTCATGGCAACAAGAGCCAGTCGCAGCGCGAGCGCGCGCTGGAATCCTTCAAGGGCGGCAAGGTGCCGGTGCTGGTCGCAACGGATATCGCTGCGCGCGGCATCCACATCGACAACCTGACCCACGTCATCAACTTCGACCTGCCGGAAGTGCCCGAGCAATACGTTCACCGCATCGGCCGCACCGCGCGCGCAGGCGCGACGGGCGTGGCGATTTCGTTCGTCTCGAAAGATGAGCGCGATTACCTGCGCGCCATCGAGAAGCTGATCGGCACGAAACTCGCGCCGCGCCCCGCTGGCGAGTCCGAAGCCGATGACCGCGGATCGCGCAAGCCGCAGCAGCAGAGCCGCAAGCCGCAAGGCCAGGGGCGCAGCAACGGCAATGGTGAGCGCCGCCCGCAACGGGATGGCGAGCGCCGCGCGTATGACCCTGCCGCACGCCGCCCGCAGGCGGACGGTGAACGCCGGCCGCAGCGTGATGGCGAACGCCGCCCGCAACAGGGCGGCGAGCGCGCCGTCAGCAATGGCGGTGGACAGTTCCAGCGCAGCACGAGCGGCAAGCCCGGCGGCAATGGCGGCTGGCGCCGCGGCGGCCCCGGCCAGGGCGGCGGCGGAAACCGCTCGCGCCGTCCGGAACGCGCCGGCGTCTGATCCGTCTACGGACTTATCGAACAACGCCCCGGCCAACCGCCGGGGCGTTTTTTTGTCGGTGGCAGCTCCAAACAAAAACGCCCGGCCTGCGGAACTGCGGGCCGGGCGCTTCGATGTATTCTTCAGCGAAAGCTTAGAGAACGCGATCTTTCAGGTCTTTCGACGGGCGGAAAGCCACTTTCTTCGAAGCCTTGATCTTGATGGCTTCGCCGGTGGCCGGGTTGCGGCCCTTGCGTGCCGGACGCGAACGGACCTGCAGGATGCCGAGACCGGAGATGCGCAGCTTCTTGCCTTTCTTCAGGTGACCGCCCATGCGGTCGATGAAGTCGGAAACAACCATTTCAGCCTGCTTTTTCGGCATTTCGTGGGCTTCCGAGATTTCAGCGGCGATGTGCTTCAGCGTCATCACGTCCGGCGCAGCTTTGGCAGCGGCGGCTTTCGGCGCAGGCTTCTTCACGGCTTTCGCAGCAGCTGGCTTGGCCTTGACGGGGGCCTTCTTCGCAGGCGCCTTGGCGGCCGGGGCCTTCTTAACGGTTTTCAGTTTCAGGGCCATGTCAGTATCCTTTTCTAAGACAGTGAGAACGGAAGGCAGCCGTTACGTTGGGTTTCGGCTTGCTGTATTTGCGGTCACGAGTGAACGTCCAAACAGGGCGTTGCATTATCTTTGCTTTGCGGTTTCCGCAAGTGTCATGCACGGCATGCGCAGGGGCGCATCCGTTAAAAAAACGCCGCTTTTGCTAGATAAATGCGTGTTTTCAACGGTGGCGGAGCGCGCACGCGATATTGCCCATCCCCGTTTGCGCCTTGCTGAAGTGGGCAGAAAGCCTATGTTTCCGGGCCTTTCGGCACCTGTAGAAACCGAATCACACCGATTCTCTTGGCTTTCTGCCATCTCCCTCAATTGGTCTCGGCCGGTTTCACGGCCGTGATGTTGTCATCGGCATTGCGATCAATGCGCTTGAGGTAAGGGTCGATACCGGCGAACGCAGGCTCTGCGCCGGCGGGCAGGACGAGCGTGACCGTCTGCACACCTGACTTCAGACCGCGCCGTTCAAAGGCAAGGACATCGGCGCGCGTGAACTCACGGCTTTCGGGCTTGCGCGTGAAGACTCCGATCTCGAAGGGCTCGTTCAGGTCTGCTTCCGTTTCCTTGCCGAGGCCATCGGCATAGAGCTTCTTCGCATCGATGGTCAGCGTGACTTCCCAGCCGCCATCAGCGAGCGGCTTGCGCGTTGCCGAGGTGGTCTTGGCATCATAGAGCGTGATCTTCTCGAACAGGTCGGTGATCAGCTCCTGATGGGCCGGGCCCGCTTCTTCACGCAGCATACGGACGAAATCCGAGCTGGAGGGATAGGGCGCGGTCTTGAAGGCATATTCCGAGATCAGGCGCTGAAGCGCGCGGTTCACCGCTTCTTCGCCAACTTCGTTACGCAGGAAGTACATCACAAGCGCGCCCTTGTTATAGTGGATGTATCCCTGATCCTCGACGCGGATCAGCGGCAGCTCTTCGACGACTTCCCCTCCGCGTGCGGTGAGATAGCTGTCGAGCTCGATCTTCAGGAACTGGCGGACCTGTTCGGGGCCAAGCAGGTCTTCCATGACCAGCATGGCGCCATATTGGGAGAAGCTCTCGGACAGCATGGTGGCGCCCTGTTTGTCCGCCCCGATGACCTGGTGGGCCCACCACTGGTGAGCGATTTCGTGGGCGGTCACGAAGGTGACGAGGTCGATCTTGTCGGGATCGCGGTTTGCCTGCAGCCAGCCGATATCTTCCGAGAACGGAACGGTGTTTGCGAAGGCCTGCGCAAAGGTGGCGTAGCCGGGGAACTCGATAATCCGCATCTGCCGGAACTGGAAGGGCGAGAAGCGTTCCGAGAAGATCCGGATCGACGCCTTCATCGCCGTTTCGATGCGCTCCAGATTCTGGGTGTGCTCGGGGTGGTGGTAGATTTCGAGTTTCACCGGCCCGGAGGGCGTGTCGACGCTGGCGGTGCGCAGGTCATAGCGCGCCGACTGGATCGAGAAGAAATGATGGATGGGCGCCTCGGTCTGGAAGCGGCGCGTGATCCGGCCATTCGCTTTCTCTTCCGACACCTGATAGCCGGGCGCGATCGGCGTCTGGTCATCGTCCGTGTGCACCGTGATGTCGGCCGTCACCCAATCGCTGTCAGGACGCAGATAGTGTTTGCCATTGGCGGACGCGTCCTCGAGCTTCGCCGGGCGGCGATCCGGATCGAGGCCGTACTTGCGGCGCTTGGAGCGATCATTGAGCCAGGCGCCTTCGGAAACGCCAAGGACCGGGGTCAGCTGGAAGTTGTCAACGAAGGTGCCGTTGCCGATCACGCGCCACTGACCCGAGCTGTTGGTGAAGCCCGGGCGGCCGTAAAGAGTCGTGAAGCTGACAGTGCGCGTTTCGCCGGGCTGCATCGGCTTATCGAACGCCCAAAGCGTGGCGCCGAATTCCGGCCATTCCTGTTCTACCTTGGCGGCGCCCGGATCGAACGCCTCGACGGTCAGATCCTGCGGCCAGGCCACGATCATGCGCTCCAGCGGCGCGCCGGTGCGGTTCTCGATTTCGTAGCTGCCTTGGGTGGTTGCCATGCGGGTGCTGGGGCGCAGGTCCACGTCGAGCGTGACATGCGTGATCGTCGGACCCGGCATGTCCTCATATTGAGCCAGTGCCTTTTCCGCGTCAGCCTGCCAGGCCTCTGCTGCCGGAGTGGACTGGTAGGTGTTAAGAACGGTCGTGTTGTAGAAGATCCAGCCGCCAAGGCCGCCGAAGGCAACGAACGACAGCGCAAGCACGGCGCCGGTTGCACCCGCCATGCGGCGGGGGAAGCGGCGAAGGCGGGGCATCAGACGCGTCTCCGCGCCGCGCCGCCACAGGCCATAGGCGGCGATCACGAGGATGATGCAGAAGACACCCCAGTAGAGATCAAACCAGGAGCGGGCGATCCAGAAGTGGCCCATGCCATTGAAGGCGGAGAGAGGCACGCCCGGGCTGCCGCCGAACTGGTAGAGATTGTGCTGGAAGCCGAGATTGGAGAGCGTCAGCGTACTGATCAGATAGATGACGATCAGGCCCCAGCCGATGAACTTGTTTGACGATATGGCCTGGAAGAAGACCGCCAGAACGGCGAGCTGCGCCGCGCTGATCGTCATCGGGATCACCCACCAGAGGAGGTAGCCGGTGAGCTCGAAATTGCTGTAGCCCTTCATGGCCTGCACGGCGATGCCGGCGAAGGCGCCGACCAGCGCGGTCGAGACCAGCACAAGAAAGATGGCCAGCACCTTCGGCAGCACGAAAGCCCAATCAGCCACCGGCGTGGCATCGATGATCTCGTGCATCCGGCGCTCGCGGTCGCGCCAGACGAGATCACCGGAATAGTAGGCCGCGATGATGATCGGGATGATACCGAAGGAGCCCTGCAGGGCGCCGACCATCAGACGGGTCACCGGCTCGATCGAGGTGTTGCGGAACTCGTCGGCAAACCAGAGGGCGCCGGAGGCGTTGAACAGGCCGATGACGAGCAGGACGAAAAAGGCCGGGCTTGTGACGACGGCCTTGATGTCGAAAACCGTCCGTGCCCAGAGCTGACGGCGCGCGGTGGCGGCGGTGAAGCTGGCCTTGCGGTCCGGCCGGACGGCGGCAGGCGCGGCGCCCGCCTTCCCGGCTTTGATCTTCTCGGGCTTCGGCGCCTTGGCGCTTTTCGTGCCGGGACGATAGAGGGCATAGGCAAGACCAAGACAGGCGAGCGCAAAGGCAAACCAGACCGCCCGGTTGAGCATGAAGGCGCCGGTGAGTTCCGGCAGGCGCGTATTGCGGTCTGCCGCTGTCCAGTATTCCATCTGCCGGGCGAGGGCGGCGAAGCCCGAGGGGTCGAGCAGAGCGGCGATGTCTTCCAGTTCCGGCTGGTCGAGCAGGATGCCGCTGACGACCCAGCCCACGATGATGGCGATCAGGCCGAGATAGGCGCCCATCATGGACCGGGTGGCCGTGGCCAGCGCGAACAGCATCGCGGCAAAGATGAACAGCGTCGGCAGTGCGACCACCCCATAAGCAAAGGCATAGTCCGCGAGACGCGTGGGCCCGAGCGTTTCTGGATCGAGCCAGGGCATGGCGCAGCCGATCAGGATGGCCGCCGGGACTGCAAGAAAACCGATGGCGGCGGCGAGGAACGCGCCTGCAAACCGGCCGTAAAGGTAGGACGCTTTCTTCAGCGGCGTGGCGCGCAGGATGGGGCCATAACCGGTATCGTCGTCCCGCGTGACGCTGTTGGCGACGAAGGCCGCCACCGCGAACAGCGCGAAGATGCTCATCACAAAGACGGTCTGGACAATGGCGTAAGGCGAGTTCTGCTTGATGTTCGACGTATCGCCGATCTGGATCTGGTCGACGGTGACCGCGCCGAACGTCAGCAGGAAGAATATTCCGAAGCTGACCCAGAGGACCGGGTTGCGCAGCTGGTAGCGGGCTTCGAACCCTGAGACGGCAGCAAACATGGGGCGGCTCCGGGTGTCAGGCAGCGGTGCGGGTTGCAGCGAGGGTCGAGAAGTAAACGTCCTCGAGATTGCCTTCGATGGCGGAGAAGTCCGGCTCGGGCGCGGTGTCGCTGAGGACGTTGATGAGTGTCGCGCCGCCGGCGAGGCGCGTGGAGATGACGTTGAAGCGCTGCTTGTAGTCCTCGAGCGCCGTGCGGGCGATCTGCTTGCGCCAGACGCGGCCGCGCAGGGCTTGTGTGAGGTCGCGCGGGGCGCCCTGGGCGACGATGCGGCCGCCGGCGAGGATGGCCATGCGCGGGCAGAGATCGGCCACGTCTTCGACGATGTGGGTGGAGAGGATGACCACGACCCCCTCGCCGATTTCGGCGAGCAGGTTGAGGAAACGGTTGCGCTCTTCCGGATCGAGGCCCGCGGTCGGCTCATCGACGATGATCAGGCGCGGATTGCCGATGAGAGCCTGGGCGATGCCGAAACGCTGGCGCATGCCGCCGGAGAAGCCGGCAATCGCCTTGTTGCGGACAGGCCAGAGGTTCACCTGGTTCAGCAGGCCGTCGACGATTTCGGCGCGCTCGGAGGCCTTCGAGAAACCCTTGAGGATCGCCATGTGGTCAAGCATGTCGCGGGCGCTGACGCGCGGATAGACGCCGAAATCCTGAGGCAGGTATCCCAGCGTGCGGCGCAGTTTTTCCGGCTCTGCGAAGACGTCGATATCGTCAAAGCGGATCTTGCCGCTGCCGGGGCTCTGCAGGGTCGCGATGGTGCGCATCAAGGTGGACTTGCCAGCCCCGTTAGGGCCGAGGAGACCGAACATTCCGGCCGGAATTTCGAGGTTCACATCGTCCAGGGCGCGAACGCCATTCGAATAGACATGCGTCAGGCCGGCAATCTGCAACATTGTGATTCCCCGTTAAACAGAAAGGATTTATTGTTTTTCAATATTTCCGAGTCAGCCCGAGTGTCAAGCTCAAACTCAACGAGCGGGGACAGTGCCGATTGGGCAAAGGCGCACTTGCGCCGCGCGAAGGGCGCGGCGGGGGCTGTGGTGAGGGCTCAGGGGCTCAGAACGAGTAGCGGCTGGAGGAGACGCCGAAGGCGCGCTGGAACATGGCGCAGACGAGGCACGCGTGAAGCGACACAGGCTCATGCTCGCTATCTCCGTCCACTGATCTAGATGGCCGGCGCCGGCAGGGTGCTGCTGCCCAATTCAACCGGCATCTTCTTTAAGGCGGCATTGCCCAGATTAAGTTGTGATGAATTTTGGTCAATAGCGGAGCCAGAGACTTGCGCAAGATGCGGCCCAGTTCCAATTATTCAGTGTGCGGACCGGGCCCCTCTGGTAGCTACATCTCGCTTGCCGAGACAGCTGCGATGTCGGACCGCACCGGGAAGTATCCGGTGCCGGTATGAAGCAAAAAGTGGACACCAGCTCGCGCGGATACACCTGCAACCCGACAAGAGGAGTATGCCGTGTCATCCAACTATATCCATGCCCTGGCTCAACGCCATGCCGCCATTGAGCGGCGCATCGCCGAAGCGATGAAGGCGCCCTTGCCAGACTCCCTTCACATCACGCAGCTCAAGAAACTGCGCCTTGCCTATCGCGAACGGATCCGCGAAGCGATCCGTCAAAAGCGAAGGGCAGCTACTGCTTCTCGACGCGGCCAATGGACGGCGCCTCATCCCACACAACACCCGATTCCTGCCTCGTCACCGCATCAGCAGGAAGGAACCTGACATGCCGCTGCATACTTCGCCGATTGACGGCGCCCCAATGCGCACTATCCGAAGATACGGCATCGAGATCGATATCTGCCCGACATCGGGCGGCATCTGGCTCGATCGCGGCGAACTTGAGAAGCTGGTCGAGATCATTCGGGAAGACGCCGTGCAGGAGATCCCCTCTCGGGCGCGCCTTCGCCAGCACGACGGTGATTTCGATGATGATGCCTCCACCCGCAAGGGCCGGATGGACCGGAAGTCCCGGCTGCTGGATCTGTTTGACTTCTAAGCCGCTGGGCGCCGCTGCTCGAATGTAGCGGCGCCTTCGGTCCGCTTTCAGAGGCGATCAGAAGCGATGCGGTCTGAGCACCTGCACCTCGCCAACAGTCAGTACACCGATATGGCTGCCGAGCAGACCTTCGAGTTCGGTCAGCGCCGCCCGGATCTGGCTGTCTGCGCCAATCGAAATGATCACCACCATGTCACTCGATGCTGACATGTCGGTATCGCGGTTCCAGCGCGTGGCGCCGCCAAATCCGGAGATCGCGGGCAAGACGGTATATCCAGTCAAGCCTGCAGCCTCGAGAACGCTGCATGCCCTCTTCGCCGCCATACGTTCAATGATCAACTCCAGTCGAAGGCGAGTGTGCATGGTTCAGACGGCTCCAGGAGAAACAGCCCTCGCCAGCCAGATGTAGATCGGAAGGCCGAGGATCAGGTTGAACGGAAATGTAATGCCGAGAGACAAGGTAAGATAAATTGAAGGCTTCGCCTTCGGCAAGGCGAGACGCATGGCAGCCGGCACAGCAATGTAAGACGCCGATGCAGCCAAAGTGATGAGCAGCGCCGCGTCGCCTGCAGACATGCCATTGAGGAAGGCAACGCCCGCGGCAAGGATGGCCGAGATGATTGGCATGTAGAGGCCGAAGGCAATTGTACCTGGGCCAAGCTGTCGCCAGCCATTCCGCAAGCCTCTGCCTGCAGACAAACCCATGTCGAGAAGGAAAAGGCAAAGAACACCTTGAAACGGGTCAACGAAGAATGGCGCGACTCTCTGCATGCCCTGTTCGCCGCTGATCCAGCCAATGACCAGCGAGCCAAGCAGAACGACGACGGATGCGTTGAGCAGAACCTCGCGCGCGAGCTCGCCCCGTTCTGATCCTGCTACCGAACCTGACTTTGCCTGGCCACGGTTCGCAATGATCAGAGCGGAGATGATCGCCGGGACCTCCATGAGGGCGGCGACAGCGACGAGGTATCCAGATGTCTGGAGCCCGGCAGCATTGATCGCCTGCCCAGCCGCAACGAAGGTAACGATCGAGATAGAGCCATAGTGTGCGGCGGTCGCTGCGGCGTCAATTTCATTGAGCCGGGTCGTCAGGCGTAGAAGACTATAGGCGATCAGCGGTAGCAGGAAGGAAAGGGCAACTGCGGAAATCATTACCGCGCCAGCGTCCCATCCGAGATCACCTTTCGAAATTTCGACACCGCCCTTGAGGCCGATCGACATCATCAGGTAGATGGCCAGACCTTTGGCGAAAGCCTCCGGGATTGTCATCTGAGACTTCAGGAGCGCGGCCGCGAGTCCGAGGAGGAAGAAAAGCACAATCGGCGAAAGCAGAGTTGCGAGCGCAATATCCATGGGAATCTGCTCCTGTTGCCCTGGCGCCAAGCCACCGGGTCAGGCAGGCGTGTAATGGAGCCCGATCCATAGAAACAAATCGAATGATAGGATTCAGACGATAGCTTTTAGCTATCGTGCTCGACTCTATTGTTCGTTGCGCAGGACTTTTTCGGCTGCCTGGCGCAGCGGCGCCGCCAAGCCGACAAGGCTGGCTGCGAGCGGCGAGGTGTCGCGCCATATCAGGGAAATCTCGCGGCGGGCCAATGGATGGTCGATCACCCGCGCATTCAGCCCGCGATCCCTGCGCGCCTCCGAAAGCGCATAGAGGCTGGGCAGGATGGCAACGCCGGCCCCCAGCTCTGCCATGAGGCGGATCGCATCCAGACTTGTTCCCTCATATTCGGAACTCACCGTTGCACCGGAGGCGACTGCCAGGTTCTGAATGATGGTGTTCAACCGATGCCCCTGGCCCAATGTAAGGAGAGACCTTCCCTTCAGGTCCTTAAGACGTACGGGCCCTTCCCCATCCGATAAAGGATCTTCCGCCGGCGCACACACGTAAAGCCGTTCCGAGAATAGTGGCTCATGAAGGATGTTCTCATGGTCGATGGGTGAGGAGATGATCGTATCAAAGTCGCCAGCCTGGAGGTGCTCATCCAGATCTATCGTTCGCTCTTCACGAACGCTGAGACGCAACTCGGGGAAACGCTTGTGCAGCTCGCGGCTTGCGAGAGGAAGGAGATATGGGCCTACGGTTGGCAAGACACCGAGGCGAAGTCGTCCTGAAAGTGCGCTTCGGCCGAACTTGGCGACGGCTTTCAAGTCTTCCACTTCACGTAGAATATTGCGGGCTCGCCGGACGAGTTCCTCTCCTGGAGCCGTCAACATCGCGCCGCGCCTGGACCTTTCGATCAGCTGCACACCCAGGCTCGCTTCCATCTCTGCAACTTGTGCCGACAAGCTGGGTTGGCTGACATTTACCGCGCGCGCAGCGTCTCCGAACTTTCCGGTATCAGCGATGGCGATCAAGTACTGCATCTGCCGGAGTGTGGGTCGCATACCATAGTCCTCTGCTATTGAACCAACAGAATAGTTAGATTGGAACTATCGCCATTCAAGACACACATACGGGTCAGAACCAAAATGCGGTTCGCCTCAAGGAGACGACCATGACTTTCCAGACCAATAGTTCCGACAGCGTTGGAAGCGCCGGAGCTTCATCAGTTCGGAACCAACAGACAGACAAGAACAGCACTATGCGCTTCAGCATAGCCGAGCGGCGGGCTTGGCGCAGCCGCCGCAAGCTTCGCGCCATGCGGTCGGTTGATCTTCGGAGCGCCTGACGTGATCTCCCCAGCCGATTTCGACATGCTGTTTCCCAACAAGGACTGCCCGCCAAAGATCAGTTCTCGGCGCAAGTTGAACTTGCGACGGGTTCGAATGGCGCTTCGGCCTGCACCTATCCGTCCCCAGACCGTTCGGCGAGGCTAGTCGCCGGACGTAACTCTCCGCCGGCAGGCTGTCCCTCTCTCTGCCGGCGGATTTTTTTTGATATCTCAGTTGAAGGCCGATCTCGTGTAAACGAGGAGCATCTAGAATTCCCGGCCGATGAAGATTTTCGCCATCGCGTCATCCGCTCCGTCAGTCAAACCAATCCTCACGGCTGTTTGCAGAGACAAGCCACTTCCGAAGTCCACTTTGGCTACAGGCCCGATCTGATGTGCTTGTTGATCCCAATCCGGCAGATCACGCGAGTTTCCGTACTCACTAAACAGTTCCGCACCCAGTCGCCACTTGTCAGCGCCTGTGAGTGTCAACGGTACTGAGCGGGTAAGCTGCAAGCGGCTCTCGAGTTCAGCGCCGGACGAAGGATCGTCAGTCGTTTCGATCCCGGCAATCAAATTGGCGCGCCACTCCCAATCCTTCGCAAATCGGTCGGTCAAAGAAACGCGCAGAGCGGCTTCGTCTGGCCGATCCTGACCCGAGAATGTATAGCCGAGTCTCAGTCCGCCATTGAATCCTTCGCCACTCTTGCTTTCCGTAGACCATTGGAACCAGTTCTCAAAAGTCACTCCTGAATAGTCCCAGTCCTGATCATCTGGTTTTCTGAAAGCAGCGATGACACGAAGCTGATACCAATCAGAGAATGCCTGCTCATAATGAAAACGGCTTTGTGCTGTGCCTTCATCATCTGTTCCCAGTCGGGCCTCTGCTGCTCTATCGCCTGCAGTGATGTTCGCGGAGCCGACATTGCCGGTAAGCGATTGCGCCGACGCAGCGCTGGCTAAGCCGGCGACCGTCAAGACGAGACTGGCAAGCCTGATAGACTGAGGCATATAGAATCTTTCACACCTTTCTGAATACCGGAAAGCTTTTCAGGTGCGCCGTTGTTGGCCGCAGCCGAAGTCTTTTAACCCGCGCGACCTATTCAATTCGGCAGACCGGTCAAGGCAGGCCGCATAATGTAATCTTTCGTTCATCCTGCGGTAACCGATCAGTCATCGGAATGTCAGGCTGCGCTTAGATTCCTCACCCAACTCTCCGTCACCCGCCCGCTGAATGGAATGGGCAAAAATTGATGAGAGGAACCTAGCGAATGACATTCAAGACATCGAAGCTTCTGCCCGCACTGATGCTTTCGGGCGCCCTGGCCATCGGCGCCTGCGCGACCACGGAGGCCTCGCCGAATTCCGCTTCCACAGCCGCAATCTCCGCCGCACAAGAGACTGAGATCAGCAAGGAAGAAGTGCTGGCCGCCCAGCAAGCATGGGGCAAAGCGCTCGTTCAGATTGCAACGGACCATGAGAGCGGCGGCATTGAGGCCGCAAAGGCGACGGCAGAGGCAGTCCTTGATTCAGCTTACGGCTACAATCTCGGTCCTGTCCTTTTCAAACCGACCCTGACGACCGCGCCGCAGACGTTTCGCACAACCCGTGAGGGCGCGCTCGCGTACTTCGTTGGTCACGATGCCAACTTCCCGGCTGACAAAGGCTTCGCGCTGAACGACTGGCGCAAGTTCGAAACAGAGAACGCAGCGATCTTCATCGAGGGCGATGTTGCCATGTCGATGGGTAAGGTGCGCCTCACCGATGCGGATGGCAATGTCACCGAGGTCGACAAGACATGGGGCTACAAGCGCGATGACGCAGGCAACCTTCGCATCGTGCTTCATCACTCGTCGCTGCCGTTCCAGCCGAACTGACGCAACAGCAATGACGGGCGGCTGCCAATCTGTAGCCGCCCGTTACGGCGACTTTATCCGCGTATACGGTATCCGACACCGCGGACCGTCTCGATAACTGCGGTTCCGAACGGTTCATCGACCTTTGATCTCAGACGCCTGATATAAACGTCCACAACGTTTGTGAGCGGATCTTCGTCTACACCCCAAACATTGGTCAAAATCCGCTGGCGGCTGAACACGCGCCCTGGCGCAGACATCAGAAGCTCGAGAAGAGCCAGCTCCTTTGTCGTAAGACGGATTTCTTCACCTGCCCGATGAACACTGAACCGCGACCTGTCTAGCTCAAGCTCGCCTATTTTCAGGACTGAACCGACCGGTTCGGCGATCAGTGGCCCGCGGCGAAGCAAGGCTTCGATGCGCGCCAATAATTCTTCGAAGCCGAATGGCTTTACGAGATAGTCATCCGCGCCCATCCGAAGCCCGGCAACGCGGTCCTCGATGCGGCCGAGCGCGGTCAGCATCAAGATCGGCAGATTGATGTGTGACGCTCTGAGCGTCTGGCAAAGGTCCAAACCACTCATACCAGGCAACATCAGATCCAGGAGCACCAGTCCGCGAATGCCGGTCTGCTTCTGATCGTCCCACAGCTCTCGACAGGCGTTCAAGCCGTCAGTACCCGTCGCAGCGACACGAATTCGATAGCCTTCTGCCTTGAGTCCGCGCTCGAGAAAGTCAGCGACGCGCTGGTCATCCTCCACAATAAGAATGTTCATCACGCAACCTCAAGGGTGATAGTCGGAAGGCGCAACCGGGCGGTCGTGCCATTGCCGACTACACTTTCAAGCGAGAGATCACCACCATGCCGTTCGGCAAATGCCTTGGCAATCGAGAGGCCAAGGCCAGATCCATCTGCTCTATGTATCCGCGCAGAACTCGCCCGAAACCCACGTTCAAAGATTCGCGGGAAGTCTTCTTCAGGAATGCCAATGCCGTAATCGCGCACTTCGAGATGCCAGCCAGCCGGCGATGCAGACGTTCGAATGTCTACTCGTCCGCTCGGGTGTGAATACCTTATGGCGTTGTCCAACAGAACACTCATGATCTGCCCTATTCGCGTTGCATCCCCTTGAACGAATGCGTCACCATCCTGCGACACTGGATCCAGGCGAACCTGCCTGAGGCTCGCAAGCGTACTCACCTGACTGATGGCGCGCTTGAGCTCGAGTTCAGGCTCCACGACGTCGTTCTGGAGAACCAACATCTCAGCGTCATCCAACGCGATGGTCAGAAGATCTTCAATCTGCTTTCCAAGTTGTTCGGCACTCGTCGCGATGCGGAGAAGACTTTCTCGATATGACGCATCCGACATGTCCCGAACTCGCAGCGCCACTTCGGCTTCCCCACGTATTACAGTCGTGGGCGTCCGAAGTTCATGACCGATATCCGCCAGAAGCTGACGCCGGCGGGCTTCCGAGCGCTGGAGGTCTGCAACCGCGCCTTGCAGATCTACCGTCCGCTCACTGACCATTACTTCGAGTCCGGACCTCAGCTCTCTCTCCCGCTGACTAGTGAGATCCAATTGGCTCGCCATCTGATTCATGCGCTGGGCCAATGTTCCAAACTCGTCCTTGCTCAGATTTGGGATGCGATAGGCCAGATCACCGGTTTCATAAGCTTGCGCCCCCGCCGTCAGCTCACGGAGCGGCCGGCGCAACGCATACGAAAAGTAGATCGACAGGATTATGGCGAGAAGGACGATCGAGCTCGCCGCAATGTTCGAGACGAAACGGGCCTGCGCCAGCGACTCGTCGGCTGAAGCGCGATCTCTCCGAAGCGCTTCCGTCTCCGCCGCAATTGCCTGGTTGAGCAAGGCGCGAACATCATACTGACCATAACGGTCAAACACTTCGTCCACAGCAGACAGAGAGATTCGCCCCTCTTCTCCCGTTTCGCGGTCATTGATCTGCTCAACTCGGCCCAGCATCGATGCGACCGAGTTTTCGAGAAGTTCGATGGTTCGGGCGCGTTCAACGTGTTCTTTCAAAAGCGCCGCATCCGGGCCGTCCATGCGAACGGCCTCCGCAGCGAGCTGGCGCAAGGTGTCGAGGTCCCGGCGCATGCTCTGCCCAAGGTCTGGGCCAGTCGACGGATCGGTCGATGGGTCCGCGATGCTCTGGAGAACCCAGATCCGCAAGCGGGCCTTTTCGGCAGAGAGGTCGAGGTAAGTGCTCAAAAGGTCCGCCGCAACGCGTCCACGCACGACGCGGTGTTCAGCCAAGCGGGAAACCCAACCGTTGAGAGCGCCGAGCGCAACGGCAAGCAGCGCGAGCGCCGCAAATGCAAGGATGAGGCGCCTCGAGAACATGACCAACTCCGCTTACCATCTACATAATGGCGATTGACGGCCGAGTTAAGCCTCCAGCAAAAGACAGGGCTATTTCAAACCTGTGTCCGCTTTTGAAGCTGTTGTTGTCCGGCTCCAATCAGCAAACAGCTTTGGCCAGGCCTCGAGCGGCGTGCCAGCAATGCCCCTGAGCCCGAAACCATGACCGCCGGTATCGAAAACATGCAGCACGGAGGGCACGCCGCCGGCCCGCAACGCGGCGTAGAGGATCAGGGAATTCTCGACCGGCACTGCCGCGTCGTCGCCGGCATGCATGAGGAAGATCGGTGGCATGTCAGGTCTGACCATATGCTCGAGCGACCAGGCCCGAACCGCATCGCCGGACGGTTCCGCCCCCAGCAGGTTCGCCCTCGAGCCCTCATGCGCAAACGGACGCGCCATTGTTGCCACCGGGTAGATCAGTGCCACTGCATCTGGCCGCGCGGCCAGAGCGTCGATCTCATCCTGCGCGGGATGCACCTCGGCATCGTACCGGCTGGCGAGTGTTCCCGCCACATGTCCGCCTGCCGAGAAGCCCATAACCAAGACGCGGGATGGATCGATGCCGTCGGCGCTGGCGCGCGAGCGGATCACCCGGACGGCCCGCTGGGCGTCCTGCAGCGGCGCTTCGGCGCCGGCCGCCCAGCCCTGATGCGGCAGACGGTAACGCAGCACATATACGGTGGCGCCAAGGCTCCGGAAATGCCGCGCGCCTTCGAAGCCTTCCTTGTCAATCACCACCCATTTGTAGCCGCCGCCGGGGATGATCAGGATCGCGGACCCGTCCGGACGCTGCGGTCTGAAAACGGACAGGCTCGGCGACGTGACCTCGTGCGCGGCGCGGTCGAGAAGCCCGAAAGGATTTTCACGCAGCACGACATGCTCGGCCAGCCCCTCCGGCACATCTCCCGGTATACTGTTCGGCCAGAGCGACAGCACTTCATCCGGGCCGCCGAGATCTTCGGTACCCGAAAGCGGTGTCGCTGCGCAGGCGCCGAGACTTGTTGCGGCTAGAGACAAGAGGACAGTGCGACGCAACAGATTCACGGGCCACACCCTGCCCTATTTGAATGCCGCCGGAAGCGCGAGCGACAGTGCCGGGATATAGGTGATCAGAATCAGAGACGCTACGAGAGCAAGATAGAAGGGCCAGATCGTTTTGACCGCCTTCTCGACCGGCAAGCCGCCGACCGCTGCGCCAACAAACAGCACAGAGCCTACGGGCGGCGTGACCAACCCGATACCCAGATTGAGCATCATGATGATTCCGAAATGCACCGGGTCGACACCCACCTCCATGACAACAGGAAGCAGGATCGGCGTCGTGATGACGATGAGTGGTGACATGTCCATGAAAGTGCCGAGCAACAGAAGCATGACGTTGATGATCAGCAGGATCAAAAGCGGATTGCGCGTGATCGACGTAATGAGGTCCGCCAGCTGCGCTGGCGCCTCCAGCACTGCGAGCGCATAGCCGAACGCGGTGGCGGCCCCGATGATCAGCAGCACCATCGCCGTGACTTTCACCGACTGCATGGCGGCCTCGACAAACCGGTTCCAGCCGAGCGAGCGATAGACAAAGGCACCGACGAGGATCGTATAGATCACCGCAATCGCGGAAGACTCGGTGGCCGTGAAGATGCCCGACAGGATGCCGCCCATAATTATGACTGCCGCCATGAGCCCGGGCACGGCAAGGAAGATCGCACGCGCAAAAGCGCCCCATCCCGGAAATTCTCCGCGCGGATAGCCGCGCCGCACGGCGACCAGCCAGGTCACCAGCGCAAGGATCGCCGCAGTTACGAGGCCGGGGACAACGCCGGCTAGGAAAAGATCTCCGATCGGCACACCGATGCCCGAGGCGGCGGAATAGATGATCATGTTATGCGACGGCGGAATGAGGAGGCCGACAATCGCTGCGGTGGCCGTGACGTTCACAGCATAGTCGGCATCGTAGCCTTTCTGCTTCATCAGCGGCTGGCCTGCCCCTCAGCAGTGGTCCACCAGATTTGTTAGCCCGGCGGTTTCAAGGTAGCAGCGTTCATGCTGCCACCTCCCCATAGTAAGGCGGCATGAACGCTGCGGGCAAGATGGCTTTTGGGGCGGGTGGTTTGTAGCCCAGGGACGAGTGCGGCCGGGCGGTGTTGTAGTGGAGCCGCCAGGCTTCAATCAGGATTTTTGCCTCGCGCAGATCGAAGAAGATTTCCCTCGCCAGCAACTCGTCACGCAGCTTGCTGTTGAAGCTTTCGCAGTAGCCGTTCTCCCAGGGTGATCCCGGTTCGATGTAGAGTGTCTTCACGCCGATCCGCTCAAGCCATTCGCGCAGAGCTGTAGCAATGAACTCTGGTCCGTTGTCGGATCGTATGTGCTCGGGTGCTCCGTGACGAACGAACAGCTCGCCCAGCGTGTCGAGAACATCCCTGGAGGAGAGCTTGCGCTCGACCCGGATGGCGAGGCACTCACGTGTGTACTCATCGATCACGCACAGCATACGGAACACTCTTCCATCGTGCGTGCGGTCCTGGACGAAGTCATAGGACCAGACATGGCCTTTGTACGCCGGCCGCAGACGCACACACGAGCCATCATTCAGCCAGAGACGGCCGCGTTTTGGTTGTTTCATCGGTACTTTCAGCCCCTCTCGCCGCCAGATGCGGTAAACCCGCTTCTCGTTCACATGCCAGCCATCGTCCCTGAGCAGGGCCGTGATCCGCCGGTAGCCGTACCGGCCAAACCGCTCGGCAAGGCGAGTGATCGCCATTGTCACAGCGTCTTCATCGTCTCGCCGGATGTGCGGCTTGCGCTGGGTCGAACGATGCTGGCCGATCACGCGGCAGGCCCGCCGCTCAGTCACGCCAAGCTTTATGACCACGTGATCGACCGCATTGCGTTTGCGGGAAGGGCTCAGAACTTTCCCTGAGCGACTTCCTTGAGGATCTGGTTATCCAGGGTGAGATCGGAGACGGCCCTGCGCAGGCGCTGGTTTTCCTTCTCAAGGTCCTTCATGCGCTTCGCCTGGTCGACCTGAAGGCCGCCATACTCTTTGCGCCAGCGGTAGTAACTCTGCTCCGGCACACCAACCGCCCGCGCTGCCGCAGCGGCCGTCTCTCCGCGGGCCAGGCGAACCTCCACCTCCCGCAGCTTCGCAATGATCTCTTCAGGCTTGGCTCTCTTGCCCATGTCTCAACTCCATAATCGGAGCCGGGACTAACTCAAATACTGGACCACTTTTCTGGGTGCAGACCACCCGGTCTTCGGTCGTGCAG
>Ga0315901_10002347_pt1 | contig 26102 bp, 54 predicted proteins | sample LakEriMetagenome_10_FD_203761 | JGI IMG/M metagenome (GOLD analysis project Ga0315901, IMG submission 203761) | Freshwater fungal communities from buoy surface, Lake Erie, Ohio, United States - Buoy 2 MA116 | ecosystem: Environmental > Aquatic > Freshwater > Lake | place: USA: Lake Erie, Ohio...
TGGGTTAAGACCAATTGGAGTGGAATTGGTTGAGTTGGAAGGTTGGGAAAATATTAATGATTAAATTATTTGGATATATAAAATATTATTATTATATTTGTATTGTCTAATTAAAAAACGTAGTATTATGAGAAAGGAATTTAATGAATTGGTTGAGACAATGAAGTGTTGGGATTTGTTTCAAAAGGGTGATGAGGTTGATGTTGCCTTGACTAACTTATCAAATAAGATTGATGAGGTTGAGAAACGTATTGATTGTGCGGTGCGAAGTTCAGCAGAAGCTAACAAGTCAATTTTACTTTATACTCAAAGGGTTGATAACAATGAAACTTTTCAAATGAAAGTTGATGACCATGATTCAATTTTGAGAGGTACAAACGATGTGCTAATTGCGTTGGATATGAAAGATACAGAATGTATTGATAATAATTGGTATTGGTTATTTAAACCAACAGAAGAACCAAAACCAATTGCAGTAGGAAAAATAGAATACGATTTTCCCGAAGAAGTTTATACAATTGGTAACGTTGATAACACCGAGATAATTGGTGATGTATATGAGAGTTCGTTTCATGAATTGTTAGATTTGGGCATACTAGTACTAGAAGGTTCTAATGATTTCACATGTGGTAAGGCGAATTATATAGTATTGGATAATAAGTTTATTTCAATTGTGAAAAAGAAACAAATTGATTTGAGCAAAGTTCCAATTATTAAGAAAGAAGTATTCATGACGTTTCATAGCAGTTGGGGTGAGATTGATTGTGATGAGGACGGAAAGGTGATTGAGGTTCGTGGTGATGAGGATGATGAAAATTACTTATTAGATATTGCAGTATTTGATTTGGTTGAGTATTGTAAATTCTGTGAAAGTAAAAATATTACCATGGGTGAATCTGATGATATTTTGTCAATTGGTTTTTGGAAAAAAGACAATACATATCATGAAGCTGAAAAAGATTGGAGAAAAGAAATATTTGGTGAAGAACCACCAACAATGTTATGCAGTGACCCTACAAAACATGAAATAGTAAATAATATTATTTCTCAATTGAAAGGTATTGAGGTTGATGGTGAAACCATGGAGTATATTTTACGTCAAGTTGGTATGGAAGACCAAATGTTGAAGCAGTTATTTGCACAAAGTACAAATGATGAGATTGATTATTTGCATGATGTAAGAAACGGAAAAGCTTAAATAGTATAGTATATAAAAATAATTTAAAAAAACCTATCAAATAATTTGGTAGGTTTATTTTTTTTACTTATCTTTGTATTGTCTAATTAATTAAAACATTTGAGTTATGTACAAGAAAGAATTATTATCTAGCAACAATGCTAAAACTATCAAAGGTGAGAAAAAACAGTTTAAGACGTTTATTCTTTATATGTCACCTTTCACGTTAAATTCAAAAGGTGTTAACCTTTGTCCCATGGCAAGTGAGGGGTGCGCAAATTCATGTTTATTTGAGAGTGGGTTTGGTGGTATTTATTCTTCCGTTAAGAATGGTAGAATGGAAAAAACGGAATTTTATCTTTCAGATAGAATAGGATTTTTGGATAAGTTAGTTAATGAAATAACTAAACTAGAAAAGAAGTTTAAAGGTAGTGAGTATACACTGGCAATTCGTTTGAATGGTACAAGTGATATTTCGTATGAGAAACAAATTACGTCCAATGGTAAAACAATATTCGATACGTTTCCTAATATTCAGTTTTACGATTACACAAAGAATTATACACGATTCAAAAAAGTGTTACCAAAGAATTATCATTTAACATTTTCACGTTCTGAAATTAACCATGATATATCAATGGATATTTTAAGCAAGGGACACAATGTTGCAATGGTATTCGATAAGTTACCCGAAACATACATGGGTTACAAGGTTATCAATGGTGACGAAACAGACTTAAGATTTTTGGATGACAAGAATGTTATTGTTGGTTTGAAGTACAAAAAAATGACAGGCTTTGGTGGTGCTAAAAAGAATATTGAAGCATTGGAGAATGGCTTTGTGATTGTAACGCAAGATAAAGTAATTAAAAAAGTTAGGCTTGTTGCTTAATTAGACAGAAAAAAAGTGAGGTTATAATTTGGTAGTCTCACTTTTTTTATTTATCTTTGTATTGTCTAATTATTTAAAACGTATAAGTTATGTTACAGATTGAATTTTTTAATCGCCTTGACCCTATAACTAAGGATAACCACATTGATGATACCTTTATTAAGGTTGGGCCAATTGATAGTTTCCAATGGACGTATAGTCATTTAAGGCTATGGGTTTATGGTGGCAAGTGTGAGGATTTCGATATTGTTCGTCATGGCAAAGAATCGGTTATGTACAAGGGAAAATTATTTGGTGATTTTCGAATTGTCACTTATGACCCGAATGATGATAGTGTTGAGCAATTAACAGATATTAATTTAATACATTATGTTATATGAAAATGTCTGATAAATTTATTATTGTCGATGAGTTTGACAATCATTGTTTCAGCTCACATGAATTTGATTCTTATGAGGATGGTTGGGAGTTTCTATATATTAAATTTCCTGTTCTATATAATTCAGATGGGACACAGGACGACCAAGAGGAAGAGTTGAATTCATATTTTGTAATCTTAAAAGATAGATAGTTATGAAAGATTTAAAATTGGTATTACGTGATGATATTACAGATATTGATATATTAAATAATATTTGTGAAGATACAACTGCAATTTTAGTTGATGAGGATAATTGTTGGATTGAGATATCTGATAAAGGATTCTTTGTTCCCGATGGTTGGATGGGTGTTACCACCAAAGATATTGTTCTTGCTAAAAAAGCATTGGTCCAATTTAAAATTGATAACGAAATATTTTGATAATTCAAATATAATACTTATCTTTGTTTTGTCTAATTAATTAAAGCATTATGGAAAAAGCTATTTTAAACACGGTTGATAAAAGATTAACATTTACTTTCCTAGAGAAAGAATATGTTGTTGATGTTACGGGCATGGAAAGTGACCATTGGGACACAATCAAAGATGAGGAAACAAATATAGAATACGATATTAATATTTGGTTTGATGAGTTTTACAATGGTGTAGATTCATTTCAGTTATGCGTGTATGAATTGGTGATGAACCATGATAACACAAGTTTAACCATTGGTAATTCACTTGAAAATTTTGATGTGGTTGCTATCAATGAGCAAGGGTTGGAAATTGTTGGTAAGGAATTGGAATTGGGTATGTTTGAAAATAATCCATAATTTATTTGGATAATTGAAATAATATTATTATCTTTGTTTTGTCTAATTATTAAAACATAAGAAAATGGAAAATCTAGTATTGGAAAAAGGGATTGCATTCTTCTCAGCAGATTATTCTGATGCGATGCAAATTGAAACATTGAAAATTCACATTACACCAACTGACATTGGCAACATTAGAAGTGCAATGGGGTTTATTAAAGCTAATCCATTTATTGTAAGCATTAACATTGACTTAAATGGTTACGTTGAGTATTTGGATGATGATGGTAATGAGGTTGGGGATTGGAGAATTGATGTTGAAAGGTTTGTGGTATATAGTGATAGTGTTTATTACTATGCACAAAACAAATGGCATTCTGGCGACCAAATTGAAAGCGAATCAATTGATTTGGATGAATTGGTAATTGCTAACTAATAAATTAATTAGAAAATAATCCATAATTTATTTGGAGTTATGGATTATTTTTCTTATCTTTGAAATGTCTAATTAAAAACGTTAAAGATATGAAAGCAAAGAATTTTGGTACGATGTACATGGGTTACTACTACGATGAGAGTAGAACAGACATTGGATACAACATCTTTATTGAGGATGTGATTGGAATCCACAATGTGGCATACCATTCCAAAGGTCAACTGATTAAGCAATTAATCCAAAGTGGACACAAGAAGGAATCGATTCAAATAAATAGAGTGGTTTACAAATAATATTTAAGTCATGAAGAGTATTAAAGTAAGATTTAATTTGGGTAGGGGTCAGAACTACATGAAGTGGAAAGTTCAGTATACTGATGGTAGTGTTGAATACCATTCACCATCAGAGGTTCAGTTGTTGATGCATGACTGCATTCTTAAGAACCACAAGAATACCGCTCAGAAGATTTATGATGGAGCCAATAAGACAGTGTGTGCATGGGTTCTTTGTAAATCATTGGCCATTAAGAAGAATGACTTTATTAAAGCGGATACGATTGGCGAGAGGGTTCGTTATAATCCACGGGTCACACCACATTGGATGTTGAATGATGAGAATGTGGATGGACGAGCTCTAGAGAAGTTATTCAGTGTTGACTTTGGCCTGTATACATTTTAATTTGGAGATGTGAAAAAGATTTGATATCTTTGTTATTGTCTAATCGATAAGCAACTTACACGAATAGGAAATTAGGGTGGCATGCTTATGTTTTAGATTAGACACCGAGAGGGTAACACGAGAATTCTACAAAAGACCACCCTTTGTGTTACCCTTTTATTTAAATCAATTAGGTTATGGATATATTTAAAAATTTTGTTTTGCGGCGAGAGGTTAATAAAATATTAGATAGTATTAAAACGTTAGAATGTGGTCATGTTGGAGGTTACTCAATTGAAATTACAACTGACGATTCGATATCATTTGATAGTTATTTATACCAAGGGAAGAGTGCCGAATCAGACAGGAATCATGACTTTGAAATTTTAAACAAATTATTTTTAGAAAAAACCTCCAATTAATTTGGGGGTTTTCTTTTTTTTACTTATCTTTGTATTGTCTAATTATTAAAACATAAAAAAATGGGAAATTTAAACAACACAGCATTATTGATTACACACCAAATAAACAAGGGTAATGTGAATGAGCGTTCGTTATTCAGAATCTTGGTGCAAGATAATGACTTTTCAGAAAACGAAGAATACTATCGTGAAGATACTTTAGAGTTAGGCTTTAATAATGAAGCAGAAAGAGTATCAAAGGAAATTTTTGATAAGCACAAACATTTACTTGATGAGGATGAAGAAGATTTTGATGAGTATGGTGCTATTCAACTAATGGTAAATGACTTGTTCGATGTTCAAGGTTTCATTGGTTGTTCATCCAACTATGGTGGTTACCAATATGAAGTTATCGAAACTGACTTTGAGTATGTAGTAGTTATTGCAACAATAATATAAAACAATATAATTATGGCAAAAGCATTTAGACCGCAAGTGGTTTGTAGTGTATCTAGACATTACAATGGTGAATTCGCAAATAGCGTTAGTGGTGGACATATTCAGAGAGAGTTCCCAACGTATTCGGAAGTAAAGAAACGTATTAAAGATTTGTTGGAAATTTCAGATGATAATGAGGTATCTGTTTATCGACACAGACGTGGTGAATGGGGAGAATGGTTTGAGAAGTGGGCAATGATTAATGGAAAACCACAAATTTTTGAAAAAGGTTGGCAATAAATTTGGAAATATCATTTTATATTATTATATTTGTATTGTCTAATTAATTAAAACATAAAAAAATGGGAACACGTAGCTTAACGAAGATTTTTTCAACTTACAATGATGAGAAGAAAAACAAACAAGTAAAAGAACAACTTGTGAATATGTATCGCCAATATGATGGTTATCCGTCAGGACATGGTGTTGAATTGGTAGATTTCCTTAATAGTGGGAAAGTTGTTAATGGGCTTGGTGCTGATGATAGAAATGTATTCAATGGTGCTGGTTGTTTGGCGGCACAAATGATTGCACATTTCAAGAATGGTGCGGGTGGGTTTTACCTTATGCCAATAAATTCAAAGAATTGCGGACAAGAATTTGAATACGAAGTTATTGTTGATTTCGATACGCATGAGGTTACATTGAAATGCTTTGAGGTTTGGAACAAGAAAAAGTTAATATTTGAGGGAAAACCTAGTGAATTTGAGCAATTTGTTGAAGAATTGGAAGAAAAATAGTAAAAAACTTTAAAAAAGATTTGGAGAATAGGAATATTCTCCTTATCTTTGTATTGTCTAATTAAAAAAATAAGTTATGAATGTTATTAATTTTAAAGGGATAGAATATCCAACACGTACATTTAAAGTAATCTCAGATGAATTTGATGGTGAACAAATCTTTACGATTGCAACAGAAAGTTTAGATGAAGCTTTGGGTGACGATAAAGAAGAATTTGATACAGAAGAAAACGATATTGATTGCACTATATATTTTTATGTGGAAGATAAGGTTATTGACTTGGACGCAAAAGAAATTTGTGAAAACCATTTAGATGTTGAAATGGAATTTATTGAAGAAATATTCGAATAAATTAGGATATATCAAATATTATAATTATCTTTGTATTGTCTAATTATTTAAAACTATATTATTATGTCTAGATTGAAAGCGGATGAATTGGCAAACGAGATTAGTAATTTCGTTAATGGTGCAAGTATCAATGAGGTTGAACGTTTGGTTGAACTAATGGGTCAAGACCATCCTACATTGCAACAAGCGAAGATGAGGTTGGTTTGTTTATTTGTTGAACAAATGGCTAACAAGGCATACACTGATGCTAGGAATGAGCAAAGCAAGAAGACTGCTATTGCTATGATTGAGGGTTATAGGGTATCTATGAAATCGGAAATCATTCGTCAGGACGGTGGAATATCTGATAGTCTATCAAAGTACATTGATGAGAAATCTTTGCCGTCAGGTAGTTTGGCAACAATTTAAAAATAATTTAAAAAAGATTTGGAGAATTGAAATATTCTCCTTATCTTTGTTTTGTCTAATTAATTAAAACTTATTATTATGTCACAGAGTATTAAACTTACCGCAGAAGAAATTGCACTCATCGAGCAAAAGAGAGCAGAAGAAAAAGCAATACAAGAAGCATTGCTTAAGTCTTACGACCACTATCGTGAGAGAAAGATTGCCTCACATAAAGAGACTATCGTAAGGCAAGAGAAAGATGAAGAACAACGAAAAGAAAATTACAAAACGATATTTAATGAATTGATTAAAGTATCAAAATTTTTCCGATTTGATTGTACAAAGAAAAAAACACTTACTACGGTTGATTTATTTGAATTGAACGAAAATGGTGATGAGATTCGTTACAATGCGGATTTTAGTAAACATATAAAACCAAAAGAGGTTGTCAAATTGGATTCTTACTATTACGAAATGAAAATAGTATATACGGGTATTGTACCCGAAAAGCACGAATACTATGTTGTTCCAACATCTACTTATTCAAAGTATAGTTATAGAATTACGGGTTACAAAATGCAAGTGCAGGGTACGGGCGTAAACAGTTGGGATAAGCGTGGACAAATGACAAATGCTAAAACTGTTCACAAAAAGATTCTTGAAATTGTTGAGAATAAATTCAGACAAATTGAATACCAAAAAGAACAAGATTCTTCCAATAAAAGAATTACTGATAGATTCAACATTGAGTTTAGTAAGTTTGTTAAAAATGTAACTTCGATTGACAAAAACACATTTAATATAAAATTGGATAATGGTATTACCATTGAGATTTATGGTTATGAGAATGGTGATGGTGATATTACATTCAGAAAGGGCAAGATTGCATTCCCTTATCAAATGGATATAACAAGTTTGATAAGTAACTTAAACGATATAAAGGGTGAGGAATAACCTCACCCACCACAACCACAACCTTTATCTTTTTTTATATCGTTTAATATATTTTTTATTCTAACATCTTTTGATTTAGTATCGTATATTTTTTTAACCTTGTTAAAAGCTTTGGTATATTTTTTATTATTCATACCAATAAATATTTGGATATATAAAATATTATTCTTATCTTTGAATTGTCTAATTAATTAAATTAAAACATTATGGAAAACGATAAAGCATTATTTGTAGCCTTTTATTTTTGGAGTGGGTATAACAAACAAACCTTATTCCAAGAGTTCGATAACATCTATGAACTGGCTGACAAGTTTGTTCAAACGTATAGTCAAGATGATACATGGGAAGATGAATCCTTTGAGGAATACATGGATAAGTTCATTAGAGAACATATACCGCAGTAACCTATATGTACACAAATGTGTATACGGTCGCGAGGGAAAGTCTAGTTAAATATAAAATAATATTATTATGGGAAAGATTGCTAAATTGGTTTCGGTTACATTGATGACAAGGGTTATTGTTGATGAGGGTGCTACAGAGCAAGACATTTTGGAATTGGCAATACCTAAATTATCCGAGAAGTTAATGGATGAACCATATGAACATATCGAGGAAATTGTGGACGATGAGGAATGTCCATACGACCCAGAGTTCGATGAGACATACGAATGGTAAAGATAAGTAAAAAATAATTAAAAAACAAACCACATATTATTTGGATATGTGGTTTTTTCTTTTTATATTTGTATTGTCAATGAGACGGGCCGATAGTCACCAGACTAGTGGGAGAGTGGACTCCATGGTGGATATATAAATTGGTGCAAAAATAATTAAAAAAAAGTTAATAAAAAACTTGCATATTAATTATTTTATTTGTATACGTGCGTGCGCCATTAATAAGGTATCAAAAAAAAATTAAAAAAATATCGTTTTATATTTGCATATATGAAATAGTATTATTATCTTTGTACTGTTAATCAATTAAAACAATTTATCATGAACAACGAAATGAACAACAAAGTGAATGAAATCTTGGTAGCACACAATCTAGATTTCCGTATTGAGAAAGAGCAATTGCTTTCAGCTACAGGAAAGCCAACACCTTTCTATGGTCTGTTTAATGACAAGACAGGTGAGTGTATTAATTCTGTTAAAGAGGGTTACACAGTCTCACAGAACGATGAAATCGTTGAACTTGTATTGGAGGGTATGCAAGGGTTTGGTGAATTGTCCGTATCAAAAGCGGGTTCTTTGAATGGTGGACGCAAGGTATTCATTCAGTTGGGTATCGAGGGAATGTCTCTTGTTGGTTCTGAACATATCAAAAGATATGTTACTGTTATCGATAGCAACGATGGGTCTACGGGTCTTTCAGTTGGTATCGGGGAGTTGGTAATGTCTTGCCAAAATCAATTCTTCAAATTCTACAAAAGCGGACAATCAAAACTTCGTCATACAGCGAGTTTAACGCAACGTATTAAGGAAATACCTATGCTTATCGAAATGGCGTTGTCAGAGAGCCTTAAATTGACTGAAACGTACAAGCAATTTCAGTCCACACCTGTTACTCGCAAGTTAGCGGATGAGATGGTGAAATACATTCTTGGTGTTGACCGCAATATGTCTATCAAGACTGATTCTGAATTGTCCACACGTTCACGCAACGCAATGGATAGCCTTTACAACCACATTGAGAAGGAAACCAATCAGAAGGGGTTGAACTTGTTCGGGTTGTTTAGTGGGGTTACTTCATGGACAACGCATGAGAAATCAGCACCTCGCAGAGAGAATGGTCGTGAGGAAAGCATGATGACGGGAACTAACTACCGCACCAATGAGCAAGGGTTGGAATTTGCCCTTAACAAGTTGGGGTTGGTAATGGCATAAATGGATAGGGGGTTGAAAAACCCCCACCATTTTGTTAATAACTTTTTGATTAAAAATTTGCATGGGTCGATTTTATTTTGTACCTTTGCAAATTTTTTTCATATACCTAAAAAAAAATATAAGGTAGGTCGGAGTCTACTCTACTACCACCTTGCGAGTGTCAGCCCCTTTGACATAACAAAGGTAATGATAATATTTGACACTACCAAATTTATTTCATATTATTTTATATTATTTTTCATAAAGTGAAAATGCTAACAATAGTATGTTGTGGGAATGAAACCTTATCCTTATCTTTGTGGTGTAACTTTAAAACATATTATTATGAATTTAATTGAAAGAGTTGTTGAACAAATTAGAGAAGATTTGTATAATGGTGTTGAACCATTGGAAGAATTATTATCATTCGTTCCAAGAGAGAATCTTATAGCATATTTGCCCGAAGAAGAATGGAGTAAATATGAGAATGAGTATTGTTGCGACAATTGTGGTGGTGGTTTTATTCGTGAGGAAATGGACTTTGATGTGAATGACCAAGACTTATGTAAAAATTGTTCAAAATAAAATTAAAAAAGATTTGGAGAATTGAAATATTCTCCCTATCTTTGTATTGTCTAATTAAAAAAATATAAGATTATGGGACGTTATTACAGTGGCGACATTGACGGAAAGTTTTGGTTCGCTTTGCAAGGCAGTGATGCAGCAGACAGATTTGGTGTTACAGGGGAAGCACCAAATATTTTAACCTATTATTTTAGTGAGGATGACCTTGAGGGTGTTGAAGCTGAAATCAAAAACATTGAGGAAAGTTTGGGGGATAAGCTAAAACTTATTGATGAGTTCTTTGAAAAGAACAATGGTTACAACGACAAAATGTTGGTAGAAGCTGGAATTACTCAAGATGAGTTGAGGGACTATGCAGATTTAGGTTTGGGCAAACAGATACGTGATAGTATCATTGAAAACGGACAATGCAGTTTTGAAGCTGAATGTTAAAAAATTAATTTAAAAAAAGTGACACTATCATTTGGTAGTGTCATTTCTTTTTATTATCTTTGTAGTGTCTAATCATTAAAACAATTTATTATGTCAGCAATTTATGTATCCCCAATTGGTTTGAGTGTCTATGACGACACAAAAGAATTTGGTAACTTTTCAATTACGGGAAACCCAAAGAAAAGTGAAACCATTGTTGAATTTGAATCTGCATACGATTTTGAAGAATTTATTCAAGAGAAAATAAAGTGTGATGCAATTGAGTTTGATAGTGAGTTTTGTCAATTCTTTGCTTATGCTAAAACAAAGGCACAAGCGTTATCATTTGTAACCCGAATTGAAAAACATTTTGACAAAGCTAAAAAAATGTTTAAATAAATTAGGAAATATCGTTTTATATTATTATCTTTGTATTGTCTAATTAAAACAAACGTTATGGAAAATTTAGTATTACAAGCATTAGGGAATTCAGAAGTTGAAAAAATCAACAGAATCAAAAGAAACAAAGAGTTCTTGAAACGACTTATCAATGATTTGGGTCAAGTATATACTTTGTATGTATCTAATCGTGATGAACAAAATAGTACAAAATATAGTATTAAAAAACAAAGTAATTACATTGATACGATATTTTTTACTGCAAATGAAAATGATTGTGTTTTCAGAACAAAGATATTGGGTTATAGAAAGGGTGCAAGACCCGAATGGAACTTGGGTTGGATTATTGAAAAATACAACACTTGCAAAGGGGATGATAGTTTTATGCGTGAAGAAGATGCACCCCATGGACACGTTGAGGTGGAAATTAGATTTACCGATGTTAGTGCAAACTTAATGGATATTATCAAAGATATTACAAGAATCTTTGATAGAGAACAAGTTTCAAAAAGATTTTAAATAAAATAGGAAAAGATTTGGAGAATAGAAATATTCTCCTTATCTTTGTATTGTCACTTTAAAACGGAATAATATGTTACACGATTTATCAACACAGAAAGGTCACAATGCTTATGTAAAAGCAATGGCTGAACAAGGTAAAATATCTACCAATATCGAGAAATACAATATAGTAATTGAGGTAAGGGATAGTGAGGGCAAACTTATTACTGATAGTGAGGGTGCTAAACAATTGGCTTTATTTGATTATTGGGTTGAAATGCCAACAAGGGACATGGAATCTTACTTAACAAAGTTGGCAATAACATTAAAAGCGTTTATGCCTGATAGACAGATTAGCATTGAGGTTTATGTTCACAATTCAATTTCGAGAACGTATATGAATATGTTTTCATATTATGTAAATGAAAAAAGATTTGTAAAACATTAATATAACCATATTAGGTTATAATTAGCCGTTATAACCAAAATCGGTTATATCATACAAGTTTGAATCCTAACTACAAAAAAGTTTAAAATAAATTTGGAAATATAAAATAATATTCTTATCTTTGAATTATGAATAAGGAAGCATTTAAGGATTGGTTTGAGGATGGCAATGTTATTAAGTTTGCCGATGGTTATGCGACACAAGACGCATTATATTCCAATAGGATAAAAACAATTCCAAAGTTATACAAATATTTTTTAAAAGAATTTATTTACGTTTAAAACAACAAGTTATGCCAAGAATTCAATTTAATTGTGATAGTTCAGATAAGTGGTACGAAGAAACTGGACAAGGTACTTCAACTTTCGATTTATGCAATATGTGTTTCCAATTGGATTCAAAAGTATTGTTATTAAATTTGAATGGTCTTTATAATGGTGAGCCACAACCAAGTGATGATGAGGAATTAACCCATGATGATATTGGTGTTGAAAATCCAAGTTTGCATGAGGGTGAAGAAGTATTCTGTGAATGTTGTGAAAGGAAATTAATTTTGGATAAAAATTATTAAAAATTATTTGGAAATATAAAATAATATTATTATCTTTGTTTTGTTAATTTAAAATAATATAAGTTATGACTACTGAAATTACACCTATTGACGTTGTGAATGTTGCTGATTCTTTGAAAAAGGATATTACCATTAAGCAAATTCGACAAGTTCTTGAAATGTACAATGCTGAAGCAGATAATGACCCAACTGCAACATGGGAATTAATTGTGGAAAATTGTATATATAATTTGGATAATTAAATAATTATTACTATCTTTGTAAAACAAATCGGTCCTTTAGCTCATTCGGTTAGAGCAACTGACTCATAATCAGTAGGTGGTTGGTTCGATTCCAACAAGGACCACAATAGTTGAGTTCCAAGATGCATAACTTGGTTTCGCCCTCAACTATTGTTAGGTAAGGTTTTAAGGGAGTTCGAATAATCCTTATTTGGTTCCGTAGCTCAGTTGGATAGAGCAACTGCCTTCTAAGCAGTAGGTCATAGGTTCGAATCCTATCGGAATCACAAAAAAAAGATTAAGAATTATTTGGTAGTTACAAAAATTATTCTTATCTTTGTTAAAGTTCATTGAGAATAAGATTTTTTTGGTAGGCATATGGTGTAGTGGATTAAGTTTCCGAGCATAACTGAAAAAAAAATAAAAAAAGATTTGGTAGTTTAAAAAATAATTACTATCTTTGTTTTAACAAAAAGAAAACGTTCTTTAAAATACTATAGTAGAAGTTTAAGCCTTGGCAATTTCAGACTAACAAGATGAGATACAGCCTCTGACTTTTAATCTAACGATGACGAGACACAGCCTCTGTGGATATCTAACGATGACGAGACACAGCCTCTGCCTTTAGCCACGTTATCATTTCGGGGGGAAACCCTTGGTTTGGTAGCGTTTGAATCGACCCCACCTATTTGTGGGTTGGTGAGGTCGGTATGCGTAACTCTAACGAGACGAGCACTACAATCATGCGTAACTCTAACGAGACGAGCACTTATTGTTTATGCGTAACTCTAACATGATGAGTACTTGATTGCCGATTCGGGCTTAAATGGAAACGCTTTGTTCAGCGGAAAATAAAGTGGGGTGCGCACCCTTATGGAACAAAGGGTCATTGGGGGTGGTTAGCGCAACTGCCCCCAATATTCTTAAAACTTATTTGGTCGGGTGGTGGAATAGGTAGACACGAGGGACTTAAAATCCCTTGCCACTAAATGGCGTGCGGGTTCGATTCCCGCCTCGACTACTAAACGTCCATAATGGTAGTTTTAAATTGACAAACAAAGAAGAACAATGGGAGCAGAAATGTTCCCATTTTTTTTGTTAAAAAATTAGGATATATCATTTTATATTCTTATCTTTGTAATGTCTAAAATAATAAGCGATGAAAAAATTACTAGTAATATGTGGGGATAAAGAATACGCATTCGATATTGATAATGCTGAATTTGAAATATTAAATGACGAATATCCATACGATTGTGATGATGATGAGTTTGATGATAATGAATTTGCTGAATTCATGTGTGAAATTGATGACTTGGTGGTAGAAATAATTAAAGACCATGAAGCATTTAGTAATGTTGATTTTGACGATACTCACATTCAATATTATATAGCTAGGGACAATTATGATATTGTTGTTAACTTAATCATATTTTAATTTGGATATATCAAATATTATTCTTATCTTTGTATTGTCTAATAATTAAAACGTGTCTTATGAAAGTAAAAGATTTAATCAAGCAACTTGAAGAATTAAACAAACCCGATGCTGAAATAACATTGTTGGGTAATGTTGGTCACCCAGAAGATGAGGAAACAGATTTGTATTTTGACCTAGTTGAGATTTGGAATGACGGTGAAGATAGTATTACTTTATTCGTTGGTTTAAGTGATGAAACTTTGGAACAAATAGAAAGTCAAAAACCAAAAAGTAATGACGACATTGATGATGAAGATTATCAAAGTGGGTTATTATATGGGGTTGATAACAACCAATAAAAAATAATTGCCAAATTATTTGGAAATATCATTTTATATTATTATCTTTGTATTGTCTAATTTAAAAACGTATTATTATGCCGAATCACGTAACAAACATTGTAACATTCACTGGGGGTGAAGAACGTGTAAATGAATTGCTATCTTTTGTTAAAGGGGAAAGTGAATTTGACTTTCATAAGATTGCTCCACTACCAACAGAGTTGAAAGGAACAACAAGTCCAACAAAAATTATTTCACAAAAGGAATACAACAAACAAGAGAAACGTATTGCCAAAGGTGAATTAACCGACAACGAAAAGAATTGGGGATTGTCAAGAGGTTTGACACAAGAACTTGCTGATGAATATAGAACAAGATTTGGTTCAAATAATTGGTACGATTGGCAATGTTCAAATTGGGGCACAAAGTGGAATGCTTATGAGGTTAATAAGTATGACAATGTTGTTGAATTCCAAACGGCTTGGTCAACACCTTATGCTATATTTGTTAAGTTGAGTGAGTTGTTTCCCGATGTATTGGTTTCTGTAAGATATTCTGATGAGGACTTTGGTCACAATGTTGGTGAATTTGATTTGTTCAATGGGGAAGAGGTGAATGTTAATCAACCCGAAGGTGGTAGTCGTGAAGCATACGAATTGGCAATGGAAATTCAATATGGTGGTGTGGATGAATACTACTTTGAGGATGAATTTATTGAGTTATATTATGATGAATTAACAAAATATACTCAATCAATGATTGATATTGCATACGACAATAACATATTCCCTTATGAGGATTGTAATTGGCACACACTTGTATTGGAACAATTCAAGGAGAAATTAATGGAGGATGAAAAATACGAAATTGTTGCCATTATTCAAAAGGAATTGGATAAAGTTGAAAAATAATTAATAAAAGATTTGGAGAATTGAAAAATTCTCCTTATCTTTGTTTTGTCTAATTATTTAAAACAATATTATTATGGAAACGTGCATTGTACTTATTTCGGTTGATTATTCAAACGCAAGGAAGGTTTGTAATCTTATTGAAAATCAAAAATTCGATAACAGGCAAGAGTTGATTAAAACAATTAAAGAACAGCTTGTTGATTGTGATGGTGATGGTGGTGTTAGTATCTTTCGTTTAACTGATTTTATGGAAGAGGTTAACGACCAATATTTGGATGTTTTAACAGAACATTTTATTTCTTATGTTCATGTAAATTTGGAATTGTCAAATTAATTTATTATCTTTGTATTGTCTAATTATTTAAAACAATATTATCATGGCAACAAAAACATTTAAGATTGGTGAGTGCTGCATAGGTGGAGTTATTACCGTTGAAACAACTGCAAAGAAAGTAACCGTTATTGCAAAAGATTGGGACTTTTTAGCGGGCAGTAAAAAAAGCAGCGACCAAAGTAAAGCAAAAGAAAGTAACCGTTTAGAAGTATCAACTACTGATAGTGATGCTAGAAGCAAAATAGATTGGTTTTTATTCGATTTAACAACGTCTTACTATGCCGATGAGGTAATGAAGTGGATTGAATCAAAAGTATCGTTTAAACGAGAATTTGAGTGGTAAATACCCAAAAAAAGGGTAAAAATGGTCAAAAATAGGCTTTTTTTACCCTTTTTTGGTCAAAAATTTGGAAAATTCGATTATTATTATTATTATCTTTGTAATGTCTAATTAAAACAATAAGACTATGAGAAGTTTAGCAGAATTAAAACAAGCGATTGCTGATAAAAAACAATTGGTTTGGAACGACCCCGACCCAATAGAGGGTAACGATTACACTATCAATTTTATTGAGGATATTGATAATGAATTTGAAGATGATATTGTTGATTATCCTATTCTAATTCAATACAATGATTTTGGAAGTGAAGCACAAGTTTATTTACATGAAATTTTAGTAAAATAAATTTGGAATTGTAAAATATTATTATTATCTTTGTAATGTCTAATTAAAACAATATATTATGCAAAAGAAAAAAATTATTAAAAGAATCAAAAGTATCATTGAAAACTATGGTACGTTTAACATTGGAGAAGTTGTTGGTGCAGACGGAATTTGTGTTAACGAAATGGGTAACCTTGTAGCATTGGTTGAATACTTTAACGGTACGACTGTTGAGGTAGAAGTTTATGAAACAAGCAGTTTTAGTAGTGATAGCATTAGTAGTTATGAGTTAACTTACGAAGAATTGGATAAAGATACACTTGAACAGATTTTGTTTATTGCTGAAATGTATGAAACAGACCAAGAAAAAACTTTAAAAAGAATTTCAAATTAATTTGGAATTGTAAAATATTATTATTATCTTTGTAATGTCTAATAATTAAAACTTAAAAAAATGGGTCAGTACTATAAAGCAATCATTTTAAAAGAGGATAAGCAAACACCGATAGGATTTGCAGACTCACACGACTTTGGAAGTGGACTTAAACTAATGGAGCATTCGTGGATGAAGAATGACTTTGTTGGATTCATTGAAAGTCTATTAACAAACGGAATGGCATTTCATAAGACACCAATTGTTTGGGCTGGTGACTATGCGGATGAAGAACCATTTGAGAGAATACCAAAAGAGGTTGTTAATGCTTTGGTTGAGGATGGATATGAATTGGAAGAGGTTGAGAAAAATGGTGCAAACCTTTACAGTATTGCATTTCATTCAGCACCAAAGTTAAGTCCGAACACACTTAAGATTGTGTTACCAATTGCAAAAACTAAGTACATTGTTAACCACGACAAAAAACAGTTTGTGGATAAAACAAAAGTACCTAAAGATACAGACGGTTGGAGAATACACCCATTACCATTGTTAACAGTTGATGGGAATTTAAGAGGTGGTGGCGACTACTTTAGTGAAAACGGAAAAGAATTTGTCGGCAGTTGGGCGAGGGATATTATTTCCATTGAAAGTAAAAAAGCCGATATACCAAAAGATTACGTTGAAATAATACCAAACTTTATGGAATAAAAAAGGGAGCTTATCTCCCTTTTTTAATATTTCTATTTATATAACTACATAATGGTTGTAAGTTTGTAAAATGATTAAGTTTTAATAACAGTTCTTCATTCATTGCTTTGGTCAAAGGAATAATGTGGTCAATATCCCAACCATAATTTGGTGCACCATTGTATAAACCGTAATTATCCCAGTTCATCCATGATTCGAATTTAGATTCCAAATGTAATTTAAACTCTTCGAATGAACAACCTAAAATTAATTCACTACTACCATTTTTACTAGTTTTATGTTTTATTGCCTTATATAAGATATTACGATATTTTTCTTTTAAAAAATATAACTTATCATTTTCTTTTCGTTTCTTTTTATATTCTCTAAAATATTCACGTCTTTTTTCTTTATTGTCTTCGTAATACTCTTTTTTACGTTTAGCTAATTTATCTTTATTTTTTTCTCTGTAACGTTTATTATCTTCAGCTTTTTTTACTTTATCACGTTCTTTATTTTTTTCTTTATATTCTTTGTTCTTTTGAGCAATTAATGCTTTATTTTTTTCTTTATATTCTTTGTTCTTTTGTTTTAACAATTCTTTATTTTTTTCTCTATATCTTTGTTGTATAATTTTTCTATCTGTTTTCATATTACAATTTTATTATAAATATAACGATTTTAAAATAACAGTCAAGGTGGAGGTGATTTTTTTGTTAAATAATTTGGTATAGTGGAATATTATGCATATATTTGTAATATGAAAAATAAGAGAGGTGGGGGAGATTTCAGAGGGGAAAGTGAATTAGTTGGAAGTTGGGCTAGAGATATTATTTCCGTTGAAAGCAAAAAGTCTGACATACCAAAAGATTATACAGAGGTTATATTTGACCTTGTTGAATAAAGATACAACGTGTAAGTTGTTTTAAGTTGACGAAGAAGTGAATGGGGTACAAGTTGTACCCCTTTTGCTATATGTGTGTGTACACAAATGTGTATACGAGGTGGGCCGAGGGAACTTATGGTTTATATTTTTTTATTATTTAATATTATTTCCACATATTTACTATTATAATGGATAATTTAATAAATAGAAGTATTAGTCTACAAAATAAAGGGTTTGATGAACTTGATAGCTGGATTAAAATGCTTTCAGAATGTCAAAAGAAACTGATTAAAGCATATAGGCTTAAAGATAATGACATTGCTGAACTACACCAAAAGGATATAGACTTTATCCAAAAACAAATATTGCGTTTAAAACAGTAGACCGCAAACGTATAAACAATATTTGACATTTCCAAATTTATTTTAATTTATTTTTGTTTACAGTAAACTATGTCAGTGTAAACTAAACTATAGTCCAGGATGGAGTCTAGCACCAGCTGACGCAGTTGCACAACGGAGTCTACTCTACTACCACTCTCGTGTCAGCCCTTACCTTAATGGTACAATACAAAGGTAAGGATAATATTTGATATATCCAAATTATTTGGTAAGAAAAAAAAATAAAAAAAATCCTATATTATATTTGGTAATTAAAAAACTTTTGCTATCTTTGTATTGTCAATTTAAAACAATGGTTATGAAGTCAAGCACAGTTAAAATGAATTTGGGGGTTACAAGAGAATCCCAAAAGGAGCAAGGGTTCTTCGATGGTCGCTTTGTTGCTCGTGTTGAGAAGTCAAAGAAAGCATACACAAGAAAGGAAAAATATAAAAATAAAAATTGGGACTAAAAAAAATCCTATTTTATTTGGAAATTAAAAAAATATTCGTATCTTTGTATTGTCACTTTAAAACAACAAAACAATGAAAGCAACAAAAGCACAATTGATTGAAGCCATCCAAGTAGCGGAAGCAAAAGCATGGAAGAAGTTATCAGAAGACAAGAAACACTTTGGTGAAGATGATAACATCACAAGAGGCACACGAAGAGAGTGGGGCGCATTGTTTGAACTACGACAATCATTGGACATCCCAGCAATGAGTTTGTTTAAAATGATACACCTAAACCTGGTGCCTACTCACAACCTGGTGCCTACTCACAAAGAAAAATAAGACAAAAAAGAACAAAGGGGGTGAAAGCCCCTTTTTGCAATTTACTACGAAAAACGTAGTGATGCGTTGGAGTCTACTCTACTACCACCTTGCGAGTGTCAGCCCCATTGTTTGATATTGTAAAGATAAGGATAATATTTGAATCTACCAAATTTTTATGCAAAATAATTTTAAAAAAAATATCCTATTTTATTTGGATATATCAAAAGGAATATATATCTTTGTATTGTCACTTTAAAACAACAAAACAATGAAAACAATTAAAGACGTAAAAGAAATGGCAATTGAGTTAATGAATACTCAATTCACTTTCAAAACCAATTATACCACGCATAAAGTTAGTGCTGCTGATTTGGGTTATCGCTTTGAATTTGGTAACAAGAAAAGAGCCTTTGGTACTTGCTACTATATGCAAAAGAAAATTCAGTTATCATTACCTTTGTGTACTGAAAATTTGGACAAGGTAGATACAAGAATAAAGAATACTATGTTGCATGAAATTGCTCACGCACTATGTGTTTATGTTCATGGAATTAAACATGGCAAGGGTCATGGGGCGTATTGGAAAAGCATTGCGAAGCAAATTGGTTGCGATGGAAACCGTTGTTTCTCATCCGAACACGTTACCATGCCAAAAAGCAAATATACGCTTATATGCGATACGTGTGGTAATGAAACGCCAAAATACAGAAAGATAAGTTCAACGTATGCTTGTGGTAAATGTTGCAATACTCACAACAATGGAAAATTCGATAGCAGATATAAACTGCGACTTGTTGAAAATCATTAAAAATAATTGAGAAAAGATTTGGAGAATAGAAATATTCTCCTTATCTTTGATTTATCAATTTAAAACAAGAAAACATGAACAAGAGTTATGAACCCGAAATGGAATTTTATGGAAAGCCATATTCCGTTGACCAACTAATTAACAAGTTTGATTTCCCAACTTTAATAGCGTATTACATTTATGGTATGAATACTTTAAGAGCCATTCAAGAGGTTATCGATGAGGATTTGTACAAAAGTATTGACAGAAGCTTTAAAGAAGTTCAAGAGGATAAATTCTATTTCACAATGAGAACGGCTATTGTTAAAAACGCATTAACAACTATGGAGCCTTGTGAGATATTAAAAGTTAGTAATAACCTATTTGTTTACCACTTAAATTAATTGGTCATGGAAGAGTTATCATACTTATACATAAACGAAGAAGGTCAATTGTGTTATCACGATGATTATATCAAAGATACCTTGTACGTTCAGTCCATATTTGAAAATGTATTTGGAATCATTTTTAATGTATACCCAAAAAAAACAAAATAAAATTGACAAAATATTTGGAGAATAGAAATATTCTCCTTATCTTTGATTTATCAATTTAAAACAATAGGGGTATGTTAAGAAATGAAATTTTAAAAATGTTGAATGGGTGCGAAGTTAACTCATTGGAATTCGAAGGAGTGGTTGGAATTAACAACGGAAACGTATTCAGAGACGGTGAGAAGTTGGAACTAACTGACGATGAGGTTAAGACACTCTGGGACGAATATGTTGAAGGAGAGAGGCTTTATTGGGAGAATATCTTGTAGGAGAAGGGGCTTTATTAAGCCCTTTTTTTATATACCTAAAAAAAAATATAAGACAGGTCGGAGTCTACTCTACTACCACTCTCGTGTCAGCCCCTTTGTTTCATATTGTAAAGGTAAGGATTATTTTTGACATGACCAAATTATTTAGCAAGTTTTTTTTAAAATTATTTTCATTAAAAATTTGGATATATGGAATACTATTCTTATCTTTGTATTAACAATTTAAAACAATAAAAAATGAAAAAACATTCTATTATTATGACGATTACTTGCTTGGTTGGTATGGTAACGTCTTTGGTTGGTCTTTGGACAATTGCTACCAACAATGAGCAAATTGCATTATTAACTTACTTGTTCTTAGCATTTGCAATTAGTGGTACTATTATATTGGTTTGTCACAAAGAATTCGATAGAACATTGTCAAAATAAAATTAAGAAAAGATTTGGAGAATTGAAATATTCTCCTTATCTTTGTATTGTCTAATTAAAACAATATCTTATGTATAGAAGTGTAGAAGAATTAACTCAAACTGAATTAGAAGAACTAAGAAGTAGAATTTTCCACCAATTAGTTGATGAGGGTTCGTTAGAAGAAGTTATGGGTGAAGAAATTGATTCAGAAGAAAAAATCCCAATGGATTTTGTTAAAGATTATTATGCTTCACACACTTTTGTCGAAGAAGATTTTTGGTGTAATTTAACAGAATAAATTTGGTAGATTAAAATAAATTACTTATCTTTGTATTGTCTAATTAAAACATAAAGTCATGTCAGAAGTAAAAACATTAAGTCCGCAAGAAAAGAAAGAGCAATTCATTCAAGAACTAATGGGTAGAATTGAAGCTAGATTAGGAGATAGTCTAACAACTAGATTTGAAACGTGTTCACAAGCACCTTCATTTGGTTGGAGCGTTGAAGAATATATGTATATGCCACTTGTGGCTTCTCGTTTAAGAGAAAAAGGGTATTCAGTTTCCTCTAGTGTAAATTGGGGAGTTACTGATTGGGTAATAGCTGTGTAAGTTGTTGTTTTAAGTTGATAAAAAAAGTGACACTATCATTTGGTAGTGTCATTTTTATTTATTATCTTTGTTATATCAATTTAAAACTAAAAGAATATGAGAGCGTTTATTGATAACATAATTATGGGGTTTATTTTTATCCTTGCGTCATTGTTTGGTTACGGAAATGAATAAAAAATATTTTCATTTTTATTTGGAAATATAAAATAATATTCTTATCTTTGTTTCATGATGCAAGACATTAAATACACTAAGGAAGTTGAGCCAATTATTTTGGCTTACCATAATATCTTTGATAACCTTTGTAAAGTTTGGGAACACAATTTAAACGTACCCGAATTAGCATATGGTGGTGAGTGGTGGGAAATAACTATACCTTATGAAAATATTGACTTTGAGAGGGTTCAGAGTTTAGTTCTACCTATGGAACTTAGATATCTAGTTCCACCAAAGAAACAAAAATCCAAGAGAATATTAGATAGATTGAAATGGAAAGCTGATGAATATTATAGGAATAATTACAAATCTTTCTAACTTTATTTGGAAATATAAAATAATATTCTTACCTTTGATATATCAATTTAAAAGAATAAGTTATGAACGCAGAAATTAAAGTTACAAGTCAGTACGGGTTTGCTCACTATTGGGAACTAATCGTTTCCACGAAGACAAAAACAAGGTCTTTCTATTTAGGACAAGATGTTAAGTTTTGCAGTAGAGTATTGGGAATGGAAACTAGAGATATTGTTAGGCAAATTGGAACGGGTGAAATATCCAACGGAACAAAGGGCAACAAGAAACTTGCTAAATTCATTTGCAACGAACTTGGATTAAACGGAAGAAACATTGATAAAATTGAGCCATGGGGATTGTGTGCTGAATAAATAAAATAAACAAAGAACGAAAAAAGTGGCACTATCATTTGGTAGTGTCATTTTTATTTTGTATCTTTATACTATCAATTTAAAACAGAATAAGATGGAAGAAAAACAAACCGCCGTTGATTATTTATTTGAGATGTGGTTGCAAGATAAAACCATAACAAAGGAGGCATACGAAAAAGCTAAAGCAATTGAAAAAAAACAATTGGACAAGGCATATGGTGATGCTGGAGATTTATTATATAGAATTATGAACGAAGGGTAATAATACCTGTGTACACAATTGTGTATATGGGCATACAAGAAAGGGGACAAGTTAGTCCCCTTAATTATTTTAAATAAAATTTATTTTATTAGGTTTCAGCAATTTTAAAATGAAGCTTTGATAAGAATACAAAATCATTCTCTGATGCCTTAATGAGAATATCCTTAACCTCATTGTCGAACCATAAAGATACCTCACCAGTTTCAATGTCGTATAGGTTGTTTAAACCACGAAGCATTGATGTTCCACCGTGTAATTGGATGCTACCAACTTGCCTTAATACTCTTATCATAACTATTCGTTTTAAATTGATTCAACAAAGATAATAATATAAAATGATATATCCTAATTTATTATCGTTTATTTTAACGATATTTTTAATTATCGTATAATTTACCGATAGTGCGTGTCGGAGTCTACTCTCCAGTTCCTCTCGGCTCTGCCCCTTATCATTCACTGACAATACAAAGATAAGAACAATAATTGAAACCACCAAATAATTTAGCAAAAAAATTAAATAAAAAATTATCCTATTTTATTTGGTAGATTAAAAAAGATTACTTATCTTTGTTTCATGTCTAATTTAAAACAGTAAGTTATGAAAATGAGTCAGTACAATTGGAATTGGTGGTTTATGTTAACATTATTAGTAACATTAATCGGAGCCATGGTTGGTATGGTTGCTAAAAATCAATCTGAAGTTTTAGTATCAAATATCTTTATGATAGTTGGTTTAATATCTTTTATACCATGTTTATACATTGGTAATAAACCAACAAAAAATTAAATTAAAAATAATTTAAAAAAGATTTGGAGAATAGAAATATTCTCCTTATCTTTGTTGAATCAATTTAAAATAATGGTTATGAAAAATGATTTAAATTTTGGGGTTAAAACTTTGGTTGCAGCCCTTGTATTGGTGTCTTGTATCACATTCTTCGCCTTATCTTTTGAGTGTGCCCCAATTGGTGTTCTGTTGCTTTCAACCTCGCTTTTGGCGTTCCCTATTACCTACTTAAGGGTGCTTTGGGAAAGGGCAAAATAATTTTAAAAATAATTGCAAAAAGATTTGGAGAATAGAAATATTCTCCTTATCTTTGTTTCAACAATAAGGGCACGATACCCACAACGGTATCGGAAAGTAGACTCCGACCTACATTATATTTTTTTTAATGTAATTTTTTTAAGAAATAATTTGGAAATATGAAATAAGATTATTATCTTTGCTATGTTCTTTATTTGTTTAATTTAATACTTTATACCATGTACGTTAAATTTGTTTCCGACCTTGATTATATGTTTAACCCTGTAAGTGGGGAATTCGATATCCCAGCGGTTGAGTGGGAGGAGGATTACTATGGTAAAAATTGGGTGTCTTATGAGTCCGAAGAGGCTCGTAGCAAGGCTTTGGCTGAAAACCAAGCCTACAATGAAACGCCTGAGGTTAAGGCGTACATTGCTGAGTGTGAGTCAGCAACTGATAGGCAAATGGCTTATTATGATACTCTTGATTTGTTTGAGTACAAACTTGAGAAATTCGAAAAGGTCGAATTGTCTCAAGCAATTCAGTACGTGCCACCTTTCAGAAGAAATGGTACCACCATTTCTCACCTTGCCAAGCTTGTGGGCGAACACAACAAGCAAATTCTGAAGGTGAAGATACCACCTAAACGTGCCACGTTTACCTTGGGGGACTTATTTTAGTCCCCTTTTTTTTGCCCCATATTTTCGTTTTAAAACACTATAATATCTTTTTAATGGTATTATATATAATCACCGATAAACCCCCTTAAAATTAATCTTTTAAAGTAATAAATAAAAATTAAAAAGTATTTGGATAATAAAAATATTATCCTTATCTTTGTTTCAACAATAAGGGCACGATACCCAAAACGGTATCGGAAAGTAGACTCCAACACGTCCATATATCTCACATAAAAAATAAGGCAATAAAAAAACGGCTACTTTTCAATAGCCGTTCAAAAAAAGAACCAAAAAAATCAACCCCAACAAAAGCCGTCAATGACTTCCAATACCTCACATGGTATGTCGTTCATGTAGCAGAGGTGACCCACCCTCGATAAGTTGAGCTCCTCACCACAATAGTCGTGGTGAGCCTCATAATGAGAACGGAACTTACCGAACCCTGATAGGATGAATGACGAATACATCTGTATATCGTCATGCGACCCATCGTAAAGGGTCTCGAAGTATTCCTCCGAGGTGATTTCCTCAGACTCAAGCTTCGCTTCCAAAGTCTTATAGACCTCGAAACGCTCAGCAGATATCTGAGACCAACCAAAAAAAGGTGCAACCTTGTTAAACACCTCAACCTCGCTAACACCTTGTTTAGCGATAGGATACAATCTTACTCCCATGGTAAAACGAATTAAATTAAACAAAGAACTGATGCAAAGATAAGGATATTTTTCTAATTACCAAATATAAAATGATATTTTTTTTAAAATAATTTAAATTAATCAAAATAGCCATTTTAAGCCATTTAACGCAGTTTTATATTAGAATAAGTACAATATACCATTTAATATATAAAATGTCTTAAATCGAAGAAAAATGATATAATAACGCATAAAAAAAGGGAGCGTTTTGCTCCCCATATAAGATGCGATAATCTTATAAATTAACGCATACAGGCCCAAGCCCTCGCTCGATGCTTTGCGCATCTGTTAAGGCACGTCCGCAACGCAGACAGCACCCCTTGTGCATGACCTCGACATTTGCGTCAAGGAATTCAATTTTGCCCTCCTCAACTTTTTTGAGGACAAACCCAATTGCCACCGCAGAAGGGGAATCAACCACTTGCCCCTTTTGGTAAATCTTACCATTGAAGTAAGACCCAAAAGGGGCAAGTGG
>Ga0315901_10002350_pt1 | contig 26091 bp, 36 predicted proteins | sample LakEriMetagenome_10_FD_203761 | JGI IMG/M metagenome (GOLD analysis project Ga0315901, IMG submission 203761) | Freshwater fungal communities from buoy surface, Lake Erie, Ohio, United States - Buoy 2 MA116 | ecosystem: Environmental > Aquatic > Freshwater > Lake | place: USA: Lake Erie, Ohio...
GACGAGGACATCGCAGTAGTTGCCAGCGTTCATCGTGTTGGCTATGTCACCCGTTCTCAAACTGCTGATTGTCATTGTTCCCCTAGTTTAGAAAGGCGGATACTTCGTCTTCGGTCAGTCCAAGTGCGGTCAACTTAGCCTTGGCAGATTCCTTGGCAGCAGCCTTGGCTGCCTCCTCCGCCTGTCGCACTGCCTCTGCCTCTGCGAATGCAGCAGCATCAGCCTCGCGTTGGGCGATTTCCTCGGCAGTGAGCGGGAGTTCAGTGACTTCCCCTGTCGAGCAATCGACGACTATCTTGGTCGGTGTGTCGGTCATTGTTTCTCCTTATTATTTTCTGATGCCGTAAAGCGTAAAAGTAGAATGCTGAACTATATTGCTGTTGTTTGCAAACATTTTTATTGATGTGATTGCTGCAGTGTTTGACCATAATCCTGCAAATAGCACCATTGGACCACCCGTAGCATTAGTTTCCGCAACCCCATCAATGCTTACGCTTTTATTTGTTGAGCCAGCATAATTTGAAATGTAAAAAAAATTAGAACCAAACGCACCAGATGTGCTATCGGCATCGGAAATAAACCCTCTGATATCCGAGGGTGAGTCATTACTTATTCCGGTGCCATTGGAATAAAGTCTTTTTCCAGAATAACCGGTGGTAACTCCGTTGAATTGAATAATCAAGTCATCGGCTGGAAAGCCTGTGCGAGTTGCCCTAGCAAGAGCGTGGATAACTAAATCATCAAAGGTTCCAGTAATACTTGTAAATTCAATGTTAGTTACGGTTGAAGCAGTCACCGTTACGCTGGCAATTTTGACATATGTATTGGTAGCCATTATGCCGCCTTGATTCCGTAGAGGGTAAGAGTGCAACCGGAAGGAAGATTGCCCGCGTTATTGAAAACTTTGATGGAAGTGATAGCAGCAGTCTGTCTCCACAACCCAACAACTGCACCTGTTCCTGGCGCTCCGTTATTAGGTATTGTGACTCTAGTAAGACTGGTTTTATTCGTAGTCGAATTAGAATAGTTCATAAAGTTTGTTATGACCATTGCATCTGAGGTTGTCCCTAAACCTACATTGTAACCAGTATAGAGTTGCGTTTCGTTTGACCATCTATTGCTTGATGCCGTTGTTCCGTTTCCTTCAAGGATTGTTGAACTGTAATTGCTTGCCGTGTTTGAGTTGAACTGATAACACAAATACGGTGTTGAGGTTGTGGCTTTTAGATTACCGATAATAAGAACGAGGTCAGTGTATGTTCCCGAAATGCTTGTGAATTCGTGTGATGCCGTGGCACTACCTAACGTAGTTGTCGCTATCGGTTCATAAGTATTTGGCATAAGTTACCGTATTCCGTAGAGTGCAAAGTGGGAATGTTGAGCAAAGTTTCCATCACCATTGCGAAACTTTATTGAGGTGACGGCTGTTGTTACATTGTATAAACCAGATTGGAAGTTTATCATTCCTGAACCATTCAGGTCTCTCCCAAAAAGAGCGCGTGTTGTAGTATTTTTATTTGTATCGGCATAGTCCAAAATGTCGATGATACCAGCACCAAAAGAACTTGCCGTTGCTGTTGCAGCAGGAATATCATTGAGGTCAATGGCGCTTTGATTTGCAGAACCTGCTGCTTCTGTTGCGGTTCCAGTTCCAATTAGTCTGTGCCACGCATAATTGCTGGTAGCACCATTGAGCCTAAAATTGAAAGAAACATCTGCTGCATTTCTTGTGCCACGAGCAATATATCGAATCTGGAGATGTTGAAAGGTTGCAGGAATGCTGGTGAAATCTATTTCTGCTTGACCACTAGAACCGACGGTGACAGTAGCAATAGGCTCAAAATCGCCAATGACAGAATTACCAGCCAGCGCACTGATGCCGGTCCAACCCGTCCTGATGCTCTTGATGGACATAGATTAGGAAATCTCGCTACCGTAAGCGGTGAAGGTGAGGTTTGCAGTGGACGCGTACACACGAATCTTATCGGTATCTCCAAGGGTTGCACCGATGGTGATGATGGTTGAGTCGCTTCCACCGACAGTTACATCGTAAGCAATGTACTGGCTGTTGGCTAGCGTTGCACCGTCAACTGCGGTTGAGATACGGAAGGTGGCAGCAGCGCTGTCGCGGTTAGCAACCACGATGGAAGAGACAACTGCCTGTGTGCTAGAAGGTACTGTGTAGAGGTCTGTAGAAGTCGTAGCCGAAGGCGCTGACTGTCCCAGGATTTTATATACTGTTGGCATTGATTATGCTCCCATCAAGAGGAATACGGTTGCTGTTGGGTCGGTGGTGATTGCTGCCCACGAAGCGGTAGTTCCGTCCGTAGTCAAGTACTTGCCATTGTTACCTGTCTGGCTAGGTAGGCTTACTGGTGCTGCAGCCCATTGGACTCCATAGGTTGCCGTTGATGCAGCAGTAAGAATTTGTCCGTCGCTACCTACACCAAGACGAGCTGCGGTATCTGCAGCGCTGGCAACAATCAAGTCACCCTTAGCATCGAAGATGGTTGCTTGGATAGCAGAGGCAGCCTGTGAGGCAGCAGCACTAGCAGAGTTGGCAGAGACGAGGGCAGATGCTGCGGATGTAGAAGCTGCGGTAGCAGAAGCAGCAGCACTAGCAGCGCTTGTCGATGCAGCGGTAGCAGAAGCTTGAGTCGCGGAGACCGAAGCATCAGCCGAGGTAGCACTCACAGCGGCAGAGGCAGCAGAAGTAGAGGCAGCAACAGCCGAAGCCGAGGCGCTGGCTGCCGAGGTGCTAGCAGCGATTGCAGAGGTGTTTGCTGCTATCTGGGATACGGAAGCACTGGCTGCGCTTGTAGAGGCTGCTATGGCGCTTACAGAGGCGCTAGCGGCACTTGTAGCAGCTTGGCTAGCCGACAAGGCTGCAGAAGCAGCTGAGGTTTGAGCGTTAGTCAATGGACCAAAGAATGCGTCTACATAGTCCTTTGGGGTAGCCGAGGATGTGACCATACTTGCAGAGGAAAGACCGGTGATGGTTCCACCCGAGACGACGATATGCCCTGACACTGTAGCGGTAGCAGATACCGTCACGGCTCCGGCGATGGTGCCACCGTTGATGGTTGGGGCAGTGAGAGTCTTCTGGGTTAGCGTTTGAGTCTTGTCAGTACCGACGACAACGCCTTCTCCAGCACCAATGCCGTGCATTGTGTGAGCATTACCACTGCCATCGTTGTAAGAGGCATCAGCTTCTGCGTGAAGGTTAGCATCACGATAATCTCTACCGATAGCCATATGGCGAACAACCGCACCAGCTGAGTGGTTTTGACCAGTAGAACCGTCGATACCACGAGTGATCGTAAACGTATTTGTGGAGACAAGCGTCGCATCGACAATCTCCTCAAGGGCTGTGTCGGGATCGATAACAAGGGTGAAGGTTCGTCCTGCTGGGATAGTGACACCACCAAGGAGTGCCGTACCCGAGACGACTGTAATGGAGCTCGCACCAGAAGTCACTGAACCTGTCAGTGTCGACTGCTGAGAACGGGAGGAGTATTGGCGTGTTGTCATTCAGGTTCCTATCGGACGTAGTGAACGCGTGGGGGGAATTGAGCTTGCTGACGCGATGTCTCTTCAGTAAGCCTTTGGTTATAGAGGGCAAAGAGTTGTCGGGTAATACTTGCAGAGGATCCGAATGGTCGGCGAGAATCGATCTCGTCAGCCTGTGGGCTGGTCTGCGATACTCGAGCAGGGTCGAGGTAGGAGATAAGTCTGTATGCTGCACCAAGAGTTACGACATCTCGGCAGGATGCTGGCAAGCCAGTGGTGGTCGTGAAGACATCTGACTCACTGGACATTGTTGATGGCTCTGTGCCATACATTACCTTGACTGTACGACCAGCGGTGATATAGTCATAGATAGTGACGGTCTGAGCATTGGCACCCCAGGTTGTGGAGTCTGCGAATGGGTCGAAGTCCCAACGACGGATATTGATCCACTCTTCGGTTGGGCCGACATCTTGCCACATCATACGAAGGATGTTTTCGATGTTGAGGCCATTGAAGCCATAGGTATTGACGGCTGCATTCCAGGTGAATGTGGTCTGCTTCACAGCGCTGATAGCACTTCCCATAGCGCCGACGGTATCGTTGATAGCCTTGGTAACGGCAGAGCGTGGGAAGGTAGGGGAAATGGTAACCTTCGCATCGACACCGTGTGTGCTAGCTGTAGTCCCAAGGTACCCCCTACCATATGGCGCAATCGTTGCCGTGTTAGCAATACGGTCAAACGAGTCTACCCACATCAACTCCGTATCGACCTCAATGATTCCCTTACCAAGGTTGTCGGTAGAGTGCAGGCTGAGGATGGTTGGGTTGGAAGATGGCGAAGTGAGAGCAGTAACGGCAGCCGTGAGGTAGGTGCTACGATCCTGGTTGATGGTATATCCAGCAAGGTTGATGAGAGTCTCATCGATCATCGTGCCTAGTGTAGCACTCATAGATTTATGCTCCTTAGGGCATCAGATGGGGAGAGTCCGGTTGTTCCGGCAAGTTCATTACAGATTCCGCCAAGAGCCTTGTAGTCTTTCGGCTGACGATTGGCATCTGCTTTCTTATTCAAGGCACCGATCATTGATAAGCCAGAGGTGTTGGCGTATACATTGGCTGCCTTGTTGGGGGAGAGGTATGCCGAGATGGCTGGGTAAGTGCCACCATTGGCGAGCCTGTTGAGCTCGCTAGTAAACGAAGTACCTGCTGTGCCTGTTGCCATTATCTAAACCTTGCTGCTTTCTTTGCTATAGACTTTGGTTGCTTGGAAAACTGCTTGCCCTTCTTGAGATCTTCCCTCTTCTTGGCAGAAGTCTTAGCGTACTCAGAGGCAGACAATGCCTCACGTGCTTTCTTGGGAAGGTATCTTTCGCCGGTAGCCTTAGAGCCTTGAGTGCTAGGCTTACCTGACTTCGTTCCCCACTCTTCCTTTGTCCACTTAGAAAGAGACTTTTGCTTGCTGGTTTTGGATCCGCTGTACCCACCACCAGCCTTCTCGTAGGCTTGAGCGACAAGCTGTGCCTTTCGGGCAGACCATTGACCTGCCTTGCCGCCCTTTGTGCCTGCGAGGATGCGCTTCTTGATAGACTCACGAAGTGCTGGCTTTGTGTATGCCATTACCACTTCACCTTATCAGCCCAGTAAGCAGCACTCATCTTGCCCTTGGCAATGTTCTTGGAATGACGTGCTTTGAAGGATGCTCGCTTCTTCTTCATACGCTCAGACTCGCCAGCCTTGGGAGCACCGGCAGTCTTGGCGCCTTGCTCACCGAAGCGGATGGTCTTGACCTGATCCCCGGACTTAGCCACAACAACGTGTGACTTGGTCGGGTGGTTAGGTGTGCGCTTTGGCTTGTTGAACCCGGAAACGCCAGCCCGTGCTAGACGGGGATCCTTCTTACTTTTTCTTTCCACGCTTCTTTGCCATCCCTGCTTGACTAAGGGCAATTGCCACAGCTTGCTTGCGGTTCTTTACGATGGGAGCCTTCTTAGGACCCTTAGGGTCACGACCAGCGTGAAGCGTGCCAGCCTTGAACTCTCGCATAACCTTGGCAACCTTCTTGGCTGCTGCCTTCTTCTTCATTTTCTTGGCTTGCCCTTCTTGTACTCGCCGAACTTGCCGATCTCTGCAGAGGAGGTTCCTCGCTCACCGCGAAGGACTGCTGCTGCAACTTCACTCAGTTGACGATCCAAGTTCTTGCTAGCCATATTGATGTTCTGCTTGAGCTTAGCCTCAGTCGAAGGACTCTTGGCGCGGTACTCATCAGATGCCACCATACTGGTACCCTGAGCGGTTGGAAGATCGCGGACCTCGCGTAGGATGGTCCCGACTCTCTTGATAACCTTTTTGACTGGCATTACTTCTTCTTCATTCTCTTGGCCATCTTCTTGGCAACCATCTTCTTGGCGCCCTTCTTCATCTCCATACGCTTCTCAGCCTTGGATTCCATCTTCTCTCCCATAGCATAAGACTTAGCAGCCTTCTTGCCCTTAGCGGTGTATGGGAACTTCTTTCCATTTACCATTGGCATTGTTATACTCCCAGTTCTTTCATTACCTCTGCTGATTTTTTATTGATGTGTTTTGCCGGAGGCATCTTCTGGGCATCGTATGCCCTGCCCAATGTCTCTGATGCTTTTACTGCCTCTTCTATCTTTTTCATACTGGTACCAGATGGCTGGATTCCCTGCTCTCTAGCTTCCTTGTATGCTTCTAGCTCCCGATTGAATGCCTTGTTAGTCATAACCCTACGACTGTCAGCATCACCGGCGTTCATACTGAGGGTCAAGCCTTTGCATCCAAAGCACCCCTCAACAAACTCTGGATGGGCTTCCCAGTGCTTCATACTTCTGTAAAGTTCTCCTCTGTCACACCGACACCGCCTGCAATCAGCGCTGCCTTGGTGCCATCGTCCACCACATACTCATACCCACCTCGGTATACAACCGGATAGGTTTCTAGCGCCTCATCCTCCGGGTATCTAATCTGTGCGTAGCCACCCGTTGGCTTGAGAACAATTGTCAGTCCCCGATCAAGCTTGTAGAACTGAAACAACCTATGTGTTCCAGCGGGACCTTCTTCCACCGTCGGTGTTTTGAAAAGCCATTCTGCCATTTGAAGTCCCTTTCTAGTGAACTTACCAGTAGGCTAGGTTGCCCTAGCCCACCAGTCAATCAACTAGAGAGCAGCGATTGAAGAACCAGTCTCGATGCGGAAGAGTGCTTCCTCACGATAACGGGCAAAGCCGAGAACGCCGTACCACCCGATTGGACGGAAGCGCATCAACTTATCAGTGACGTTACCGATAACGATGTGTGGCTCTTCGGCTACAGCCTCGGCAAGTGCCTGCTGTCCGCAGAGAATCGTATCGAATACGCGGGTTACTGGAGTAACCTGAACGGCAGCAGTTGTTGCTACCGCTGTGGTGTTAGCAACGTCAACGGTGAAGATGACATTGTTGCCAGAGCTAGCAATCGAAGTGATCTTCGCGCCAGTTCCCATACCAACTGCAGTAATCTTGTCGCCAACCTCAGCACGAGTTGCGATGACTGCCGAAGAAGCAACACCAACGGTGAAGCCTCCGGAAGTACCAGCAACGGTGACAGCGGTGGTTGCAAGAGGAGTCTGATCAGCGCCGACCTTGGCGTTGTACAGACGTGGTGACTCTACGAAGAATGCACCCTCGTAGTCGCCGATCTCGCCAGCCCAGATGTTGTTGACGGCTGGGTTGCTCTGTGCGTGGACGAAGTTCCATCCGAGGTTACCGGACTCAGCACGAAGATCGTGTGATACCTCTGGGTGGATACCAGCCCAGTAGTAAGACCCACGACGAGCCTTAGCCTTGTTTGCACGGAGCTTAGCAACTGCACGACGGATGTCTGCAGAATCAATGGTGTCAGATGCATCTACGTTTGCAGTCGCTGTTGCGTTGCCACCGTAGAGGACGTTTGTTCCGCCACCGAGGGTCGTCATCGCAACTGCGTCGATTGAGTCAGCGAGGTTGTATGCAACAATGTTTGCAATCGCTGGGTCGACATCAGCAAGCGAGAAGAGCTCGAGTGCGCGGGTAACGAGGACTGGGTTGCCGTACTCTTGAAGAGTGATGGTAACCGATGTTGGTGTTGAGAGTGCAACTGCGTCTGGATCAGTTGTCTCGGTCAAAGGCGTTGTAGCCTGTGCGAGATCAACGTATCGCTGCAAGACGACGGTTGAACCTGGGAAAGCTTGACGAGCAGGACGCTTGTCCGCAACAGAACGAATGAGTGGTTCTGAACGGAGAGCGAATTCGAGGAGGCGATCATACGCCTTCTGAACTAGACCTGCACCGCCTACGGTACCTCCTAGGGAGGATCCCGATGTGTCAGTGTATGCCAATTTAGTCTCCTATGACTATGAACGGTTAGGATTGAGATCGCAGGAAGTTGATAAGCTCCTCTGCCGATTCGGCATTGTTGAGGCGCATCTCAAAATCTTCTGCTCGGTCAGGCGTAACCGCACTCTGGGTAACGATATCTTGCTGGCGTAATGCTGCTCGATCCGTTTCCGAGATTGCTGACTTAGGCTCATCTACCTTCAACCCAAAGAGGTCGGCGTTATCATCGAGCCAGTTAGAAACTGACTCCTCGTTGACGTCGTCCAGATCCTTGAGTACAAGGCGTGCAGCCTTTTGGTTGACACCCTTCCGTTCTAGAACTTCTTTGACGGTTCGCTCACGCTGCACCTTGGACAAATTCTCAAGCTGCTCAGTGAGTTCCTTGATACGCTTTTCATCAGATCGCTTAGCTTTGCGTAACTTTTTTACCAAGTCACTGCTGTCGCTAAACTGCTCTGGTGTATCTAGGTCATCGTCTTCGTCGTCCCAGTAGTTGTTGCTCATAGCAACCACCCTTTCTTGTTAGTTGATCGTAGGCCACAGACATCGTTCGGGGAAACGAGCTGGCTCCTACTACCGGTCTATACACCACGTGGGGCCGGTTGGTCCACGGGGGATTCTAGTTAGAACGCTCCGCTGCGTCCTCTTGCTTGCGAGGCTAGCTTGACCGCACCGCTACGTCCTTGGAATCGAAGTCGTTCTTTCTCTTCGATCTTGCCAAGTGTTTCGAGTTGGTCTGCTGCCTGATTGAAGATAGCACCGACTGCCTGCTGTTGCGTAACAGGTGCTTCTCCGGTGAGGCTAGTAAGGAACGTACCACGCTCAGACGCTTGCTTGACTTGTCCGAACTTCGGCACAGATGTCCTGAAGGTAAAGCCTGCGTTGGCTAGTTCCTGGGCTGCAGCATCTGCTATGCTTACGCCAGCCTGACGTGCAGCAGCTTGGACTTCAGATCGGACTCGTGTCTGCTCAAGTTCCTTCAGACCTTTCTCGCCGGTAAGGATAGCCTTGGCGAGTGTGTTGCGGTCTGCGAATGGAAGTGATCGTCGGATCTCTGCCTTGACTGGCTCTGGTGCCAAGTCGATTGCGTTGAATACGTTGCTGATGATGGAGGTAGACTCTCTGACAGACTTGCCAGTTGCCATCACATCGTTGAGGAAATCTTCGTTGGCAAGATCAGTTAGCCCTGCCGTGCGAAGCACATCGGCAAGTCCTTCTTGTGCCTTGACGAACTCTGCAATAGTTGGCACCTCTACTGGGATGCCTGCTCGTCGCTTCTCTTCTAGCGCCTTGATGGCTCGGAATCGACGGGTAAACTCTGGGATAACGTTGGTCTGTTGTGCCTCACGAAGTGCTAGGTTCATAGCCTCATCAACGGTAGAACCGCTTCGGTAGTATGGGGCAGCTAGGGCAAAGAGCTTCTTTACATAGTCCTTGCTGGCTTCTTCTGCGCCGATAAGCAGAGCCAATGTGTTGGCAAATGTATCTGCCGCGAGAGTGCGCTCACCGCCAACAGGAAGACCACCAGGTCCAGGGATTACAGTGACTGGAGTTGTTACGGCAGCAGTTGTTGCTGCAGTAGTGGCAGCCGTCACGGCAGCGGTAGTGGCGGTACGGGCTGGAGCAGCAGCCATAGCGGCGGGAACGCCGAACATAGCAAGCTCTGTCGCAGTAAGGCTAGTGTTTGCAGCAGGGGTTGTTCGAGATGGTACAGATGCTGGAGTCTGAGTCGGGGTAGGTGTTCCGGCAACATCCATCTCAGCTGGCCTTGCTGCCATCATCGAAGATAGTAGATCTCCGGTGCGAGGGGCTGCTTTCTTTTTCTTAGCCATTATACTCCGAATCCCATAGCACGAGCCAGAGAAGTAGCAGCCTGTCGGGCGTTCTCATTCTCTGCTGTTGTTGCCTCAATTTGCGGAAGCGACTTGATATATCTCTTAGAGTCAGAAATAGACATCCCCTTTATAGCTTCTAACACCGGATTGTCTAGTTCTATTTCGTTAGGATCCATCTCAAGTAAGTCTGATATCAGATTGATCTTGTTGCCTCGGAGCTGACGAACCGTATAGTTCGGGTTAGACTTGAGGGTTTCCGCCAACTCTGGATACTCCAGAACCGCTACCTGATTGAGCTGTGCCTTGAACTGAGCATCGGTGAGCTGACCACGAGCCAGCCTCTTTGCTGCATCCTGGAGTTCAGCGTTAGAGATAAGGTACTTGCCATAGTCATTGGCAATAGCCCTAGCCCTCTGCAAAGCCTCAAGGCTCTTGGCACCCAGGGTTGCTTCCTTGCCGAAGTTGATCTTCGACCAGATGTAATCCTCGGTGAACGTCTTTGGATCGAAGAACTGTGGGAACTCTTTGGTGACGATGTTGGTAATTGTGCTAGACACATCACCCTTTACCTCACCAGACTGGACTCGCTCCCTGACGGTGCGAACTACAGTATCAAGCTGCTTGTTTGCTGCCTCATTATAAAGCTTGACGAACTGGTCGATTTCTTCCTTGGAGAACTTCTCGCCATACTGAACATCGGTTGCAATGGTGCTGAGGAGTTGCCGTGCTGCTGCGGGGGTAAGGCGAATGATATTCGTCTGGGAAGTCGTTCCGTCTTGATCTCCACGGCTACCGCCCTGCAGTACACTGGCAAGTGCAGCCAATTGCTCTGGACTAAAGCTTAGGACACTGCCACCGCTTTTATCTTCTTTGTTCTTTGGCATTACTCAACCGCCTTCAGCGTGTCTTCTTCAAAGTATCGTCGGATAAGTTCCCTAAGCCTGGGGTGCCACTTTGGCGCCTCTTGCTCTAGGATTGCTTGATAGTTATCTCTTATGCGCGTCTTGCCTGGGTCGCCAGCTGGAAGCTCGTCTCTCAATGAGGTAGCCACCATACGCAGTGTCATAAACTGCTTGACATCATCCCATAGTTTGGTGTTGCCATAGCGAGACATAAACTTCTCGTTGCTCACGATTTCGTATAGACCTCGTGCGTATCGGAAGGATCGATCTCCACGCTCTGGGTCGTTCCATTCCTTCCACCACTGCTCGCTGATCTTACGGATATCCTCGTTGCCAGCCTTCTTGAGAACAGCCTGTAGATCTTGACGCTCTCTCCAGGTATCGCCTTGCTCGATAGCGATAGCCTCAAGCTTATCCCGGAGATCGTTGTATGCTCCCCAGGCTCGATTGATCTGGCGCAACTTTTGAATCTGCTGCGGTGTCTTGCGAACACTGTTGAGTAACTCTCCACCAGGAAGCTTGGTGTTTGGGTCTTGTAGCTTGCGGTAGGCAGTAAGATTGAACTCATCGGGGTCATAGTCCAGATCTAGGGTAACAAGACCAACAAGTTCTGGATCGATATCAACAAGAGATTCTACAAGTTTTTTGTTATTTACAAAAACTCGGTCAAAGGACTCAGCCGTCGGTGCTATGTATCCCCGTGCTGATGTACCCTTGAAGGTGACCATATCAAGAGGGAAGCTGTCTCCTATATTCTTTAGGAATTCTTCCTCGGCAAGGGTCTTTGCTTCTTGTTCATCGCTTCCCTTGGTTATGTATTTGTTCACCAGAATACCATAGTAGTCGTCAAAGATCTGCATAGGTCTGTTGTCGATCTTAGCCGGTACGCCGAATACCGAAGCAAAAGAATATCGGAACTTGCGACCATACATAACTCTTGTTGTATCTCTGACAGCCTTGTCGCCAGGGTACTTCTTTATACCCATCTCATCAAGTGTCATATAGTAGTTATGAATAGAAGTCCAAGAAGCAAGGTAGTCCTTATCGGACTCCGGTCCAACGGCATACTTATAAAGATCTCTCGCCCACGCGGGAACAATTCCTTTGCCTAATGATTCTGCCAAGCCATATGGAAACGCTATGTCATATGCCTGACCCATAGTTTCCTTCAAAGCTTCTTCGGCTCCAGGCTTATCCTTGAGGATAGCACTGGTGCTTTGAGCAACGTAGAATGATGGGGTTGGAAAGTTCAACAAGAATCCAATGGACCGTGCGTTGAGTCTGATTCCCTGACCCTCAAAGAATCCCATTTCTTTTGTTCCAGGAACAACAAGATGGGTAGCCTTTAGTGGATCATCCACTTGGTTGCCATACTCGTCGACACCAAAGGACCTAAACGCAGCTTGGTAGTTATACAAAAATGATAGCACTCGCTGTGGATTGTTGATAGCGAATTTACCATAGCGGTAGAATGCATTCAATGTGGCAGTTGGAAATGCAGCGCCAATACGTGCCGCGTAAAGAGCGCGGTTCTGCCTATTGATCGTATAGAAAGTCTTCTCATTTTCCTGTAGTGCTTCGCGCCTGGCAGCAGATCTTAGGGTGTTGATGGTATTGAGTCCGACAACATCTAGGCCTTGTCTGCCAAGTTCGTTTGCTTTGCGAGCAACATTGTCCAGGAAGAACTGGTTCGCAGACGCCCATCGGATAGGGTTCTCTGGTCTAGTCAATGCACCGAACACGCTAGCAGCACCCTTGGATAGCATATCATCAAAATATGCAAATGATCCACGCTTCTGAATTGGTTCAGGCAGTGCGACATAGTTGAAGTCAAGTGGCTGGATCGGGTGAAGTTTCTCATAATCCCTAGCTAAAGCCATCTGAAGTTCTGTCGACTTGACGTCCCCACGAGCAACTAAAGACCTAGCTTCTTGATTTGGCAAATATCGGTATACGTTGGCAACCTGATTACGAAGTGTATCAGGAATTGAACCAATACTTGTGATGCCAAATTGCCTATAGTAACTGATCCCTGCGTCTGAAGTAGACCAGTCAAGTAGCTCATCAAATGTTTTGCCCTCAAGAACTTGATCTATAAGAGGGTCTCCCCTGAATGCGCGATTGGCTAGATACGCCAACTCTTCAAAGTACATAGGATCATTAGACCGAGTGACGCTTTGTGGGCTGCGTCGCATAATCAAACTCTGACGGATACCCTCGTGAAGGTCGCCCAAATATGTCTGAGACGCCGTACGAGAGTTAGCAAACTCCTCACGGAAGGATGCACCGAATTGGTTCTCATCGAAAAGATCCTCGATGTTGACCCATTGTCCGTTGATTATCCGGCTTCCGTAACCCTTGCCGTAGTATCTTTCCTTGTACTTAGCGGATCGATTCCAAAGCACTGCACGCTCATACTGCTTCTCACCAAGATCCTTGATGATGTTGTCGATAACAGCGTACTGCTCGGCAACTCTCTTGTTGGCTCGGAATAGGTCGCCCGAATCAGGAACCAAAGTAGCGATAGTACCCCTAGCATTAGCCAGAGCAGAGCGTGCATTGGCTAGTTGAGATGCTATCTTAGCCTTCTCTGGACCCGAAAGATTTGCGTCAATGTAGTCAAGACGGCGCTGCAAGTTGGACAAAGTAGGGACATCTGCCATCTGGCCAAATGGTTTTGTGGCATCCATAAGCTTGAGCTCTAGGTCTTCGACCAGCCTCTCCGCTGCACGGACATCCTTTTTCACGCGATCAAGGTTTTCAGCAGTAGCCTTTGGCGACATCTCGCCATCCGTAAACTGCTTCTCTAGAATGATCAGGTCGTCAAGGATTCCGTTTGCCTGATCTAGTTGCTTTGTAAGACTGGTTACCGCTTCGTCTACAGCTCTGAGTTCCTTGCCCCTGTATAGCTTAGAGGCAACTTCCATAACCCTGTTTTTATTGTTATCCAAAAAGTTCTTCGTCATAGATGGGGCTAGATCCAGAGCAAATTTCGCACCGTGTGCCATAGTTGCACTAAGAATTGGCTCCGCTAACGATTGCTTTGCAATATACTTTGGGGCAGCCAATACTTGAAACGTCCACCATTTATTGAATGACTCATAAAGCGCCTTGATTTCTTGGCCAGTTCTAGCTCCGGCTATTTTTGCCTTGCCAGCTCCGCGCAGTTTCATCTGTTGTTCGATTTCATTCCAAGGGGAAAAACGGAATGACTCAACAATTTGTCTTTGAGTTAGAGCACCATCGGTTATAATCCTCATACCGGTATGGTCCATCGCATAGCCCTTTTGACCAAGATTTCCGGTAATGTTATTGATGGTGCCACGCATATCCTTGATCATATTCAGGATATCGTCCTTGGCAAAGAAACCATTAGTGTAGGCCATAATCAGACCAAGCTCTGTATCGATCTGTTCTAGAGCAGCTTTGCGCTCAATAGCAGTTTGTGCAGAAAGAACACGAGATGCAGCCTGCGCTCTATACTCAGCAGCCGGAATAGTCTTCCCATCTGGCGATACCGTAAGCGGTCGAGCACCGTCTACGAATAAATTCAAATCATCGAATATTGCGTTCAACTCTGTGACGGCATCGAATGGACGACTACCAGAGAATGTTACGTAACCTAGTGGCTTTTGTGTCCCGACAAAACGAATAACCTGTGTTGACACCTTAGGGATGCCCAATATAATTGATTCAATGCCACCAAGTTTAGAGAAATCTCTAGTTGTTGCAGCAGTTCTAATTTCCTGGATCTTCCCGCGTGCTGTTCTAAAAGCCTTTGAAGCGATGACTGGCTCCATAGGGGCATAGTCTTTGCCATACATCCAAGGAGTTCTGGTATTCGGATCAATAAAAGCATCTCTAATAATTCGATACTCTGGTATCCGATTGATAGCATCGTCGAATGCCGCATTCATCCTAGCCCAGGCTTCGGGAGAATACTCAATTGGAGCAACTGACTTGGTAGCTTGGGCAGCAAGTTGAGACTTTACATCTGCTATTTCAAATAGGTCTGCCGGTGCCTGACGTGCCATCCTATCCAATGCTGGAAGATAACCTTTATCAGCAAGAAGAATATCGCGTACAGTCTCAGGGTTATTTGCCCTGGTAATCGGCCCGATAACGTTTTCGTTATTGCTGTACTTTCTATAGATATCTAGAACCTCTGACTCATTTTTAGAAAGAGCCATCTTTACGATATCATCAGCTATATTGGTAGGACGCCCACCCAATCCTTGAGAAAAAAGAATACCATCATTGATATCTTTTTCCATTGATTCAGTCGTCCGGTTGCGAGTGGAGAAGCCCATCTTGCGTGCAGCAAACTTGCTAGCTAGCGCTGCTCTTCCGCCAACCGCTGCTATTGCTACGTTGGAGACAGTAAAGTCTGTAAATCCAGTAAACCAACGACCGACAGTATTCTCGACGAAAGCATTCTGGACATCTTGGTCGTTCCAAAGATCGATCTCTTCAATGTCGATACCACCGAGTGGCAATACTGCAGCAGCAAGGCTTTTGATCGGTGTAAGATCTGATTTAGTGAGGGCCTGTCCAAGGCTGATCTTCTCGGTTCTGTTGTATGCTTTGCGTAGGTCGTCGACCTGAAAACCTTTTTCAAATTCTTCTGCCCTGTAAAGCGGTGAGTCGGTGTCCGTGACGAGGGCTACAGTACCAATCGGACGTGTGATATACGGAGAAAGAACTTTGTCGTGAGCTTGGACACCAAGTTGCAAAACGATATCGTTGCTTATCGCTTGCTCTCGAACTGCGTATTCGATGTTTTCCTTTATGCCTTGACGAGCTTTTTCGGTCAGGTTTAGGGCAGCAAGTGGCTTGGTTGCACCGATATCGACTGCTGCAGGAAGAACAATATCGCTCACTGCTGCTGCAGGAGATGGAATAATATCAGCTAGTTTCCCACCAGCGAATTCAGCACCCCTGACGAGTGTACGGCCAACCGGCTTAGCAATGTTATCAAGGAACTCTTGCCATAAAGACATTAGCTCCTCCTATAAATTCTGTTGTTCCCGCCTCGTGGAAGCTCTTGGGTGATAGCCTGGATGAATGCGTCCCTGTCCTCTACCGAATCCCAAGGGATCAGCGAGAGCGACAACACGATGCCAGCATTCTCGTAACCGAGAGAGTTGGCAAACTTATCCACGTTATCGAAGATAGTACCGGGTGAGAAACTACTCACTTGATACTGCCCATCAAGTAGTTCAAGAAACTCTTGTAGGAATCTGGCGCATCTGGGAGGCGACCTGCCTCCATTAGCGCTGGCAAATACTTGTAGACAATCTCAGTATTCTCAACTACACGGCGACCACCGAGGTCGGCTGGGAGAGCTTCTGGTCCTGGGCCTCGACCAAATGCGACACCTGCTGTCATTGGCTCCTCTGGAGCCTCTGTATCAGAAAGCAAATCACGAAGTGATGCAGCTGGAACCGAAGGCTCCTTGTACATTGCAGCGCTTTCTTGTTGTGCCATAGTCTCTTGTCCCGTCGAGCCTAATGATCTCATATCTGGGATGTAGCGAATGGGCTGACTTCCACTTTGTCCGTTTCCGCCAGTGCCGGAGATTTTGTTTCCGGATAGTTCTGCCATTAGTCTTCATCCTCTTCGTCAGTAAACTTGCTAGCATCTATGTCTTTGGGTAATTCAAAGTTTACCCACGCTGGATATGATTCTTTATCCATCACGAGACTTAGGCAGATATCTTCAGGAAAACCTGCTGCTCTAAGCGCATTATAATATTCGTTGAGCCAGATAGCGTATACTTCAAGCTTGCTATGGAACGGATTCTTGACTGTTCGTACTCGCTTGACCTGTCTAACTTTCTTGCGGGGAGCCGCCTTCTTCTTGCGTGGTGGCATATCTCCTCCTAGATGGGTCGTCGCTGGATGGTGGTGGCTCTACCTGTTGCCCCACCTGCTCCTGTCAGGCTTGCTAAAATTTGTTGCACATCAGGCGTTGGTGCTGGGGCTGCTTCTACTGGAGAAGGAGCGCCTCCCACCGGAGCTTCAGCGGGAGCAGGGGACGGTTGCTCAACCATAGAAGGGGCAGCTCCGGCAGGAGGAACCTGTTGCTGAGGAGCGAAGATGTCCTCAATAGCGTCTTCCAAAGCCCGTCCCTTTTGTCTTGCTTTGATAACTGATGCGATCTGTCGTACGATGTTAGAAGCATCTCCACCCGTTGCAGCCATCTGTGGGATAGCCTGGGTATATGCTTGTAGAGATCCAAGAAGCGCTTGGCGCATATTCTCGATCTCAATCTTCTCGAGCTCTTGTGTCACGTTGACCGTGAACGGAAGCTCACGCATTGCCAGATCCTTGGAGATCAAACCGCCACCAAGAGCCTGGAGCATAAAGATCAGACCCTGTGCTGGATTGAGACCGGCAAGCATACCATAACGGACATCTGCCGAGTAGTCACCCTTGATATCTTTGCGTGGGCTGTACTCAATTTCGTATGGGCTACCAGCATCCACACCACGAATCGTCTTGGTCTCTGGGAAGATCTGCTCGTCGACGGCAAAGCAAATCGAGATCACATCGCGCAGTGCGCTAGCGAAGATAGCCTGTGCGCTCTTGACTTGGGTATCGAATGCACCCATAAGAGCCTGCACGCCTTGACCGGTGACGATTGACGCGTCGATGTTTCCGGTGCGACCCTCAGGGTAACGAGCACCGGTACGAAGTTCTTGATTGAGAAGAGTCTGCTCGGTGAATGCACCGGCTGGGATGTTGAGCTCTACGCGACGAACCGCAGCAGGAGATGCTGTACGGATGATAGCGTCGCCACCAAGTGGAAGCTCCTGGACATCTTGAGGAAGAACGATGGGTGCCTGGACCGACTTCTCTGCTGCCTCCATAGCAAGGAGCGCGAATCGGTTGCGGAGCAACTGGATACCGATGATGTCGTCGAACTGACCACGCAGTTCTCCGTCAACGGATGGCTTGCGAGCTACCACAATCATCATCTTGCCAAGCGGGTTCTTGGCGCGGGAGAGAACAAGGTTGTCCTTGTTGGGTAGGTATACGACGGACTGGTCTGAATCGTAATATCGAACGAGCTCTATCTGTGCAGTAAGGTCTTGCTTGTAGCCTTCACTACCAAGAAGCTCATATTCGAACTCTGGAAACATCGAGACAAGCTCGCCCAGTGTTAGCATATACCGCTTTGCGAATGCGACACATCGTCCATAGCGATCAAACTCTGGGTAAGCACCCAGTGGGTTTTCTATGCGGATGCGAGGCATCTTCGCTTCCTCATCCAATTCGATAACGAATGGGAGGAAACCGTATGTTAGGTACCAGTCTGCGCCAGAGTACATCTGGACAGCGAGGTCGGAGTGTGAGAAATAGTTTGAGGCGATGCGTGTGCGCCTATCGGCGAAGGCACGGGCTCGGTCAGAGGTCTGGTTGGCTGCGGAGCAGTTGACAGCAGGTAGCGGAGCCATAACCTCAGAGAGGTCGCGGGCTACGATGTCAATGAAGTTTGCTACGACGTTAGCGTCAACGCCATCTGGGAAGAAGTCTGGATAGACCTCAGCGATTCGTCCCTTGCGTACAGCGAGGACGTCAAGGTTGCGTGCATCGCGGTCAGCGCTGCGGTAGCGCATCGACTGCACACGTGCAGCAATTTGTTCCTGTGAGAGCGCCATAGTTCCTATCCGTATACTTGGGACCACTGCTCAGCGAAAGCTTCTTCGAGGTTGATAGACCCTCGTTGTGCCTTCTGCTGTCTAGTAGTCCAGCGATTGTTCATCCACCTTGACACCTGTGACCCCATCTGCATCATCTCGCGGATGCGGATGATAGCAAACCAGAGAGCCATCACGGTATCGGTTGGGTTTCTCGTGTCAGCTTTCCAGGTGATCAGTTGCTGGACGAGGGTCTTGAGACCTTCAGATCCTTCGTTGGAAGGAAGCTCGATTATGTTGTTGTCTTGGAATCGTCCGTCACGAAGAGTCCCGAAAAGCATTGCCATAGAAGCGACACCAAAACTAGTGTCCCACTTATTCTTACCAGTAAAGTGAGAACCCAGCGAGCAGCCGTGAGCAGCGAGCCAATTGCGGAGATCGTCGTCCAGAGCGTATGCTTTCTGGTGTGCGTTGATCTCAATGCGCAACTCCTGTGGTCGGTATCGCTGCACCCAATCCTCGATCAGGTTGCGAATCTTTTGTGGGCTAGGCTCGGTCATATTGACTGCGTCGAGGACATAGATCTTGCCGTCGACCTTGTTGTAGGTAGCCACGACTGCACCTGTGGCACCAGCCATTGCTGGGTCAAGACCTATAACGGTAAAGCCCTCAACAGACTTTGGGTGACCAGCAGCGCCAGACTTGAGCGGTCCGCGCTTTCGCATTCCGTTGACCGAACCTGCGATGCAGGCTGGGGCAAAGATCGAATCTTCTTGGACGTCCTCTTGTTGGTAGACCATTGCCCAGACAGAAGGCGCCACTTCGCTTCGTCGAGTGAAGAGAGACGGTCCATCCCACTTGGGGTAGAGTCCTTGTTCATTCGCTTCATCGATGTCGCCTTCGGGCCTATCAGTCCAGGGCCAGAGGGTTTTCCAGTTGGCTGGCTTCTCGTCGAACTCCAACACCGCTGGCATCGCCATATAGGTGAATGGGCTCTTACCGCCAGTCCATTGACCGCCGTCCCGGATCATCTTGTATAAATCTATGGGAGCGACACGGGTTCCTACTACAAGCAGTTTTCCGTGCCGTCCCAGACGGGTGATGACTTCTTTTTGAAGCCATTCAATTTGCTTCTCCCACTCGTGGGCATTTGCGTTCATCACCACATCGTCGAGGATAATCAGATCGGCGCGAGCACCATAGATCTGAGATCCAAAACCAAGAGCTTGGACCGTAGGGTCCTTTTCGCCTGAGTCACGTCCTGTACCCAGGTAGATCATATCTGCCGACCAAGTGTTGCTGTCAGCCTTGTAGCCACCCTGGGGTCCGAAGGACACCTGTAGCTTAGTCCAGTTCGGATGGCTAAGCCTGGTCTTGATTGCCGAGAGGAACTTGCGAGCCATACCCTGGGTCTTAGAAACAATAATGATTCGGACGTTGGGGTCTGTCGCAATCCGGTAGGTCACGTAGTTGATTGTGATGACCGTCGACTTGGCGTGCTCGGGTGGGACGTTGATCAGGACTCGGTTGGGGTTGGATACCTCGTAGGTCATCGCCGGGTGGGTGAAGCGTGGCTCCCTACCCTCAATCAGGTCGACCCAGGAGAGGTGGTGGTCGAAGAGTTTGGTCTCTAGGAACTGCTCGGAGAAGTCCTCGAAGGAGATATCCTTCAGGGCGCTCAGGTCAGCCTTGACACCCTTACCTTCAAGCCGAGCTTTATCGGCTGCTGCCTTGAACTCGGCGTTAGCCATTGACCATTGGCGGAAGGTGACGTCATTTCGCCCTACAGCCCTCATCGCATCGATGATGGTCGCCCCATTGGCTAGGAGCTCGAGGACCTGCTTCTGGGCCACATCCTTGGGGATGTCCTGTTTTCCTGGCTTACGCCCCATCAGTTATCCCCATTCAGAAAACGATCATATATCGGTGCCGTGAAACGGCATAGTCCCCCCATATATAGTTATATATTATATATATTATATAGGAGCTTGCGTAGTCCAGAACGGAGCAAGCTCCGTATATGGAATATAAAATATATTACATATAAGATAACCTGTGCAAATCGCAAAAACGCACACTTTAGACTGAACTATTTTTAGAATAACCCCCGAAGGGGGTAAAACCGCAGGTCAGAAGCTATATATAGCCCCCCTGATATAACAGAAATATTTGGGTTGACTATATACATAATATACAAGCGCGATTTATAAAGCCTCGGGTCGAACCCTCGACCTCTACTAGAGGGTTAGACTCAGGAAGTTCCCAGGATTCTCTCAGTATTCTTTCGGTTAGGGCATATAGTAATAAACGGACATTAGGTAAAAGTCGGATATGTCGCATAAGTCGTATTGATGGAAGGCTCGACTATCTCCCCAGACAATTCTCAGGAATCTCTCAGCCCCCTCTCAGCATATTAGAACATCTGTTCGATAGGGTCGATAGTGTGACCTGCGTCTCACTTTCCCGTTACCTATTGACTCTCGCCCGGAAGTGTGGTAGGTGTCCGTTTTGCCCTTATTCGTCCGTTTTGTCTACTGTCAATAGCGACACGCCCAGATTCCAAGATTCTAGGCAGACTCTCAGGTTCCGTTCACCTAATGTTCATCTTGCTGAGCGTGGATTCGATTAGGTGATTCGAAGGGTTCGGGTTTACACTTCGGGTTATCGGTTGGAAGAACCACCGGTGAGAGTGACCGAAGCGGGCAATCCGCGTGAACTAGGTCTGAATCCTCAATCCGGTCAGATTGTCACCGAAGATTCACGAACCGGGTTCACATCGTAGTCGCAAAGCGTGGATGCCCTAGACCAAGCGCCGAAAGTGTCGATTCTCTCCCATAGTAAGTGATTCGCCTAGTTGTTTATAAGTAGGTTCGGGAGGGTTCGATTCCCTCCCGGACTACTGCCGGAAGGTATCCGGTGAAACTAGGTTAGGGGTTAGATATGACGGTTGCCACGATTAGAGAAGTTCGCTCAACCGCGAGAGGGAGACACTCGCTCGCCACGCGAACACGCTCACAACGGACACGCTATGACTTCCCGGTAACAATTACCGATAAGTCCGGCAAGGTTCGGGTAGTATCCGGGGAAGTGGTTCGACCTAAGCGTGGTCGCAAGGGTCGCACTAGTAAGAATCGCAAGGTTGCCTACCGCCTAAGCGCACAACGCGTGAAGGGTTCGGGCGATACCTTCGATGCGCGAGTGATGCGCGAAATAGGTACGATTCACCAAGATTAGAGCAAGGTAGGCGTGAAGGGTTCACGCAGGGTTCGATTCCCTGCCACGCCACGCACTAGCGATACACGCTAGGCACTAGGTTAGGGGCTTGATATGAGTAGTAACTATCAAGGATGGTCTAATCAAGAGACTTGGGCGATGGCGCTACATATGGCGAATGACTCAGGACTCAATGAACACTCGCTAGGCTATGCCGGTGCGGAACTTGAGAACTACCCTAATGATGGTGATTCGGTGAACATCGAACACCTAGCCGAAACCCTTCGGCATTGGATAGAGGAAAGCATCTTCTCCTATGAGAATGTGAAAGCAAGCCGATATGTGTACGCTATACTTCTCGATGTGGGGTCACTATGGAAGATCGACTACCGCGAGATAGCCGAAAGCCTTATCAACCGAGTGAAAGAGGGGGAATAAGTATGAGCGAGAACCTATTACTAGACCTTACCGAAACCGAGGTCGAAGTGATGCGCCAAGCATTACGCCATCACATCGAACACTACAAGCGAAACGATTTCCGAATCCTAGCGAACCGGACGGGAGACTTGCTCAACAAGGTCAATGACGCTATCATCGACTCCAAGCGAGAGAAGGAGAGAATATGACCGATGAAGTGAACTACGAGTGCGCTAGTTGCGGATGGATTACCGCGCATCGTGACCAACTCTACGAGATAGGCGAGTCGCTCTATTGCGACACTTGCTCAAGGGTATGTGACCGATGTGGTGACCGAACCGGCGAGGATTTCTACTTCATCGAGGGCATCGAGGAATCGTGGTGCGAAGAGTGCGCTATGGATAACTCGACCTATTGCGACAACTGCGATGCTCGCTATCACGATAGTCGGGTGTCCTTCTATACCCTCAACGACACCGATGAGTCGATGTGCGAGTATTGCGCCAGCAATAATCACTCGTGGTGCGATGACCACAATGTGTACTATAACGCCGAGTGTTGCGAGTGTGAGTCTGACCCTCGCTCAAGCATCCACGATTACTCCTATAAGCCAGACCCGGAGTTCATCGGTACCGACAAGCACAACCTATACTTCGGCATCGAAGTTGAGACGGAAGTATGGGGAGACTTAGGGGAAGCGGCAAGAGCGATAGGTATGGAGACATCCTTCTATCTCAAGAATGATTCATCCATCGGTGCTAACACCAAGCGTAGGGGATTCGAGGTTGTCTCTCATCCTCACACGCTTGATGCGTGGATGTCTCCCGATAACCCGATGCTTCGCTACCTTGAGGACATCCGGCGCAACTTCACCGCTAGGTCTTGGGATGCTGAGTCCTCGTGTGGATTACACATCCACATATCACGCGCCGGGTTCGGTTCCGGTGCTCATACTCATCGGTTCCTCTCGCTCGTGTACTCCAACGCTATCGAGATGTCTAAGTTAGGTGGTCGCAAGGGTAGTAGTTACGCCAAGTTCTCGGATGTGTACAAGTTCGACGATTACGGCAGACCTTACCGAGACTTCCGCGACAAGATTCACAATAGCCGGATGACCGAGCGATATAGCGCGGTCAATACTCTCAACCGAGAGACACTAGAGTTGCGATGGTTCCAAGGTACGCTCAAGCGTGACGGAATCCTCGCCAACATCCAACTCGCTCACGCTATGGTGGAGTACACACGCTACATCACAGTAGCGCAAGTGCGAGAAGGTGCTTTGCGTTGGGATCGATTCGCTCATTGGGTCGCTAGTATGGGTACATATCCACAACTAGCCGACAAGATAGCGCGACTCGATGCTGTCTCACTATCCATCAAGCCGACACTCAATGCCTAGGGGGTAATGATATGTGTCTACTAGTTGTCTGTTCGCCGGGTTCTATACCGGACAGAGCAGACCTTGAGCGTGGTGCGTGTGCTAATCCACACGGCTACGGCTTCGCTATGATTATCGGTGGCAAGGTTCATCGCTACCGAACTATGTCTCGTAAGAAAGCGGTCAATAAATTCTTAGAGATGCGTACCCTTCATCCCGAAGGACACGCTATATGGCACGCTCGATACGCCACGCACGGCGTGAAGAATGAAGCCAACTGCCATCCATTCCAAGTCGGAAGCGATGAGGATACTGTCCTCGCCCACAACGGAGTCCTCGATACTCACATCGAGCCGGGTGATAGGCGTAGCGACACTCGCATATTCGCTGAGGATACGCTTCCCACACTCGGTGGCGTGACGGCTCTCGACAACGAGAACCTATACATCCTCGTATCCAAGTGGGCTAGGGGTAGCAAGATAGCCGTACTCACGACCAACCCTCTCGCCAAGCACGAGTGCTACATCATCAACGAGGATGCCGGTGCGTGGGATGACAACGGTATATGGTGGTCGAACGAATCGTACAAGCCGGTCGAGAAGAAGTATCCGACTTATAGTTACGGATCAATGTGGTCGAACGCTAGTGGTCACAAGCCACAAGACTTAGGTTCCCTCGCCTATGACGAGATATGGGATGCCTATGTAGATGAGCAAGGATTCCTCCTCGCTGAGTGTCCTAACTGCCAACAACTATCGACCTATGAAAGCCACACCTGCGAGCATTGTACGCTATGCTACGACTGCTCAATGGTAGAGAGCGAGTGCTTGTGCTATGTGCCAAGCAAGAGCCGACACATCGGCTATTAGAATTCCGTAGGTAAGGTGCTTACGGATAGCAAGACAACAACCACGAGTAGAAAGAATGATAATGTCCAACAATGTAGTCCTATGGTCAGTCGCTGACGACCTTCGAGGTATCGCAACTGAACTCGAGTCTCTGACTCTGTACGCTGATGATGTCCAGACCATCGCTTCGGTATATCCAAAGCGTGGTACTATCGTCAAGGCTAAGGCTAGCCAGACACGATACAAGCCGACATCTATGTGGGTATCCAATGGGGATGGTACTTACACCCACATCACCGGCAAGAAGTTCCTCCAAGCCAAGCACGATAGGCTTGATGGCTTCGTCGACCCTCTCTTTATCGCGTAACCCCCTAACAGTAGGGATGGTATGATTCGCTCTGCCATCCCTACACCTAACCACGAGGAGGATGTATGAAGTACGAATTCGCTTGTGACCCTGACCATTGTGATACATACATCACTATGGATACAGTACCAAGCTTCCGGTTCCCAACCGATGAACCCAAGATGACCTGCGTATGTGGCAGGAATATGAATCTAATATCAATATTCGAGGTGATGAAGATATGAAGTACCGACACACGATAACATTCGTTACTGAAATAGATGAGTCCCATATGAGTGGATTCACTCTAATGAATTGGCTTAGTATGCCCGAGAGGGAGAGGGCTAATATGATAAAGGAAACAACGCAAGGAATTATCAGTAGGCAGTTGAGCATCATCAACAAGAATGGCTCTTGGGCTATACTCAAGGTGGCAGAATGACCGACCAAGCTGATGAGATTTATGAAGATGTTCGCGCCTTCCACGGAGAGAGGTTCGTGTCGATGTTCGACCGCAAAGCGGAGGAAGAGATTCAGTCGGCTATCCAACTTCATAAGTTGATGACCGAAGAGGAGAAGGACATTCTCCTTAGGGTGAGGGATGATTTCCCTGCCCTCATAGAACACATAGCCAAAGTACGAGCGAGAGTGGGGTTGGTATGAATTGTACGCGATAAGAGTATTCAGCGCGATAACGCTGACCGCATTGATACTGAACTTACCATTGATAGTAATACCACTATCGATGCTCACCTTACTAGCCGTTAGGAGGACGATGTGAACAAGGGAGCAAGGTCAAGGGTGTATAAGAACAACGAGTACAACCAACTACAAGGGTTGTGTACAGGAAGTTCTGACCCAGAGTTATGGTTCTCTGATACTGCCGACCAGATGAACGGCAAGGGTAAGAGACTCGAGCCAGAGGTGAAGGCTAGAATGGTAGCCCGAACATTGGCAGCAATATCGATCTGTTCGATATGTCCAATCAAGGAAGCCTGTCTTGCCGAGGGTATGAAACCTCAGAACATCGACTTCGGTGTATGGGGTGGCACGCTACCCGGCGAGCGCTTGGCTATGACCACTCGATCAAAGAGTTCGAGGGATGTTGCGAACAAGATGATATTCGCCAGACAAGTTAGGGAGGCAGAACGATTATTACTCGGAGAGGCATTGTCGTAATCACCACCGCCGTTATACTCGGCATATTCGGATTCCATAAAGTCGCTATCGCTCCAACACCACACATACCAAAGGTTGAGAAGCGAGTATGGACTGTTATGGATAGCAAGGCGTATGCCCGTGACCAACTGGTCAAGTGGACTAATCGCCAATGGTCTTGCCTAGCAAAGTTGTGGGGTAAGGAATCAGCGTGGAACCCAAGAGCCTACAATAAACAGAAGGTAATGGGACGCAACGCTGGTGGTATTCCGCAACTGCTAGGCTTAGACCCCAAAGTTCCAGCGACACGACAGATCGAGCGAGGGTTGGCTTATATCTACCATCGCTACGATACGCCGTGTAATGCGTGGAAGTTCTTCAAGGAAAACAACTACCACTAAGGAGCAAGTATGGAAGACGAACCGCTACACATCACCGACCTACGACCAGACTACAAGTCGGCTATGGATG
>Ga0315901_10002351_pt1 | contig 26088 bp, 20 predicted proteins | sample LakEriMetagenome_10_FD_203761 | JGI IMG/M metagenome (GOLD analysis project Ga0315901, IMG submission 203761) | Freshwater fungal communities from buoy surface, Lake Erie, Ohio, United States - Buoy 2 MA116 | ecosystem: Environmental > Aquatic > Freshwater > Lake | place: USA: Lake Erie, Ohio...
AAGTGTATGGTCTTCCCGGTGGTGGAGGGCCGGCTGTTCATGCGGGGATTCGACGGCATCCACTGCTACGACCTGCGCAAGCAGCAGTGAACCGCCGATCGATCCGCGTCTCAGTGCGTCTCAGTGCGTCTCAGTGCGTCTCAGGGCGTCTGCGTGCCGGCGTCGGCGTCCTGCGGCGGGCGGTGAGCCCAGATCGAGGCCAGCACCGAGCCCGTGACGTTCATCACGGCCGAGAACAGGGCCGGCACGATCGCCGCGCCCGGGATCTTCAGCACCTCGGCGGCCAGGTTGGCGGCCAGCCCGCCGTTCTGCAGGCCGACCTCGATGGCGATCGTGCGGCTGTCCTGACGATTGATGCCCACGAGCCGGCTCGCGAAGTACCCGAGCAGGAAGCCGCCGACGTTGTGGAGGACGACGCCCAGCAGCAGCAGTCCGCCCACGTGCTCGACCTGGGCGCGGCTGCGGAAGGAGATCACCCCGCAGATCAGGCAGATCGCGACCATCGACGTGATGGCGAGCAGCCGCTCCGCGACCCGTCGATCGGCCCGGCAGCGGGTGAGCACCGCGTTGGCTACGAGGCCCACGGCCACCGGGGCGACGACCGTCGCCAGGATGCTGGAGAACATCTCGGCGTAATCGAGATCGACCGTCCGCCGCGCGTAGAGGTAGACCATCAGCGGCGTCATCACCGGCGCCAGCAGGGTCGACACGGCCGTCATGGTCACCGACAGCGCGACGTTGCCGCGGGCCAGGTAGGTGATGACGTTGGAGGAAATGCCCCCGGGGCTCGCCCCCAGAAGGATCATGCCCAGGGCGAGTTCCACCGGCAGGCCGAGGGCCCGTGAGACCGCCCAGCCCAGCAAGGGCATCGTCGTGAACTGCAGCGCGGCCCCCACGAAGACGCCCTTGGGCATCTGCAGTATGCGGACGAAATCCCCCGCGGTGAGCGTCGCCCCCATGCCGAACATGGCGATCTGCAGCAGCCGCGTCACGAGCAGCGGATTGTCGAGCGGCAACCGGCTGACCAAGGCCGGCGGCGCGATCAGCCCCACGAGGACCGCCGCAACGACCCAGGCGGCGAACCCGTAGGTCCGCGTCCGCGGATGGAACGCGACGACTGCCGCGGCCGCCACGACGACGAACACGGAGATGAGGCTCTGGGTCGGTTCCATGACGGCCGAAACGAGTCAGGGCGGCCGGAGGCACCTCCGCGGGGCGTCGCCCTGGGCCGCTTCATGCGGCGTCAGACTCGTGCCGCGGCCTGCCGGTCAGGCGGGGAGAATACGGCGGCCGACGGTGGTTTGGCAAGCGCCGGCCCGGATGAAGGTGTGGGTGTTCTTCAGGTTCTACGATACGAAATCGGGCATGCAGACGATCCGGCGAAGGGGCAGCCGCGGGAGGCCTGGCGGAGGTGTTCTTTCGGCATCCGCTGCTGCCGAAGCTCCTGCCGGACGCCGGCTACCTGACCATGCACACCGGGAAGTACTGGATGGGGGAGCCCGCCGCCGCCCGCTTCACCCGCGACATGGGGACGACCGACCGCCACGGGGGCCAGGCGCTGGCCATCGGCCGCGAGACGATGCAGCCGATCGACGACGCCATCGACGCGGGATCGATCGTGGTGGATGACCGACTTTTCTACTAGCCGAGAGGCCAACACGGCCGCCAGCACATTTATACGGGCGACGCCGGCACGCTGATGGTGCTGGGCACGGTCTGGAGCCCGCAGCACAACGACACGACCGCCTACGGCCAAATGGCGCTGGGCAACGTCGTCGTGGACGGTCGCCTCATCGTCCGCGGCATGGACGGCATCTACTGTTACGACTTCCGCGTCGAGTAAACTGATCGGATGACAGGCCGCTCGCGCGGCCGGCCGCGGATGGCGTGCCGCCGCTCGGGCCACCCTTGTTCCCGACAACCACTTCGGAGCGATCCATGCCCCGCAGCCTGCAGAACAACTCCGTTGCCGCACGATGTGGCGGTCGTCTCGTGGTCGTGCTGCTGTCGATGGCGCCGGGGTTGCCGCACGCCGTCGGCACCGAGCAGGGGCTGAAGCAGAGCCGGTTCGTCACCAAGCAGCACATCACCGCGCCCACCGGGATCGCCGTGTCGCCGCAGGGTGTGGCGTTCGTCAGTTGCGACGTCAACGGCGTCACGAACGACGAGCGCGGGGCCGGTCGGGTGGTGCGGTGCGAAGACACCGACGGCGACGGCCGCGCCGACAAGTTCAGCGTCTTCGTCGACCGCATCGACGCTCCGCGGGGCAGCTGCTATGTGGACGACACGCTCTACCTCATGCAGTCGCCCTCCCTGGTCGCCTATCAGGACCTCGACGGGGATGGGGTGGCCGAGAAGAAGACGACGCTCGTCACCAATCTCGGGCCGCGGCTCGATGAGACCGCGGTCGTCCACGGCCCGAACGGCGTCCGCATGGGAATCGACGGCTGGCTCTACCTGGCGATCGGCGACCAGGGCTGCTTCAAGGCCACCGGCACCGACGGCAGCCAGGTCACGCTTCACGGCGGCGGCGTGCTGCGGGTCCGTCCCGACGGCAGCCGGCTCGGCCTGCTGCTCGCCGGCACGCGGAACATCTACGCCGTCGCCGTCGATCCCTTCCTCGATCTGTTCGCCCGCGACAACTCCAATGACGGCGGCGGCTGGGGCACGCGGCTTTTTCACCTGACCGAGCTGGCTGATTTTGGCTACCCGGGGCTGTTCAAGCATTTCGCCCACGAAGCGATGCCGCCGCTCGTCGATTGTGGCGCCGGGGCGGGCGCGGGCATGTACTACCTGCACGAGCCGGGCTTCCCCGAGGATCTGGGCAACGCCCTGTACTCGGGCGACTTCAACACGGGGCTGTGGCTGCACCGGCGGAAGCCGCACGAAGCGACCTGGCAGGTCCGGCAGGAGCGGTTCATGGACTCGCCGCACAACATCGGGATCGACGTCGACGGGTTCTCGCGGATCTATGCCGCCTCCCGGCTGGGCGGCGGGTTCGGCTTCGCGACCGAGCCCTTCGGGCATGTCGATCTCATCCAGCCTGCCGACCGGGCCGCGGCGGCGGCCTATCCCGACATCAACCGGGCCAGCGACGGGGAGCTTCTCGAGCACCTCGCCAGCGACAGCCAGGTGACGCGGATCAACGCCATGCGTGAGATCGTCACCCGCGGGAGCAAGGCGGCGTTCAGTGGCGGCCTGCTCGCCCGGGCCGCCGACGCGAAGTCGCCCCTCGCCGCCCGCGTCGCGGCGGTCATGACCCTCAAGCAGCTCGACGGAGCCCGATCGCATGCCGCGCTCGCGAAGCTCTACCCGGACGCCGACCTGCGGGAGTTCGTCGTCCGCGCCCTGGGCGATGTCGAGACCGAGATCGACGACGTCGGCAGGGAGGTCTTTCGTCGGGCCGTGCGCGACGAAAACCCGCGGGTGCGGATGCGGGGCATCGTCGGTCTGGCCCGCTCCCGGGATCCGGGCGGCGCCGCGGCCATCCTGCCCCTGGCCGCGGACCAGAAGCTGATTGCCCCCGACGCCGCCGGGGCCGCGCCGCCCGACGCCGACGGCTGGTCCGCCCCGCACGGGGTCGTCGGCCACACCGCCCTGAAGGCGGTCGTGGGCCTGAAGGCGATCGACGCGTTGCTGGCCGCGGTCGCCGACGACGGCCTGCGTGAAACCGCGGTCCGCGGCCTGCAGGAGATCCACGACGCCCGGGTCGTGGCGGGCCTGACGGAGAAAGTTCGCGGCACGAGCGACCCCGGGCTCGCGCGGCTGATCACGCTGGCCCTGTTTCGCCTCTACCATCGCGAGGCTCCGTGGGACGGGATCACATGGTGGAGGAATCGGCCGAACTTCCGGGGGCCCTACTACGCCCCCGTGACATGGGAGGCGACCCCGGCGGTCAAGGCCGCCCTGCAGATGTCGTTCCGCAAGGTCGATCCGGCGGAATATGAATCACTCTTCCGGCAGATGAAGATGCAGCAGGTGTCGGCCGGCGACCTCGGTCTCGACATCGAATACGACGAGGTTCTGGCGCTTCTGAAGAAGCCGTCACTCGCGAAATCCGAACTCAATCTCGTGATCGATGCGGCCTTGGCTACCTCACGGCCCGAGCAGGACCGGATGCGGTGCTACGAATATGTCTCCCGTGGCCACCTTCCCAACAGCTACCACAACCGGCTCCACATTCTGCGAAATTGGATCGCCGAGCCGAACGTGGGGAAGCGGCAACGCCAGGCCTATGAAGACTTCATCAGCGGCCGGGAGTTCATCGGCAAGGTGTCGACATTGCAGCCGTTTCTCAAGGACCGGTATCGGGACAGCCACAAGTACTCCCACCTCCAGCTGCTCAAGCTGATCAACGATCCGACGATCGACCCGGAGACGCGGCAGGCCCTGGACGCGGAATTGGAGACGTCGTGGAAGGACAAGATCCCAGACCGGCTCCGCGGGCTGATGATGGCCCTCGACGAAATGGACCCCACGCCCTACGCCGACCGGTTCGCGCCGCTGGTCGACCACCGCGACGAGCACGTCAAGCAACGGGCGGCGAGGTTCTTGAAGGCCATCGACGAAGCCCGCAACGGCCCTAAAAAGCCCGAGTGACGCCAAAAGCCCGAGTGAAGACCGGGTGGCGGCGCGACGCCCGCTTGAGCGTCGTCACGCGAGCAGCTCCGTGATCGGGCCGGCGCTCTCCTTGAACGATTCGACGCGGCAGCCGAGCTGCTGCAGGATCGTGAGGTAGAGGTCGGACATCGGCCGCTTGTCGAGCGGCCACTTGAGATGCTGGCCGTGCTTGAAGCCCAGCCCGTTGCCGCCGGCGAGGATCGTCGGGAAGCTCGTGCCAACGTGGCTGGCAGTCTGCGCGCCGCCGAAGAGGATGGCGGTGTGATCGAGGAGCGATCCGTTCGAGGCTTCGATGGCCTGCAGCTTGTCCATGAACCGGGCGACGCACGCACAGAGCATCTCATCCCGGTAGCTCAAGGCGATGACGTCGGGATTCGACTCCCCGCGATCCCCGCCACCCTTGTGGTGGACGTCGTGCGTGCCGCGCGACGGAGCCCCGGCCTTCTTGGCCCAGTCCTTGTAGTCGTCGTAGTTCGGCCCCGCCTCCCCGCCCAGGGTTTGGGTCGCGACCCGCGTCATGTCGGTCTGGAAGGCGAGCACGATCAGGTCCATCATCAGCTCGATATGCTCCTGCATGCTGTTGCGGACCGCGCGCTCGAGCCGCACCTTCGAGGCATCGAACTCGGGCCGGCCGTGGCCGAGGATCTCCTCTTTTTGGATCAGCCGTTTTTCCACATCGCGGACCGAGTGCAGATACTGGTCGATCCGCTGCTGATCGATGCGACCCAGCTTCCGCTTCAGGTCGCCGACGTCGCCCATCGCCGTATCCAGAATGCTCCGATTGTGCGCCAGCCGGGCCTGCGCCTTCTTGACCTCGGCGGGGTCGGCGGGCGGAAACAGGCTCTCGAAGACACTGCGATAGCTGTCGGTCGCGGGAATGTCGACGCCCAGGGAATTGCGGGACAGCGTGGAGGTTCCCACGCCGCTGGTCCACGACAGCACGAGCGAACGCAGGTACGTCGGCCCGATGTGCGTGGCGGCCACCTGGTCGACGGAAATCGTGTTGCTGATCGTGCCGGGGATCAGATTGATGTTGTGCCCGGTCAGCCAGCTGTAGGGATGGGTGTGGCCGCTGATCCGTCCTTGGATGTGGGAAAGGCCCGTAAGCACGGAAAAACGCTCGCGGTGGTGCTCCAGCGGCTTGTGCGTGGGGGCGAGCGTGTAATTGAATCCGGTGTCCTGGGGAAACCACTTGTACTGGCTGATGGCGCCCGGGATGTAGAAGCAGGCGAACCGGGCGGGATCCTGGCGATTCTGCTGCGCCGCCAGCGTTTTTCCGCCGAATGCTTCCAGGGCGGGCAACGCCAAGGTGGCACCCAGCCCGTGGATCACGGCGCGGCGATTGAGGAGAAGGGAGCGGTGCATGGTCGTGGTCCTCGTTGAGTGGAGAGCGAACGCAATCGCCTAGTGATCCAAGAAGGCCTTGGTTTGGAAAACGGCCACCAGCATTTTTCGCAGCGGATACCCCTCGGCGGCATGGGCGTCCATGATCTGCCTGATCTCCGCCATGTCGTCGATGTCGGGCTTGCGACCGGTGGCATAGAGCATGAAGCTCTTCAAGAGGCCCCGCACCGTGTCCTTCAGGTATCCGGAGGCGACCGCCTCCTTGAACTCCGCATACGTGCGAAACTGCTCGCCACGGGGCAGCTGGCCGACCGTATCGACCGCCCGGGTCGCGCCCTTGCCACGCCATGCCACTTGGGAATCCAGTTCATCGACGACATACGACTCGTACTCCTCGTTCCGCCACCGCCCGCTGATGTCGAAGTTCTGGAACGCGAAGCCGATCGGGTCGAGCCTGGTGTGGCAGACCGCGCAGTTTTTGTCCTGGCGGTGATACGCCATCAGCTCGCGGGCCGACATCTTCGCCAGTTCCTCGGATTTCGTATTCAGTTCGGGCACCGCCAACGGCGGCAGTTGCGGGGGGGCGTCGAGGATGTTCCGGGCCGTCCAGGCGCCGCGATAGATCACCCAGTTGTCGCCCATCCAGCAGAGCATCGATTGAATGCCGGCGTGCGACATGAGGCCGCCCCCGCGGGAATCATTCGCCCGCAGCGTCACCTTCCGCATCTGCCCGCCCTGCATCTCGCCGTATCCGTAATGGCGGGCCAGGGTGTCGTTCATCATCGTCCAGTCGCTCGCCACCAATTCGCGGGCGGGCCGATCGTCGGCCAGCATCCGGTTGATGTAGGAGAAGGTTTCCTCGCGCATCGAGTCCCCGAGATGGCGTCGAAACGCAAAGCTCGCCTTGCCCCGGTAATCGTCCGTCAGCGTGATCGGCTGGTCCAGCTCCAGCCACTGCGTGACGAACGGCCGGATGAAGGCGGCGTAACTGCGGGGATCGACGAGCAGCCGTTCCGCCTGCGCCGCGAGCACCTCGGGCCGCCGCAACTCCCCCGCGGCGGCGAGCGACCGCAGTTCCGCGTCCGGCGGTGAGCCGACCAGCATGAAACTCAGCCGCGACGCCACGGCATGGTCCGCGATCGAGCGATCCACGTGGGCCGTCGAATCCAGATACCGGAACGGGCTGCTCATCAGCACCGCCTGAAAGGTGGACCGGAGCGCTGGGTCGAACGCAAACCCGTCGGCGCGCAGCTGCTTGTAGAACGTCAAAAAATGACTCCGTTCGCCGTCCTTCACCGGCCGGCGATAGGCCCGATCCATCCACAGTGCCAGCAGCTTTTCGGCGCTCTCCAGGGAATCCGTGATCGCTCCCAGGTCGGCCTGCCATGCCGCCGGCGGCCAGGCGGCGACATAGTGGGGCTCGAGTTCGAACTGCTTGAGAACCACGAACGGCCGCGGCTGTTCCGCCGGGTCCTTGAGCTCTTTCTTGTCCCAAGCGGGCCGAAACAGCCCCATGCCGCCGGGCAATCTCCGCGGGTCGGAGGTGTCTTCGTTCTCGAAGCCCGGGACGCGATAGCCGAGTTCCACCCGCGGGGTCAACGCCACGGAGAGGAATCCCTCGCGCGTGACCAACGAATCCTCGGCCTGCACCTGGTACTCCAGATCCGTCGGCCCGGTGATCTCCCGCCGATCGAGCACTCTGCCACCGCACTCCACCCAGAGAATCGGATTGGGCACTTCTGGGAAAGCCGAGTAGGAACTGACGCTCAACCGGATCCTCGTCACGCCGCACCTGTCGGCGGGCACGGGCACCTTGAGAAACGAGTCGCTGCGATCCGACGGCCACTTGGGTTCCAGCAGAGCGCCGACTCCGGGCCGGGCGATGGCCGGTAATTTTTGGGTGGAAACGCCCTTCTCCGCCCACGACGCGAAGGCACTGAGCGGGTCTTTTGCAACGTTCACCAGATCGACGCGCAGAGTCTCGCTCCGCGGAGCTTCGAGAAACCGGATGGCCTCCACGGCCCGCCGGGTGACCTCCACCATCTGGGCCACCGAGTCGGCCGCATCCTGCAGCGCCTCCGCGCCGGTGTCGAAACCTTCGACCGTGCTGTCTCCCGGGAGGCTGACCGCGAAGTCGACCTTGACGCCCGTAATGTCCTGCAGGGCGGCGCCGAACTCGCGGCGATTCAACCGGCGCACGCTTCCCGGCTCCAAGGCACGCTGGGCCTTGGCGATCCACGCGAGGAAGCCCGCCTTCTCCTCGGCGGAAGGCTCCTCCGATCCTTCGGGCGGCATCGCGCCCGCGGACAACTGCTCGTGGATCATCGTCCACAGATGCCGGTCCGACGACTGGAAACCGTCGATCTGATCGAAGCGGAGCCGCGCCTCCTGGACATCGGGGCCGTGGCAGTCGATGCAATAGGTGCGCAGCAGCGGCTTCACCACAGCCGCAAAGCCCTTGGCATCCGCGGCCGCCTCTGCGGCGATTGCCACGGGCACCGGCAGAAGGAGCAGCAGCGAAAGAGTCGACGCAGCTTTTTTCATCCTGGAATCTTTCGGAGCGAAGCGAAGTCCCCAAGGTCCCGTGGGGCCGCATAGCTTCCCATTATTTTACCCTGCTGTCGTCGAAAGCCGACACTCTTGGGTATCGGAAAACCAGGGATGATGGTTCGCATCGAGGGCCGGCGCGAGCCGCAGGCATGCCGTTCGTCCTCGCCCCCGGGCCGAGGGGGCGTCATAACCGTCATGAACCTCGTGTTCGTTGCCTAGTCCCGGAAGCCGGCGCCCGCGACCGGAAGCCGGGCCCGGTACAGCCGGTACTTCCCCGCGCCGGCGATGAAGAGTGTTCGGCCATCCGCCCCGCCAAAGGCCAGGCCGGAAATGTTGGTCGGGATTCCCTGCTCCGAATCCGGCTTGCCGACGATCATGGCGGCCAGTTTTTTGCCGTCCGGCGAGAAGACCGCCACCGCGGAACCGGAGTGGTGGGCTTCAGCGCCTCCGACGTAGATGGAGCCCAGGCGGTCGACGGCCAGCCCCTGCAATCGCCCCACCCAGCCCGAAAGCTTGTCCGACCCGTCCTTCGCCGGCGGCAGCCCCTCCAGGTGCGTCGTGGTGAACTGATCGATGGTGATGAACTGCGTTCCTTCGCCCAAGCGGCCATCCTGCTCGACGGGAAATCGCCATATGCAGCGCCGGTCTGCGTTGGGGATCTTCGAACTGACGTACAGCCAGTCGTGACCGGGGCTCAAGGCGATGCCGAACGTGTGCACGATCCGCGGCGCGGCGACGGCGACTTCCTTCGCCCCCGGCAGGAGATACCGCGTGCCTCCGTTGGGAAAGCCGGACCAATACGTCGTGCCGTTGGGGTGAACGGCGAGGAAGTGCGGCGTGCCGAGGCCGGCGGGCCCGGGCCGCTCGTTATCGACCCCGACTTCCTCGAGCAGGGTTTCCACGGCTCCGTCGGCGGCGCAGCGGGCGAGCCGATACAGCACCTTGCCTTCCTTCTCGGTGAACACCAGGCGATCGTTCGCATCGACCGCGACCCCCACGGGGCGGGTCAGGTCCTTGAAGACCTCGAACGTGCCGGGGGGCGTGAACGCATGCAACGCGGGAGGTTCGCGATTGGCGATGATCAGCCGCCCGTTCCACCACGCCATGCCGGCCGCCTGGAACTGCGGGCTGGATTCGACCTGCTCCGCGAAGTAGACGCCCGAGACCGGCCTGTCTTCCGCGGCGCCGGCCAGGGCGAGCGCCGACGATACCAGGCAGATCACGCCGCCCCAGATCACGAAACCGCAGCGGCCTGCCTGCATGTCACGCCTCGCCTTGATCCGCGGAGAATCGAAACCGCACGGTCCATCCTCCCGGGAGCAGCTCGCGGCCCCAGCCCGATTTCACGGAGGACTCCAGCGGCAACCGCTCCATGCCGCGCCGCCGAACCGGCGAAGGATAGCCCGGTCCAATCCGCTTCCGCAAGCATTCGCCGATCGCTGAGCCGGGCGGAGGTCGGCGACCGCGGCCGGGATTGCGGCTCCCGGTTGCCGCGTTCATCGTCCTTCGACGGCGAGATTCCACAGGCGAATCGAGTCTTTGCCGCCGCCGATCAGCGTTTTCCCGTCCGGGCTGATGGCCAGACACATGACCCGCTCGGCCGGCAGCGTCCGCTGCAATTCGTACGTCGCGGCATCCCAGATGCGGATCGTGTCGTCTTCGCTCGCCGAAACAATCCGTGAGCCGTCGGGCGTGAACAGCACCTCGATGACGTCGGCCTCGTGGCCGCGCATGGTTTTCAGGTGCGCGCCGGTCTCCGCATCCCAGACGCGGAGCGTCGCGTCCCAGCTCGCCGACACGATCCGCTGGCCGCATGGGCTGTACACCACGGACGTCACGGTCCCCTCGTGACCGCGCAGCGTGTCGATTTCCGCGCCCGTCCCGGTGTCCCAGACTTTCATCTCGTTTTCGCCATCCCCGGTGACGACCCGGCGGCCGTCGGGCCGGAACGCCGCGGTCACCACGTCGTATTCGTTGCCTTGATGGAAGGTGTGCAGCAAGGTGCCGTCGCGCACATCCCAGATCCGCAAGGAATCGTCCGCGCTTCCGGAGGCCAGGAATTTGCCACTGGGATCGAAGCAGACCACCGTGATCGTGTCCTCGTGGCCGGAGAATTCGCGGATCGTCGTGCCATCGTGCGCATCGCACAGCTCCACGCGGCCGTCGTGCATGCCCACGGCGATCCAGTGTCCGTCCTTGTGGCACGCCAGCGCCGTCACGGCTTCGGGATACGTGCGCATGGCGCCGATCCGCTCGGCCGGCTGCAGCCGCCACCGCATCACCGCTCCGTCGTCGCCGCCGGAGAAGAGCCGCCGGCCGTCCGGGCTGACGGCGACCGACGAGATCCAGCCGTCGTGCCCGCGGAGGGTGCGGGGCTCTTCGGCCCACGCCACGCCCGTCGCCAACACCGCCAGCACCACGATCGTTCGTTGCCAGGTCCCGACACGCCGCGCCATCATGCCCGGAACTCCTGAATTGGCCGGTTGCTTGCCGAAACAAGAGTCTACCGGGGAACGCAGTCACTGCCGGATGGGCCATCGGCCAGCTGCACCACGGGCGCGTGCGGCCCCAGATCGCTGTCGGCCGCGGGCTCATGCCCCTGTTCGGCCGCATTGTTCGCGGTTGCGGAAGCGTCGACGACCGGGCTATCCTTTTTTTGATGCAGATCTTCATCACGTTCACCGGACCGCTGCGGCACGCCGGACCGGCCCAGCTCGCCGTGCCGGAGGGAACGACGCTCGCGGACGTGTGCCGCAGGCTGGCCGACGCCGCGGCCGGCGACGTCCGGCGGCACCTGCTCACGGTCGATGGCGAAATCGAGCCGTCGCTCCTCGTGGCGGTCAATGGCATGGGCGTGCCCCCGGAGGAACGTTCCTGCCGCCTCCTCGTCGAAGGCGACGACGTGCTGCTCATGCCGCCGATCGCCGGAGGCTAGCGGGCATGAACGCAGGCGAGTCGGGCGGAGGCGGGCTCACCCCTGAGGAACTCGATCGCTACTCCTGGCAGCAGTCCGTGGCCGGCTTCGGCGCCGATGGCCAGCGGCGACTCAAGGCCGCCGCCGTGCTCGTGTCGCGGGTCGGCGGGGTCGGCGGGGCCGCGGCGACCTACCTCGCGTCGGCCGGGGTGGGTCGGCTCGTGCTGGCCCACGCGGGGAACCTGCGGCGGAACGATCTCAACCGTCAGACGCTCATGTCGACGCCGGGCATCGGCCGGCCGCGGGTGGAGCAGGCGGCGGAGCGGCTCCGCGACCTGAATCCCCATGTCGTCGTCGAGAAGGTGCCGGAGAACGCGACGGCCGACAACGCGGCCCGGCTCGTGGCTCGGTGCGATCTCGTGGTCAGCGCCGCGCCGCTGTTCGCGGAGCGGCTGCTCCTCAATGCCGAGGCGGTGCGTCAGGGCAGGCCGCTGGTCGATGCCGCGATGTACGACACCGAGGCCCGCCTGATGAGCGTCGTGCCGGGGGGACCCTGCCTGGCATGCCTCTACCCTGCCCCGCCTCCCCATTGGCGTCGTGAGTTTCCGGTGCTCGGCGCCGTCGCCGGCAGCGTGGGGGCGCTGGCGGCTCTCGAGGCGATCAAGATCCTGACCGGCTGCGGCACGCCGCTCGCCGGCCGGCTGTGGACGTTCGACACGGCCGCCATGACCTGCCGCACCCTCACGATCCCCGCGCGGCGGGAGTGCCCGGTCTGCGGGCCGCGGGCCCGGGCGTAGCCGCGTCCCGCGGATCGTCAGCGGCCCGTCCGTGCGAGCCACGCCAGGCAACACAGCAGCCCGGCCGCGACGGCGAGCCAGACGGCCAGGGGCGGCGTCGCCCGGCCGGCCGCCGGGGCGGTCGCCGCCGCGGACGTGTGCCCGGTCGGGTTGGGTTCGGCCTCTGTCCGCTCCGTGTGCGCCGTGTTGCCGGTGCTCTCATCCTCGAACTCGGCAAACGCCTCCCCATCGCGCCGCGGAATGAGCATGGGCACCGTGTTCCAGTCGGCCGTCAGGAGCAGGTCGCTCCCGGGGCTCATCTCCTTCACCTCGCACGAGCAGGCGCCGGTGAGGAAATCGCAAGCCGACCGAAACTGCTCCGCGTCGAGCTTCGCAAGCGGGATGCCGCCGAGCGATCGGCCGCGACCGAACACCGGGAACACGGCCGCGGCCTCGGCCACCTCCGGCTCGGCCGAGGCCATCAGCATCGCCACGAACACCCGCTCCTGCGGGTCGTCGGCCCGCACCCGCAGCACCGACATCCGGGGAGGCCAGAAGACCGCCTTGTCGCTCGGCTTCACGGTCGGTGCGTCGGACTCGTCCGCCGCCGGTTCGTCCTGCTGCTCCTTGTCCATGGCGACGACATCCCGGATGTATTCGGTGATCAAGGGATCAAGTCGCTTCCGCCCATCGTCGTCGGCTTCGCCGCGGGTGACGACCAGCCACACGATGGCCTCGCCGGCGATGAGCCGCTTGACGAGCTCCCGCCGCGCCGGTGAGTCCGTGATGCGGGCGAGCGATTCGGCCGTGGGCGGGCCGCTCCAGGCCTCGTCGAACCCGCCCGTCTGCCATCCGCCCGGTGGGGCGAGCAGCACCATCCGCTCGGGATCGGCCCGGCGACCGACCTGCTCGGCCTCCGCCGGATCGAGGACCGCGAGGTTGGGCCGCGGCCCGCGGCTCGCGACCGCGTCGAGTGCCTGCCGCAGCGTCTCCTGGGCGGATGCCGGCGCCACGATCAGGAAGTCGTCGGGCTGCCACCGCTCGAGGGCGTAGCGAAAGACGGGGTTGTCGCACGCGGCCGCCGGGCCCGGCAGCAGCACGGCCACTGCCGTGACGACGGCTGCCCATCCGCCCACACCGCCTCGCTTCGACATGACCGCCTCGCTGTTGATAGCCCGTGTGACGACGCGCGACGTGAGCCGCAGCAGACTCGCTGCATTCACTTGATATCATAGCTTTGTTGCGGATCGTGTCGGGTGCCCCCAACGGCGGCGGGGCGTGCCGATCCGCCGGGTCGCGAATCCCCGCCATTCGCCCGCACCAACCCTCCCTTGCCGGCGGCCGCGAGCCGGTCCGGAGCCATCACGATGATCATGCTGGACGCGGTGACCGTGCGAAGCGGCGGCTTCGAACTGCGGAACGTCGGCTTCACGGTTCCGGCAGGAGCCTATGGCGTGCTGATGGGCCGCACCGGCAGCGGCAAGAGCACGCTGCTCGAGGCGATCTGCGGGCTGCGGCCCGTGGCTGCCGGATCGATCCGGCTGGGCGACCGCGACGTCACCCGCCTGCCGGCGGCCGCGCGAGACATCGGCTACGTGCCGCAGGATCGGGCGCTCTTCTCCCACATGACGGTCGGCCGGCAGATCGCGCTGCCGCTGGAGGTGCGCCGCTGGCCCCGGGTGAGGATCAGCCCACGCGTCGCGGAGGTGGCGACGCTTCTGGGTATCGAGCCCCTGCTCTCCAGGCATCCCGCGGGGCTGAGCGGCGGCGAGGCGCAGCGGGTGGCGCTGGCGCGGGCGCTGGTGTTTCGTCCCGAGGTGCTCCTGCTCGACGAGCCGCTCACCGGGCTCGACGAGGCGACCCGGGCCGGCGCCTGCGACGTGCTCGCCGGCGTCCACCGGTCCACGGGGGTCACCGTGCTGCACGTCACCCACGATTCCCGCGAGAGCCGGCGGCTGGCGGACGTATGCTTCGTGCTCGAGGCGGGTGACGTCGCGCGGCGCGACGAAGCCTGCGCTACCGGAGCCATGTCATGATGCAGGCCGTTTGCAACGAGACGAAGTCGGGCGGCCGCCGCGGAATCATCTCGCGGTCCGCCCTGCTGCTGCTGGCCGGGGTCGGGTTGTTGGCGGTGGCGGTGGGCATGCTCCTGGTGGACCGGCCGCCGGGCCCGGCGGCGGAGGTCGTGGAGCTGGCGTGCGCGGCCGGTCTGCGGCCGCCGGTGGAGCGGGCCATCGCCGCCTATCAGGACGAGACCGACGGCCGCGTGCTGCTGCAGTATGGCGGCTCGAACACGCTCGTCAGCCAGATCGTCATCTCGAAGACCGGCGACCTGGTGCTCCTGGCCGACGATGCCTACCTGGCGACGCTTGCCGACGCCGGCCTGCTCGCCGAGACGCTGCCGGTCGCCGAGCAGCGGGCGGTGCTCTGCGTGGCCAAGGGCAACCCCAAGGGCATTGGCGGGCTTGCCGACCTGGCGCGTGCCGACGTGCGGACGATGCTCGGCAGCCCCGACCAGGCGGCGATCGGCAAGGTCACCCGGGTGGCCCTCGAGCGGGCGACGCTCTGGGCCGGGATCGAGCAGGCGGTGCGGGCGCGGGGCGGTTTTCTTCCCACGGTGCCGGAGGTCGTCAGCGCGGTGAAGATCGGCGCCGCCGACGCCGCCATCGCCTGGCGGGCGAACGTCGCCGCCGAAGCGGGCCTGGAGATCGTGCCCTGCCCCGAGCTCGACGGTGCCCGGGCCCAGGTCGTGATCGCGGTGCTCACCTCCGCGCGGTCGCCGACGGCCGCCCTGCGGCTGGCCCGCTACCTCACGGCCCGCGACCGCGGCCTCGAGACCTTCGCCGCCGCCGGCTACGACGTCATCGACGGCGACCCGTGGGCGGCGCGGCCGGAGCTGACGTTCTACTGCGGCGCGGTGAACCGCCGGGCCGTCGAGCCGATCCTGGCGGCCTTCGAGCGGCGCGAGGGCGTGAAGATCAACACGGTCTACAACGGCTGCGGCATCCTCACCGGGCAGATGAAGGCGATCGCCGACTGGCAGCGGGGGCGGGGCTTTCCCGACCTCTATATGGCCTGCGACCGCTCCTATCTCCAGGAGGTCGGCGGGCTCTTCCAGGACGACGCCGACATCTCCGAGACGGAGGTGGTGATCGCCGTGCCCAAGGGCAATCCCAAGGGCATCGCCTCGATCGCCGACCTCGCCGCCCCGGGCCTGCGGCTCGCCGTCGGCCAGCCCAAGCAGTGCACGATCGGCGTCCTCACCCGGCAGCTGCTGCGGGCGAAGGGCATGCTCGAAACGATCATGCCCAACGTCGTCGCCGAGACGTGCAGCTCGGCGCTCCTCCTGCCGATGGTGACCACGGGCTCCGTCGACGCCGCGTTCGTCTACGAATCCGACGTCACGCTCTCGGATCGGGATGTCGACATGATCCGCGTCGCCGTGCCGGAGGCGATCGCCGTGCAGCCGATCGGCATCGCGCGGAGCAGCGAGTTCAAGTGGCTCACCCGCCGGCTCATGGACGCGGTCACCCGCGGCCGGGCGTCCTTCGAGGCCGCCGGCTTTCGCTGGCGCCATGCCGCCTCCACCACCGCGCCATGACCCATTCCGCCCCGCCACCCTCGTCCGGCCCTTCGTCCGGCCCCAGAGCGCCGGACCGCATCCGCCGTGACGACGCCCTCTTCCTGGCAGGGCTGGCGACACTGGGCGGGTTCTACGTGGTGGCGCTCGTGGGGCTGATGATGGCCGACGTGGCTTTTCTGGCCACCGCCGGCGCCGCGCCATCGGCGCCGCTGCGGCTGCTGCAGCCGGTTTGGAATGCGGTCCATGCGCTCGTGGGCGTGTTCTCCGATCCGGCGATCCGGCATTCGTTCGCGCTCACGATGGTCTCGTGCAGCATCACGACCGTGCTCGCGCTGGTGGTGGCGATTCCGCTGGGCTACCTGCTCTCGCGGCACCACTTCCGCGGCCGGCAGCTCGTCGACGCGATCCTCGACATCCCGATCGTGCTCCCCCCGCTGGTGCTCGGCATCAGCCTCCTGATCCTCTTCCAGTTCTGGCCCTTTCGGCTCGTCGCGGACCGGGTGGTGTTTCAGGTGCCGGCCGTGATTCTCGCGCAGTTCATGGTGTCCGCCGCGTTCGCCGCGCGGATCATGCGGGCCGGTTTCGACCAGATCGACCCGCGGCAGGAACGGGTCGCGGTCGTGCTCGGCTGCACGCGGGCCCAGGCCTTCGCCCGCGTCGTCCTGCCGCAGGCCGGTGGGCCGATCCTCGCCGCCGGCACGATCGCCTGGGCCCGGGCCCTGGGGGAGTTCGGGCCGCTGCTCGTGTTCGCGGGGGCGACGCGGATGAAGACCGAGGTGCTCTCGACGACCGTGTTCCTGGAGTTGTCGATCGGCAATCTTCGGGCCGCGGTGGCCGTATCGGTGTTGATGGTGCTCGCCGCGGTGGTCGTGCTTGTGGTGACCCGCGCCAGCGCCGGCGGCTGGCCGGCAGGCGGAGGCCAGCGGGGCGGAGCGTGATCGGCCTGCGGCCACTGGCCGACGACGTGGCTCGCCAAGAACCATCCGCAGGGGAAATGGGAGGATTTCATCGACCGGGCCGGCACCGGCCTGAACTGGGCATCAAGCAGGATGCGAAGTGCGTCCACGAGCCCGTCTGCCGCTCCATGCTGACGCATCCGGTCGACAAGGTCGGGCAGGCCACATGGCTGTGCGGCGGCGTCAGTCGGCCAGCGGCAAGACCTCGACCTTGCGGATGCTCACCCTGCTCCCCGGGTCATGCTGCTGGAACGCGAAGTGGCCCTCCTTGAAGGCCTGCGCGAAATCCAGGTATTCGTACAATTCGTTCCCATCCACCATGACCTTGATCCGCGTCACGTTGCGCCCGCGCCACACGTCGTCGCGGACGTGCAGCTCGTAGGTGAACCACGTGTCCGGCTTGACGAGCTGCTTGTAGACGTGGTTCCGGCCATACAGCGACCCGGTGCGAATGGGATCGGTGTGCGTGCTGGCGATCTGCGCCTCATAGCCGTCGGTGAAGCTCGGCCTGCGGGTCGTGCGGAAGTAGAAGCCGGAGTTGCCGCGGTCGTTGATCTTGATCTCCGCGCGAGTGCGGAAGTTCTTGTACGGGCCCTTCGTGCAGACCAGCATCGAGGCGGCGCCCGACCCACGGATTTCGCCATCCACCACCTCCCACACGCTCGCCTGGTTCCCGACCTTTTCCCAGTCGGTCAGCGTCTTGCCGTCGAAGAGCGGGGTCCAGGCGTCCTCCGCCCGCAGAACACCGGAACTGGCCGGCGCAGCCCCGAGCGCGGCCCCCGCGAACAGAAGCCACACCAGGAACGGACGGGAGGGCGACGGCTGCATGGAATGTTCTCCTCTGGGGGACGGGTCGGCGGCACGCGGGCCTCGGTCAGCCGGCCGCAGCTGATCCCCACGGATCAGGCCACGAACCCGTGGCGAAACGGCGGCCGGCTGCCGCAGTGAGAATAGCAGACGGTGGGGCACGGGAAGGAGCGTTGGAAGCAAGACCGGGGCCGGTCAGCCTGGATGCCGCCATGCCAGCCACCGAACCCGTCACCCTTGGTCGCAGGCGGATCCCGCCCCTCGCCGGCCCCCTGCCGATCACCTTCCAAACACGATTTTCTTGCCGTCCCACGTGATCGATTGGCCACCGACGACGATCTTGTCGCCGTCGGCCTTCACGTCGGGAGCCTTCCCGCCGGCAGCCTTGCCCGATTGCAGCGTGACGATGTTCACCTTCTGGCCGGCCAGCTCGACGGGCGTGACGTTCACGGTGTCGTCGGGCTTCGGCCCCGCGATGCCGACCAGCGCGAGCAGGGCCGGCGCGCCGCAGGCCCCCGAGAAGTCCACGCCCAGGCATTGCGTGCCGGTGCTCACCACGCCGCCGTCGGGGCCGGGCAGAAACTCGGCCGGGGCCTTGGAACGGAAGTCGCCGAACGAGTATTTCTTCCCCAGCCCCCACAGGTAGATCGGGCCGTACTGCGGCTTGTAGCCGTCCTTCGGGCCGTAGCCGAGCAGTGCCGACACGAGGATGTCGTTTTCGTCCTGCCAGCGGTTGCGAAACACGTAGTAGCCGTGGATCCGGTCTTCCATCGCCTTGGGCATCACCGTGGCGGGGTTTTGCGGTTCGACCCCGACCGGCCAGTTGACGAACGCGAGCACCGCGATCCACGGCCGCGTGAGCGCGTCGTAGCTCTTCTCTCCCTTGGCCAGCCAGCCCTGGGCGATGAAATCAACGGGGCTTTTTTCGGGGATGATCCCGGCGAGCTCGGCCGCCTCGACGAAGTTGCGGTAGGTCCAGAGCAGTGCCGGCGCGTATTTCGGCTCGATCGCCCCGAAGCCCTGCGCGAACTGGCCGCGGGTCCGCCACAGGACTTCCGTGCCGTAGGAGGCGCCGGCCGACGACTTGCGGTCCATCCACTGCGGCCGGCCCTTGACCGGCAGGGTTTCCATCACCAGCCGCAGGGTCACCCATTGGCCGTTGGGCGCTGTCGAAAGAAAATCCTTGCCGCAGGCGACCTTGGCCGCGCGGAGCCAGAGCAGCAGCCCGGTGTTGGCGGAGACATGGCTCGGCCCGTGCCCCTCGCTGTAGAAGCCGTGATCGCCGAACCCACCGGTCAGCATCCGCGTGGTCTGCTCGTAGGCGTTCGGCATCCACTCGCCCCAGATGTCAGCGCCCTCGGTGCCCGGATCGCCGGCGATCGCCGCCGCCGCCGTCGCGCCGCACATGATGCCGCCGAAGTGGTTCTTCGCCGGGCCGTACTTCGGCTTGGTCACGACCTTCTTCAGGTCGGCCTGCTTCTGTTCGATCTGCACGGTGAGGAACCGCTTCGCCACCGTCTCCCGGAAAGCCGGATCCCAGCCGTCGTAGCAGAGGTCGTAGCCGAGCGCGGCCCAGGCCCACGACGAGCCAGCCCGCAATTCACCGTTGGGCGCGGTGAACGAGTAGCGGTCGTCCACGTCGCGCACGCCTTCCATGAGCCTCTCGAACGCCTGGCGGCCGAGGTCGGCGTATTTCTTCTCGCCGGTCAGCTGGTAGAGCAGCCCGTAGCCGGCGGCGTGGCCGATCGTGAAAGCGCCGGGCTTGTCGATGCCCACGGCCTGCGCGGCGGCCTTGTCGTAGCCTTTCTCCGCGGCGGAGAACACGGCGGGAAGCACCTCGCCGTTGCCGCCGAGGGTCGTGCGGAGCCGGGCGATGAGCGCCTTGCCCTCCGGCGTCTGCGCCTTCGCCCGCAGCGCCGGCACGTCGGCCTTGCGGAACAAGAGCCGCGGATGCTCGCCCGCCGCCGGCCGCACATATCCGGGCACATCCGTGGGCCACTTCTCCGCCGCATGGGCGGCGGTTGCGGCCAGGAAAAAAACGGCCAGAGCCGCGACGGCCAGGCCCGTTCTCGGGCAGGTCTTCAACACAGCTTCGCTCCGTTTGACGTCTCGCGGATCAAGAAGGCCTGGCAGGGTAACCATCAACCCGAGAGCCGTGTGCGGGAGGCCCGCCAGCACGGTTCGGAGGGAGGGGGGCCCAAAACCAATCGGGCCTCCCTACCCCTATTTTTGTAACGGTCGTGCGTGTCAATCCGAAAGCAAAACTGGAAAACGCGCACCATCAAAACTCGCGCCTCAGGGTTCAAGGAGCGGGGCCGCACAACCAGACAAACCGGCCACATGCGACGGTCCGGCTGAACGTCGGGGTGCGATGGGCGAGTGACGCCGCGGCGTTTTGGCCGCAGGGAGATCGCAGCGTTCCCCGTCAGCCCATCGCAGGGTAGACTGCGGCACAGGCAGCGGTGGCGATCACGGTCGCCCCGTCGTTCCGGAGGGTAAGCGAATGGCTAGCGGCCACACTGGAAATGTGGTGCCGGGAAACCGGTTGCGGGTTCGACTCCCGTGCCCTCCGCTTCACGCCTGCCCCGCCATCCTGGCCGGTGCAGGATGGACGGTCGAGGCCGTCATCCTGTCGGGCGGCCCACGCGGCTGGAGCGCCATGCGGACGGACCGGTCCCGCGTGTGCACCGCAGCGCGAACCACGACTGTTTGATCCGCCTCTCGGCCGACGATCCTCACGCTGCATGGCCGTCCTTCTCGACATCAAGCGGGCCTGCAAGCGGTACGGCGACCAGGTGCTGCTCGACGATGCGTCGGCCACGCTCACCGACGACGGCAAGATCGGATTCATCGGCCGCAACGGGGCCGGCAAGAGCACGCTCCTCAAGGTGATCCTCGGCGAGGAGGAGCTTGATTCCGGCGAGATCGTTCGCCATCCCAAGCTCCGGCTGGGCTACCTGCGGCAGCACGATCCGTTTCTTCCGGGCGAGACGGTGCAGGACTTCCTCGTCCGCGACAGCGGCTGCCCGGCCTGGAAGTGTGGAGAAGTAGCGGGGCAGTTCGAGATCAAGGCCGCCGCCCTCGCCGGGCCGGTGGCCGCCCTCTCCGGCGGCTGGCAGACCCGCGTCAAGCTCGCCGCCCTGCTGCTCCACGAGCCGAACCTCCTGCTCCTCGACGAGCCCACGAACTTTCTCGACCTGCGCACGCAGATCCTCCTCGAGCACTTCCTCAAGCACTTTCGCGAGGCCTGCCTGATCGTGTCGCACGACCGCGCCTTCCTCGGGGCCACCTGCGATCGGACCCTCGACCTGTCGCACGGGAAGCTGACCGTCTATCCCGGCAAGGTCGACGCCTTCCTCGCCCATCAGCAGGAGCAGCGGACGCACGCCGAGCGGACCAACGCCGCGGTGCTCGCCCGGAAGCGCGAGCTGGAGGACTTCATCGCCCGCAACAAGGCCCGAGCCTCGACCGCTTCACGGGCCCGCTCCAAGAGCCGCGAGCTCGACCGGCTGGAGTTCGAGGAGGTGGCCGCCGACGCCCCGACCGCCGCCATCCGCTGCCCCATGGTTTCCCCGCGCCGCGGCCCGGCCGTCCGCTGCCGCGGCCTGTCGATCGGCCACGGCGACCGCGTCGTGGCCCGGGACATCGACCTGGAAATCGTCCATGGCAGCCGGACCGCGATCGTCGGCGACAACGGCCAGGGGAAGACGACCTTCCTGCGAACGGTCGTCAACTCGCTGCCGCCGCTGGCCGGAGACGTGAAGTGGGGCCACGGCTGCGAGCTCGGTATCTACGCCCAGCACGTCTACACGAGCCTGCCGAAAGAGGACACCGTGCTCGGCTTCCTGGAGCGGGCCGCCGCAATCGGCACGCCGGCGCAGCGGATTCTGGATCTCGCCGGGGCGATGCTGTTTCGCGGTCGCGCTGTGGAGAAGCGGATTGCGGTGCTCTCCGGCGGCGAGCGGGCCCGGCTCTGCCTGGCCGGGCTGCTGCTCGGCTCGTGCAACGTGCTCGTGCTCGACGAGCCGGGCAACCATCTCGACGTCGAGACGGTGGACGCCCTGGCGACCGCCCTCGTGGACTACCAGGGCACGGTGCTGTTCACGAGCCACGATCGCGGCTTCGTGCAGACGGTGGCGACGAACGTGATCGAGGCCCGGGATGGCCGCGTGGTCGACCTCAACGGCGGCTACGACCGGTATCTGGCGGCCATGCACGCGGAGATCGACACCGCGGAGCAGGTTCGCGGGAGTCCCGCAGGGCAGCGGCCGGAGAAGCCCGCCCGCCGCGACGACCGCGGGCTGCGGAAGGAACTCGCTGCGCTCGAGAAGCAGGTGGCGCGGCTCGAGGCGGAGCGGAAGCGGCACCAGGAGGCGCTGCTCGTGGCGACCGATCCGGCCGAGGCCCTCCGGCTCCACGAGGCGGCCGCCCGCGTCGCCGCCGACCTCTCGGCCGCCGAAGACCGCTGGCTCCAGGTCACGGAGGAGCTGGCCTCCCTGTAGCGGCGGTCGCGGGCCGCCGCTACAAGTGGCGCGTGCCTCCAGGCTTGCGAATGCGGGAGAGCGCACCACGGGCCGGATTCGCACACCTGGAGGTGTGCGCCACAGGGGAGGCTCACAGCAGCCGGTCGATGCGGCAGGGCTTGCCGAAAGCGGCGGAGGGCCGAAAGCGGTTCCGCCAGGCGCCCGCCACGGGCTCGAAATCCTCGGGCCGCGTGATCAACGCGATCGGTCGCGTCCGTAGCCCCCGGGATTCGAGAAACGCGATCCGATCGACCAGCTCCAGCGGCAGCTCGAAGCACGCCGGCAGATCGGGATTCGCATCGTCACGATCCACGAATGCCCGGCCGCGAACACCGGGCGGCTGCACCATGAGCGACCAGCCGTAGAACTCCGACCGCAGGCCGGGCTTGCCCACGGGAACGGCGGCCGCCGCCTCTTCGGCACGGGGCACGTCCGCCGGACAGATGAGCGCCGTCGCGACGCGGCAGTGCCGGCCGAGGCTCCGCAGCCGTTCCACCTCCAGCTGCAGGGCGAGCCGCGACCGGGGCACCAGCGGCAGCAGGCGGCCGTCGTCGGACACGTCCACCGTCCAGGGCTCCAGGTTCGCGGCGGGGCGGTGCAGGATCGCCGGGCCGACGATCAGCGGGCGATAGCACCGCGGCCGGCGGGCGGGCGTATTGCCTGCGGTGGCAGGCACGAGTCGCACGAGAGCCTGGACGAAGGCCGGATTGTCGGGCCGCATGAAGACACCTCTGGGATCCGTGATGGCCCGGAGCGTAGCGAGGGGCGCGGACAACGTTGGTCCATGTTTACCCCCCGAGTGGTGGGCGGCTCCGTGGTCGCGCGGCCCCGGCTGGCCTTTGCCCGCCCCCTGGCTACGCTGGTCGTTCCCCCACCCGCGGAGACGCACCATGGATTCGATCAGCCGACACGAGCAACTGCTGCGGGTGTTTCACTTGATCGACATCCTCTTCGGCGCCCGCCAGCCCCTCACCGCGGCGGACCTCAAGGACCGGCTGCGGACCCGCGGCGTGATCGACGACATGTCCGATCGCAACCTGCGGCGCGACATCGAGTTTCTCGGCAAGTTCGGCTACGCGCTCAAGGCGTCGCGCAAGCGCACCGCCCGGGGAACGACCTGCCAGGCCTGGGAGATCGTGCCCGGCAGGGGCGCCGACGAACTCGCGGCGCCGGCCGTGTCACTGCCCGAGCTGCTCTCCCTGGCCGCGGCCCGCGAGTTCCTCACACCCCTGGCGGGCACGTTCTACTGGCGCGGCATCGCGCAATTGATCGCGAAGGTGGAGAAGATCGCCACGCCGCAGCTGCTCGCCTATGCCGAGGCGCACAAGGACGGGCTTGTGGTCCATCCCAAGCCGTCGGCCACGAAGTACGGCTCGCGGATGCTCAATGCCGTGAACCGCGCGATCCGCAACGCCCTCGAGCTGGAGATCCGCTACACGAGCCTCGCCGACCAGCGTCCCAAGCGGTCGATCATCCGGCCGGAGGCCCTGGTGCTCTACGACGGGAGCATCTACATCGCGGCCCATCGCCCCCCGGCCAAGGCGGGCGGCCCGCGGCGGTCCAGCGCCGATGCGACGATCCGCTTCTTCAAGCTCGACCGCGTCGCCGAGGCGCGGCCCACGTCGCGGACGTTCGCCCGGCAGGCGCAGGCCATCGAGTCGCTCCTGGCCGACAGCATCACGATCTATCGCTCGCCGCAGCCGCCGCGCCGGTATCGGATCCGCGTCGACGCCGACCGGGCCCGCTGGGCCTGCGAGAAGCCCTTCCATCCGCGGCAGAAGGTCCGCCGTCAGGCCGACGGCGGCGTGATCCTGGAGATCGAACGGGCGTGGGACGAGGAGATGATTCCCCAACTGCTCGGACTCGGCGACGCCGCCGAAGTGCTCGAGCCGGCCGACGTCCGCGACCGGATCTCCGCGATCGCCCACCGCATCGCGGCCCGCTATGCCGGCCGGCCGCTCCGCTCGCTCGACGCCCGCGGCATCGGCGGGTGACGCCGGAGTGAGCCGATGGCAGGGGCCTCTGGACGGGTGGCCGCGGCCTGTGGCTCCCTGCCCCGCATTCGCATGCCTGGAGGCATGCGCCACGGGCGTGGCTGACCGGCGAATGCGGTATGCCTCTCTCCTGTAGCGGCGGTCTCCGACCCTTGTAGCGGCGGTCTCCGACCCCTGTAGCGGCGGTCTCCGACCCCTGTAGCGGCGGTCTCCGACCGTCGAATGCGTTTGAATTTTAAGCTCCGGGACACGACGGTCAGAGACCGCCGCTACAGGAGAGAGCGGCTTCGATGCCGGCCAGTGGGATCGCCACCCAGTCGGGCCGGTGCCGCAGTTCGTAGGCCAGTTCGTAGACGGCCTTGTCGAGGGCGAGGATCGCCACCAGGCGGTCGGCAGTCGCGGCGTCGGCGGGCCACCAGGCATGGCCGGCCGCTCCGGTGCCGTAGGCCGCGCGGAAGCAACGCCCGAGCGTCACGGCCACCGCGTCGGGGTTCGGCAGGCGGGCGTGCCGCGCCAGGTAGTCGAACGACCGGCACATGCCCGCCACGTCCTTGGCGGCCGGCGCGAATGCCCGCCGGGCTTCCAGCGGCCGCCCCGGCTCCCCCTCGAAGTCGATGACGAACACCCGGTCATCAGCTGCGGCGACGAGCACCTGCCCGAGATGGAAGTCGCCGTGCACGCGGATCAGCCGTGCGGGCAGCACGTCCGCGACGCTCCGCAGCCGGTCGCACAGCGCCTCGCGGGCATCGACCACACGGCGGACGCGGGCGGCGATCGGCGCTGGCAACGAGCCGACCGAGGCGGCGAGCGACAAGACGCTCGTGGCATGGGCCACCAGGTCGGTGGCGGCGGCCGCGCAGTCCGCCGGCCTCACCTCCACCGGCGCGAAGCCGGGCACGTCGGACCGGGCGGCGAGCGCCGCGTGCATGTCGGCCGTGACGCGGCCGATCGCGGCGACGATCGCCATGATGCGATCGTGGTGCGGGCCGTCGAGCCCGCGCTCCGCGAGCAGCCGGCCGAGGACGTCCCACGCCGACTCGCAGCCGGGCAGGTGGTCGTGGATCGTCGCCAGGGCGGTCGTGGGGCCGCTCGCCGCGGGCCGATATTCGAGCCAGCCCCGCAGCCGGGGCGTGGCCGCGAACGGCGACTGGCGTGCGAAAAACTCGCCGACCTCGACCTCGGGCTGCACGCCCTCCCGGCAACGCCGCAGCAGCTTGACGACGTGTCCTGCGGCGGCGGTTCGCACGAGGCACGACGTGTTGGAGGCGTCGGCGCCGAGCGGGCTGACGGCGATCGGCGCCGCCGGGGAGGAGTCCGGCCCGTCCACCGGATGCCCCATGAAACTCCCGTGCATGCCGGGGACGACGCGTCCCGTCGCGATGAAGTCCACGAGCCAACCGGCGCAGGCGGGCGTGCAGGCGGCATCGACGCCGGTGTCGCTCGTGACCGGCACGACGTAGCGAACGGGCTGTCCGTCCGGCGTTGGGCGGGCGTCGACCAGCGCGAGCGTGACGCCGTTCGCGGCACAGGTGTCGGCCACGGTCAACTCGGCAGCCGCTCGACCGCCGTACCAGCGGGCCTGCGGCAGCCACGCTGCGATCGCCCGCGTCAGTTGGGCGCGCCGTTCCGCGTCGCCGGAGCTCATGCGGTCGGTCTTCCTGGGTCGTGGAGCGCGGCGATCCGATAGGCATGGACGGGCCGTTCAGGCGTGCACTCGATCGTGACGGCGTCGAGGTGCCAGGCATGCACGGCGTCGTCGAGCAGGTCGTGGGCCAGCACCGCGTCGCACCCCTCCAGGCCGAGGGCCGCGGCATCGAGCCGCAGCGGTCCAGATCGCGTTTCCCCGGGCCGCATGTTCACGACGACGAGCACCCGGTTGCCCGTCGCCGCGTCGTGTCGGCACCAGGCCAGGAGGTGCGGGTCGTCGAGTTCCTGCACCAGCGGCGGCCGATCGCGCTGCAGGGCGGGTTCCGTCCGCCGGATCTCGTTGAGCCGGCGGATGAACGGCGCCAGGCTCTCGG
>Ga0315901_10002352_pt1 | contig 26087 bp, 29 predicted proteins | sample LakEriMetagenome_10_FD_203761 | JGI IMG/M metagenome (GOLD analysis project Ga0315901, IMG submission 203761) | Freshwater fungal communities from buoy surface, Lake Erie, Ohio, United States - Buoy 2 MA116 | ecosystem: Environmental > Aquatic > Freshwater > Lake | place: USA: Lake Erie, Ohio...
CGCCAATGGCTAATGAGACCAGCGTCGTGTTGTCCATCACCGTCAAGGCCGATGGCACCGTGGGCGCGGTCGGTATCATCGACTCCAGCGGCTATACCGATCTCGACACGGCAGCTGCGGAGTCGGTGAAGCGATTCAAGTTTGCTCCCGCGACCGCGAATGGCAAGCCTATCGATTATGTGCTGCATCAGACGGTGAGCTACAAGCTGGGGCAATAACCCGCCACTGCACGGCGCACGCAAAGATAAAAAGGGTTCCCGTCGTCACACCGGGAACCCTTTTTTGCCGCGAATGAAAACTTAGCGTCCGAGATCTTTCGCCGACGTTCCCGCAATGCCCCAGTTCGTCTTGGGCACTTCGGAAATCAGGATACGTATGCTCTCTTTAGGTGCGCCGACGGCCTCATGCAGCGCCTGAGTCACTTTCTCGATGACTGCGCGTTTCTGATCTTCGGTTCTGCCTTCCAGCATGTGGATTTGGGCAAAGGGCATGAGATTCTCCTAATGTCAATGTGCTCAGGCAGCTTTGGCAGCACGTTCGTTACGCTCGCGCGCCAAGGTCATGGCCGTGTCTTCAATCATGTCTTCTTGACCTCCCACCATGCCACGACGTCCGAGTTCGACCAGAATGTCGCGCGCAGATACACCGTACTTGGCTTCGGCGCGCTTGGCGAATAGCAGGAAGCTGGAATACACCCCCGCATAGCCAAGTGTCAGTGAGTCACGGTCGATGCGAATAATGTGATCCATGATAGGTACCACCAGATCTTCAGCGACATCTTGAATTTTGAAGACATCCACGCCCGTCTCAATACCCATGCGCGAGCAGATAGCGATAAAGACTTCCAGTGGCGTGTTGCCTGCACCTGCACCCAGCCCTGCGGCGGCGGCATCAATTCGCGATGCACCTGCCTGAACGGCAGCCAGAGAATTCGCGATACCCATGGCAAGGTTGTGATGTCCATGAAAACCCAATTCGGTTTCTGGTTGCAGCGCCTGCCGCACCGCATCCAGTCGCACTGTCACGTCGTCGGGCAGCATGTAACCGGCCGAGTCGGTAATGTAGATACAGTTCGCACCGTAGCTTTCCATCAGCTTAGCCTGCTTGACCAGTGCTTCGGGCGTGCTCATGTGAGCCATCATTAAAAAGCCGACGGTGTCCATATCCAGGCTGCGAGCTTTGACGATGTGCTGTTCACTGACATCTGCTTCGGTGCAATGCGTCGCAACGCGTATGGTGTGTACACCCAGATCCTTGGCCATGAGCAGGTGATCGACCGTGCCGATACCCGGAATCAGCAACGCAGATACCTTGGCTTGTTTCATCAGTGGGATGACCGCACCCAGATAGGCTTCATCAGAGTGCGCGGGGAAACCGTAATTCACCGACGATCCACCCAGACCATCCCCATGCGTTACCTCAATCAGGGGCACGCCCGCCTGATCCAGACCGCTGGCGATCTGTTTCATTTGCTCGAGTGTCATCTGATGACGTTTCGGATGCATGCCATCACGCAGCGTCATGTCATGAACGGCGACTTTTTTTCCTTTGAGATTCATAGTCAGTTCCTCCGTGTTCAGGCAGCTTGCAGGCTCAGCTTGCCTGCGATGATTTCTTCGGCAAACATCTCTGCGGTACGTGCTGCAGCTGCCGTCATGATGTCCAGATTCCCAGCGTATTTCGGCAGGTAGTCACCCAGTCCTTCAACTTCGAGAAAAACCGATACGCGGTTGCCGTCAAAGACAGGGCCATTCACCAGCTTGTAGCCGGGGACATACTTTTGTACTTCCTTGATCATCGTGTGTATCGACTGAGTGATCTTTGCCTGATCGGGCGCGCTCTCGGTAAGGCAGTGCACCGTATCGCGCATGATCAGTGGCGGATCAGCCGGGTTGATGATGATGATCGCCTTGCCTTTTTTAGCGCCGCCGATTTTTTCGACGGCCCCAGCGGTAGTGCGGGTGAATTCATCAATGTTCTTGCGAGTGCCCGGGCCGACAGAGCGACTCGAGACGGTTGCAACGATTTCGCCGTAAGCGACCGGTTGCACGCGGGATACCGCAGCCACCATCGGTATCGTGGCTTGTCCGCCGCAGGTCACCATGTTCACGTTCATCTCTCCCTTGCCAACGTGTTCTTTGAGGTTCACTGGCGGCACGCAAAAGGGACCGATGGCGGCCGGCGTCAGATCAATCATCATGACGCCCAGCTCGGTCAGTTTGCGTGAGTTTTCAGCGTGCACATAGGCACTGGTCGCATCGAAGGCGATCTGCACACCGTCGGCGATGACGTGCGGTAGCAGACCGTCCACGCCTTCCGAGGTGGTCTTGATACCCATCTCGCGCGCGCGCTTTAAGCCATCTGATTCGGGGTCAATGCCCACCATCCAGACCGGTTCCAATACCGGCGAGCGCTGCAGTTTGGCCAGCAGGTCGGTACCGATATTGCCCGGCCCGATCAGTGCACATTTGATTTTCTTGCTCATGTTCAGAGTCTCCTATGCATGCAAAAGAATGATGAAGCCTGATCTGGATTACATTCAGATCAGGCTGCGAACAACGCCGCCATCGACCCGCAGTGCCGCGCCGTTGGTAGCGGCGGATTTCGGACTGCAGACATAGGCGACCATGGAGGCGACTTCCTCCGGTTGTATGAAACGGCGCAGCAATGAGGTGGGACGGGCATTCGCAAAGAATGCCGCCGCCGCTGCTTCAAAGCTGAGGCCTTGTTGTACAGCGAGCTTGTCGAAAAAATCTTTGGCGCCCTCGGTCAGCGTCGGACCAGGCAGTACGCTGTTTACCGTGACCGCAGTACCTGCACAGGTCTCGGCCAGTGCGCGCGACACCGATAGCTGTGCGGATTTGGTCATGCCGTAATGCACCATCTCTGCAGGCGGACAGATGCCGGATTCACTCGAGATGAAAATGATGCGACCACGATTGCGCGCTTTCATGCCGGGCAGGAAAGCGCGTGACAAACGCACGCCGCTCATGACATTGGTTTCGAAAAATCGTATCCAGTCGGAATCGGGAATCGACTCAAACGCTTTGGGGTCAAAGATACCGAGGTTGTTGACCAGAATATCGACTTCGCCGAGTGCATCAATCAGTTGCTGACAGCCTTCGGGCTTGCTGGCGTCTGCTGCAACGCCAGCGATGTGAGCATCGGGCAGGGCGGCTTGCAGACGCTTGACGGCGGTATTCACGTTGTTCGCACTACGACCATTGATCGTGACCCGCGTTCCTTCTGCTGCAAGCGCGTGCGCAATCGCATAGCCAATGCCAGCAGTTGAGCCGGTGACCAGTGCGGTGTGTCCTTCGAGTTGCAGATCCATTGGATTCCTTGTATTGCGTTTAAAGCTCACGAGTGCAACCATGGCTTCATCCATCGCGTCATCTGCGGTGCCACTACCCAAGTCATGATCAGCACCACCAGCATTGTCAACAGCATCACGCGCGGCACCAGCGGCCAGGGTGCCAACACATCGCCGAGCAAGGTGAACAGCAACAGCACCGTCGGAAAAATCCCCAGCCAGGTCGTGATGGCGACCTTCCATCGTGGTGGTGGTGTTTGCTGTGTGCCGGTGATGAACCAGTGCGCCATGCCGATCACCTGTCGCATCTGCGCCGGGCCTTCGGCCAGTGGTTCAATCGCGGCAAGACCCAAAGAGCGCGCGGGAGAGGATTGCCATGCCTGCAGATGCACATCGCTATCGAAGGCGAATACCACCTGATACAAGCCGGGTTCTTCGGCAGTTGGCTTGACCAACTGGCTGCCAAGATGACCGTTGAATTCTTTGGCGGCCGCCATCATGTTTCCCATCAGCGATTCGAACGCGGCTTCGTGGCCCGGCTTGATGCGCCGGGTCACAAGCACGGTGACTGCTGTCGGATGATGGGGCGCGCTCATGACTTTGTATCAGTCGACAAAGCGCATGGACACCGAGCCCAGATCCTGGAAACGCACCAGAATGTTGTCGCCCGCCTGCACGGGAATGGCTTCGGTGACACCGCCCGTCATGATGAAAGTACCGGCCGGGATTTCCTGACCGCGCGCGCCGAGGTGATTTGCCATCATTGCGATCGCAGCGGCAGGATGGCCGAGCACCGCGGCGCCAGCTGCCATGGCCATCACTTGTCCATTCTTTTCCAGCACCACGCCCAGCGTGCGCAGATCGAGTTCTTCGACATTACGCGAGCGTCCGCCAATCACGAAACGTGATGCGGAGGTGTTGTCTGCCACCACACTCTTGAGATCAAATTTGAAATCGCGGTAGCGACTGTCGATGATTTCCACTGCGGGCAAGACGAAATCAATCGCCGCCATCACAGCACCTACGTGGCAGCCCGGGCCTTTCAGTGGCGCCTTGGTAACGACACAGATCTCCGCTTCCACTTTCGGGTGAATCAGCTCGGACATTTTGATGTCACCACCATCCGGACGCGCCATGTAATCGCTGACGAACCCGAAGCAGGGCACATCCACGCCCATTTGCTTCATCTTCGCAAACGAGGTGAGTCCGGCTTTCAGTCCGGCGGTCTTGTGGCCGCGTGCTTCCTTGCGTTTGCGTATCGTGTCCTGAATCGTGTACGCGTCATCCCAATCCATCTGGGGATAGTCATCCGTGATCTTCAGCACATCGCGTGCCTCGAGTTCGGCGGATTCCAGGTGCGCGGCGAGTTTTTCTATCGTGGCTTGGTCGAGTTGCATGAATGTCTCCGATCAGATGAAACGCACCGAGGTACTGCCCAGTCCACCGACCGAGCAGTGCAGGCTGTCACCCGCCTTCACGGGTACCAGTGGCGATTGCGAGCCGGACAGAATCACGTCGCCCGCTTTCAATGAAATGCCCAGACGACCCAGCGTGTTCGCGAGCCAGGCCACTGCGTTTACGGGTGAACCTTGCACCGAGGCGCCGCAGGAGGTGCTGATGATTTCGCCGTTCTTGTCCAGTACCATGCCAGCCAGTGCGAGGTCGAGATCGCGTGGGCTCTTGCGCGTGCCACCCAGTATGAATACGCCGCAGGAGGCATTGTCTGCAACCGTGTCTTGAATCTTGATCTTCCAGTCCTTGATGCGCGAATCAACGATTTCGAAGCAGGGCATCACGCAATCGGTGGCACGCAGAACATCGGCGGCCGTAACGCCGGGGCCGGTGAGGTCACGCGCCAGCACAAATGCCACTTCAGCTTCCGCTTTGGGAGCGATCATCTTGCTGGTATCCACCGCTTCACCTTCATTGAACACCATGCCTGAGAGCAGGTGACCGAAGTCGGGCTGATTCACGCCGAGCATGTCCATGACGACCTTGCTGGTGACACCGATTTTTTTGCCGACCACAACCTGTCCATCCTGCAGCTGACGTTCGATCATGCGCAGCTGAATCTGATAGGCATCATCAATCGTGATATCGGCCTCGCGGTTAGTCAGAGGATCGACCGGTACCCGCGAGATCAGCGATTGATACAACTCGTCGCCGTACTGTTGAATTTTTTGTTTATTCATTGACATAGATTTCTCCGGTTCAGATCTTGATCATGACGTTGCGCAGATCGGTATAGAACTCGAGCGAGTGCACGCCACCTTCGCGGCCAATACCCGAGCCCTTCGATCCGCCGAAGGGTGTGCGCAAATCGCGCAAGAACCAGCTGTTGATCCAGCACAGACCGACATGGATGGCATTAGCCATGCGGGTTGCGGTTGACATGTCGCGCGTCCAGATCGAGGTCGCGAGACCATACGAGGTGTCGTTGGCCAGCGCGATGGCTTCTTCTTCGGTATCGAAGGGGGCGATGTGCGTGCATGGCCCGAAAATTTCTTCGCGGATGATCGGCGAGTCTTCTGGCAGACCTGTCCAGATCGTGGGTTGTACCCAATGTCCATTCGCATAGTCGCCGCTCATCGCCGGCTCACCGCCACCGGTCACGACAGTGGCACCCAGCGCTTTCGCTTTGGCGTAATAGGACAGGACTTTTTCTTTGTGTTCGGCCGAGATCAGTGGACCAAGACCAACACCGGGCTCGTGTGAGGGGCCGATTTTCAGCGCTTCGGCTTTTTCTTTGAGTGTCTTGACGAATTTATCGAAGATGGGGCGCTGCACATAGACGCGCTCGGTACCAAGGCACACCTGACCGCAATTTTCGAAGGAGGATCGCATGATGCCGGCGATTGCCTTGTCAAAATCTGCATCAGCAAACACGATACCTGCATTCTTTCCGCCCAATTCGAATGACACCGGACGCACGCCTTTCGCGGCAGCGGCCATGATCGCTTCGCCGGTACGCGTCTCACCGGTAAAGGTGATGCCATTGACTTCGGGATGTTTGGTCAGAAATTCACCCGCCGAATTCGGTCCGAAACCATGTACGACGTTGTAAACCCCTTTAGGAATACCGACCTTGTTCATTACTTCGCCCAGCAGGGTCGCGGTCGCAGGTGTTTCTTCGGAGGGCTTGACGACGACCGCATTGCCGCAGGCGAGGGCAGGGCCCACTTTCCAGGTCATCAGCAAGAGCGGCAAATTCCAGGGGCAGACCACAGCAATCACGCCCAGAGGGACCCGCACGCCATAGCTGATGGCGGTGCCTCCATCGGGGGTGGTCATCTGAAAGCTTTCGGTAGGTGCGTTCTTGATGATGTCCGCGAATACCTTGAAGTTGGCTGCGCCGCGCGGAATATCGATATGCGATGCGAGCGAATGCGGCTTGCCGGTGTCTGCGAGTTCGGCTTCGAGGAATTCATCAAAGCGATGGTTGATTTCGTCAGCCACTTCGTAGAGCAGTTCGACCCGCTTGACCACGGAAAGCTTGCCCCATTCACCCTTGAGTGCCGCATGTCCCGCTCTGACGGCCGCATCCACTTCCGCCTGACCGGCTTCATGCACGAGACCGATCACCTGATTGCTGACGGGGGTGCGTTTTTCGAAAGTGTTACCGGTGGCGATGAATTCACCGTTGATGAAATTATGAAATTGTTTCATGGTCTCTTTCGTGATGTATTCAGATTTTTTCAGGCCAGTCCGATGGCTTTCAGGCCGGCACGTGCGCATTCTTCATCCTGCTCTGCCGAACCACCCGAGACGCCGATACCGCCAATGCGTATACCGTTTTCAACAATGGGCAGGCCACCGCCAAAGATCACCAGCCGGGGTCGCAGCGGCAGACCGGCTTTGAGCGCGGCGTCGCCCTCGAGAATGCTCATCCACTGACTGGTCGGGAAGCCAAAGCTGGCGGCGGTGTACGCCTTATCGATCGCGATATCGATCGAGTGCAGAAATGCGCCGGGCATACGCAGGAATCCGGCGAGCGTACCGCTGCTGTCGGTAATGGCCACATTGATCGAAATGCCCATTTGCTTCGCGTGCGAGACGGTGGAGGCCAGCGCCTTGCTGGCAGCTTCGACAGAGATGACGGCGGTATGGGTGCTTTGGCTCATGGCGATATCCGGTTGCTTAAGGGTGGAGCCTAGAGAGGCTGGTCCATACTGTCCAATACTGTTTTTTTAGTTCACAATACCTTTCTGGTATGGATGGGGCGGAGGTGGCATGGACTTGCGACAGATGCGTTATTTCCTGGCGCTCGCCGAGGAGCGCAACTTCACGCGCGCGGCGGAGCGCCTTCACATGGCGCAGCCGCCGCTGACGCGGCAGATACGCGCACTGGAGGACGAACTGGGTGCGGTGCTGTTCGTCCGCACGACGAAGGGCGTGGACCTGACCGAGGCCGGGCAAGCGTTGCTGGATGAAGTGCCCAACCTGCTCTCGCTTGCCCAGCGAGCGAGAGAGCGTACCGTGGCGGCCAGTCAGGGTTTGTCGGGACGTCTGGATGTCGGCACTTTCGGCTCCGGCGTGCTGGACGTGATTCCGCGCATCCTTGCGCGTTTTCATGCAGAGCGTCCTGAAGTGAAAATCGTGTTGCACAACCTGACCAAGACGGAGCAGATCGATGCGTTGCGTGAGCGTCGCATCAGCGTGGGTTTCAATCGGCTGGTGCCGCCCGAGGATGATCTGAGAGTGGAAACCGTGTTGCGCGAATCGATGACCGTGGCGCTGCCGGCCAAGCATGCGCTGGCGCGACAAAAAGAAATTCGTGTGTCTGATTTGAGCGATCAGCCGCTGATTCTGTATCCGCGCTTGCCGATTGCAGGTCTCGCGCAGCAAGTGATGCAAGCGTTCCATCGCGAGAAGTCGGTGTTGCGAGTAGAGCAGGAAGTCGAGGACGTACTCACCGCCATCGCCTTGGTGGCGGGTGGATTCGGTTTGTGCGTGACCACGGCGTCGACAGCAAGCCTTCGGCTGCCTGGCGTGGTGTACCGTCCTCTGGTCAGTCACCATTTGCGCGAAATCGAATTAAGCTGCCTGTATCGGCAGTCTGATGAATCGCCATTGCTGGCGGCGTTTTTATCGGTGGTGCGTGAGTTCTCTCAGGCACAGAGTGCGGTGAAGCGGAAATCCTGAGTGGTGCTGTGGCTGTAAAGTTCAAGTCACTGGACCCCGGCTTTCGCCGGGGTGACGGTTGGGGAGTCACCAGTTCCTACAGCAGCCATTCGTACTTAATCAGCATGAAAATTGAATAGCCAACCGGTGCTAGAAATGTCATCCCGGCGAAAGCCGGGATCCAGCGTCGTTACATCAATCCAATCAGGTGTACACGTCAGTGAACGAAGGCACCGCTTCGCCGGTGTGATAGAAGATACCCGTCCACAGCTTGTCCTCTGTCCAGGTAGTCACCGGGCGATCACGCATCGCGAGATAGCCGAGGCCAGCGAAGGTCTCATTGCGGTTGCCGCTTGGATCAAAGAAGTAGATAGTCTCGCCGCGCGTGACACCATGACGGGTCGGAGCGACATCGATCTTGACCTTTTTCTTGGCCATCACATCAGCCGCCTTCAGCACGTCATGCCATGAGTCGAGGAAGAAGGACACATGGTGCAGGCCGGACTTGGGTGCACCGACGAAAGCGATGTCATGCGGTGTGTTGGTGCAAGTGAGGAAAGCCGCTGCCTGAATCGCACCGCCCGGACCGACACAGATCTGCTCGACCAGGTAGAAGTCGAGGCAGGTCTTGAAAAACTCGACGTTCTCGACCACGGTATTCACACCAGTCTCGGGATTCATTTCGCACATCAGCAGACAATGATCCAGCCAGTGTGCACCTGCGCCGGTGATGTTGTCGGGCCAGGGATCGGGGTTGGTGCTGCCGACTTCGGTACCGACGTATTCCTTCTGCGCATACAGGCGCATCTCGTGACCACTGGGCAGCTTGAACTGCAGCATGCGACCGGTGGCCGGCAACGAACCTTCGGGCAGTTCGGTGGTCTTGATGCCGTGGGCTTCGATTTTCTGTTTGAGATCGTCCAAGTCGCTGTCTTTCTCGACCTTATAGGCAACGTGATTCATGCCCGCTTCATCCGACGGGGTCAGGATGATGGAGTAACGATCCCACTCATCCCAGCACTTCAGATAGACATTGCCGGACTTGTCTTCCATCGTGACCTTCATGCCCAGCACGTCGGTGTAATGCTTGACTGCGGCCCCCACATCCATCACTTTCAGGCTGGCGTGCCCGATGCGCATAACGCCCATGTTGTTCTCCTTTTATTTTACTGTTGCAGGTGGGGTGGCCTGCCAGGGAAACCCCTTTGAAAACGGTTTGATCATCTTGCCTGCCACTTCCAGCGTGACTTCATTGGTCGGACCCACCCGGCAGGCGAGGGTGTAGCCTTCTGCTTCTTCGGATTCCGTCACATGTGCGCGACTGACCGGGCCCAGCGTCTGTGTCTTGCCTTCGACGATGCGCACCTTGCAAACACCGCAGCCACCATTCACGCAGCCCACAGGTATGCCCTTGCGACCGAGTCGTATCATTCCCTGCAGCAGACTTTCGCCTACGGCGCACGAATAGCATTCACCGGTCTGGGTGATGGTCACTTGCACTTTGGGACGGAAATCAAACATGCTCGACGCCTCAGACGCGTTTGAAGAAGGCACTGCGCGGCTTGGAGGCATCAGCGGCAGTGATAAATTTTTCGGCGTAGATATCGCGCTCGTAGAGCCGGCCCTGCATCAGCGTGGCAAGGCATGCCTCAATCATCGCATGCGGTCCGCACAGATACGCCTTGCGTCCGGAAAAATCACCATTGAAATGCGCCTGTGCTGCGTCATGCACGAAGCCTTTGAATCCGTCAAAACCGCTCGCGTCTTCCGATAGCGCAGGGACATAATGAAAATTCGGATGGGCCTGCGACAGTTGCTTGAACTCGTCGTCGTAGTACAGCTCGGCGAGATTACGCTGCCCATAGACGAGCGTGATTTCTTCCCTGCAGCCACCGGCCAGTAGATCAAGAATCATTGAGCGTGGACTGGAGAGGCCTGAGCCGCCAGCCATGAAAATCATCGGTGCGTTCAGCGAGGTACGAACGAAGAAGCGTCCGTACGGACCGGAGATGCGCAGCTTGTCACCGACCTTCAGTGTATTGTGAAGAAAGTCGGTGCCGGGGCCGCCGGCGATGATGCGCACGTTCAGTTCCAATTCACCGGTTTGCTGCAGATTTTCTGGTGAGTTCGCAATCGAGAATGGACGTCCGCCCTCGATACCGGGCAAATGCAGTGACACGTACTGACCTGCCTGAAAATCCAGCGCGCGGTCGAGTTTGAGCCAGATGCCCTTGATAGTGGGTGTCAGTGTCTCGACGCGAGATACCGTAGTGTCAAAATCTTCGACGGGAATGATGCGTGCATCTTCCTCATCGTCGATATCAGCTTCGATGCTGACATCGGACTGCAGTGTCGCGCAGCAGGCGAGCGTCTTGCCTTCGTCGCGTTCGAAATCCATCAACGCAAACGGATTCGCCTCGCCATGATCGACTTCACCTCCAGTGACTTCCACCTTGCAGGTGCCGCACAAGCCGTGGCCACACGCATGCGGAATGTAAATGCCCTGGCGCAGTGCGGCGTCGAGTATGGTTTGGCCTTCTTCGACATCAATGGTCGCGCCGAGAGGTTCGATGGTCAGTTGCTGAGACATGATCCGTCCGTCGTTAAATGAAGTGAATGATCAGAAGCCCTGCGTACCGTCGCTGTTTATCTTGCGCGCACCATCCAGTGCTGGCGTGCGAAAGCGAATCAGCGATTTGTGAGAGAGTCCATGATGTTCGAGCGACTTGCCGACATCGGGAATGAAGCGCTTGGCAGAGTTGAACCATAGCGTGCGCTTCCAGTCGATATCCTCGAATTCCGGATGCTCGCCATACAGCTCCGGCAGCACATCGCGTATCAGTGCGCCGAATGGCAGTGTGGGTGGCAGCGGGACGCACAGGGGTGCAGCGAACATCAGATGGTTTTCCCAACTGAGAAAAATCAGTCGCTTGCCGTGGAAAAGATGTTCGCTGTCTTGCTGCAGCAGCGGATACTCGCCGATGTGCGTCATCATGTCCTTGTCGCTCGCACCCATGCTCACTCCCCCAGATCCGTTGGTTTCATGCGACCGCTCCAAGCCTTGAAGTGCTGGCGGTCTTCACTGTTTGCGAAATCACCGTTGTCTTCGCCGCCCTCGATGCCGTAGTAGCGGATCACCTCGCGCACCGGGCTGTCGCCGGGCGATGCGGGGTTGATGTCTTCCGGATAGCAATTACCCTGATAGATTTGCTGCACGGGTAACCATGCCTGCACATATTTCTTTGGCTCGTGTTCGAAAATTTCGCAGCAGTGGTCGCTGCAGAAGTGATACTTTTGGCCCAGATAGCTGGTTTCGCGGAAAGCGATTTGTGTGGGATCGCCGGGCTCGGTAAAGAGCATGGGTACCTGACAGGTCTGGCACAGCATAGGCAGGATCTGGTTGTACCAGCGACCTTCCTTGCCCTTGGCCTGATCGGCCCAGTGCTCCAGACGAGGACGGTAATAGCGATCGAAGCTGTCGGGATATTTCGATGACAGCCAGTCCATTTCATCCTGGCTAGGAATCCAGGTGTGAAACGCTGCGGCATGACCATACTGATAGAACGTGGCCCATGCCTGATGGCTGATATGGTCCTTGCCCTCGCATGCTTGATCCCAGCCCTTGGGTTTACGAATGCCATAGCGCGCCAGATCGGCAAACAATGCGCCGCCGTTCGATTCGGCATACATCTCCCAGGCTTCTTTCCAGCTCATCACGCGCTTGGGCAGCATGTAGTCCTGCATCATCGCGACCAGGGTTAGCAGGCGATAGCCACGCCAGAACCATTTATCCATCCAGCGCTGCACGATGGGCACATTGGCAGGATCTTGCTCAAGCATGAACTTGATGCACTCGATACCCAGCGTCATGTGACGCGATTCATCGGATTGTGCAGAGAAGCCGAAGGTCACGGTGGAAAGATCACCGTTGTGTGCAGCGCCCGACATGAAAGGCACGAACAGCAGATTGGTCAGTACATACTCGAACGAGAAGCTGACTGCTGTCAGGAACTCGAATGGGCCACCGGAGTAGGCATCTTCGAAAAAGCTCTTGGGTACCGACAGATACCAGAGATTGTCGAACCAGTGATTGGCATTGTGCAGACCGTTGTAATACTTGTTGTAGTGCGAGATCGCATGGGTCTCAGTCTGGAAGTGACGCAATTCATCGACCGCCTGCATCTGCGCTGCCACGCGCGCACCAGCGCCTGTGAACTGACGGCCTGCATGCGCAAAACCACGGTGCGCGTAGTACTCCAGGGGTGTCACACCCTGAATAAAGAGTTTTAGTGCATTGATGTAGCGCGCATCAGTCACACCGAGTTCACCGTGATTCTGGGCGAAGGCTTCAATCACGGCATACAGCTTCTTTTCTTTCTCGGCCTGGTATTTCCAGTAAGCGTCCATGGTCAGACGAAACGGATCTTCCCATTTGTCCCAGTCGTGGATCTTGATGCCTTCATAACTGTCATACGGAAAGACCTTGTCCATGGGCTGGTATGTAGTTTCCCAGTGCAGGCCGCGCGTCATCGCTGCGTAACGCTCTTTCAGGCCCAGCTTCTTTTTCGTGACTCGTGTATCCATCTGTATCTCCGGGGGGTGTGATTGTTATGATTCAGTAAATGAAAAAAATTAAAAAATGGGTTGATGACCTAGCTGAGTCCGACCGCTTCCTTGTCGCTGACCGGGAAGTAGGCGCGATGCAGGATGTCCGGATCGTCACGCAGCTTTTTCGGTTCGCCGTCATACGAGACGCTACCGCGCGACATCACATAGCAGTGGTGCGCGAGTGCCAGTGCGAGCTGGGTAAATTGCTCGATCAGCAAGACGCCAATGCCACTGTCAGCAATCTTGCGAATGATCGGTACCAGGCGCGACACGATGGTCGGTGCCAGTCCAAAGGACAATTCATCGATCACCAGGAAGCGGGGCGACACGATCAGCGCTTGCGCAATCGCGACCATCTGCTGCTGACCGCCGGAGAGATCACCGGCGGGCTGCTGCAGTTTTTCTTTCAATTCGGGGAAAAGGGCGAGCACGCGCTCCATCGAGGTATTCATCTCGCTGCGAGCGAGACCGCCACCGGCGACCAACAGGTTGTCGCGCACCGTCAGTTCGCGCAGCACCTGATGGCCTTCGGGCACGGTGGCGATGCCACGACGACGGACTTCATCTGCATCCATGCCAACCAGATCAACGCCGTCAAGCCAGATCTCGCCAAAGGCGGGTTCGATGACGCCGGCGATACCGAGCACGGTGCTGGTTTTGCCTGCGCCATTGGCGCCCATCAGGGCGGTGACTTTGCCAGGCGCAATCGACAATTCAATGGCATGCGTCACGGCCTTGGTACCCCGTACCATCACCAGGTTACGGATCTCCAGATGATCGCGGCGCAGATTGTCAGGGGCAATTTTGGTACTCATGCGGCGACCTCCAAATCATCGAAATTACCTAGATAGGCTTGCTGAACTTCGGGGTTTTTCAGTACTTCGAGTGTGGGTCCCAGCGCGAGCAGTTTGCCGAAATCCAGCACCATGGTCTCGAGACAGCAGGCAGAAATAAGCTCGACGTCGTGGTCGATCAGGAATACCTGCGCCTTGCAGTAGCCCGGAATACCCTTGATGACTTTTTGCAGATGCTCGGATTCGGTTTCGCTCATGCCAGCGCCGGGTTCGTCAAGCATCACCAGCTTGGGATTGCCGATCAGTGCTTTGGCGATTTCGGCCAGATGGCGTTCTTCGGTCGAGAGATCGCTGCCTTTGCGATTCAAACGGTGCGAGAGACCAACGAAATCGATGGCGCCATAGACGGCTTTTTTTTCATCGTCGCGGCTGTCGAATTTCACGTGATCGGCGATCGCCTGCACGTTTTCCAGTAAGGTCAGGTCTTCGGCGATCTGATCGGTCTGGAAGGTACGGCGCAATCCCATGTCGGCGCGCTTGTGCGCTGGTATGCCGGTAATCATGTCGCCTCTCACTTTGACCCAGCCGCGGCGCGGTTCGACAAAGCCCGAGAGCACATTCAGTAGCGTGGTCTTGCCGGCGCCGTTCGGGCCGATCAGACCGACGATGGGGCGTGTGAGTTTCACGGTGAGTCCATCGATGGGTTTGACGCCACCGAATTGCACCACGAGGTCATTGATTTCTATCATGGCCGTTCCGATCAGCGATAGGACGCAAAAGGTTTCGGATAGCGCTCGTCGATGCGTTTTCTGAGCGGCAGAATGGCTGGGTACAGCGTGAGTTCGATCAGGAAGCGCAGCGCGATGGAACCCCAGATGATGGCCAGCGCGACAGGCTGTTCGACATCGAACACGCCGTTGGCCACCCATGCAACGAAGAATCCAATGAACAGCACATTGAGTGTGCGTTTGAGTATGCGGTGGTCGGGCAGCAGACCCACGCTTTCGATAACGCGTGACAGACGTAGTGACAGCCAGGCTTCAGCATCTTCGGCAAAGTCCTGCACGCGCTTGCCGAAGAAGCCCAGCAGCAGCCAGCAGACGCCGGGTATCGCCTGACGGAACAGGAGCGCGATCAGCGAGATGAACAACGCGCCGGCAAAACCTGCGGCACCTGTTTGCATGGCGATGATGGCGAGTCCGACCGAGATACTGCCCCAGATCAAGGTGCCTTCGACGATGCGGCTCATGCGGACGAATTTGTAGAAGTCGGCGAGTTGTCCGGCCAGACCTTTGCGGCCTTGGATCAGCGACACCAGCAATGCAAAACCATAAAACGCGTTGGCGAGATTGCCGTCGACACCATGATCATTGAGCAGCGCGGGCAGTGCGCGAATCAGCAGACCAGCGAACACGGCGCCCATCCAGTGATAGGCGCCACCGACGATCGTCAGTCCGTAGAGCAAAATGGATTGGCTGACCGGAAAACCAGTGTTGTCGAGCTGGCCGTTCAAGCCGGCGAGCAGACCACCGGCGAGACCGGCCAGGGCACCGGCCATCGCAAATGCAAGCGCCTTGTAACGTACCACGGAGACACCCGCGGCAATCGCGGCAGCTTCACTTTTGCGAATCAGTCCCCATGCGCGTCCAGGCAGTGTTGCGCGTGCCCATTCAATCAGGCCCATGCCGAGTGCGAGCCACACCATCACATAGCGGAAGTAATCCACATCGGAGGTGGCCAGCAGGGGGCGCTGTATCAGTGCCCGCTGACCATTGATGACCTTGCCGGCCCAGCCGGGTCCGCCATCGGGAAAGCCGATCACATTGACGACCACCTGAACCGCTGCTGCAATCATCAATGTCAGCAGCGCGAGGTAAAGTCCGCGCATGCGCAGCGCGGGCAATCCGAGGATGAGCCCGAACAGGCCCGCTATCAGCGCACCGAGCACCAGTGCGAATTCGAAGGGCATACCGGTACCATGCACCAGTCGCAGACAGAACCAGCCACCGACACCGGAAAGCGCGAACTGCGCGAGTGACACCATGCCCAGCTGACCATAGAGCAGCGCGACGGTGGCCGAGGCCAGCACCAGACAACCGACGGTAGAGAAGGTGTTGAGCCAGTATGACGAGAACAGCATCGGACCAAGCACTGCAACCACGAAGAAGGTGATCAGCATCGGTCGCACGCGCTGAAACGGCGTACCTGGGGGAATATCGGGTTTGTCCTTATTGCGTGCCATATCGATTACTCCAGATGACTGTTGTCGCGGGACAGGCCGATGCCATGGCGCTGTTGCCACATCACGGCCAGAATCGCGACCACGAATGCGGTCGCAGAGCCGTAGCGCTGCACCTCAGGCAGCAGATTCAGCATTGATTCGATGATGCCGATCGCCAGACCGCCGATCACCGTCGCTGTCAGAGAATTCATGCGTCCCACCATCGCTGCTGCCATGGCCGGGATCACGAGGAAGGTCAGCACGGTCGGATTCAAACGCACCATGTTGCCCATGAACAGACCGCTGATACCGGCAAACAGTCCTGCCAGTGTCCAGGCCCAGGTATCAACGCGCTTGACGCGCACCCCGACCAGCGCAGAAAGCACGCGATTGCTTTGCAATGCGCGCATGCGAAGTCCGAGTGGTGTTTTTGCCAGCAGCCACAGCATCCCGACCGTCGCACCTGCTGCGAAAAGCAGCGCGGCGACGCGGGTGTGGCTGATCAGACGACGGCCTTCGAACTCGATACCGTCGGAATCCGTTGGCAAGACAAGACGACGCGGGTCATCGCCCCAGTACCACTGGGCGATACCCATGATCATCAGCGCAAAACCGAGCGTCGCCATCGCACGCACCACGCGATCCTGATGCGTGAGCGATGGCGCTATGTAGCGCCCGTAAGCCCATGAGAGCAAGGTGGCGGCGCCGATGCCGGCGCTCCAACCCATCCAGTCGGCATATTCGAGATCAATAATCTGCCAGCACACCATGGCGGCGAGGCCACCCAGTGCACCGAACGCGAAATTGACTACACCGCTGGCGCGATATAGCACGACCAGGCCGACGCCCGATAGTGCATACACCGCACCCACGCTGATGCCGACGACGATAAACGGGAGCAAAGTTTCCATGATCAGCCCGGTTTGCGTTGTTGGAATCGACTGGCCTTACTTGACCAGACCGCCTTTAGCTTCGAGCTTGAGCACATCATCGAGCTCGCTGTCTTTGGATTGATAGCATTCGGTTAGCGTCTTGAAGCCACCCTTGATCAGCAGTGCGGCACGACCTTCATGATTCGGCTGATGACGATCGCCAGGTCCGAAATACCAAGCGCCGCACATCATGTCGGTCTTCCACTTGGTGGTGCCGGCAATGGCCTGATAGGCCGACTTGCGATCCACATTGCCCTTGATCGACAGCAGTGCATCGGTGACGACGCGTGCGGACAGATAGCCTGCCTGCGAGAAGGTGTCGCGCGGATCTTTTTTATCGCCGAATTTGTCCATCACGGCTTTCCAGTTGGTGTTGTCAGGACCGGTGCCATCCATAGGTTGCAGTTCCATGTGCACATACAGCTTGTCGTGCCAGTATTTGCCAACGGCCTTGGGCATATCGACGTGGTAAGCCGATGTTGGCAGACCCCACTTCATGCTCTTGCCCAGATCCTGCTGTTCTGCGGCGGTAAGAATTGGCAGCATCATGCCGCGCGGCATACCCAGAACCACGCCTTCGCTTTTTGCCGCGGCAATTTGCAACGCGATCGCATTGCCGTCGAGCTGGCCCGGATCAAAGATCACGGTCTTGACGGGGATATTGGCTTTCTTGCCATAGGATTCGACACCCCCGCAGACCCAGTCACCAAAACCAGGGATACCGGGAGCAACGCAAGTGAGGCTCTTGAGCTTGAAGTTCTCTGTGATGTACTGAGCGGCGCCGACGGTCGATTGACGTGGCCCCGAGTTGAACGAGATGTAGTTCTTGCCGAAGAAGCAGGCACGTGGCACGCCGACGCCGGATACCGAAGCGACGCCTTCCTTCACATACAAATCATTGTTTGCACCGCACTCAACGAATGATGACGAACCAGCCATCGCAACGACCTTGGTGTCTTTCACCAGTTTGTTGGCCGCTTGTGATGCGACCTCGGGATTCCAGGTGTCGTCCTGAACGGTGTATTGAATCGGACGGCCATTGATGCCGCCGTTGGCATTCACGCAGTTGAAGTAGGCTTGCGCGGCACGCGCCGAAGATGAGAAGTCTTCGGGTCCGGTCTTGCCGACGATGGCACCGATCTGGATTGGTTCACCAGTGGCTTTTTTACCGTTACCGAGCCCGCATTTTTCCTGTGCCATGGCGCCGGAGGCCAACAGGCTGAGTGCTACCGCCAGTGCGCCGCCGAGAGTGGTGGTCTTGTTCATACGTTACTGTCTCCGTTATTAATATTGATGAATCACGGCCCTAGTGCTTGTGACACCTCACACATCGCAGCCAGGTCCGCAGAGGCTGAAATGCGTTGCGACGCGCCTGCCTGGTTAGCCGCAGGAGCCTCGCAATCCCTCCAACCCGGGTGTTCTGAAACGCAAAACCGATTTGTGCGAAAAACCATGCGCCGCCAGCGACGCCGAGGCGCGTGGTGTGAACATCGTGCTGCCACGGAACCACTGCACCTGCTCCCAACGAATCAGGGCAAACTGGGGATGCGCGCCGTACAGTGCCGGCAGGACCTTGTGCATGAGTTCGTCGAAGCTGGTGTCGAGCGAAAGCAACTGAACAATGGGTGCGGCAAACATCATGTGCTCATCCCAGCCGATATAAATCAGTGGCTGTGAAAAATGTGCGGCACTGTCCTGTGATGCCTGCGCTTGGTCGGAAACAGCAGCGACGTTCATAGTTGTGCCTCCTTCATGTCCTGTCCGCCGCCCCAGTTCTCGAAATTGATTGCATCGTCTGAACCAGCGAAACCGCCGTTGTCGCGACCTATATTCATTTCGCAGTGAGAGAGCGATGCTTTCAGGGGATCGGGCTGATTGCCGCTCGTGCGCAGCATTACGTGCGAGGGCAGCTGGGCCTGCACGTATTTCTCGGGCGCTTGCGTAAAAATGTGTTCGCAGTGATCGCTACAGAAATGGAAGCTCTCATTGGCATGCTGTGTTTCGCGATACGCGATCCAGCGTGGACGGTCCGTCTCGGTAAAGATCATCGGCTGCTGGCACACCTGACATTGCATGGGCAAGGCATTGTTGAAAAAGCGTTTGCCATCGGCTTCAAGCTGCGCGTAATACGTCAGCCGCGGTGCGTACCAGCGATCAAAACTCTCGGGGTATTTGCGGTTCAGCCAGGCCATTTCGTCCGCACCCGGTGTCCAGGTATGAAAGCCCAGTGCATCGCTAAATCCATAAAACGCATTCCACGCCTGATGACTCAGGTGATTCTTGCTGTCGCAAGCCTGCGCCCAACCGGCGGGCAGTCGGATACCCAGTGGCGCGAGTTCGGCAAACAAGGCATGGACGGGCGCCTCGCAGAAATCTTCCCAGCATTCCTTCCAGCTCATCATGCGCTTGGGCAGCATGTAGTCCTGCATCATCGCGACCATGGGCATCAGTCGGAAACTGCGCCAGAACCATTTGTCTACCCAGCCCTGAATGACTGGAACGTTGGCGGCATCCTGTCTGATCAGGAACTTCACCAAGGCCACCCCTTGCGCTTTGTGATGCGCGACATCCGATTGCGCCGAGAAGCTGGCTGACACCAGCGACAGATCGCCATTGTGGGCAGCGCCGCTCATGAAGGAGACAAACAACAGATCGGACAGCAGTGTCTCGAAACCGAGACTGCTGGCAATCATCCGCTCGAAGGGACCGGTACTGGCGACGTCATCCGCAAAACTTTTCGCGGGTTGCAGATACCAGGCGTGGTCAAACCACTGGGGCGTCTGGTGCAGGCCGTTAAAGTATTTGTTGAAAATAGATGCTGCGTGTGTCTGGTTCTGAAAATGTCGCAGCTCATTCGATGTCTGCATCTGCAGGGCGATGCGCAGTGCATCACCTTGCAGCTGGCGTGCCGATTGCGCGAGTGAGCGATGCAGCATGTACTTCAGGGGCGCAATGCTCTGCAGCACGATTTTGATCGCATTGACATAGCGCGCGTCGCTCACGCCAAACTGGCCATTATTCTGCGCGAAGGCTTCGATGATCGCGTAGAGCTTTTTTTCCTTTTCGCCTTGCGCCTTCCAGTACACATCCATGGTGCGATGGAGAGGATCTTCCCACTGCTGCCAGTCGTGCACCTTGATGCCTTCGCTCTTGTCGATTGAAAACACCTTGTCCATCGGCTGGTAAGTGGTATCCCAGTGCAGATCGTGCGTCATCGACGCATAGCGTTCATGCTGACTGAGATATTTTTTTTCAACGCGCTTATCCATGGAGTGACCTCTCTAGAATCTCTTGTGTGGCGCGACGGGCTCAGTGCTGCCAGCTAAGAACAAACTCGTCATCATCCTCATCCAGGTTGCCGGAGAGTGTGACGAGATTGATTTGCAGTTGCTGCAAATCATATTTGCTGCCAGTGATCTCTTCGATGGTTTCGCGCTTGATCACCAGGCGGCCTGGGGCATCGATCTTCACCAGACCGGGGGAGTAGACGACCTGAGCCTCCGGGTTGTCTGCGACGATGGCATCGACCAGCGGTCGGGATTCCTCGTTCGCCTGAAATGCGATGAAGACGTTGGACATAATTTTTTCCCCAGTAGAAGTTGTCGTTGATGGCCGTCTGATGTCAGATTGCAAGACCAGTTTTTGCGACGCGGGCATTGAAGGTGCTCCGCGTTGCTGTCAGTGCGTCTTGGCCCAGATCACCGAGTGCGATTTCGGCCACAGGTGCGAGCGCTGCCTGTACGCGATCGGTCCAGACGTGAGCCCACTCAGTGAGCAAGTTCTTGTTCGCTTCGGATTCCGCTGCCGCTGCCTTGACCACCGCGTCGACCCAGCGCACGGTTTCGTCGTGCCACTCGGGCATGAACGAGGTCAGCATGGCGATGGCTGTACCGCCTTTGATGGTGAGATGCTCGTCCACATAAGCGCCATAGATGAGCGGATACAGCATGCCGTCGAGCGCGAGGTTTTGCGCAACGAACAATTCCATCGGGTCTTTGATGACCAGCGTGTCTTCGACCAGACGACGCAATACCTGCCAGCGCGGATCGTTGATCCAGTCGTTTTTGCCGGCGTCGAGCACACCCGGTTCATCCACGGCGAGACCTAAGCGTGTCAGGTACTGGGCGATGCCCAGGTGGTCCATCGCATGGAAATTGGCCGCCGCAGTGAGTGCCGTGCCGTAGCCATACGCACAGATAAAGGTGTTATTCATATTGCCGGCCCAGGCAACATGACGCAGCGGCATCAATACCTGACAGGCACTCGCGCGTACCTCGTCGGTCATGCGATTGAGCAGGCCGCGGGCTTCGACAAACTGGTAGTTGGCCTCGACCGCTTCTTGCTGACGTGCGCGTGCAATGGTCCAGGTGGCGTAGTAGTGCTGTCGTGGATCTTTCAGTACATACCAATCCTCGAGCTTGATCGCCGAACGTGATGCGTCGAACAGCTCGTATTGCGGATCCCAGGTTGGGCGGTAGTGGAAGTTCTGTGTGGGCTGCGCGCCCATAGTCGCTTCCTGATAGCGCGTGGCTGGCTTGTCGCCGCCGATATAGCGCGCCACATGGGTGTAGGTGTTGCGCTGAGGCTTGATTTCCTTGGCCTGCAGGTCAATGCTCGTCATGCTGGTCTCCTAGCTTGTCCCCAACGGCGTCGGTGAGGAATTCCACGTTGTGGGTTGAACAGAATTCGTTGAATTGAGGTTCGGGCAGGGCGAGCTCGACTGACATGTCGGGCCAGCCCACCGAAAATTCGAAAGCGACAATGCCGTTGTCGGCACGACTGGTGATGCGTACAAAGCGGCGGGCGAGGGTGGCCTCATCCGTCTTGATCGCATCAAGTCCTGGCGTCGCAACCGGGTCGAGGGCGGGGTTCAGGGGTGTCTCCATGGTCATAAAATGACGGTCCGTGTTATAACGAGTTATGTTTTTTCCGCATAACGCCCATCGCAAGGCTTGTGCCAAGCCGCCGGAAAATTTCGATGAATCTCGATAAATTGTGGATTTATCAGGCTTTCACGAGTGAGGGCGGTGTCGTTTTGCTAAGGCATAGTCATACTGCCTTGCAACAAAACTGGACCAATATCCGCGATAAATTCATCAAATGATGAAATATCGATCCGATAATTTGATCAAATCATGAAATCTACGAAAAGCTCCCTTTAAAAAAGATTTTCTTTTGTTGTGATTTTTATCGATAATTTGGGCATGGGCCCCGACGACCTGCCACCGCTGCCACAAGCTGCCGATCTTCGGCGGCTGGTGCATTTCTCTTCCAGCGATGGCCGTATCTGGCTCGCGGGCCATCGCATGCTGTTGTTGCATGTCGAGGCACTGGGCAGCCTTCGCAAAGAACTGATGCGCACGATCGGGACTGAACAAACCCGAAGGGTGCTCAAGCGCGCCGGGTACGCATCAGGCACTCGCGATGCGGCACTGGCGAGGCAGGTGCGTCCAAACAGCTCGCCCTACGAGCAGTTCTCGGTGGGGCCTCAGCTGCACATGCTCGAGGGCGCAGTGCAAGTGACCCCAGAAAAATTCGAAATCGATCTGGAAGCAGGAACGCATCTCGGCCTGTTTCGCTGGGATCACTCCTGGGAAGTGGACACGCACGTCAAGCTATTCGGCCCGCAGGATGATCCGGTGTGCTGGATGCTGATTGGGTATGCGTCAGGCTATGTCAGTGCATTCATGGGCATACCGGTGATTTACAAAGAGGTGCAGTGCGCTGCCTGTGGTCATGATCATTGCCTGATCGAGGGCCGACCGCTGAAAGACTGGCCTGATGCCGAGCAGCTGCAGGAGGATTACGAAGCCGATTCGCTGCTGGTGCGGATTGAAGATCTGGCTGCCGAGCTGGAGAGTCTGCGGACCTCGCTCAGCCCCAGCGATGATCTCGGCGAATTGATCGGCCGATCAAAGACCTTTCAGCAATCGATCGATCTATTGCGCAAGGCCGCAGCTACCCAAGTGACGGTGATGCTGACTGGTGAAACCGGTGTAGGCAAGGAGCGCTTTGCGCGAGCACTTCACAAAATGAGTGCGCGAGCAGATAAAACCTTCGTTGCAGTGAATTGCGCGGCACTGCCGGGTGAATTGATCGAGAGCGAATTGTTTGGTGCAGAGAAGGGTGCATACACCGGCGCTAGTACGGCGCGCCCGGGTCGTTTCGAACGTGCCGATGGTGGCACGCTCTTCCTTGATGAACTGGGTGAACTACCACTCGCAGCACAGGCGAAGCTATTGCGGGTTTTGCAAAATGGTGAAGTGGAGCGATTGGGAGCGACCGCAGCCCGCAAGGTGGATGTGCGCGTCATTGCTGCCACCAACGTGGATCTGGAGGCAGCGGTGGCTGCCGGACGTTTCAGGCGAGATCTGATGTATCGCTTGAATGTGTATCCGATTGCGATACCACCGTTGCGCGATCGTCTTGAAGATATCGAGCCGCTGGCGAATCACATGCTCCAGCAATTCATGGCTCTACACAACAAACGCGTTGCTGGCATTACCGACAAGGCCATGGATGCGATGCGTCGTTATGCATGGCCGGGAAACATTCGAGAAATGGAAAATCTGATCGAGCGTGGTCTGATCGTCACCTCTGCCGGACAGATGGTGGACGAAGATGCCTTGTTTCCGCTTCCGCCCGGCGGTCAGCGCGTGACGGTCGGTGAGTCAGGCGAGCTGACACAGGGCGCACCATCCGACATTCATTCTCTATTCGATGAACTTCAGCGGCGCGGACTCAGTCTGGAGGCGCTTGAGGACAGCCTGATCGAGGAGGCGGTGACGCGGGCCAGTGGCAATCTCTCCGCAGCAGCGCGTGCACTGGGATTGACCCGGCCACAGCTAAGTTACCGATTACAACGCATCAAGGATCGCTGAATTACTTCAGACAGTTTTTAATTCCTAGTCACCGATCAAACACACTTCAATCAAACAAAAAGCATTGTGGCTAAAAAATCTTTTATTAGTCTGGTCGATACCGGAAACAAGGCCGGAGCACGGACGCTCATAGAGCAAACCTATGCATTGCTACGCGAAGATATTTTGTCGGGTCGTCTTGCGCCCGGAGAAAAGCTGCTGATCGAGCATCTGAAAGATCGCTACGAGGTGGGCGCGGGTACGTTGCGTGAAGCCTTGTCGCGTCTGGTCAGCGAGGCAATGGTCAGCGCTGAAGGACAGCGCGGATTTACAGTGGCCCCGATCACGCTTGAGGATCTGATGGACATTACCAATGTGCGTGTACAGGTTGAGACGGAGGCGTTACGCACCTCGATACGCCATGGGGATGAACAATGGCGTAGGCAACTGCGTGTTGCCTTTGAGAGCTTATCCGTGCTTGAGCAGCCGTTGTTGCCAGAGAACGTGCAGCGCTGGGAGACTGCCAACGCGCGTTTCCACGATGCCCTGCTGGCTGCATGCGATTCAAACTGGACGCTGCGTCTGGTACGCCAGCTTACGCAGCACAGCGAGCGCTACCGCCGCTACGCGATCGGCCTGCATTCGAACAGAGACGTCCACGCCGAGCATGCGCTGATCTTCGACAGCGCAATGGCCGGGCAGGACGCTCGTGCTGCGCTAGCACTCGAAGCACATATTCGGGCCACGCCTGAGCTGATCGCACAGACGATACAGAGCGGCCACAATCTTTTCATGAAATCCTGATACCCGACATCTCTACATTTCTTTTCACTTCTTTCAAAGGTTCACGAATGAGCGCCGTTGTGCAGTCCCCTGAAATCGGTCAGCGTATCTCTGCTGGTGGCATTGACATAAATTATCACGATCATGGTGCTGGCTTTCCGGTACTTCTGATTCACGGCTCCGGTCCTGGCGTCAGTGCGTTCGTCAACTGGCGACTGGTGATGCCCGAGTTGTCAAAACATTGTCGTGTTCTGGCGCCAGACATGGTGGGATTTGGCTTTACCGAACGTCCCGCCAGCATGGTCTATAACATGGACAACTGGGTGAAGCAGGCAGTCGATTTCATGGACGCCCTTGAACTGAAGCAGGTCGATCTGGTCGGCAACTCGTTCGGTGGCGCGCTGTCACTGGCACTGACCATTCGTCACCCGGAGCGGGTGCGGCGTCTGGTGCTGATGGGTGCTGCCGGAGTGTCATTTCCGATCACACAGGCGTTGGATGATGTCTGGGGTTATGAGCCCTCATTCGAGAACATGCGACGGATCATGGATGTGTTTGCCTATGATCGAGGATTGGTCAATGATGAGCTGGCGCGGTTGCGCTACGAGGCCAGCATTAGGCCGGGCTTTCATGAGAGTTACTCGCAGATGTTCCCCGCGCCACGGCAGCGCTGGGTCGATGCGCTTGCGTCGCCTGAAGCGGCCATTGCTGGGATCGATAAAGAAACCCTGATTGTCCATGGCCGCGAAGACAAAGTCATCCCACTGGAGAATTCGCTGCGGCTGTCACGGCTGATTCCCCGCTCGCAGTTGCACGTGTTCGGTCGCTGCGGCCACTGGACTCAGATTGAGCATGCGTCTCGCTTCGCGCAGCTGGTGGCCAATTTCCTCGCTGAAGCGGGCTGACGGCGTGGGTAGCGCCTTTTCGCTATCATCCATCTGGTTGTCAATAAATTGACGGGACTATTTTCTGCTGCTTGAAGCGAGGACCGGTCTTTCGCCGCCTTCTTATTTCTTACACGGGTTCCCTGACTGGAGTTTTCGATGAAGCCTTTGATGACAATTGCGCTGCTTGCCGCTGCACTGCCCGCAACTGCCGAGAACTGGGTGCGCTACGCACAAAGCGCTGACGTGAGCCGGTATTACGACAAAGAGCGCGTATTGCTGATGAGTGGCACGGCCTTCATCTGGGATTTGCATGATCTTCAGGCAGAGACGGCGGGTATCGACGGCAAGCCGCATCGTTCGGTGACTTATGCGACCGAGGTCAACTGCCGCAAAGAGCGGATACGTGTGCTCAGTTACCAGCAGATGGCGGGTAGCATGGGCGCGGGCCCGAAGGTCGCCGAGCAGTCGCTCGTGGGAGAGTGGAAGTCGCCCGAGCAGCAAAGCGCGGAGGCGCGGCTGATGGCGATCGCCTGCGAGCAGTAATCAGGGGTTGGCGATCGCCGCAGCG